>Ga0209617_10000944_pt1 | contig 13265 bp, 13 predicted proteins | sample LakEriepJuly2011_2_FD_187459 | JGI IMG/M metagenome (GOLD analysis project Ga0209617, IMG submission 187459) | Freshwater microbial communities from dead zone in Lake Erie, Canada - CCB epilimnion July 2011 (SPAdes) (version 2) | ecosystem: Environmental > Aquatic > Freshwater > Lentic >... | reverse complement strand
GGTACTAACGGTCGAAGACTTTGTCGCGTCTACCGGATTCCGTGTAAGGCTCGGGCCTGTCACAATCTGGTAAGTCGCCAGCAATCATGTCTGGTGCGATGAGCGTTCAATTTGCACTTTGCCTGAGGCGGATGGAAGTCTGCTTCAGGTTTTGTCGGTGATCATAGACAAGGGGTCACACCTGTTCCCATCCCGAACACAGAAGTTAAGCCTTTGTCGCCGATGATACTGCACAGCGGGAAAGTAGGTTGTCGCCGACTATATGAGCCCTGCCAAGTGAAAACTTGGCAGGGCTCCTTTCATTTTTGCGTTTCGCAGTTCGGGCGCAACGATAGATCGTGACGTGGAAGCCTGAGACAGTCGGATGGAGCGAAGCTGGGTTGCCAACATCGAGGAAGTGAGCCTCCAGAGCCGCGCTCGGAATCGTCTTGTCTCGTAGTTTGGTTCAATCCCAAGTTGGACGGCACCTGTCGAGTGCAAGCTCGCGACAGTTCCAATGGGTTTCAACTGACATGATTCGTAGAGTCGGGCCTATCTGCCCTGATGGCGAAGTGGCAACCTGCAACGCTGCTGATGATTCGCAATTCGGCGCATTGGTTGTCCAGGGGAGGGGTGGCATCCACTCCGTGCCCATTGCAGTCCGTCAATGTGTCATGCACCGTTTCCAAGATAGGGTTCCAACGGTCGGCCTTGATCTATCAATGCACTTCAACGCGCTCGCTTCAACTCGAACGGATTACACAGAACCTCACCAGTTGAGTGTTGTAGGTCGGTAGCGAGAGTTTGTAACCGCATGCGAGGTCGAATAGACCATTCGCATGCTGTTGACCAAGGCATACGTAGAGCAGGCGTCACGAGATTTTCAGGCGTTGATCGCGCTACATTGGAACCTGTTTCGAGCTCCTTGGTTTTGCCTCGGAAGAGTGCCCTACCAGTGGTCAGCGGCGCTTGCGTCAGGAATCGGATAAGCCACAGTTTCCGGCAAGAAGCCCGGGTTCCTGAATCGTGTTGGACACCTTTATCGTGCTGTTCGGCTATGCTCTAAGGATCTTCGCAATCGTCGCGGATGATCGTCGACCGATCGGGCCTTGGTACGACGTGATGCATCGAATCGTTCCCACTGGGGTCAGGGAGTTCGCTCGTGCCGATGTTCAAGATCTACGTCGGAAACCTTGATCCGAGAGTCAAAATCGAGCAAGTGCGTGAACTCTTCGCGCCCTTCGCGACGATCGAGGACGCCGTTATTGCTACAGATACGTCCACTGGGAAGTCGAAGGGATTTGCGATCATCATGATCCGCGATCCAGAAATTGGACGTGCCGCAGTTAAGGCGACTCAAGGTAAGAGGTTGCTTGGCAAGACGTTGACGATCAACGAGGTCGTGAAGAAGGGCAAAGCTGCCGTGAAGGCAGCGAAGGAAGTTCGCCAAGGACCCTTCGGTCCTCATTTCAATCGTCAGAGTGGCGGTCGTGCGGGCGGCACTGTTGGTGGTGTGCGCTCGGGCGGTCTGCGCCGAGGAATGAACAGAGGACCGCGCGGCCCTAGTCTTGGTGGCGGAGGCTCCGGTTTCCCGCGCGGGATTGGTGGAGGTGGTTCAAGCACTTCAGGTCCGTTTGGCAATGCCGGCGGACCGTCCAATCTCCGTTCTGATCTCAAAGACGGAATGGGCTCGCGCCATATGCCGCCAGATCGTCCGATTGATCCAAGCGGTGACTCGAATCAGCCGCGACCGAGTTGATCTGGCCGAGGCCTATGCCTAGGCCTGCTTCGTGAACTTTCGAGGGTCAGGAAACCGCGGGGAATCCACGCGGACATCCTTGGAGTTTTGGTTCTCGTCGCACTTTCCGCGTGCGGTTTCGATCGCGGCACGAGTCGTGGTTGATTCGCGGTTGATTCGCGGTTGATTCGCGGGTGATTCGCGGTCTGCGTACGCTTCGTCAGTGGTCCATTCGCCTGCATGTTCAGCGCAATAGCGTGTGGCGGGGTGTTCGGTCGCTTCAACAGCACGAATCAACCCTCTTTCCAAACGAAATCAGAGACCCCGCAGCGTAAAGGCATCGAGTCAACAAAAAGACAAACGCGCACGCTCCGGCGTGCGCGTTTGTCATTGTTGTTCCGATGTGTGAACTCGGAAGACTCAAGACTCGAGATCGATTGAGATCACCAGTCGTTGCCTTCAAAGCGCTCGCTGCGACGATCACGATCGCGGTCGCGATCGCGGCCACCGAAGTCGCCGCCACGGCCGCCGCCGCCACCGAAGTCGCCGCCACGGCCGCCGCCGCCACCGAAGCCGCCACGGCCACCGCCGCCGCCGCCACCGAAGCCGCCACGGCCACCGCCGCCGCCACCGAAGCCGCCGCGACCACCGCCGCCGCCGCCGCCGAAGCCGCCACCCGCTGGACGCGGAGCGCGTGGTTGCGCTTCGTTCACAACGAGAGCGCGACCTTCGAAGTCCTTGCCGTTCAGCGCTTCGATCGCTGCGGCGCCTGCTTCCTTCGAGCCCATAGTCACGAAGCCGAAGCCACGCGAACGGCCAGTTTCACGGTCCGTTCCAATGAACACGTCGAGCACTTCGCCATGCGCTGAGAAAATTTCGCGAAGACCATCTGGAGTCGTACGATAGTTGAGATTACCTACAAAGATCTTGAACATGTCTGGCCTCCCAGGCCAGGTGGCGCCACGCATCTATACACAGAAGGCATGCGTGGACTAAGTGAGAGCTCGACGCGCAGGGGACTGACGTTCAGTGGTGCCGTCAACGGGGGAGCATACAGGATTCGCGTCGAAGGCGAGCAATCGAATTCATGCTTCCCGCGAGTTGAGGACAATTCTGATGGGTTGCGGCGGGGAGAGGCGGTTTCTCGCCTGATAGGGTGCCCCAAGACTCAATCTGCAAGGCCTGATAAATTCGGCAGGCAGCGGTTTTGGCTCGCGATATTGACCGGGTTTGGCCTCTATCCGTGACTCCAAGTGGGCCTTCAGCAAGAAAGAAACGGAGAGTCTTATGGCGATCGACGATTCTCCCGCAAACATTCCCAAGCCTGACGCGTCGACGGCAGACCCTTTCGCGCTCTTCGGCCTGGAGCCCGACTTTGATCTAGATGCCCGCGTTCTTCGTGCGCGTTGGATGAGAGTCGCTGCAGAGGTTCATCCTGATGCGGCGGGAGCAACGCTCGCATCGGCGAAGGTGAACGACGCATTTCGAGTTCTTTGCGATCCTCTCTCGCGAGCCGAAGCGTTGGTTTCGAGGTTTGGTTTCGACGTGCTCGCAAAGAATGATGATGTGAAGCGCGCGTTACCTCCAGCATTCCTGATGGAGATGATGGAGTTGCGGGAGCAGGTTGATTGCCTTGAGCCAACCGACACGCCTGCGCGCACCGCGTTGCGCGACGTAGCGAAATCGCGACGAGAGGTTGCTCTGAAGGAAATCGGAGTGGCCTTTCGAACGCTGACGAAAACTCCGACGGACAAGCTTGCTCAAGAGCGGGCAGTTCGTGCGGTCTTTGAGTCGTGCAACGTCGTTCGGAGTTTTGACCGCATGCTTGAGCAACTCGATCGAGAGTTCGGGGTGGACTCGAAGTGATCGTAACGATGTTCGAACTTTTCGCGGTGGTTTCGAGCCGCGCTTCCGTCTCGAACGAGGCATCGGCTCCGGAGTTGTCTCCTGGAGAAGTTGGCTCTTGGTGGGATGGAGTGATTGAGCAACTGCGAACGAGCGAGATTCCGGCGATTGCAGCGGTCGATTGGATCCTCCTCGCCACACTTGTCCCGCTCCTCGCGGCGATGGCATTCTTTTCCTTCGTTGAAACAACGTATTTCGCGCTGACGCCGGCAGAACGACTTGCGTTGAGGCGTGGGCATCCGCGTTCGTCGGTGTTGATTGAAGCGCTGCTTGGGAAGCCCCGCGTTTTGCTGGTTTCGACCATGCTTGGATCGTTGGTTGTGAGTACCGCATATCTCGTTGTGAGTTCAGTACTCGTTACTCGGTTCGAGCACTCGGTACTCTTTGGTGTCGCGATCGCCGCACTCTCGTTGTTCGGCATGGTGCTCTCGGCAGAAGTGTTACCGAAGCTCGTTGGCAACGCGGATCGCGCCCGTTCCGCACGGATTGCAGTTGTTCCGACGAGTCTTTTCTGTGCGATCGCCGCCCCGATCTCAGAGTTGATCGACCGCGTGGTGCTCGCGCCGTTCGGTCGACTCGTGTCTGGTGGCAGCGCGGCGGGAGTCGTGGACGAGGCGGAACTTGCCGCACTTCTCGCACAGTCAGCGAGTGAGGGCTCTATCGACCTTCGTGAACGCGAAGCGATTGAAGGTGTCATGCGCCTCCGCCGACTGAGGGTCCGTGACGTCATGACACCTCGGGTTGATATGGCGTGGGTTGGATCGACAGAAAGCGACGAAGAAGTCTCGGCCGTTGCTGCGCGCGCTCGACTCACTCACCTTCCTGTTGTTGGAGATGGAATCGACGATGTACGCGGAATTCTCGACTTAAAGCGCTATTTCTTGCCTTTGCAACGTCCACGACGAGCTGCATGCATCGATCCTGTTCGATTTGTTCCTGAGCTTGCCACGCTTGAGCAGTTGCTTGAGCACTTTCGCAAGTCGGGTTCAAAGCTCGCGATCGTGGTCGATGAGTATGGCGGTACCGCGGGTATCGTTGCGCTCGAGGACTGCGTCGAAGAGATTGTCGGCGACATCGCCTCCGGCGACGAACGCGTCATCGATCGGCCGGTTGAGATAGAGGACGGCGTTTGGCGGGTGAGTGGCGAGATGGGAGTCGCGCGGTGGGCGGAGATTTTCGGCACGCGCGTTGTTTCGCCGCGCGCAAGCACGGTGGCGGGACTTGTAATGCAGCGACTGTCGCGCCTTGCCCGGCCAGGCGACGTCGTAGAGGTCGCGAATCTTCGCCTTTCGGTCGAAGAGGTCGATGGGGCGCGTATTCGAACGGTGCGAGTCTCGCTCCAGCGGAAGGCGGTGCCACATGACGGCTGAGGTTCCTCTCGCCGCGACAGCTGAGTTCCCTACAGCCGCGTCAGCTGACGTCGTGTTCTTCGCGAGTCTCGCGATCGTCGCCGTCGTCAGTGCGGGACTTCTCGCAGGCCTTGAGACGGGCATGTACCGCCTGTCGCGCGTGCGCCTCTCCATCCGCGCTGCGCGCGGTGATCGTGGTGCTCAACGCCTTGCGCGCGAGTACGCGCGGCCGAGGCGCATGCTCGCGACCTTGCTGGTTTCCAACGCTGTTGCCGGGTGGTTTGCGAGCTTCGGCACATCGCAGGTTCTTGATGCACTCGGTTACGGAGTGCTTGCGGCAGTCATTCTCGATCTTGTCATTCTGCTGCCAGTCGTCTTTGTCTTCGGTGAAGTGTTGCCCAAGGACTTGTTTCGCGTGCACGCGGATCGTTGGATGCCGCGCTATTCACGGTTTCTTGTGTCGTTGCGCGTCGCACTTTGTTGGACGGGTGTCGTTCCGTTGGTCGTGGGTATCGGGTCGATCGCAACGCGGATCTTCGGGCGAGGTGCTCGTGAGGAAGAATTGGGGGCACGCGCGCGCATTGCCTCGCTTCTCGCGGAAGGCGCAGGAAGCGAGGGATTGAGCGAAACCCAACTCGGGTTCGCCGATCGGGTTTTCACCATGCGAGGAATCACGCTTGGACAGGAGATGCGCGCGTGGCGCGAGGTCACGTGGATACCGCTGAACGCATCGCCGCTGGTACGAGGCCAATTGTTTGCGTCCAGTGGGGTGAGTCGAATGCCGGTGCTTGATGAGTCAGGACGCGTGGTTGGTATCGTTGCAGCAATTGATCACATCGGTCGACCGCGTGAGGCGACAACTGCGCTGCTCCGGCCGACATCTGTACTCTCGCCCTCGAGCCCCTCGCTCGAGGCCATCGCGCTCATGCGGCGTGATCGTGTGCAGCTCGCGGTGGTTGCGGACCGCCCTGACCGCCCCGTAGGCATCGTGACGATGAAGGATCTCGTCGAGCCTCTGGTAGGCGACCTCGCCGCATGGTGAGCGCGCAAACCTTGGTTTCCGGTCCCTGGCTTTCGGGTGAAGGCGTTGCGGGGGAGCGAGGGCCGCGCTATACTCGCCCCCCCGACGCCCTGCGTCGATCCCGCGCTAGTAGCTCAGCTGGCTAGAGCACACCCCTGATAAGGGTGAGGTCGAAGGTTCGAGTCCTTTCTGGCGCATTGCACGCGGCCGCCCAATTCGGGCGGCCGTGTCGCTTTCGGGCGGAGCTACGGTCGTCTGTGTGCGGGTCTTGGCGCGCCTCTGAGTCAGGCACCGGTCGCTCAGGTTGAATCTCGCGTACAAACCCGCAACGAACGCCGCGCAGCACGCTGCCAATCTCTCGAAACGCGACGACCCAGAGTTGTTCGCGGGTGAGGAGTGGTTGCGGCGATACTGAGGTGCATGCACGGCATTGTTTGGGAGGGCTGATATGGCGGACGAATCACAGTCAGACTCGAACGGCGGAGATGGCGCAAAGTCGCAACCAGTGAATCTTGTGGAGAGGCTCCTCGAGGGGGCGCTTTTCTCGAGCCGCTGGCTTCTGCTTCCGTTCTATTTCGGACTCGTTCTCGCCCTCGTCGCGCTTCTCGTGCAGTTCGGTCGCGAACTTCTTCATCTCCTCACCGACATGACAACGCTGACGGAGGCGGAGACCACGATTCTGGTTCTGTCGCTGATCGACGTGGTTTTGACGGCGAATCTCGTACTTATGGTCGTCCTCAGCGGCTACGAGAATTCCATTTCGAAACTCGATCTTCAAGGTGCAGACCGTCCGAGTTGGCTTGGAAAGTTGGATGCGTCTGGTTTGAAACAGAAGGTGTTTGGCTCGATCGTCGCCATCAGTGCTATTCAGCTGCTTCGTGTGTTCATGCAGGTCGGGAAGGCCGAGGATCGTGACCTTTGGTGGTCGAGCGGAATCCATATGGTCTTCGTGGTCTCCGCGATCTTGCTCTCACTTTCTGATCGAATCTCAGCCGGGACCAAGAAATAGCCTGTGAAGTGTTGGGATGGAGCCGCGCTCCACGCGCGCGTGTTTGACTTGCGCGGGTCATCTCCGGTGCGATCGCGGAAGGCATCACGGCCAGTTCACGGGCGGGAGTTCGCAGGCGGCGACATCGCACGGAACGACGTGGCATTGAACGACGCGGCATTGAACGCAGGAACCAAGCGGTTCATCGTGCGTTGAGCCATCTCGCGAGCCCTGCAGAGGTCGCTATCATCTCCGCCCTTCCGCGCCATCGGCGCGAAAAGTCATTTACGTTCTTCCGACGGGAGAACTCACACCAAAGTCACGGAGTCGAATGCACATGCGTCGCGCAAAGATCTCGATCATCGGAGCAGGGAACACGGGTGCCGCCTGCGCAGTTTGGGCTGCCTCGAAGGAACTCGCAGACATCGTCCTCATTGACATCAACGATGGTGTCGCGAAGGGCAAGGCGCTCGATCTCTACGAGAGTGCTCCGATCGAGGGCTTTGATTGCAACATCCAAGGTGGGAGCGATTACGCGCTCATCGAAGGCAGCGACATCGTTGTGATTACCGCTGGTATTCCCCGCAAGCCGGGCATGAGCCGCGATGACTTGATTGTGACGAACATGAAGATCGTCTCCGAGGTTTCTGAGAAGGTTGCGAAGCACGCACCGAACTCGATCATCATCGTGCTTTCGAATCCGCTCGATGCGATGGTGTACACCGCGTGGAAGGCGTCTGGCTTCCCGGCGCACCGCGTGCTCGGTCAGGCGGGCTGCCTCGACGTTGCGCGGTTCCGCGCGTTCCTTTCGATGGAACTCGGCTGCTCGATCGAGGACATTCAAGCGCTTCTCCTCGGCGGTCACGGCGACGACATGGTTCCGCTTCCGCGCTTCACCAGCGTGCACGGCATCCCAATCGATCAACTCCTTTCGAAGGAAGTGATCGACAAGTGCGTGCAGCGCGCCAAGGTTGGCGGTGGCGAAATCGTCCAGTTGATGGGCACTTCGGCGTACTACGCGCCGGCCTCCGGCGTCATTCAAATGGCCGAGGCGATCATCAAGGACAAGAAGCGCATTCTCCCGTGTGCCGCGTACTGCGAAGACGCGTTTGGCGTCGCGCCGGGCGCGAAAGGTGCGGGTTACTTCGTCGGCGTTCCGTGCGTGCTCGGTAAGGGCGGCATGGAGAAGATCGTCGAGATCAAGATGACCGCCGACGAGCAGGCACTCTTCAACGAGAGCGCGCAGCACGTGAAGGATCTCGTCAAGGTTGTGAAGGACCTCGCGGCGAAGCCAAACGAGGCCGGTCAGCCGAGCTTCCCGAAGCTCGTGTGAGTCGACATCAATGTTGCATCAGAGCGGCAGGCCTTGCGCCTGCCGCTTTTTATGCCGCCTGTGCAGCAAGCGCCCCGTTGGTGAAATCGACGATGTGCTTCGCGATTTTGTCGAGTGGTGACACCACTTGAACCGCGCCGCAGAGTGCGGCTTCTCGAGGCATTCCGTAGACGACACAACTCGGTTCATCTTGTCCGATCGTCGCAGCACCCGCTTTGCGCATGGAGAGCAATCCAGTTGCCCCATCATTTCCCATGCCAGTCATGATGATGCCGAGAGCCTTCGCGCCGGCGTATTGCGCGCAACTCTCGAAGAGCACTTCGACCGAAGGCTTGTGTCGGAGCACGCGCGGGCCGTCGGCCACGCGGACAATCCAACGTCCGACGCTTGCGAGGCTCGTCGCGCCGGATTCGCGGACAAGCCGCATGTGACGATTCCCAGGGGCGAGCAAGGCGCGGCCGGGAATGACGGCGTCGCCATCTTCAGCCTCCTTGACCTCAATCTGGCAAAGTCCGTTTAGTCGATCTGCGAAGGCCTTCGTGAAGCCTTCAGGCATGTGCTGCACCATCAGAATGGGCGGCGTATCGCGCGGGAGTTGCGAAAGCACCGTGCGGAGTGCTTCGGTGCCGCCGGTCGAAGTGCCGATCGCGATGAGTTTGTCGGCAAGCCCCGCGCGCAGCACCGGGGGCTTCGGCGCGGTGCGCGTGAAGAGGGTGCTCTGCACGTTCGGTTGCCCCAAAGGAGCCGCTGTCGCGTTTCCGGTTGTCCCTGTGCCTCCCGAGCCTCCTGTGAGTGGGAGCGCTGGAATCGAGCTCGCGCGAGGAGTTGCCGAGTGCTGCGCCGAATGGAGCGATGCCCGCACGAGTTCTGCGAGTCGGTTCGCGACGTCTCCGACGCTGAAACTACCACCTGGCTTTGAAACGACTTCGAGCGCGCCAGCCTCAAGACATTCGACCGCGAGCGCGCAGCCCTTCGGTGTCACAGAACTGCAGACGATCGTTGGTACGGGATGGAACTTCATCAACTTCTTGAGGAAGGTGAGTCCGTCCATACGCGGCATTTCGATGTCGAGAATCACGCAGTCGGGCTTGAGTTGCAGGATCTTTTCACGAGCAGCGAACGGATCCGCTGCCGTTCCGACAACTTCGATACCCGGCTGGCGCGACAATTGCGCTTGAAGAACTTGACGCACGATCGCGCTGTCGTCGACCACGAGGACCCGCGCAATACGCGCAGCGTTGCGATCGAGCGACTTGGCGTCGTTTGTCCTCGTTTCGGTTGGCTTCAGTTCAGGCATCGATCAATTCCCAAAGGCAGCGTTTCTCAAGGCGGCATTTCACGCGGCAGTGCCGCTTCCGAAGTTCGCAGCCCGTTTCAGGCCGCACGACGATGCGTACACACGATCTCGAGTCGCTCGCCTTCTGCGTCGAGCGTGCAGCAAGTTGCGTTGGCATCGGGTGGATGATTTCCAAGAGCGGGTAATCCAAGCGAGAAGCGGCAGTCATCGCCACCGAGTGCGGTGATGACCGAGCCGCCGACGATGTTCGCGAGTTCGCGCAGAGCTTCCTCGGCTTGGGCGTCCGTGATTTCGGATGCATCGGTACCGAGCAAGCTCGCCGCGAGATTCCGGGCGAACGCGCGACTGGCGCGCAGATCAACTGCGCCAGACTCCGGTCCGCGGAAATCAATCTGGGCAAACGTGTCGGCTGGAGGGAGTCGATCAGGATCGTCGCAGGGATCGGCCATCACGAAGGCAGTTCGCTCAAGCGCATCTGTCACGAGGCGCGCGAGCGTGTCTTCGTTGAGCGATCCGGAAGTCGTTGAGTTTGATTCGTTGAATGACGGCATGATGTTGTCCGTGTCGTAGGGGGCGGCGGGTGATTGGGTGTTTGTTACGCCCGTTGAAGACCGAGTACTTCACCGATGAGTCGACAGAGATCTTCGGGCTCGAACGGCTTCCGAAGTGTGTGCGCGACACCAAGCTGCTTCATACGGTCGAGTCGCTCGCGATTCGCCTCTGTGGAGACGACAACAACTGCGACGTCTTTGAGGTCATCGCGCTTGCGGAGTTCGCGTGCGAATTCCTCGCCATCCATGACGGGCATGTTGAGGTCGAGGAGCACGAGATCGATCCAGACGGTCTCGAGCACTTGAAGTGCTTCGATGCCGTTTCCTGCTTCGAAAATGCGGTCTTCGCCAACTCCAGCGAGTTTCACGACCTTCTTGATCGCGGCTCGGAGAATCGGTGAATCGTCGACGATCAGTACATGACACTGAAGCGAAGATGATTGCGGGGACGTGGATGCGTTCGAATCGTTCATGCTGCGTTCCGAAGGTTGGGCAGGCCAGTGGCTGCGGGTGTGAGTGCAGAGTGGACATCGGCGACGAGCGCTTCGAGTTCGTCGCGCGTTGCGCCGAGGCGTAAGCGTGCTTCGGCGTTGAACGGATAGAGGAGGCCATCACAGCCGAGGCCGAGACCAGCCCAGCGAGCCACGCAGTCGGCTGCGTGCACCACATCGGTCACCGGATCGGCTGGGTTTGATGGTGGTTCATGGTGCCCGCGTACGGCGTGCACGATTTCGAGAGGCATGCCCCAGCGTTCACAGAGCAGTGCGCCGAGTTCAGCGTGGTCTGCGCCGAAAGCTTCACGTTCATAAGCCAGGAATGGACGTGCGTCCGCTTGCGCGGCGATCGCTTCGAGCGCGTCTGGTCCCGCGATCGCGTCGATCGCGAGTTTGCCGATGTCGCGCAAGAGTGCCGCGACAAACGCGAGTTCGGGATCGACGCGATATCGACGCGCGAGCGTTTCCGCCGCAATCGCGCCGCCGAGTGCGCTTTCCGAGAGTGCGCCACGGCGAAGTCCGTACGAAACGCCAGCGTTGGCGAGGCGACCAGAAACTTGTGTTTCGAGTGCAATTTTCGCCAACGTTCGCGTTCCGAGACGGCGAACTGCGTCGCTGAGTGAGAATGAGCGACCGGGCACGCCGTAGGCGGCCGAGTTCGCGAGTTTCAAAATGCTCGCGGCGATCGACTCATCCTGGCGAACGATTTGCTCGACGTCGCGAAGACTCGCTTGTGTGCCGCCGCCTGCGAGCATCGCCACGAGCCGTACGCTCGTCGAAGGAAGTGCAGGAAGTCGATCGAGCGACGCGATGGTTTCATTCAGCGTGGCCATAGCGACGAGTCCTTTCCCTGAGCTCGGATCTGGATGGATCCATCCGCGAGCTTGAGCGACATGGTTCGGCTGTGTTGTCCGCCTGTGTCATCGGCGGCGAGCAGAAGATTCTGCTTCCAGAAGATCTTGCGCAGAATCGTGCGATTGCGATGCCCGATGCGGAAGTGTCCATCGTCAGCGAGCACCTCTGCACCGCCAGCAGCACACACGACGAGGCGTTCGCGGCGCGCACCTGCTTCGATGACTTTTTGGAAGAGCATCGGAATCCCGAGGTCGCCAAACATCGCGGGATTTGCAGCGGCTTTTTCGGGACTCACCGTGGATTCAGGCAGCATGAAGTGAAGCATGCCGCCGACTTTCGCAACCGGGTCGTAGACGGTTACGCCGATGCAGCTTCCGAGTGCATACGTCACGATCGATTTGGATGAATCCTTCGAGACAGCAAGATCGGCAACTCCGACAACGAGCCGCTCTCGGGCGTTTCGGTCTATTCCAAGCGATCGCGACGGCTCATCTTTTGCCCCCACAGACGCAAGAGTAGATGGGCTTCCTGGCAACTGAAACCTCGACATCACGGGCCTCGATCCAAACGGTTCAACAAAAATCTCGATACGGGGACGAACGAATGCGCGTTAGGAGCGGAGATAGATGCTCGGAGCCGCGGCTTTGAGCGGAACGTCAAGGCCGGAGAGCGTCTCTGCACTGCCCACCGCGATGATGGCGCCGGGGCGCATGACGCCGTGCATGCGCATGACGACTTCTCGTCGAGTCTCGCGATCGAAGTAGATCATCACATTGCGCAAGAAGATCACATCGAACGGGCCGAGACCGGTGTAAGGCTCGACGAGATTCTGGCGCCGGACTTCAACGAGTCGCTTGACTTCATCTTTGACGCGCCAGCGCGGCTCGCCGCTGCCCGGTTTCGGCTCGGCTTTGATGAGAAACTTCGCGCGTCGCTCGGGCGAAAGGCCCGACAATTGCGACTCGGTGTAGATGCCTTCGCGGCAGCCGACCAACGCTTTGTTGGCAAGGTCGGTTGCGAGAATCTTCACGTCGTAGCCGGCAGCTGGCGGCAGAAGTTCAAGCGCTTGCATCGCGAGTGAGTACGGTTCCGCGCCGATGGAGCAGGCAGCGGACCAGATGCGAAGCCGCTTCCCTGGAAGCGCGAGTGTTCCCTTTGCGAGCCCGGTGTAGAGCTCTCTCTCGAGGAACGCAAAGTGCGCTGGATCTCGGAAGAAACTCGTGACATTCGTTGAGAGAATGTCAAAGAGCACGAGCATGTCGTCCTCTGTTGGGTTTCGCTCGAGTCGTGAAACATAATCCTCGATCTCACCGCCGCCCGACTTCCGAAGATGCGACGTCAGTCGATTGGCAACGAGTTGCATCTTGCGTTCACCGAGGGAGAGGCCCCATCGGCGGCGCGCAATATCAGCAATGCGCTTGAAGGTTGTTTCGGTGAGAACGGACATAGGGACTCCTTGCGCGATGCGCAGTGCCTTCAGACGTGACGCGCGCAATCTCTGTCAGGCGGCGCGGCGCTCGCTTGTGGCGAGATTGGCGCTGTCTTTGATGGCACCAGCGATCTGCGCGCGTTCGCGCATGCCGATCACTTCGGCGATGTCGAGCAAGACCACGACGCGATCCTTCATCTTGCCCATGCCAAGGATGTAGTGAAGCGGGATTTCGCAGCCGAATTCCGGTGGTGGTTCGATTGCGGCTGGCGGAATATCTTGGACTTCACGCACGCTATCGACGATCGCACCCATCACGGTTTGCG
>Ga0209617_10000943_pt1 | contig 13279 bp, 10 predicted proteins | sample LakEriepJuly2011_2_FD_187459 | JGI IMG/M metagenome (GOLD analysis project Ga0209617, IMG submission 187459) | Freshwater microbial communities from dead zone in Lake Erie, Canada - CCB epilimnion July 2011 (SPAdes) (version 2) | ecosystem: Environmental > Aquatic > Freshwater > Lentic >... | reverse complement strand
AAAGCAGGTCCACAAAAGCCCTTCTCACAGCTGGGAGCGCATGGGCATTTGAGGTAGTCAAAATGAGTACGGTATCTTTTCGCGCATGGACTAGCGGAATAGCATCTTGTATTTCCCGGTCTGATAACTCGAGGAAATTTAGTTCCGGGTGAAAATGAGTTGCTCCCCTAAATTCAGAGAGCTGGTAAAGGGGAAACTTATTCTGTTGATCTGCTACTTTTTCCCAAATCGAAAAATTCTGAATCTCCTTCATCCCGTTAGGCAGCATAAAGGGAATGGAATGATCTCCTGAATAAATAAAGTCACAGCCCAAGTCATTCATCTTCCACTTATCTAATTCAGGGAGATAAAAATGCCCTACGGCCTTCATTTCTCGATCGGTCACTTGCTCGAGGCGTGAAATATCTGCAATTACCCGAGGCACATTTTGCCCTCCAAAATTATAGACTTCGCTCACCTGACGTTTGCTATAAGCAAAGGGAGTGATTGGGTATTCAGTGATGGGAGAAATAGACGCATGCGCAGCTCTGTGCGTGTACCGATCGATCAAGGACCGAGCTACAGGCGCTTCAAATTCGGGATCTTCGGTCAAGGAAACACGAACTGTATCTCCCAAACCATCCTCTAGCAAGGTGCCAATTCCCACCGCTGACTTGATTCTTCCATCTTCGGCCTCACCAGCTTCGGTGACTCCAAGGTGCAAGGGATACGGCTTAAATCCTCCTTCGTTTAGCTTTTGAACCAGCAAACGGTAGGCCTGAACCATCACTTGTGTGTTGGAGGACTTCATGGAAATGACGATTTCGTGGTATTTTTCGTCTTCGCAGATTCTGAGAAACTCCAAGGCTGACTCCACCATCCCCAGTGGAGTATCCCCATAGCGACTCATAATTCGATCTGACAAGGAACCGTGATTGGTACCAATACGCATTGCGGTACCATGCTCCTTACATATTTTTATTAAAGGTAAAAAACGCTCCCGGATGCGGTCAAGCTCCTCGGCGTAAGAAGCATCTGTATAGTCGATGACTTCAAACTTCTTTTTGTCGGCATAATTGCCTGGATTGATTCTGACTTTCTCGACGATTTTGGCTGCCAATTCAGCCGCATTGGGTGTAAAATGGATATCCGCCACCAAGGGAGTGCTGTAGCCTCTTTTTCGCAATTCCTCTTTGATATTTCGCAGGTTTTCCGCCTCCTTGAGGGATGGGGCTGTAATTCGGATCAACTCACAGCCGGAGTCGATCATCCGAATGCACTGCTCCACAGAGCCTTGCGTATCCATTGTGTCAACTGTAGTCATGGACTGCACGACGATGGGGTTGTTCCCACCAATGATCACATCACCTACCCGAACAGGGATGGTTAGTCTCCGGGAATACTGGGTTAAACTGTTGCAATAACCGCCGTCAAATGATTTCAATTGAGATTCCATAGCTTAAATATCTCCTAGTTGGGGACGAATAATTAGTTCTTCAACAACAGCACTGGGGGAAAGGTTATACGCTCCCCAAACTGAATCCGCCACGTCCTGTGAACTAACAAATCGCTCTACAGGCAAATCTACTCCTGCCCATGCATCTGTCAGGGTAGCTCCAGGCAAAATAGAAGTCACTTTGATTTGATGCGGTTTAAATTCCTCTCGGAAGCACTTGGTCATCCCAAGCATGGCCCACTTCGAGACAGAGTAACTCCCCCCATTGGCATAAGCGGTGATGCCAGCAATGGATCCAATACTAAAAATATGTCCAGATCTACGCTGAATCAGTTCTTTGGCAAATGCCCGAGTCAGGTAATAGGCAGAATAGAGGTTGGTGTCCATCAGAAACTCCAAATTTCCATCTTCCTCCTCATGAAGGGATCCTGGCAAGAAGACTCCTGTGTTGTGAACGATTACATCTGGAATCCCTTTGACTTTTACCGCTTCTGCAAAGGCTAAAACCTCCTCTTTCTTGGAAAGATCTGCCACTTGGGTGCTTACTGAAATGCCAGGGTAGCCTTGCTCCAAAGACTGCCTCAATGCGAGTAAATCCTGTGCATTTCGAGAACAGGTAAAAATATCAAAACCTTCCTTGGCAAAACGTTCGACAATTGCCCTTCCGATCCCTTTTGTCCCTCCACTCACTAAGATGCTTTTCTTCATTTGTTTCGTTTCTTAATAGTTAGTGTAACAACTATCTACAGCTGACAAAGTTACATTTTTTTATGAATTGATTCGAAGGGTTTGAATGAATGACTTTTAAAGGATTTTACATGGAGCTACACCCTTCGCCACAGTCCTTCATACTAAGAATTAACTTTTGCCAAAGGGAAGGTCAGAAAAAAAGTAGTTCCCTTACCCACTTCGGTTTCAAACCAGATTTGACCTCCAGCGGTTTCTACCCCACTTTTTGCAATGGCAAGACCAAGTCCTGAACCCTGACTCTTGGTACTAAAGTTGGGAATAAAGATTTTGTCTCGAAGTTCTACAGGAATCCCCTTCCCGTTATCTGAGATCTCCAAAAACACAGCGCGATCTGTTAGCCATAGCCAAATCCGAATATGAGACTTTTTTCCAGGCTCAACTGCCTGCATTCCGTTGATGATCAAGTTGGATATCACACGCCCAAAAAGCTTGTCGTCACCCAAAATAGTGATTTGATCGGTAAAGGAATCGTCTTGGAACTCTAGCTCCATCCGCTTATCTGTTTTGAACAGTTCCAATACCCGCTGCAACACCTCCTTAAAATTCATCAACTCATTGTTGGGCAGCGGCATCTTCGCAAATGTGGAAAATGAAGAGGCAATTCCACTCAAGGCATCCACCTGATGAATTAAGGTTTCCAGCGATTTTTTTAGTTTATCCGCATCTTCCAATTTGCCTTCGCGCTCCAGCCGAAGTAAATGTTGCAAGGTGAGCTTCATTGGGGTAAGTGGATTTTTAATCTCATGGGCCACCTGCTTGGCCATCTCCCGCCAGGCGGATTCTTTTTCAGTCGAAGCCAGCACCTTCTTACTTGCCTCCAACTTGGAGAGCATCTGATTGTATTCGTTGATTAATAGCCCAATTTCATCCTTGGAAGACCAGTACATTGGCTCGTTATTTTCCAAATTGGTTACCTTGAGCTTCTGGGTAAGCAAGCGAAAGGGGAGCGTCAAATTCTTGGTCACCAAAAATGATATGATCAAAAACAAAATAAAGATCACCACAAAGGCATTGAACACATTCCCCAATACATCTGAAATAAGGGCATTGAGCTCTTCTTCAGACTCAAAAAAGGGAATAGCAACCACTGCATTGATGGAAGAATTGGTCTGGGAAGGAATTGCCAAATACACGGTTTGGTACCTTAACTTCCCAACCTGTTCTTCCAAAAGGGCGGCTACACCTTTGCCCTCCACCAATGTAGCCATGGCTCCAGGATGCATACGATTGGATAAAAGTTTCTTTTCGAAAATGGTAATTCTACTTGAAGTTACTAAGGAGCCCTCCTTTCCATACAAGTGAATATCAGTTCCCACGGTGGTTGCAAGTGCATTTATTTCCTCGCTCAGTGCGTCACGATCTACCTCTTCCAAGCTTTGGCCTGCAAAAAATCGAACTAAATTTCCCTTAATTAAGGTCGCTTTTTGAAGGTACTGCCCATTCAGGTCCTCCTTGTAACTTTGAGAAAGTAAGCCAGTGGTAATGATAGAAATGATTAGAATCGGAAAGAAAAAGGCAAAATTCAAGTAAAGTTGAAGCTTTGTGGAGTAGTTAAATTCAAACTTTCGGTATCCCTGCATCAGCACACTTCCCAGAATGGAAAGAAAAGTGAGGAAAACAAAGACCACAAAAAACAACGAAAAGGTCCCGAAAAACTGTTTCACTGAAATTACCGGAGAAGACAATACCCAGAGTTCCTCCCCATTTTTTATTCCCAGATGCTGGTAGGCCAAGGCCTCAACTCCCCCCTCTAGCAAGGCAGGGTTTTGCAACAGCAGCCCTATCTCTTCCTGCTGGTAGTTGAAGCTGCCCGAACTTCGGATAAGTTCTCCCTCTTTAAATAGCCCATAATCAAATGGATCCGTCTTCAATTTTTCAGCATACTGCTCGTCCAAAAGTAAGCTTGGATAGGCGTTGCCTGATTGAATTCGTAGCTGATCAAACTCTAAATAGAGAGTTCCTAGTCCAAGGTCACCCTTATTCATCGGAACAAAGGCTACAAATTTATTTTTCTTTCCACTCGCTGAGTCTTGTACATAGTATAAATTAGGCACCTGAGTAGCGTAATCGCTCTTGACAAACTCTTGCTGCAATTCCTGCAAGGATTCCCCCTCCAAACGCCCTCCGATTTGCTTTGCTGTAGGTGAAAAAATACGGATCACAACCTCGAATTGATCGAAGTAATTGTCCAAATAAATTTTTCGAATTTTACTCACTACCGGATCCTTGGAGAGTAAGGGGTCTGCCAATCGGTTCTGAATGAAAAGATCGTTTTTGAGCCTGGAAAAAATGTCTTCTAAAATTAAGGGGGTTCGTTCTTCCGTGGCCAACAGCTGCTGATTGGCAAATGCAACTTTGGACTGTACCAATCGATCCGCAGAAGTTTGGTAGCTACTTGCCGCCACAATGCATGCAGCAATAAGGCTAGCATAAAAAAGTGTCAAGAATGTTTCTAATCCTAAGCGGTACACATTGGCCACTAGATCAAACCTAATTATAGAAAATAGAAACAGGAAGTGTACCAACCCGGCTATCCCAAACCAAATGTTCCAAACAAAGAAAATTAGACTGAAAACTCCAGTCACAACAAGTAACATTCGATACACCAAATGGGTACTTGCCCCCCCTCGGAGAAATAAATTGATTAAGGTAAAACTCAGAAATACATAAGCTGCAGCCCATAGGAAAACAATCAAAAAGCTAACCCCCACCATCCGATCAAAGCTTGGTATCGAAGAGATATCCAAACTCCAAGATGCGTGTAGCACTAAATCTCGGACAATCGCCCAAAGGCCCAAAAAAAACAAAGTGGAAATCGCAAAGGCCAAAAGAAGTAACCCTTCCTCTCGAATGCGCTGCCGCCAACTGGCAAATTTTCCCAAAATGGATTTGGAGGAAAGCTCATAAACCAATAAGCCTAAAATCAATACACCACCGCCTGTATGTAGCAAAAGATCCCCCAAGCTAGGTACCAACCAAGATGAAGTATATGCACCTGAATCAAAAAGCAAAAGATCTACGTAGTCCTGCGGAAATCTGAACACCAACATGCCTGCCCGTATCACCAAAAGAATAAAAAAACCATAGCCTACGGCCTGCCATACTTGCCCTTTTCTCCATTTTTTTCTCAAGAAAATAAAGCTGAGAAATGCGTACAGCAAAAAGAGGGAAAAACTAAAAATTAACACAGGAGTCGTCCATGTTTTCCCCACAGAAACAAACCCCACTTGAAAGTCAATACCGAATAAAGGTAGGCCGCTGGAGGAGTTGACCTGGAAGGTTCCTTCGGCTGGATTGGAATAAAGCGTAAATGACGAATTCCCAAATACCTCGGGGTTAGAACCCATAACCACATACTCATTTTTAATATCCCCAGACCATACTAAACGGAAGGCCTGAACAAAAAAACCAGTCCCCTCTTTAGGTGATATTTTTTGGAGCTTTAGTAAAAAAGTACCGGATGGTGATTCATGAACTTGAAATTCCCGCGCTAAATCCAAGGTGGAAAAATCCAAGTTAAAATCATTGGTAGACCAATACTGAAGCTCTTTTTGAGGATTGATAATAAAAAAAGGATAGCTGTAGGCCTCACTACTTACACGTTCAAAACTCAACGAGTCCTGACCACCGCCTAGGCGTTGAAAAAGTTCGAAATCTAGGTTAAATGTTGCCTCTACTGCATGAATTTTCTTTTCAATGGCCTGGATGTAGGTCTCCTCTTGACTTTTTTGATAAACAAAAAAATTCAAAATGAGGACTATAGGCAGAAGAAGTACGCTTCCCAAAAGAAGAATACTGCGGATTGAAAGCTTCATGAAGACTAAAAATAAAAAAGCAAAGTCTGGTATCAAACTTTGCCGAATAGTATTAGCGTGCCTGGAGTTTCGCTTTCTTCTTTTTGGAAGCTCTATACCATAGGTAACCCATGATTCCTGCCATCAAATACGGCATCACCACGAGATACAAAATCCCATTGTTGAGTCCAGCGCCAATCGAGGTATCCCCATTACTGACATTGTTTTCAACGGATGCCCTACACATAGCGCACTGTGCAGATGCTCCAAGGGAAACAAGAAAACTCGAGGCGAAAAGAACTATGATTTTGAATTTCATGTGCACGACTATATTTGGAAGGTCACTACAGATTTTAGAATGTCTGGGTATAATATGGCGAGATCATGAGGTAGACAATCACGCCTGTAACGGATACGTACAACCAAATGGGGTAGGCATATTTGACCACTTTACGGTGTTTGTCTCGCTGATTGGTATATCCATAGTAATACGCAAATAAGATAGGGAATAGCGCAATCGCTGCAAATAGGATATGGGTAATCAACAAGAAATAGTAAACGATACGAATAGTCCCTTCACCACCAAATGAGGTACTTTCTGCTGCACCATGGTAGATCACATAGGACACCAAAAATATAGCTCCCAACACAAATGCAACCGTCATCGTAGCCCCATGCAAATTGTATTTCTTCTGCTTGATAAACACCAATGCCAACACCAACGCTATAGAAGCAGCAGAATTGATAATTGCATTAAGATGCGGTAGAAAATAGACCCAACCTCCCAAAGAGGTGAGTTTGGTAGGCATAAATAAAAGAACAGCAACTGCCAGAGGCACGGCAATTGAGATGCCGATAATCCAGTTTTTGACTTTTGCTTCCTGTGGTGCTATATTCTCCATATTATTCTTTGCCATAAAGTAAAATTTTCGTTTCCAACATCAGCAGATCCACCCCTTCTCGTGTGGTCCCACTGTAATAACCCCGGATTCGCCCTTCGTCGTCAATCAATATAAATTTATCACTGTGCACAAAATCGTCTGGAACTCCATTGCCATCCAAAGCAGGAAGTATAAATCCACAGCGTGCCAATTGGAAGGTTTCCTCCTTAGGCCCTGAAAGAAAGTTCCATTTCCCGGGAATAGCATGATGCTTCTCCGCATACGCTTTCAAGATTTGCGGGGTATCGTAGGTTGGGTCAAGGCTAATCGACATAATTTGTACCAAAGGATCATCTCGAAAATGGTCATTTACTCGCTCCATCTCCTTAGACATCACTGGACAAATACTTGGGCAGGAAGTGAAAAAGAAATTTACAAGGGTAATTTTTCCTTGCATTTGCGCCCTTCCCATGCGCTGCCCATCCTGATTGATGAAGGAGAATTCAGGGATATAATGCTGCGTACTATCTTTAACAGGACATTCCTGAAATGGATTGTCCACCCCATTTTGATAAAAGATAGGTATGTTGAATTCGTTTTTTCCAAAGCCCTTCAAAAACAAGAAGATCAATATTGGAATTAACAAAATACAGACCAAGACAAAGCCTTGAAGAATTCGTAAACTTCGCATAGTAAGTGTATAACAAAAAAGAAGGTTGAAGTGATTCACTCCAACCTAAATTTTTTTATTGAATTAATTTTCTACCAACGTATCATAAAGATGTCCGATGCTTCCTTAATCAAGGTGATCACCAGCCAGATCAAAAAGATCAGCGGGACAATGATGGCATAAAATAGAGGCTTTGCTTCGTCTCCTAAGTGCATAAACTCCATCATGATGTATTTGGCCTTCCAAACGGTTAGTATAATAAATACCGCATACAACAAAATACCTCTATCCATGGTGAAAGCCATCACGAATTCTGCTAAGGTAATCACCAACAGAATTAATGCTGTTTTCCAGATTTTCTTTATTTTTTCCTCGTTTCTAGGAGTTACCTGAAGCGTAGATTTAGTGTCTTGAACTTCCATAATGCGCGAATTGAATTGCTTAGATCAAATAAAATAAGGTAAATACAAATACCCAAACCAAATCTACGAAGTGCCAGTAGAGTCCAATTTTTTCTACCATCTCGTAATGGCCTCTCTTGTCATAAATTCCTACTGCTGCTTGGTAAAAGCAAAGGAACAACAAGAAAACACCAATGGTTACGTGGAAACCATGGAATCCAGTAATGAAGAAAAATAGTTGAGCAAAAGACCCAGGCCCATATTCGTTGACCATCAGGTTGGCACCATAAACAGTCTCTGTAACATTTTGACCTAACCCATTTACATAAGTCAGCAATGACCCTGCCTCTGTACCGTGAATGAAGTGAGACCACTCCCAAGCCTGGCAACTTAAGAAGGTAATCCCTCCAAGTAGTGTCCAAAGCATCCATTTTACCACATCATCTCTATCATTGCGGTGACCTGCTTCTACAGCCAATACCATGGTGACAGAACTTGCAATCAAGACAAAGGTCATGATACCCACAAATATTAGAGGAGCATGCACTCCATGTAGGAATGGAAGCGCCTCAAATACCAATTCAGGAACGGGCCAGTATTCGTTGGAACCGGTAAAGGTTTCCGCAGCACCCCCATAGGCAGGGTAGCTGACACGGATAGCCAGGTAGGTAATTAGGAAAGCAGCAAAGGTGAAGATGTCAGAGAGTAGGAAAAACCACATCATGAGTTTTCCATAACTAGCCTTAAGGGGTTCATTTCCTCCTCCCCAAACGCCTCTTTTCGAACTTACTTCAATAGCAGTAGAATGAGCAGACATAGGTAAATTTTTGTACTGGGTTAACTTTAATGATTCAAAAGCAAAAATAGAAACAAATACAACCACAAACCTCCTAAAAAATGCCAATAGGTAGTGGCCATTTCTAGGGTATTCATTGCTTGTGAATGCACCTTATATCTAAAGGTCGAAATTAATACAATAATCAGAAAAATCACACCACTGATCAAATGAACCGCGTGCAATCCGGTGAAAACATACAAAAAAGATCCTGCTGGATTCCCAACAAAAAATACTTCCCGATCCACCAACGCTACCCAACTGTACCATTGGCCCACCAAGAAAGCAATACCCAACAACACCGTCAACACCATCCAAATACGTAAACCAAGAAAATTATCTTTTTTAGCCGCAAAATAAGCTGCTTGAACACAAACCGAACTGAGCAAAACAATTCCGGAGGTAATCCAAAAGATCTCTGGAAGCTCGTACTCCAGCCAATTCCCTTCAGCCTGACGTACGATATACGCACTTGTAAGCGCTGCAAACACCATAAGTACAGTTACCAGAAAGAGCCAAAGCGCAAACTTCTTTGGGTGCATGCTGATGGGCTGCTCAACAATATCTATGTATTTTAATTCACTCTCCATGACTTAAGGCATTTTATCTAACAAATACGCAATCTGTACTACAGGCAAATAAATAAAGGATCCAAACATAATTTTTAAAGCTGACTTTCTGGAACAATCGCGCATCAGCGAAAAGGTTTGAGCCAAAAATAATACCCCACATACTGTGGCCACAATTCCTGAATTCAACCCCACCAGACCGAAATAACTAGGTAATAAGCCCAACGGCAACAAAAAGAGAGTGTAGATCATAATCTGAATCGCTGTATTCAAATCCTGCCCTCCCCCACTTGGGAGCAACTTGAATCCAGCACGCTTGTAGTCCTCATCACTCACCCAAGCAATAGCCCAGAAATGAGGAAACTGCCAAACAAATTGAATTCCAAAAATAATCAAAGCCTCATAGGTGATTGATCCAGTAGCGGCAGTCCATCCCAACAAAGGAGGCATCGCTCCAGGAATAGCACCTACAAAAACAGCAATCGGGCCCACACGCTTGAGAGGAGTGTAGGCAAATACATAAAGGACCATACTCAAAACTCCCAAGAAGGTAGTCAAGGGATTGGTGAAAATCCAAAGCAAACTAATTCCTAAAAGCGCCACAAAACCAGTAAACCAATAGGCCTCCTGCAAGGAAATAAGTTGCAAGGGAAGCGGGCGATTCTGGGTCCGCTTCATCAACTTATCCAAATCGCGCTCCATAATCTCATTGGCAGCACCAGCAGCCCCTGAAATTAAGAAGCCACCTAAAGTTAAACCGATAAACCCAGGCCATCCGAAAACACCACGATCCCCAAGAATATAGCCAAAAACAGCGGAAAAAGTTACCAAAGTAGAAAGGCGAAACTTAATTAAATCAGAATAGGCCGCAAGCCTCCCTCGAATTAAAAATAGCAAGCTGTTTGATGTCACATCAACTGAACTCATAGCTGCGGGGTAAGTTTAGGATTGGATTGCTCCTTCAATTGGAGCATTAGAATAAACTGAACTCCTAAAATCATGGAGCCGAAAAGAAGATGCACGGGTTGTAAGAAGGCAGGCACACCAAAATATGCCATCCCCATTCCAGAAACGATCTCAAGTAGGATAAGTAACAAAAGCACCTGATTCCAATAAGTTAAAGCGCTATGCCGAGGTGAAAATTTAAATGCCCACACAAAATAGAGTACATGCAAAGCCAGCAGCACTAAAGAAAAGGAGCGATGAACTAGGAATACCAACCCCACCTTTCCAACCCATTCTTCACGAAGCATATTTCCCATAGCAAATGATACGCGATCAATTCCTTCTCTGACTTGTGTACCAAGTATTACCTGAATCAACATCAATATACTGGCTACTAAAAGCAATCCAAAGATTTTTCGCGGCATTGGATTAGTAACCTGTTTAGTTGCAAGCAACCGAGCAGCCCTGCGATGACTATACAAAAGCACAGCAACCAAAGCCAAAGCAAGCAGCATATGCACCGTAATCATCCAAGCCAATAAATTAGTAGAAACCACGATAGAACCAATCCAACCTGTAAACGCAACTAGCACAAGCGAAAGAAACGCCGTGATCGTTATCCATTTATCCTGAGACCAAAGTGAAAATGATTTTAACAAAGTGGCTAGAATTAAAAGACCAATGACTACACCGATAAGCCGATTGATGTATTCAATCCAGGTTTTGGTTGCATTAAATTCTTCCTCAACTTGAATGGATTTATCATTGGCTAGTTGATTCGCAGTTTCATTAAAGCCCAACTTGGACAAAGTCGCTACAAATCGTTCATTTTTTGCAAGCCTTTTTTCGAGGTAAATCTCCTGATAGTTTTCCGGAAGTTGCTCCACTGCTGTGGGTGGAATAACAGAACCAAAGCACTTCGGCCAGTCGGGACAACCCATACCTGAACCCGTACTTCGCACAATGCCTCCTACCAGTATAAGAAAATAAACAGCTACCACGGTAATGCCTGAGAGGCGGCGGTAGCTGTTTACTTGATTTTTAGTGCTTGGAGCCATTCGCTACTAAGAGCTCTGCCTCTTCCTTCATGATTTCCAACTCTAGCTTCACTTGCTCTTGCTCATGTGGAAGGTTGGATTCAGGAGTTTGGGACAAGGGAACCGTTTGGGGAATAAAATCTTCCGCAGCTCCAGGCTTGGAATAGTCGTATGGCCAACGGTAAACAGTTGGAATCTCGCCAGGCCAGTTGCCGTGTCCAGGATGTAAAGGAGTAGTCCACTCCAAGGTGTTGGAACTCCAAGGGTTTAGCGTCGCTTTTCTACCTCTATACATGCTGTAGAAGAAGTTGAACAAGAAGATCGCCTGTGCTGCAAATGTGATGAATGCAGCAACTGACACAAACATGTTCAAATCAGAGTACATATTTGCAAATTCATAGTTGGTCCAAGAGTAATACCTTCTTGGGAAACCAGCGATACCAATGTAGTGCATTGGGAAGAATACCATGTACACCCCTACGAAAGTCAACCAGAAGTGAATGTATCCCAATTTTGCGTCCATCATTCGACCAAACATTTTCGGGAACCAATGGTACACCCCTGCCATCAATCCGAAGAAAGAGGCGGAACCCATTACCAAGTGGAAGTGAGCGACCACAAAATAGGTGTCGTGCAATTGAATGTCAATCGCAGAGTTGCCCAAGAATACACCCGTCAAACCTCCGGAAATAAAGAAGGATACTAGACCGATGGAGAATAACATCCCAGGAGTAAAGATCAAGTTACCTCTCCAAAGTGTAGCGAGGTAGTTAAATACTTTCACCGCTGAAGGAACTGCAATAATCAAGGTTAAGAACATGAAGATCGAACCCAAGAATGGATTCATTCCCGATACAAACATGTGGTGCGCCCAAACGATAAAAGATAGAACAGTAATGCCCAGCAAAGAAACAACCATGGCCTTGTATCCAAAAATTGGCTTACGAGAGTTGGTCGCAATAACTTCCGAAGTAATACCTAAAGCAGGCAACAACACAATATACACTTCAGGGTGTCCCAAGAACCAGAACAAGTGCTGGTAAAGTACTGGGCTACCCCCCGTATTCGGAAGCGCTTCTCCGGCTACATAGATGTCAGAAAGGTAGAAGGACGTACCGAAGCTTCGGTCAAAAACGAGCAATAAGGCTGCAGCAAATAATACAGGGAACGAAAGAATACCGATTACAGCAGTCAAAAAGAAAGCCCAAATCGTTAAAGGAAGTCTTGAGAAAGACATCCCCTTCGTTCGAAGATTGATTACAGTAGTCACATAATTGATACCTCCCAACAAAGAAGATGCAATAAATAAAGTCATGGAAATCAACCAAAGGGTCATTCCCATACCAGATCCTGGAATGGCTTGCTCTAGTGCAGACAAAGGTGGATAGACTACCCAACCACCTCCAGCAGGCCCAGTCTTCAAGAACAGGGAGATAAACATAATCACACCTGACAAGAAGAAAAACCAGTAGGAAAGCAGGTTCATAAAGCCAGAAGCCATGTCTCTCGCACCAATCTGAAGTGGAATCAGGAAGTTAGAGAAAGTACCACTCAAGCCTGCCGTCAATACAAAGAAGACCATGATGGTCCCGTGCATGGTCACCAAAGCCAAGTAGAAGGTTGGATCAAGCTTTCCTGCTTCATCTATCCAACCGCCCAATAAAGGCCGGAGGAATTCCAAATTCATGTCCGGAAACCCCAACTGCAACCTGAACAAGGTGGAAAGAAATCCACCAATAATCGCCCAGAACATTCCTGTTATCAAGAACTGCTTAGCGATCATTTTGTGATCGGTTGTAAAAATGTATTTGGTTATAAAATTGTCATGATGCTCGTGTTCATGATGCTCTTGTTCGTGATGCTCATGAATTGCGCTGTCCTGCTGTGCAACTGTTGCTGTAGCCATAACTTTAACTATTATTTATTTCTTTCGCTTTTTTCAATACCTGCAATTTCTTTCAC
>Ga0209617_10000941_pt1 | contig 13294 bp, 13 predicted proteins | sample LakEriepJuly2011_2_FD_187459 | JGI IMG/M metagenome (GOLD analysis project Ga0209617, IMG submission 187459) | Freshwater microbial communities from dead zone in Lake Erie, Canada - CCB epilimnion July 2011 (SPAdes) (version 2) | ecosystem: Environmental > Aquatic > Freshwater > Lentic >... | reverse complement strand
GTCGGTCGTCAGCCTGCCATTATCCAGCGTTGGCAGGGCTTGTGGGCGGAACCGTCACCTCGTGATCACCGCCAGACACCTTCAAGGCACGAGCTTTTCAGCGCGCGCAGCCGCCATCGAGCGCTCCTGGTCGGCCTTGCGGTCGGCCGCGATCTTCTGCGCCGCGGGGCGCTGCTCGATGAGCTTGACGTAGCCCTTCCAGTCGATGCCTGCAGCGGCCACGAGGTCCTCGCCGATCACCAGCTTCGAGGCCAGGGCCGCCAGCGGCAGGCTGACGTACACGGCGCAATCGGCCTGGGTGAAGGTGTCGCCCGCAGCGTAGGGCGCGAAGCGGGCCAGTGTCTTGAACGCGGCGAGATGCTTCACCAGCTGCACCTTGATGCGCTCGGTCTCTTCCGGCGTGAGCTTGCCGCCGAAGAAGGCCTGCTTGTAGAGCTGGCGGGCGCAGAGCTCGACGTGCAAGTCGCAGTAGGTGATGAGCTCGCGCACCTTGGCCGCCTGCCAGGGGTCGGCCGGCATCAGGGCGGGCGTGGGGAAGCGCGCTTCGAGGTAGTCGGCGATGGCCTGGCTTTCGCTCAGGAAGCCGTGCTCGGTCTCGATGAAGGGCACCTTGCCCAGCGGCGATTTGCCGCCCTCGCTGGCGGCAGCGCCCGGGCGCACCGGCACTTCCTCGAAGTCCACGCCCTTCTCCAGGAGGATGAATTTGACCTTGTTGTGGTAGTTGGACAGCGAGAAACCGCAGAGCTTGATCATGGGGAGCGTCTCCATTCGAGGCCAGGCTTGGCGCCCGAAGCTTAGCGCCTCACAGGCCCAGCTGCCGCAGGCGCTGGGCGTGCGCCACGAACAAGGTCACCGGATCGACCTCGCTGGCGTGCAGGCCGGGCAGCTGGTTGACGATCTGGAAGTGGTTGAGCGGGTAGTCGTCGCGGATGACCTCGCCCAGGTGGCTGGCGCAACGCCCCACCAGGCCGTCGCCGGCCTCCCGCTGGAACGCCAGGCCCGTGAGCGACATGACGTAGTCCGGCAGGTTGAGCGCGTGGTGGAAGGTGCCCACGCCACCCCAGGAAAAATAGCGCACGCCCTGCACCTCGGCCGCGCCCTGGCCGCAAGGCTGGGTGGGCACGCCGGCGGGGAAGCGGCGGTTGAAATCGGCCGTGCCGCGGCTGTCCAGCGAGGCCAGCGCCGCCGGCACATCCTGCACGAAGGTGGCACCCGAAGCCCAGTTCACGAAGCGCCCGGCCCCCCGGCCCAGCGCCAGGATGGCCGAGGCAGCCCAGGTGTCGCGCCGAACTTGGTCGTCCATCCAGTCGGCGAACTCGGAGCCCGTCACCGGCGTGGCCACCACCGTGACCGAGGCCACCAGGTCGGGCCGACGCGCCGCCACGTAGCGGATGGCATGGCCGCCCTGGCTGTGGCCGATGAGGTTCACTTTGACCGCACCGGTGCGCGCCACGATCTCCTGCACCTGCGCCAGCAGCTGCTCGCCCCGCACCTCGGACGACTGGAAGGCCGCCACGCGGGTCGCGAACACGCTGGCCCCATGCGCCTGCAGGGCCTCGACGATGCCCGGCCAGTAGGTCAGCGGCCCCATGTGGTCAAAGCCCATCATGCCGTGGGCCAGGACGATGGGGTGGGTGGTGCGGGCGTCTTCGTCCAGGGGCTGGGTCAGCGCACCGGGCAGGGGCAAGGGCTTGAGGGTCAGCCACCACCAGGCGACCGCCAGCAAGGCCACGGCCGACAACACGCCCAGCCCACGAACCGCCCACAGGGCCACACGACGCAAGGACACCATCATCTTCATCCATTGAACGCGATGCATCATGACGATGGCATCAAAAAAGCCGACCAGGAAGTCCCGGCCGGCCTGTGCGCGCGTCACCCAGGGTGCGCGCAGCCTGAACTCAAGGCGTCAAGCCACCACTTGGGCCAGCTTGCCGCTGGCGTACAGGGCGGCGATGTCCACCATGGTGATCGCCTTGATCTTGCCGGCCTGGCCTTCGCAGCCGAACTCGATGTAGCGCTGCTTGCAGACCTGCTTGGCGGCTTCGCGGGCGGGCTTGAGCCACTCGCGGGCGTCGAACTTGTCGGGGTTCTCGAACAGGAACTTGCGCACCGCACCGGTCATGGCCAGGCGGATGTCGGTGTCGATGTTGATCTTGCGCACGCCGTGCTTGATGGCTTCCTGGATTTCCTCGACGGGCACGCCGTAGGTTTCCTTCATCTTGCCGCCGTACTGGTTGATGATGGCCAGCAGCTCGGCAGGCACCGACGAGGAGCCGTGCATCACCAGGTGGGTGTTGGGGATGCGCTTGTGGATTTCCTTGACGCGGCTGATGGCCAGGATGTCGCCCGTGGGCTTGCGCGAGAACTTGTAGGCGCCGTGGCTGGTGCCGATGGCGATCGCCAGGGCGTCCAGCTGGGTTTCGCGCACGAACACGGCGGCTTCTTCGGGGTCGGTCAGCATCTGGCTGTGGTCCAGCTTGCCTTCGGCGCCGATGCCGTCTTCTTCGCCGGCTTCACCGGTTTCCAGGTTGCCCAGGCAGCCCAGCTCGCCTTCGACGGTCACGCCGACCTTGTGGGCCATGTCCACGACCTTGCGGGTCACTTCGACGTTGTAGGCAAAGTCGGCCGGGGTCTTGCCGTCTTCCTTGAGCGAGCCGTCCATCATCACCGAACCGAAGCCCAGGTCGATGGCACCCTGGCAGATCGCGGGCGACTGGCCGTGGTCCTGGTGCATGACCAGGGGGATGTGGGGGTACATCTCGACGGCGGCCTGGATCAGGTGCTTGATGAAAGCCTCGCCGGCGTACTTGCGGGCGCCAGCGCTGGCTTGCAGGATCACGGGAGCGCCGACCTCGTCAGCGGCCTGCATCACGGCCTGGACCTGCTCCAGGTTGTTCACGTTGAAAGCCGGAATGCCGTAGTTGTTCTCGGCGGCGTGGTCCAGCAGCTGGCGCATGGAAACGAGTGGCATGGAATTCCCCAAAAAGACGGTGATGACGGAAACGGGGCCGACGCGTCCCTTTTGGGGTGGGTCGGCCGTGAACTGCGCGAGATTCTACCGAGGCGCGCGTGACACGCCCATCCCGGGTTCAGGCGCCGGGTGGCGTGGCCCGGTTCAGCGGGCTCAGCGGACCTCGCAGACCTTCAGCATGTTGGTGCCACCCGGGTGGCCCATGGGCTCGCCGCAGGTGATGGCGTAGGTGTCGCCCGGGCGCAGCACGCCGCGCTCGACCAACAGCGCCTCGGCCTTTTGCAGGGCCTCGTCGCGGTCGGAGTAGCTCGGCATCAGCAGCGGGCGCACATTGCGGTAAAGCGCCATCTTTCGCTGTGAGATCGGCCGGGCCGTCAGCGCGAAAATCGGCACGTGGATCTTGTGTCGGCTCATCCACAAGGCCGTGGAGCCCGACTCGGTCAGCGCGATGATGGCCTTGCAGCCCAGGTGGTAGGCCGTGAACAGAGCACCCATGGCGATGGACTGGTCGATGCGCGCAAACGTTTGGTTGGTGAAGTCGGCGTCCAGCGAGACCTCTTCGGCGCGTTCGGCCTCCAGGGCGATGTTGGCCATCTGCTCGACGGTTTCCACCGGGTACTTGCCAGCGGCGGTCTCGGCGCTCAGCATGACGGCGTCGGTGCCGTCCAGCACGGCATTGGCGACGTCGGAGACCTCGGCGCGCGTGGGCACCGGGTGCACGATCATGGACTCCATCATCTGCGTGGCCGTGATGACGACCTTGTCCATCTGGCGCGCCAGCTTGATCATGCGTTTTTGCAGCGCGGGCACGGCGGCGTTGCCCACCTCGACGGCCAAATCGCCCCGCGCCACCATGATGCCGTCCGAGGCCTTGAGGATGGCCTCCAGGTTCGGGATGGCCTCGGTGCGCTCGATCTTGGCGATCAGCGCCGGGCGGTGCTTCCAGGGCTCGCCGGCCACGTTGCACAGCTGGCGGGCCATCTCCATGTCGGTCGAATTCTTCGGGAAGGACACCGCGATGTAATCGCACTGGAAGCTCGCCGCCGTCTTGATGTCGTCCATGTCCTTGGCTGTCAGGGCGGGCGCGGTCAGGCCACCGCCCTGCTTGTTGATGCCCTTGTTGTTGGACAGCTCGCCACCCAGCTTGACCACGGTGTGCACCGCCTCGCCCTTGACGGCGTCCACCGTCAGCACGATGAGGCCATCGTTGAGCAGCAGGATGTCGCCGGTGCGCACATCGCGGGGCAGCTCCTTGTAGTCCAGGCCCACGCCGTGGATGTCACCGGGCTCGGTGCGGCTGGCGTCCAGGATGAAGGCCTGGCCGGGCTCCAGCATGACCTTGCCTTCGGCGAACTTGCCCACGCGGATCTTGGGGCCCTGCAGGTCGGCCATGATGGCCACGACCTTGCCCACGCGGGCAGCGGCCTCGCGCACCAGCTGGGCGCGGTCGATGTGGTCCTGCGCCTTGCCGTGCGAGAAATTCAAGCGCACCACATCGACCCCGGCTTTCAACATCGCATCGAGCACCTCGGGGGAGGACGATGCAGGACCCAGGGTGGCGACGATCTTGGTGGCACGGGGCATGGTCAGCGCATTTCGGTGGTGAGGGTGGTGTGAGTGTCACACCAAACCAAGCCGCCCAAATGACGGATTTGCGTCACCATCCCGGCTTGTGGGCAGGCATCACGGCCCTTACACTGCGCTCGCACTTTCTGTCCGACACCGGCATGCCGTCGCACACACGCACCATCGTCTTCTCCCACGCCAACAGCTTCCCGGCCAGCACCTACCGCACCCTGTTCGAAGGCTGGCGGTCGGCCGGCTACGAGGTCCACGCCATCGACAAGATCGGCCACGACCCGCGCCACCCGGTCACCACCGACTGGCCCCACCTGGTGGACCAGCTCGCCACCTTCATCGAAGAAGAAGTCGGCCAGCCAGGCTGGCTGGTCGGGCACTCATTGGGTGGCTACCTGAGCATGATGGTCGCCAGTCGGCACCCCCATCTGGCGCAAGGCGTGGTCGTCCTGGATTCGCCCCTGCTGCACGGTTGGAAGAGCGCGGCCATTTCGGTGGCAAAGCGCACCCACACCATGGGCCGTGTGATGCCATCCCGCATCTCGGCGCAACGCACCCACGAGTGGCCCAGCCTGCACGCCGTGCAGACGCACTTCTCAGACAAACCGAAGTTCGCCCGTTTCGACCCCGCCGTGTTGGCCGACTATCTGCACAGCGGCACCGAAGGCCAAAGCGACGGCCGCAGCCGCCATCTGAGCTTTCGCCGCGAGGTCGAGACCGCCATCTACAACACCATGCCGCACACCCTGCTGCAGGAGTTCCGCCGCCATCCCTTCCAGTGCCCGGTGGCTTTCATTGGCGGCACCCGCTCGCGCGAAAGCCGCACCGTGGGCCTGTCTGGCACGCGCCAGGTCGTCGGTCAGCGACTGTCCTGGATCGAGGGCTCGCACCTCTACCCTTTCGAACGTCCAGGCGACACGGTGACCGAGGTGCTGCGCTGGCTGCGATCGTTCGAGGCTGAGGCGCCGTGAGCTTGAGCCCCGCCACGCCCGAGCGCCAACAGCGCATCCCCTTCGTCACCGTGACGAACTGGGTGCGCGCGGCCCGCCTGTGCGGCATCGACATCGAAGCCATCTTCCGACGCGAAGGCATCGACACCAGCCTGCTGCACCCCGAGACCGCCACCATCGACCGTGCCACCATGCAGCGCGTCATGCACCACTGCGTGGCCGAGACGCGGCGCATCGGCAGCCCGCAGCACTTCCCCCTGGTGCTGGGCGAGACCTTCGCCTTCGAGTACCTCTCCGACGTCGAAACCTTCATCACCACCAGCGCCACGCTGCGCGATGCCACCCGATCACTGGAGTGGATCCCGCCGCTGATCAACCCCTACATGCGCTTTTCGCTGGCCGAGCGTGGCGACGACGCCCGCATCGCGCTGCGTTTCGACGTGGCCGATGAGACCCCCGACCTCGCCTGGCCTTTCACCGAGGGCGTGTTCACCACCGTCGTCAAGTTCAGCCGGATGCTGCTGGGTGGCCAACCACTCATCGGGCGCATCACCATGCGCCACCCCGCTCACCAGGATGCGGACAAGGTGGCGGCGCATTTCCAGGTGCCCATCGAGTGGGGCTCGGAAGTCGATGCGCTTTGGTTTTCCCGCCGGCTGCTCGACCAACCCTTGCGGGGTGCCTTTCCCAGCCTGCACGAACAGGCCGCCCAGCGCGTCGTCCAGCAGGTGGCGCAACGCAGTCACACCGCGGGCCAAGGCGGCGAACCTGAGCATCCTGGGCAACAGTTGGCCAGCCAGATCGAACAGGCATTCCTCGACAAGCCACGCCTGCTCGGCCTCGGCTTGGAGGCCCTGGCCGAAGAGCTTGGCTTGCACGCCCGCACGCTGCAGCGACGCCTGAAAGACATCGGCGACAGCCACTCCGCCATCCAGGGCCGCGTGCGCTATCGCCTGGCGCAGCAATGGCTGCAAGAACCGACGATGGCGATCGAAGACATCAGCGAGCGCCTGGGCTTCACCGACAGGCGCAGCTTCACGCTGGCCTTCACACGCTGGTCGGGCCAGACCCCCAGCCGCTTCCGCCGCGGCGCCTGAGGCATTGTCAGCGCGCCGCGCAGGCCGTCAGAGCCGGGTGAATGCGCTCCGTTTTGCGCGTTTTCCCTAGGCCTCGACTGTCGCCAAATTCACCTTGGTGTCGTGACCTTGCATGGCGCTGGCGCGGTCGCGTCCCTACAGTTCAGTCACAGCAGACCGATGCTCACACAAGCCCGACCAGCGACCGCATCGGTCCCGAGGAGACACCCCCATGAGCGAACATCACATCACCCCGCCCCCGATCGTTCCCCGCGAGAAGCTCGACTTTGGCCTCGACGGTGACATCGCCAAGTACTGGCTGGACAACGACCCGTTCAAGACCCGCTTCTTCGACGCGCTGTCCACCCTCTTCCCCGTGGGCGAGAAGTTCTTCATCACCTGTGTGCGTGACTTCAAGGACCGCATCACCGACCCCAAGATGCTGCAGGACATCAAGGATTTCACCCGCCAGGAAGGCCAGCACGGCATCCTGCACACGCAGTACAACAACCGCCTGAAGGCTCAGGGCATCGCGGTGGACGCCATCCTCGACGGCCAGGAAAAGCGCCTCTTCGGCATCATCCGCAAGCACTTCTCCCGTGAGTTCACGCTGGGCATCACCGCCGCATCCGAGCACATCACGGCCATCATGGCCGACTGCTTCGTCGAGCGCCCCGAGATCTTTGCCAACGCCGACGAACGTATCCGCGCGCTCTACGTCTGGCACGCGATGGAAGAGATGGAGCACAAAGGCGTGGCCTATGACGTGTTGACCGACGTGGCCAAGGCCAACTACCGCACGCGCATCGGCTCGATGCTGCTGGTGACCATCCTGTTCCCCTTCCACGTCTTCCGCATCATGTCGCACATGCTGCAAGTCGATGGCTTCAGCCGCTGGGAGCGCACCAAGATCTGGGCCAAAGGCCTGTGGTGGCTCTACAAGCCCGGCGGCATCTACCTGCCCATGATGGGCAAGTACTTCAGCTACCTCAAGCCCAGCTTCCACCCCTGGCAGGAGCCCGTGGTGCCCAGCTACGAGCCCTGGCTCAAGCTGCTCAAGGAAACCGGCAACCCCATCGAAGCCGGCAACCGCCTGACCGCCGACGCACTCCTGGCGCGCGCCTGAGTCCCCGACTGAGTCCCCGAGAAGGAGGCGATATGAGCCACACCCAACAGATCGTTCCCCGCGAGAAACTCGATTTCGGGCTCGACGGCGACATCCCCAAGTACTGGTTCGGGGGCGATGTCTTCAAGTCGCGCTTCTTCGATGCGATGTCAACCATTTTCCCCGAGGGCGAGCGCTACTTCATCTCTTGCGTGCGCGACTACCGCGACCAGGTCACCGACCCGAAGCTGCTGCAAGACATCAAGGACTTCATGCGCCAGGAAGGTCAGCACGGCATCGTCCACACGCAGTACAACGACCGCCTCAAGGCCCAGGGCATCGACGTCGACATGCTCGAGAAGACGCTCAAACACCTGCTGTTCGGTGTCATTCGCAAGCACCTGCCCGCGGCGGTGACGCTGGCCGACACCGCCGCTTCCGAGCACATGACGGCCATCATGGCCCACGGCTTTTTCGAGCGCAAAGAGGTGCTGGCCCAGGCCGACCCGCGCATGCGCGCCATGTACGCCTGGCACGCCATGGAAGAAATCGAGCACAAGGCGGTGGCCTTTGACGTGATGCAGAAGGTCGCCAAGGTGGGCTACCTGCGCCGTGTGATGGCCATGGCCATCGTCACCATCGCGTTCAACATCCACGCCCTGCTCATCACGCGATACATGCTCAAGGTCGATGGCTTTTCGCGTTGGCAACGCGTCAAGATGTTCACCAAAGGTCTGGTCTGGATCTTCGGGCCTGGTGGCCTGTACATGCCGATCTTCAAGCACTACATCCAGTACTACAAGCCCGGCTTCCACCCGTGGCAGGGCGGTCAGATGAAGAGCTATGACCTCTGGCTGGACACCTTCAACCGCACGGGCGACCCGATCGCGGCGGGCGAGGTGCTGCACGCGGCCGGGGCCTGAGCGTCCAGGGGAATACCCACCTATTCAGGTGAGCACAAAGGGAACACATCGCAAAACACTTGACGTAACATCCGTGTAACGCAGTTCGGAAGGCATGGTTTGGTTGCCGTGCGGCCCTGAACGGCAGGACAGGGTCCGGTCGCCATCGGCGCTGGATGCATCCTCCAACTTCACGTGATACGAACGTCATGACATCCAAGCTGTTCCCCAGCAAGGGCTACGACGTGCGGCCCCACCAGGTGCTCCGCACCCTGTTCCCGGACGCCATCGTGGGCGACGGCGACAACCAGGCCACCAGCAACAAGCTGTGGGCTGCGCTGAAGACGTCCGAGAACGTCATCGGCAACAGCACCAGCCTGACCCGCGCCCGTGACTTCATGGAAGACTGGGACATCAATTTCGTGGTGCCCGGCGTCTCCGACAAGAACCACTACTTCGACTGGTATACCGACAATTCCACGGCCTACGTCTTCCGCTCGTCCTTCCCCCTGACGCTGGTCGGCGGGCCTCAGGCTGGCTCGTCGCTGCTGAGGAACCAGAACCTGCTGGCCATGGGCGACGACAACTCCCTGTGGCTCGATGCAGATGGCACGCTGAGCTACTACAACTACCCCACGGGCACGCTGGACTTCGACTCCAAAAAGACGACCTTCACCAACGGCCCCACCGGCTGGGCGGGCACCACCGTGCGCAGCCAATTGAACAAGCTGATTGGTTACGAGGAGGGCCAGCTGTACTTCCTCGAGGGCGCCAACACCCCGCAGGTCTTCAACTTCGACCTCGGCTACGTCCGCACCGACAAGTTCGCCTTTGACGGCGATCTGGCCGGCAAATCCCTGGCCGATGTCATCGACGGCAAGGTTGCCAACGCAACCTACTTGGGCTGGGACCTCGGCCCGGTGGTTGCCCGTGTCACGGCCGTGCCTGAAACGGGCACCATCGCCACGTTCGGTCTGGGCCTGCTTGGTCTGGCCTGGGTCCGCCGTCGCCGCGCAGCACAGGCTTGATCATGCTGCGCCCGGTCACGTCGCCTCACCGGTGGCTGGCCCATGAAAAAAGCCTCTCCGCGGAGAGGCTTTTTGCTGTGCGCAGGGAAATCAGCCAGCAGCGCGCTTGCTCAGGATTTCGAACGCCGGCAAGGTCTTGCCTTCCAGCACTTCCAGGAAGGCTCCGCCGCCCGTGGAGATGTAACCCACCTTGTCTTCAATGCCATACTTCGCGATCGCCGCGAGCGTGTCGCCACCACCGGCGATGCTGAACGCACTCGACTCGGCGATGGCCTGTGCGATGGCCTTGGTGCCCTGCTCGAAAGCCTCGAACTCGAAGACGCCCACAGGACCGTTCCACACGACCGTGCCAGCGACCCTCAGCTGGGCGGCCAACTTGGCGGCCGTCTTCGGCCCGATGTCCAGGATCATGTCGTCGTCGGCCACCTCGGTGGCGGCCTTGACGGTTGCCGGCGCATCGGCAGCGAAGGTCTTTGCCACGACCACGTCCTCAGGGATGGGCACGTCAGCGCCACGGGCCTTCATGCCCTCGATCACAGCCTTGGCTGCGCCCACCAGGTCGGCTTCGACCAACGACTTGCCGACCTTCAGTCCCGCCGCGAGCATGAAGGTGTTGGCGATGCCGCCACCCACGATCAGGCCGTCCACGTTCTTGGACAGAGACTCCAGGATGGTGAGCTTGGTCGACACCTTCGAGCCCGCCACGATGGCGACCAGCGGGCGCTTGGGCGCCTCCAAGGCCTTGTTGATGGCGTCGATCTCCGCGGCCAGCAGCGGACCAGCCGACGCGACCTTGGCGAACTGTGCGATGCCGTAGGTGGTGGCCTCGGCGCGGTGGGCGGTTCCGAAAGCGTCGTGCACGAAGATGTCGCACAGCGCCGCCAGCTTCTTCGCCAGCTCCTCGTTGTTCTTCTTCTCGCCCTTGTTCAGGCGGCAGTTTTCCAGCAGCACAACCTGACCCGGCGCGACCTCGACCCCGTCCACCCAGTCGCTCACCAGCTTGACTTCGCGGCCCAGCAACTCGCTCAGACGCTTGGCGACCGGGGCCAGCGAGTCTTCCGGCTTGAACTCACCCTCGGTTGGGCGGCCCAGGTGCGAGGTCACCATCACGGCCGCACCAGCCTTCAGGGCCAGCTCAATGGCCGGCACGGAAGCGCGCACGCGGGTGTCTTCGGTGATGTTGCCAGCGTCGTCCAGCGGCACGTTCAAGTCGGCGCGGATGAACACGCGTTTGCCCTCGGCTTGGCCTTGGGCGACGAGGTCTTCGAATCGGATGATGTTCATGGTGACTGCCGCGACCGCGGGCGGTGAAAGGTGCAGGGAAATCTCAGGACAAAACCCGGCGATTATAGGAAACCCACCCAATGAGTGGGCTCACCACCCCACCCCCAGCTTGAGCGCCAGGAAAATGGACATGCCGACCACGATGGTGCTCAACATGTCCTTGCGCCACCAAGCCCACGCCGCCGCGATGGGCGCCGCCACCCAGCGGGCATCCTGCCAGCTCACAGGCGCATGTCCCTGCACAAACCAAAGGTCAGGCACGATGATGGCCGCCAGTGCAGCCAGGGGCGCGTACTTCAGGCCACGCACCACCGAATCCGGCAAGGTGAGGGGACGCTCACTGAGGAAAAAGAAGGTCCGTGTGAGTGCCGTGAGCACCACCAACCCAAGCACCGCCAAGTACATGAGCCACTCGGCCATCATGGAGTGGCCCTCACCGACGCCTGGCGCTCCATCCACAAACCTGCGCCCACCGCCACCAACACCGCCACGACGATGTGCAGCCGGAAAGGCACACCGTGGCACGCGATGGCTGCAACGCCTGCCAAGGTGGTTGCCACCACACTGATGCGATCTTTCAGCAGCGTGATCAACAGCGCCAACAAGGCCAAGGTGCCAGCAAATGCCAGACCCCAGTGGGTCGGCACTTGCGACGCGAAGGCGATTCCTACCAGAGACGCCAGGTTCCAGCTTGACCAATTCACCAACGCCGCGCCAGCGAAGTACGCCAGCGGCGCCGGATGGTCTGGCCCGGCCGGCTCACCCTCGCCGTGCCGATGCACTGTCAGCACATAGGTGACATCGGCGCTCAGGTAGCCAGCGACCAGGCGCCATCTCAGCGGCAGGCACAACATGTGCGGCCGCAACTGCGCGCTGAAGATGACGAAGCGCAAGTTCACGCACATCGCGGTCATCCACACCACCCACAAAGGCGCGCCAACCATCATCAAGGGCACGGCTGACAACTGTGCACTGGCAGCGAACACCCCGAGGCTCATGCAGAGCACGACGCCCAAAGGCAGGCCTGACGTCGTCATGGCCACGCCGGTGACCAGTCCCCACGCCATCATTCCGGGCGCCACGCGAGCCATGTCTCGCATACCCTGCCGGAATTCAGGGTGTCGCCAGATCCGCGCATCCAGGAGAGAGCGCAAAGGCGCAACCGTGCTCATGGCGTCATTGTGCCGCGTTCAACCGAACAGGTTCCGCGGCGTCGTCAATGCCCCGCAGACTTGCCCTTGCCAGCCTTGTCCACTTGAAGGTCAGCGTCCTCGTCGTCTTCCGCGGCTTTCCTGGGCGCTGGCTTGGAAGCCGCAGGCGCAGGACGAGGCACGACGGGTGCCACCCCTTCCAACTTGTTTTCCCGCATGTACTCGTCCATCTCTCGCCATCCAGCGAATACCGAAGCCTTCTCAGCCTTGGGGTTCAGCGTGTAGCAATCCTCGATGGCGCGCAAGGCATGCCGGCAAGCACTGCCGACCGCGCGGGCATCAGCCACTTGACGCTCGGTCGCCTTCTGGGGCGTTTCGATGCCGAGTTGGTCACATCCAGCCATCAACGAAGCCGCTGTCACACAGACCAACACCAGACTCAAGCGTTGAAGCGATGTGTGAGCGCCCATGAGGCAGGGAGGAATGAGAACAGACATGGACAACATCCAGAGAGCGGACATGCCCCCTCATGCATTGATGTCGGCAAGCTGTGTCGAGGCTTGAGCCTCAATGGATCAAACGATCTTCGTCGTCCACAAACAGCTCGTCCAGAATGAGCGCATCAGGCTCCTCGCCCAGGCTCCAGAACACGAGCAGCACCAGCACCTTGAAATCGTCCAGCGCAACCGGCCCTCTCGGAACGGCCAGCACACGGTCCAGCACAACCTCGCGCAGGGTAGGCGTCAACACGCCCGCCCCAACCAGAAAGTGCAGGAAGCCCAAGGCCTCAGGACCGAGTCTCTCAAGCTCCGCATCCACAAAAACACGGATGCTGTTGGGCGCTGGCAGACAAGAGGTGGCCTGCGTCAAGGCATTCAGCCCGTCCAGCCAAGTGAGGGCTTCACTGATCTCATCGGCCTCGAAACCCACGGCTGACAACTTGCGCGTCAACTGCACCGATTCAGGGCAAGCGTCAGGGCGCCAATAGTGCTCGTACAGATAAACAAGGACGTCGAACATAGATCAACTATAGCGCAAGCACCTTGCCACCTCCCCAACGGGAGATCTCATGCGCACCTGTCACAGGTCGCATCAAAAGCAGCGTCCATCTCTCAGAGACATCCGCCAGACAAAGACAAAAGCCCCTGCTTGCGCAGGGGCTTTTGGTCTGTATAAGTAGCCTGACGATGTCCTACTTTCACACGGGAATCCGCACTATCATCGGCGCTGCGTCGTTTCACTGTCC
>Ga0209617_10000939_pt1 | contig 13297 bp, 6 predicted proteins | sample LakEriepJuly2011_2_FD_187459 | JGI IMG/M metagenome (GOLD analysis project Ga0209617, IMG submission 187459) | Freshwater microbial communities from dead zone in Lake Erie, Canada - CCB epilimnion July 2011 (SPAdes) (version 2) | ecosystem: Environmental > Aquatic > Freshwater > Lentic >... | reverse complement strand
CAGGTGGCGGGTGGCGGCCTTATCCATTCTGTCATCGATTCAGCCATCGTCTCCTCCATTAAGCCTCTTCCCCTCCTTGCCTCCTGTCGTCCGACCTCTAATTCTCACCTCACCCCCATGAGCGCCCGCTTTGTCCTCGCCACCCTGTGTCTGTCCGCCCCGTTGGCGTCCGCCGCCGACCCAGTCGAATTCAACCGCGACATCCGTCCGATCCTTTCCGACAACTGCTTCTCTTGCCACGGCAACGACGCCAGCCATCGCAAGGCGAAGCTCCGACTCGATATCCGCGAGGAAGCGTTGAAGAAGGAAGCCTTCGTGCCGGGCGACGCCCAAGCCAGCGAACTGGTGAAACGCCTTTTCCTCACCGACCCGGATGAGATTATGCCCCCACCTGAGTCGCATAAGAAACTGTCGCCGGAACAGAAGGAACTCCTTAAGCGCTGGGTCGCCGAAGGCGCCAAGTATCAGAACCATTGGTCCTACGAAGCGCCGAGCAAGGCCGCCGTGCCTTCGGCAGATAAGGCGATCGACACGCTCATCGCTGCGCGACTCAAGACCAAGGGCGTTGCGCCCGCCGCCGAAGCGGATCGTCGCACCCTCGCACGCCGCTTACATTCCGACCTACTAGGCCTGCCGCCCACACCCGAGGAAGTAGACGCTTTCGTGAAGGACACTTCACCCGACGCCTATGCGAAGCTCGTCGACCGCCTGCTGGCCTCGCCGCACTACGGCGAACGCATGGCCATCGGCTGGCTCGATGTCGTCCGCTTCGCCGACACCATCGGCTACCACAGCGACACCGCACGCAATGTCTGGCCCTATCGCGATTACGTCATCCGTAGTTTCAACCAGAACAAGCCCTTCGACCGATTCACCCTGGAACAGGTCGCCGGAGACCTACTACCCGACTCCGACCAAGAGGCGAAGATTGGCTCAGGTTTCAATCGCCTGCTCCTGACCACGGAAGAAGGCGGGGCCCAGGCCAAGGACTACCAGCAGCGCATGCTGAACGACCGCGTCCGCGCGGTTGGCGCCGCCTGGCTTGGCCAGACCACCGGCTGCGCGCAGTGCCATGACCACAAGTTCGACCCTTTCACCCAGCGCGACTTCTTCACCCTGGGAGCATTCTTCGCCGACATCCATGAGCCGGATATTGGTCGCCGCGAAGAAGGCATGCTGATTTCGACGCCCGATCAGATGAAGCGCCTCGCCGAACTCACAACCGAGGTCGCCAAGGCCAAGAAGACCTTCGACCTCGCCGCACCCTCGCTGACCGGGGCCATCGCTACCTGGGAACAGGAGCTCGCCGAAGAAGGCAAGCCCGCGCCCGACGCCAAGAAGACCAAGGCGAAGGCCAAGCGCAAAGACCCCGACGCCAAGCTCGCCGCCCAAGCCGCGCCGATTCTGAAGAAGCCAGCCGCCAAGCGTTCCGCCGCCGAGAAGAACATCGTTCGCGACTACTACCTCTCCCTGCACCCTGAAGCCCTCAAGGCCGAACGCGCTGCCATCGCCCAGGCGCAGAAGACCCATGACGCCTTCCGCGCCGCCATCCCGAAGTCGCTCGTCACGACCAAGGCCGCCGTCGTTCGTACCGTCCGCATCCTACCCCGCGGCAACTGGATGGACGAGTCGGGTGAAATCGTAAAGGCCGCCCTGCCCCACTACCTCCCGCAGCCTAAGTACGAAGGCCGCGTGCCCGACCGCCTCGACCTCGCCAAGTGGCTCATCGCCCGCGAGAACCCGCTCACCGCTCGCGTCGTCATGAACCGTCTCTGGATGCAGTTCTTCGGCACCGCGCTCAGCAAGAACCCCGGCGACCTCGGCGCCCAAGGCGAACTCCCGCCCAACCAGCCACTGCTCGATTGGCTGGCCGTCGAATTCGTGGAAGCCAAATGGGACATGAAGCACATGGTCCGCCTCATCGTGAACAGCGAAGCGTATCGTCGCAGTTCCGTCGCGACGCCGGCACAGACCGCCGCCGACCCTTACAACCGCGAAGTCGGCCGCCAGAGCCCCTATCGCCTCGATGCTGAACTCGTGCGCGACAACGCCCTAGCCATTGCCGGCCTACTCGCCCCCAAGATCGGCGGCCCGAGCGTGAAGCCCTACCAGCCAGACCGCTACTGGGAGAACCTTAACTTCCCCGTGCGCGAATACATGGCCGACAAGGACGAGTCGCAGTATCGCCGCGGACTCTATGTCTGGTGGCAGCGCAGCTTCCTGCATCCGAGCATGCTCGCCTTCGACGCACCTAGTCGTGAGGAATCTTGCACCGACCGCACCCGTTCGAACATCCCGCAGCAGGCGCTCGTGATGCTCAACGACCCGACCTACGTCGAAGCCTCCCGCACCTTCGCTGCCCGCGTGCTCGCCGAGAACGGCGCGGATGACGCCCGCCTCACTTGGGCTTGGCGCCGGGCGCTGCAGCGCAATCCTGACGCCAAGGAACTCGGCACGCTCCGCAAGGTGCTCACCGAACGCCGGGCCGCCTACAAAGCCGACCCTGCCGCCGCCAAGGAACTGTTGAAAGTCGGTCTTACTCCGCCGGCCGCGCAGGCCGACCCTGCCGAGCTCGCTGCCTGGACGCACGTCACCCGTGTGATCTTGAACCTGCACGAAACCCTGACCCGCGACTGATGATCCCGCCCGAACTGAGAGCCGCGCTCACGCGCCGTGCCTTCCTGGGCAAGACCGCCCAAGGCGTCGGCGGCGTCGCGCTCGCTTCCCTGCTTGGCCCGGCCGCTTCCGGCGCACCCGGCGTGCTCTCGAGATTACCACTCCCCCAGAAGGCCAAGCGGGTCATCTGGCTAAGTATGGCCGGCGGCCCTTCGCACCTCGAGACCTTCGACCCCAAGCCAAAGCTCGCCGAGATGCATGGCCAGCCCATGCCGGAAAGCTTCACCAAGGGCCAACAGCTCGCCCAGCTCCAGGGCCAGAAGCTCACGTGCTTCGGACCGCAGCATAAGTTCGCCAAGTTTGGCCGCAACCAGACCGAGATCTGCGAACTCTTCCCGCAGATCGGCTCGGTCATCGACGAAGTCTGCCTCATCCGCTCCATGACCACGGATGCGATCAATCACGACCCCGCGCATATGTTCATGAACACCGGCTCCCAGATCGCGGGCCGACCCAGCATGGGCTCATGGGTGACCTACGGCCTCGGCGTCGAATCCGAAGACCTGCCGGGCTTCGTCGTCCTGACCTCGCTCGGCAAGGGCGGCCAGAACCAGCCCATCGCCGCACGCCAGTGGAGCAGTGGCTTCCTTCCTTCCAAGCACCAAGGCGTGCAGCTCCGCTCCAAGGGTGACCCCGTGATGTACCTGACCAATCCTCCCGGCGTCTCTCGCGATGCCCAAGGCGGCGACGTCGACGCCATCGCAGCGCTCAATCTCCATCGCGACAAGGTTGTCGCCGATCCCGAGGTCGCCACACGCATCGCCCAATATGAGATGGCGTTCAAGATGCAGGCCAGCGTACCCAAGCTCATGGACGTCTCTGCCGAGGACCCCAAGACCCTCGCGCTCTACGGCTGCGTGCCGGGCGACGGTTCTTTCGCGGCCAATTGCCTACTCGCGCGTCGCCTTGCCGAACGCGGCGTCCGCTTCATCCAACTCTACCACAAGGACTGGGACCACCACGGTGGCGTCAAGGACGGCATCGCACTCAAGGCTGCCGAGATTGACCGCGCCTGCATGGCGCTCATCACCGATCTCAAGCAGCGCGGTATGCTCGACGATACCCTCATCGTATGGGCCGGCGAATTTGGCCGCACCCCGATGTCGCAGGGTGGCAGCGGCCGCGACCACCATAACAAAGCCATGACCGTCTGGATGGCCGGCGGTGGCATCAAGGGTGGCATCGTCCACGGCCAGACCGACGAACTCGGTTACGCCGCGGTTGATAAGGTGACCACCGTGCACGACCTGCACGCCACCATGTTGCATCAGCTCGGCATCCAGCATGACGCCTTTACGATCAAGTTCCAAGGACTCGACGCCAAGCTCACCGGTGTCGAACCCAGCAAACCCATCAAAGAAATTATTTCTTAATGTTTCCCGACCTCCGTCAAATCCATCGCCGTTCCTTCATCGGCAACACCAGCCGCGGACTCGGCGCCGTCGCGCTGGCGTCGCTCCTTGGCCGCACCGGACTCGAAGCCGCGCCGGGCGTCTTCTCGAAACTTCCCCTCCCTCAGAAAGCGAAGCGCGTCATCTGGCTGACCATGGCCGGTGGCCCGTCGCAACTCGAACTCTTCGACCATAAGCCTAAGCTCGCCGAGATGGACGGTAAGGGCATGCCGGAAAGCTTCACCGCCGGCCAGCAGCTCGCGCAGCTTCAAGGCCAGAAACTCATCTGCCAGGGACCGCAGTTCAAATTCTCGAAACACGGCAAGAACGGCACCGAACTTTCCGAGCTCCTTCCGCATATCGGCTCCGTTGCGGACGACATCTGCGTCATTCGCTCAATGACCACGGATGCGATCAACCACGATCCGGCCCACATGTTCATGAACACCGGCTCGCAGATCGCGGGCCGTCCGAGCATGGGCTCCTGGGTCACTTACGGACTCGGTTCCGAAGCCGAAGATCTCCCGGGCTTCGTCGTGTTGGTCTCCACCGGCAAGGGCCGTTCGCCCCAGCCCATCGCCGCGCGCCAATGGAGTAGCGGCTTCCTCCCCTCCAAGCACCAAGGCGTCCAGCTCCGCTCCAAGGGAGACCCCGTCCTCTATCTCAACAATCCGCCTGGCATCTCGCGTGCCTCGCAACAGGGCGACGTCGAGGCGATCAACAGCCTCAACCAGGTCCGCGCCGTCGAAGTCAGCGACACCGAGGTCGCCACGCGGATCGCGCAATATGAGATGGCATTCCGCATGCAGGCCAGCGTGCCTGGTCTCATGGACGTCACCGGCGAATCCGCCCAGACCCTCGAGCTCTATGGCTGCCAGCCCGGCGACGGCTCCTTCGCGTCCAACTGCATCCTGGCACGTCGTCTCGCCGAACGCGGCAGCCGCTTCATCCAGCTCTACCATCGCGACTGGGATCACCATAGCCTCCTGAAAGAAGAACTCCCTCTGCGCGCCAAGGAAATCGACCGCGCCTGCATGGCGCTCATCACCGACCTCAAGCAGCGCGGGATGTTCGAAGACACTCTTATCGTGTGGAGCGGCGAATTCGGCCGCACGCCGATGAAGCAGGGCGACAAAGGTCCGGTCGGCCGTGACCACCACAACAAGGCGATGTCCATGTGGCTCGCGGGTGCTGGCGTGAAGGGGGGTCTGACCCATGGCGCCACCGACGAACTCGGCTACGCCGCGATGGACAAAGTCTGCACGGTTCACGACCTGCACGCCACCATGCTCCACCAGCTTGGGATCCAGCACGATGCCTTCTCGATCAAGTTCCAGGGCCTCGATGCCAAGCTCACCGGCGTCGAACCCAGTAAGGTGATTAAGGAGATTTTGAGCTAGGGCTTAGCCTAGCTGGGGGAACTGCTGGCATGGTGAACTGCTGCGAAGCAAAGGCACCATAACAGAGGGGGGCAAGTGGGCACGGTGACACGTGGACACGGAGATCAGCACTCACAGGGGGCACCATAGGGAAACCGGATGATTGGCTGGGGGCATAACTGGAGGACACGAGGACCTGAGGACTCGAGGGCCCGAGATAGCTGGCACCCGGCTTCCGGCGGCTGATGGCTGAACGGCTGACACCCGAGAGGCTGACCACCGTGGCCGTCACCCGTCACCTGAAATGAATAATGCCCGAAGGTAATATCCCGGTTTCCGGTTTCCCTTTGAATTGATGCATCGTTTCAGATGGCGGCTGGCGGCCTTATCCATTCTGTCCTCGATTCAGTCCTCTGTCATCGATTCAGCCATCGTCTCCTCTATTCAGCCCTCTTTGTCACTTCCCCTCCTTGCCTCCTGTCCTCGGGCCCTCTAAACCTCGGATACCCCCATGCGCCTCGTTCTCGCCCTTCTCTCCCTTTGCGTCGCGCTGACCGCGGGCGCCCAGGAAAAAACCGCCAAGAAGAAAATTGGCGGCCATCCACCCGTCATCGAAGGCACGAAGTCCGAGACCTATCGCAAGGTCGGCGACACCGAGCTGAAGGTCTGGATTTTCGAACCCGCGCAGAAGTCCTCCAAGCCCCTTCCCGCGATTGTGTTCTTCTTTGGCGGCGGCTGGTCCGGCGGTTCGCCCACCCAGTTCGAACCGCACAGCCGACACCTCGCCTCCCGCGGCATGATTGCCATCGTCGCCGACTATCGCGTTAAGACCCGCCAGGACGCCAAGCCCGCGGATTGCGTATCCGACGCCAAGGCCTGCGTGCGCTGGGTCCGCGCCAACGCCGCTCGCCTTGGCATCGATCCGGAACGTATCGTCGTCGGCGGCGGTTCGGCTGGTGGTCACCTCGCGGCGTCGACGGCGACCCTACCTGGACTCGACACCGCAAAGGATGACAAGTCCGTGTCCTGTCTGCCCAACGCACTTGTACTCTTCAACCCAGCCACTGTCTTGGCGCCTTTCCCAGGCCTCGACCTCAAGGGGTTCGGTGCCGGACTGAGCAAAGAGAAGTTCGGTTGCGAACCCGCCGAGATTTCGCCGCTCCATCACGTCAAGAAAGGCACCCCGCCTACGATCATCTTCCACGGCAAGTCCGATACCACTGTGCCGTACACGACCGTGGAGAAATTCGCTGAAGTCATGAAGTCTGCCGGCAACCGCTGCGAGCTCGTCGGCTATGAAGGCCAGCCGCACGGCTTCTTCAATAAGTCGAAGTATGCCGAGACCCTCGCGGCCGCCGACGACTTCCTGGTCTCCCTCGGCTACCTGCCCGCCAAGAAATAACCGCATGCGCCTCTTCCTCGCCTGCCTGTTGCTTGTCGTTTATCGACTCACGGCCGCGACGCAGCCCAACGTGATCGTCATGCTGGCCGACGATGCCGGCTGGGGCGATTATTCCTTCAACGGCAACCGGCAGCTCGCGACGCCGAACATCGATGCGCTCGCCAAGGCCGGCGCGCATTTCGACCGCTTCTTCGTCCAGCCAGTTTGCTCCCCCACCCGTTCCGAGTTCCTGACCGGGCGCTACCACCGCCGCCTCGGCGTCACCGGCGTCTCCACCGGACATGAGCGCATGAACCTCGACGAGAAGACCTTCGCGGATTCCTTCAAGGCCGCGGGCTACGTCACCGGCATTTTTGGTAAATGGCATAACGGAAGCCAGTGGCCTTATCACCCGCTCGCCCGCGGGTTCGATACCTTCTGGGGCTACACCTCTGGCCACTGGGGTGAATACTTCGACGCTCCGCTCGAGCACAACGGCGTCATGAAGACCTCCAAGGGCTACATCGTCGACGTCCTGACCGAAAAGGCCCTGCAGTTCATCGATCGCAATAAGGGAAAACCCTTCCTGTGCTATGTACCGTTTACCACGCCACACTCGCCATGGTCCGTGCCGCCGGAGGATTGGAATCGCTTCAAGGACAAGCCCATCACCCAGACTGCCACTCAGCCTGCGCTGGAGAAACTCGACGAGACGCGTTGCGCGCAGGCGATGCTCGAGAACCAGGACCGCAACGTCGGCCGCATCCTCGCCAAACTCAAAGAACTGAACCTCGAGAACGACACCATCGTAGTCTACTTCTCGGATAACGGCCCCAACGGAAACCGCTGGACGGGCGGTATGAAAGGTACCAAGGCCAGCACCGATGAAGGCGGCGTCCGCTCTCCGCTCTTTATCCGCTGGCCGGGAAAGATTGCCGCCGGCTCCCAGGTGAAGCCCATCGCCGGCGCCATCGACCTCAGCCCCACGCTCCATGCGCTCGCCGGCGTGAAGCGGATCGGTGATAAGCCTCTCGACGGCCGAGACCTAGCGGGGCTCCTGCGCACGGGCAATGACGCCGATTGGGCGCCACGTTACATTTTCAACTCTTGGGCCAACAATGTCAGCGTCCGAACCCAGACGCACCGTCTCGATAATGGCGGCAACCTGTTCGACATGATTGCTGACCCCGGCCAAACCACCCCGATCCAAGCGAAGCAGCCTGAACTCGCCAAGGAGCTGACGGCTGCGGTCGCCGATTGGCGCAAGGAACTTGGCATCGCGACCCCCGTCGGCGGTAAAGGCAAGGCCAAGGGCGGCAATGGCCCCGGCAACGCCGTCGACCCACGCACCTTGGCGATCGGCTATCGCGAGTTCCCGATTACCATGCTCCCCGCTCGCGACGGCGAACCGCGCGGCGAGATGCGCCGCAGCAGCAAGGCACCGAATTCTTCCTATTTCGTGAACTGGACCAAGCCGACCGACTCCGCCGTCTGGAACATCGAAGTCGTCACCGCCGGCACCTATATCGTGACGCTCGACTATGCGTGCGCCGCGGCCGACGTCGGCTCCAATCTGGAACTCTCCTTCGAAGGCACTTTGCTCAAGGGCAAGGTCAGCGAAGCTTTTGATAGTCCGCTAAAGATTGAGCAGGACACCATTACCCGTCCCGACGGGGAATCGGTCATGCGTGACTTCCGGACCATGACCCTTGGCGAAGTCCGCCTTGAGCCCGGCAAAGGTGAACTCCGCCTCCGCGCCACTGACATCCCCGGCAAAAGCGTGATGGAACTCCGCCGCGTGACGATGACGCTAAAGTGAACATGCGCGCCTCGACTTTGCTTCTCCTGCTCGCGTCCATCCTTTCGGCAGCGGACGTACCGCAAGCGGGCAACGTGCAGGTTGAGCAGGTCATGAAATCCTTCAAGGGGCGGGGCGTGATGGCGGATGACACTCCAGCGTCGAAGTCGGCGGAGGCGTTGACGAAGTTCACCACGCGTCCCGATCTCGTCATCGATCTCATGGCCGCCGAGCCCTTAGTCGCGCAGCCCATCTACGGGTGCTGGGATTCCCAGGGTCGCTTCTGGGTGACCCAATATCTTCAATATCCCTTTCCCGCAGGACTCAAGGTTGTCAGTTATGACGAGCATATCCGCGCCAGGTTCGACAAAGTCCCTCTGCCGCCACCCCGCGGCGAGAAAGGTGCCGACGTCATCACCGTCTTCGAAGACACCCAGGGCACCGGAATTTTCGATAAGCATACCAACGTCTTGAAGGGACTCAATATCACCACCGCCGCCTTGCCCGGCATGGGACGTGTCTGGGTGCTGAACCCACCCTATCTCCTCAGCTACGCCACCGAGAATGGTCTACCTGTAGGTGACCCTGAAGTTGAACTCAGCGGCTTTGGACTCGAGGATACGCACAGCACCGCGACCAGCCTCAAGTGGGGCATGGACGGCTGGCTGTACGGCGCAAACGGCAGCACCACCACGGGCAACGTCAGTAGCCAGAACAGCAAGAATATCCGCTGGGAAGGCCAGTGCATCTGGCGCTTCCACCCGCTCCGCAAAGTCTTCGAGATCTACGCCGAAGGCGGCGGCAACACCTACAGCCTCGAAATTGACAGCAAAGGACGCGTCTTCTCCGGCACGAACTACGGCGCGACGCGCGGTATGCACTACGAGCAAGGCAGCTACGGCATCAAGGGCTGGGGTAAGCATGGCCCGCTGACCAATCCTTACGCCTTCGGTTGGTTCGAACACATGAAGAGCGAAGGCGAGACCCGGCGCTTCCCCCAGGCTTTCGCCATCTACGAAGGCGGACTACTTGGTAAGGACTACGATGGGCAGATCATCGCCCCCAACTCTCTCGCCAACAAAGTCTACGTCAGCACACGCCTTCCCGAAGGCTCCACCTTCCGTACGCAGGACCAAGCTGAATTAATCGCCAGTTCGGATCGCTGGTTCCGTCCCGTCTGGACTGGGGTCGGCCCAGATGGGGCCATCTATCTCGCGGATTGGTACGACACCCGACTCAGCCACGTGAAGCCGGTGGACGACTGGGACAAGGAACGCGGACGGCTCTATCGTGTACGCCCGACTGGCGAAACCCCGAAGCTCAAGCCTTTCGACCTGCACACCTGCCCTCCAGCCGAGCTGCTTGGTTACCTGGAACATCGTAACGTCTGGTTCCGCAAGCAAGCCGTCCTCGAGATCGGCTGGCGCAACCTGCAGGAACTCGCGCCTGAACTCCGCCAGAAACTCACCGGCACGAACGCCCTCGAAGCCCTGTGGGCGCTCGACGCGCTCGGTCAGACCAAAGCCGTCCCGCTCGATCATACCGACCCCTATGTGCGACGCTGGGCGGTGAAAATCATGGGCGAACGTAATGACAAGCCAGATGCCACCCTACTCCACCTGGCCAAGACCGAAACGCAGATTGAAGTCTGTGCACAGGTCTTGGCGTCAGCGAAAAAGATGCCCGGCTCGCTCCCCTTGCTCTGGGCCGGCGTCAATCAGGTCGATGACGCCAGCGGACATATTCCCCTGCTCGCTTGGTGGGCCCTTGAAGCCAAAGCCGAGAAGGACCGCACGGGCGTGCTCGCCTTCCTCCGCGAAGATGCGGCCTTCCGTCTCACCAGACTGTTCCGAGAACACCTCGCCGAGAAACTTGCCAAACGTTACGCCTTGGCTGGCGGCGCTGAGAATCTGCAAGCCTGTGCTGACCTGATTACTCTCGCGGAGGATGAAAAGCTCGCCGATAGATTCCTGACCGGTATCGCCGCCGCCTTTGAAGGCGGGCCGATTCCTCCTCTGCCGACGAACCTCGGCACGACTCTGCAAGCTTACCTGGCACGACAGTCGGGCGGAGACATCGTAGCCGAGTTAGCCAAGCCCGATGGCCTGAAGAAGGCCCTTAAAGAACTTGCGAACTCCAAGGTCGCGACGCCCCGTCGGCTCGCGATCGCCAAAGCCCTCGCCCAGACCAAGAAGCCTGAGGCTGCCGACGCCATCGCCCTACTCCTTCGCACCGGTGGAGCCAACGCCTTCAAGCGCGGACTCCTGCCCATCGCCGCCCAATTGGACAGCCCCCAGATTCCCCTAGCCATCTTGGATAAATATGAAGGCGGCATCGCCGGAGATAAAGCCTTGCGCGAGGACGCCCTCCGCATGCTGGCGGCGCGCAAGGAATGGGCACTCGTACTGGTCCGATTCGTCGACGAGTGGAAGGTACCAGAGAAGCATTTCACGCCGGAGATCGTCCGCCAGCTCAGCCTCCACCACGATGCGACCATCGACGCCTCAATCGAACTTCACTGGAAAGCCCTACTGCTCACCGGCCCGACACCCGAGAAGGATCACGAGATGGCCCGCATCAAGGCCCTACTCCAGACCGGCCTTGGCGATCCCGCCAAAGGACAAGCGACATACGACGCACGTTGCGCCGTTTGCCATAAGCTCTTTGACCAAGGCGGGGCGATCGGGCCCGAGCTCACTGGCTATGACCGACAGAGCCTCGAGTTCTGGCTGCTCAACTCAACCTACCCCAGCCTCGAAATCCGCGAAGGCTTCGGTGCCTATGTCGCCAAACTGAAGGACGGACGTATCCTCACCGGCCTCATGGATGCACAGGGTGGCGGTAGCATCAGCCTGAAAGACCTTGCTGGCAATCGCACCGCCGTGAAACAGGCCGACATCGAGAAACTCGAAGCCAGCCCAATCTCGATCATGCCGGAAGGACTGCTCGCGGGACTCTCCGACACTGAGCTCAAGGATTTCTTTGCTTATCTTATGAAGTGAGCGAAGGCGGAGCCTTCGCGGGGAGAGACAGCGCTCAACTGACTTGGCTTATCCATTCATTCATCGATTCAGTCCTTTACGCAGTCATCGACTCAGTCATCCATTCAGAGAGCCATCCTTGACGGGGTCGGACCTGACGACCAAGTTCGGCGCATGAAGTCCATGATGCTTTTCCTGCTTGGCGTACGCCTGCTGTTCTTGTCGGCCGCCGGCGCGATGTGCGTCTATGGTCTGCTCCATGCGGCTGACCCGAAGGTTCTGTGGTATTGGACCGTCGGGCACGCCGTCGTCCTGGCAGGTTGCGTCTTCCTCATTGGCAAGGTCTGGGCTTCGCTCAAGGCGACCTGGAAAGAGTAAGCCGAAGGGGATATGAGGGGAATCGGAGCCAGACTGACAGAAGTCGGGCTGGATAATTGTAAATAGGGCATGTAAATATGTCGCCCCCTTATGAAGCACCGCGCCTTCCTCCTCGCCCTGGCCACCCTCTCCGCCGGCGTCTTCGCCGCCGACGCGGTGGTCACCGACAGCTCCAGACTTAAGACCAAGGAAGCCAAGGCCAACGCCGCCAACTGGCCCGACAATAGCAAAGGCTCGCCTACGCCGCATGCTCCCGCCGAGAACCCGCCAGCCGCCACTACCCAGCGCAGCCAGCAAGTCGCCCCGCCCGCTTCGGGCGAACGCGTGGTCTTCATCGGTAATGGTTTCGCCGAACGCGACACCTACTACGGCCGCCTCGAGACCGAGCTGCAGCTCCGCTTCCCCGACCAGAAGCTGATCGTACGCAATATGGGTCGCTCCGGCGACACCCCGGCCTTCCGCCCGCACCCCGCCCGCGCCAGCCAGTGGGCCTTCCCGGGCGCAGACAAGTTCCACCCCGAATACGCGCAGCATAACGGTAAGGGCTTCTTCTCCACGCCCGACCAGTGGCTCTTCCACCTGAAGGCCGACACGGTCGTCGCGTTCTTCGGTTACAACGAATCCTTCGATGGCCCGGGCCGCGCCGCCAACTACGAAGCCGAAGTAGACGCCTTCGTCGCGCATTCGCTCACCCGGGCTTACAATGGCAAGACCGCGCCGCGCCTCGTGCTCGTCTCGCCGATCGCCTTTGAAAACCTCACCGCCACCCGCGATCTGCCCAATGGCCAGAAGGAGAACGCCAACCTTGAGCTCTATGTCGCCGCGATGGAGCGCGCCGCCAAGAAGCACGGCATCACCTTCGTCGACCTCTTCCACCCTACTCTCGCCGCCTACGGTAAGAGCAAGACGCCTTACACCATCAACGGCTTCGCCCCGACCGACTTCGGCTACCGCGAGGTCGCCAAGCTGCTCGCCGACGGACTCTTCGGCGCCACCCCCCGCGTCTCCAAGGCTGACGAAGCCCTCGTAAACGGTGCAGTGAAGATGAAAGATTACATGTGGAACACGGACTACTCGATCCTCAACGGCGTCCACACCCACGGCCAGCGCTACAATCCTTTCGGTCCGCAGAACTACCCCGACGAGGTCTACAAGAGCCGCCAGATGACCGTCCTCCGCGACGCACTCATCCACGGCGTCGCCCAAGGTAAGCGCACCGACCTGACCGTCGATGATTCCAAGACCTTGGTCCTCCCGGCCGTGCCCACCAACTTCAAGCCGAGCGAGAAGAACGGCAACCCGACCGAGTTCCT
>Ga0209617_10000938_pt1 | contig 13298 bp, 8 predicted proteins | sample LakEriepJuly2011_2_FD_187459 | JGI IMG/M metagenome (GOLD analysis project Ga0209617, IMG submission 187459) | Freshwater microbial communities from dead zone in Lake Erie, Canada - CCB epilimnion July 2011 (SPAdes) (version 2) | ecosystem: Environmental > Aquatic > Freshwater > Lentic >... | reverse complement strand
CGCTGTGAAGCCTGAAGAAGAGAAGGAAGAAGAAGAATAATTTCTTTCAAACACCTACAAGAAAACCTTCTAAACTACGGTCTAGAAGGTTTTTTTTAGTTAAAACGAAAATCGGAGTCCCAAAAAGCCTCTGATTCCTTGATTCGGAGCAACTAATCCACTAGGGTCAAATGTCAAAGCATTAGGATTTTCGGGAGTAGGAACTACATATCCAGCAGCATCAAAGACTACTCCCCTATCAAAAGGATCAAAAGCTCTTGCTATACTGGAATTTGAAGGGGTATAATTCAAGATGTTTTTTACTCCCCCATATATTTCCCATTGGGCGCCAAATTTCTTGGTTATTTGAATATTTTGAAGACTCCACCAGGGGGAATATTCGGGTCTATCATCGAGTGGTCCTAAAAGAGGAAGTCTCATGGGTCCAAACACATTCCCAGTATAATCCAGCGTTAATTCGAGGGGATGGAAGTGGTATCCCACAGTCCAAACTCCAGAAAAGCGTTCGGTAAACAATTGTCTTACTTTATTATCTTCCTCAATAAGCGTAACATCCATCCAGGTAATTCCTGCCAGCAACTTAAATCCATTGGCCCAAAGACCATCAAAATTTAGGCTTATTCCCTGGCTCAGAGAAGTTCCATTCAAATTAGCAAAGCGGATTTCATTTGGATTGGATTCGTAATCCGGTATAATTTGATTTGAAAAATGGGTGTAAAACACCGAAGCATCCAGTCCAAAGTAATTCCCTTTCGAGGTAAAAAACTTCTTCACCAGATTACTATTCATGTTCCAACTTTTTTCCGGACGGAGCGCCTCCGTAAATACTACTCTTCGCGCACCTGTAAGTGCGGCATGGTCTTCTGTAAATACATTGGCAACCCGAAATCCATTTCCAATGGAGGTTCTCCAAATCACCGATTTATCCTCAGAGTTTAACTTGAAATTGACACGTGGAGACCAGATGGAACCGTGAATCGTGCTGAAATCATGCCGTACACCCAGCAATAAATGGTGTTTGGGACTTAGCTTAAGTTCATTCTGGACAAATGCGCCTGGTAAATGCGTAATCGCAGGTGCATTAGTTTGTCCATTTGCGTCTGTTGTCACCGGCGTAGAATCATCGTAACTCGTATACCGATAGGCAGTACCTACCAAAAAATGATGGATTCCACGTTCTTTATTCCATGTAAGTTGAGTAAAACCTATTTTTTGATTTGCATCGTAAGCAGTGATTCCATAATAGGAATCTTGACGGTGGCCATTTGCAGACACTTGTAGTTTGAGATTTTCTAAAAAGGGCAAGTCATAAGTGCCAAACAATTCCCAACGGCGAGTTTGAATACTTTCTCCATAAATTCGATCACCTCCACGCTCCTGTGGCGTCCAATTCATCTCTCCTCCCCAGCGATCCTCCCAAAGCAGGCGGCCTGCTATAGCCAATAACTTCCCATTTTTTTGTTGAAAATCTACCTTTTGAAAAACGGAAACTCGCTGTTGTAAAGCTAGGTCGGTAAGCCCATCTTGATTTTTGTCAATAGGTCGATCGTAGATAAAAGCATTGACTCCTGTTAAGGCTTGGTTTCGCTTACCAAGGGAAGTTTTGACAGAAGCATCAAGAGATAATTCCACCCAAGAGGTTCCCATCAGATCTAGAGAAAAGAGCGGCGCTTTTTCAGGTCTCTTGGTAATCACGTTGATTAATCCTCCCACAGCCTCCGAACCATATAAAGTAGATGCAGGACCTTTAACCACTTCAATTCGGTCAATCAGGGCTTGAGGAATCCCAGATAAGCCATAAACAGTGGCCAATCCACTTACGATGGGCATTCCATCAATTAGCACCATGGTGTAGGGTCCTGGAAGACCATTGATTTGTATATCTCCCGTATTGCAAATGGAGCAATTTATCTGAGTTCGTACGCCATTCACCTGTTGAAACGATTCAAATAAGGATGGTACCGGATTGGAACGAAAAAATGAGCTCTTAAAAACTTCAACCGGCACTGGGCTATCCGCTCGAGATAATTCCTGTAAAGTACCGGATACCACCACCTCGTCTAAGCCAGTTTCCATTGGTTCAAGAATGAAGCTAACAGTGGTTTGAGTTAAGTCAACCCACTTCTGCGAAGTGGCGTAGCCCAGCCTTGAAACAGTCAACTGTACCTTACGAGTTGCAGGAATGCGTAGCGTGAACTGACCCAAGCTATCTGACTGAGTCCCTTTTCCAAGGTCTTTGGCAAGGATAGAAGCAAATTCCAATACCTCTCTAGTAGAAGACCTTACAATTCCTTTAATGGTACGTTCTTGCGCTTCCACAGACAAGAAACTGGAAGAGAAAATTATAAGAAACAAACAATGAAGGGCAAGCTTACTTTTTACCTGAAAAAATAGGTTGCTAACAAGTCTTGCTTTAAAAGCATTAGGAATAAAATTTAAAAAAGAAATAAGCCTCATATGAGCTAAAGTTAACACTCTAAAATTATAAAGTTAGATTAATCTAACAAATTTGTTTTGCAAAAAGTATTTTCTAATTTTAATCACATAATTTTGTGCATGGCTTCTCCAACTGAAGAAAATTACCTCAAAGCACTTTTTAACTTGGCAAACAGTCAGGGAGAAATTACACTTTCAGAACTCGCCTCAAGGCTACAAGTGAGTTTGCCTACTGCGAACAGCATGGTCAAGTCCTTGCAAAAAAGCCAGTGGGTCAATTACGAAAAATACAAGCCGCTCACCCTATCAGCCGAGGGACAGCTTCTAGCTGCCTCAATCATCAGAAAGCATCGATTGACTGAATTATTTTTGGTGCATGTGATGAAGTTTGGCTGGGAGGAGGTGCATGAAGTCGCTGAGCAAATAGAACACATTCATTCACCCAAATTTTTTGAACGGATGGACGAAATGCTTGGGCACCCAGCAGCAGACCCCCACGGTTCACCAATCCCTGGTCTAGATGGAAAACTTCAGCAGCAAAGCTATGTGCCCCTAAGCAGTGTCCTACCCGGGCAAAAAGTTGAGCTCCTTGCACTAAGCAATTCTTCAGCTGAATTCTTGGAGTTTTTAAACAGCCGTGGGCTATCATTAGGCCTTACGCTTACAGTTATTTCAACCGAACGTTTTGACCATAGCATGGTAGTAAGCTATACGGATCACCCAAGGGAAGCCCTAAGTGGTAAAGTCTGCGAGCGACTTCTAGTTTGTGTACAGACGGCAGCCTCTGCGGCTCACTAAATTAGCCTATTCCTGAATCCTATCTAGGAAGCGTCAACTGCCAGCGCCAGCTATCGCGCATACAATCTTCCAAAGAAAATTTGGGGTACCATCCCAACACCTGATTGATTTTGGTCGTGTCAGCCCAGGTCTTCACCACATCCCCTGCCCTTCTCGGGCCAATTTCATAGGCCAATTGAAGGCCATTTACTTTTTCAAAGGCATGAATCACCTCTAGCACGGTATTGCCTCTGCCGCTACCGACATTGAATACCTCGTAAAAATCAAGTGGCTTCTCAAAAAGAAAGGCTAAGGCTTTTACGTGTGCATCTGCCAAATCAACCACGTGGATGTAATCTCGAATGCAGCTGCCGTCTGGGGTATCGTAGTCGTTGCCATAGACCGTCAACTTCTCTCGAATGCCTGCGGCAGTTTGGGTGAGGAAAGGAACCAAATTCTGTGGAGTGCCCATCGGAAGCTCCCCAATCTTTGCACTTAGATGTGCCCCTACTGGGTTGAAATACCGAAGAGCCACCACGCGAATTCCTGGTTTACTCTTCACATAATCCTCCAAAATATCCTCCCCAATCTTCTTGGTATTGCCATAAGGACTTTCGGCATCTTTGCGAGGGGTAGCTTCGGTCACTGGCAAGACATCGGGCTGCCCATAAACGGTGCATGAGGAGGAAAAAACGATGTTTTGAATTCCCTTTTCTTGCATAAATTCAAGCAGGACGAGCAAGGAGCCTAGGTTATTTTTGTAATAGGCCAAGGGCTGCTGGGTGCTTTCTCCCACTGCCTTGAAGGCCGCAAAATGGATGACACCGGCTAGTTGATGGTCCTGGGCGATTTGATCCAAAATCTCCCGCTGGTTGCAATCTCCCTTATAAAACGCAAATCGCTTTCCAGTAATCTCGGCTAGACGATCCAGCACGGTCTCATGGGAATTTGAAAAATCATCTAAAATGATCGGCTCAAGGCCTGCATTCCAAAGTTCTACGGCAGTATGAGAACCAATGTATCCGGCCCCACCGGTGATCAATATTTTTTTCATTTCAAAAAAGTTATGGAAACAAAACTAGGGAATTTATACCAATTCGGCGTAAAGAAAGGAAACAAGCTAGGGCAGCTTATGGTTAACGAACCAAAAGAACAGATCCTCGGAAAGTCACTTGAACCGTGTTGCCTTCCATCAGGTAACTGTAGGTGGTCGCATAGGAATAAGTCCCTGTTGGAGCACTATCCCCCGCTAAAGTCCCGTCCCAACCTTCGGTACCTGTGTAGACAAGTTGCCCCCAACGGTTGTAAATAATCAAGGAGAAATTGACCACACAGTTGGAAACCCCTGTAAACTTTCCTGGGGCCTCGGTAGGATTAAAGGCGTTGGGCATTCGGATTTTTGGGGCTTCCTCTAGTACTATGCCCGTTCCAAAAGAAATGCAACCTGCAGCATCGGTCACTTGCACGGTGTAGGAGCCTTTGGCCAAGCCTGTGGCTAAATCGACGGTTTGATCGGATGGAGTCCAAAGGAACTGGAATGGACCTGCTGGGCCAGAAGGAACAACAAGTAATTCCCCATTCGATTCACCAGGACATGCCGTCTTCGCTAAAGTGACGTCTACCACCAAAGGCGGTGGAGAAGTAATTTCAAATAAAACAGGAATTTTACAGCCATTCGCATCTGTCACTTCCCATACGTACTTTTCTTTCTTGAGTGTATCTAGTTCAAAAAGTCCATTAAAAATCTGTTTGCCTCCAAATTCAAGACTGTAAGGGGCTACTCCTCCGATCACCTTCAAACTCACCTTTCCATCTTTTTTTCCAAAGCAGGTGGTGGCTGTTGCAGTGAGTCCTGATAGCTCTAATAAAGGAGGCTCTTTTACTTCTATTCCAGTGATATTTTTCTCACAGCCGAGACCATCGGTAACCTTCACCGAGTACAATCCTGCCTTTAGGTTTGACGCGAGTGCGGTCTTTAGGGAAGCATCATGGCTCCATGAAAAGGTGTAAGGAGGAGTTCCTCCATTGGCTATCACTTCAATTTTCCCAGTAGCTTGACCGAAGCAAGCCACAGGACTTACGGCCAGAACGGCAAGCTTAAGCTCTTTTGCCACTTTCACTTGAATATCTGGTGCTGTTCCAGCGCAAGAATTATCGACCAAACTGTAAGCGGTGTACCCAATCGTACCCGTAACATCTGCTTGATCCCAAACGACAGTGATCTTCTCTGAATTTTGACCGCTTACTAAGGTTCCTCCCTTAACAATCCATTCATACCTCCTTCCAGCCGAAGGGTCTGGGGCCGAATAGGTGAAATTAACCGAAGGATCATAGCACACCTCTTTTTCGCCTAAAGCTTCAGTGACGACAATTCGAAGATTGACGACGACAGGAAGTTCAACTGCAGCACCAGGACAACCATTGGCAGAGAAAGGCAAAACCCGCACCTTGGCATTTGGGTTTGAAGGGCCCCAACGAACGAGAACCGAGTCGGAATAGGACTGTAGAATGGTGCCTCCCTCTACCTCAAAGTTCATTTTCGAGATATTTTGCTTGTTTTTCACCCGATACATCACCTCTTCTACCAGCGGACAAACTGATTGGGAACCTAGCAACTCCACTTTGGTCTCCAATACCTCCACTTCAAAGGTGGTTTCTTCCTGTTCATCACAAGAGTTTGGACTCAAGGAAGCGACAATAATTACTTGATACTTACCGGCTTTGGTATACGTATGCTTGACATTTTTACCCACTTTAGTGGGTGTACCGTCTCCAAAGTTCCAGACAAAGTAGGTGAAGTCTGGATTTTCTGGATTCACTGTCCAAGTCCCTTCTTGATTGAGACAAGCTACCTTTTCTCCAACCACGTCAAACCCATACTCTGGCTCGGTTTCAAAATTTAAATTAGTCAAGGAGGCCCCTGCTGCATAGCCATAGGACTCAATGTTGCCAAATCCATAAACATAGGCTGCAAAGCCAGCTGGATTGGAAAGGGTGTGAACTCCTTGGGTAATTTCTATTCGGGCAACCTTATAGCTTGGATCTCCAGGAAGCATTTGAAAACTTGCACCCACAACTGCCCCATCCAATCGGGTTTTATTTTCTTCCCCTGCCTTTACTACAATATTGACGTAATGATTGACGATAGAAGGTAAAGCGTAGGCATTGAAGGTTAAATCCGTGAGTAATTGCTCCGTGGGGCTATAAGTGATCATGAAAGGATCACCATTGGTTGCAAAAGGATCTGAAGGATTGTTGCAGGACTGACTTTTTGAAAAAACGGTGACCGAGGCTGGCTTGGAGGTATCTATTTTGCCTGAAACATTGGCCCCAAATTCCAAGGACAACCATTCCCCACGATTCAACACCTTTGCTTGAAGGAGTCCATTGACCCTCACCTCGGTATTGTCCTCAGAAGCCAAAACTTTAACCAATTCACCTGAAGATCGACCCAATAATGCGGTATGTACAAAGGAACTTCCCCAGGTATTGATGGGATAAGCCTGCTGATACAAGTGATCATTGGCTTGTCCACAGGCCCCTACCGAAGTCCACTTATTCCCTCCATATACTGCAATTTTTTTGCAATCATCGGCTTTGTCTCCGACTACACGAACTCGAGAGCCCGTCAGATCTCCTCGGGCCTTGATTTGGTAGCTTTGCCCTCGATTCAAGGTGATTTCTGAAGGAACTCCTTGAATATTGCCAGAAATAGAGTTTGCAGAAGTGGTAATTTCTATTCGTGTATTGTCTTCAGTTGCTACCACCAAGAGCGTACTCTCGTTGTTGACATTTAGGTTGCCAGAGGGGTTAACTTCAAAATGTGAGGTAATGTAATGGTCCTTGCCTAAGGCAGTGAGTGGGAGCACCACCGTACCATCTGCACTTCGGTAACGCTCATTGATGGCATGAACGGCTATTTTACCAGAGGAGGTAATGTGTATTCCTAGGTTTTCGATCACACCCGAACTCCGATGCAACAAATCCAAAGTAGCAGAAGACAAGCGAAAAGTATACTGCTGCCCCGTCGTTAGGGTAAATGGACTACTCTGCCCAAGATACTCGATCACCCCAGTCGTATTTTCTGTAGCAGTGATCAATAACACAGCATAATCCGGTGTAGCAGGAAGATTTCGATTATTCTCCATAAACCCCACCCAAAATTCTTTCCCCGTAGTAGAAAGCTGCGCATACCCCGATAGGGAGGAAGCCAGCAGAACCAAAAGAAGAATGAGGGCACGGAAAATCACTCGCATGGAAGTGGAAGTCGCTTTAAAATAACGTGGTGAATATAAAAGTATTTTATGTAACAATTTAGCTAAACGTGAAGGGATAAATTTCAGCCGATTAGTAGACAGACAAATCCTCAAAAAAAGGGATTATTCCCTATATTTGCGCTTCTAAAATTCAATATCACATGATTTCAGTAGATAACCTCTCCCTCAAATTTGGAAAAAGAACTCTTTTCGATGAGGTAAGCCTCAAATTCACGCCAGGCAATTGCTATGGCGTCATCGGAGCCAATGGAGCAGGGAAGTCCACTTTTTTAAAAATTTTATCAGGTGACATGGATTCCACCTCTGGCGGAGTCAACATTACCCCTGGGCAGCGCATGGCGGTGCTGTCGCAAAACCACTTTGAATTTGATGAAATAGACGTCTTAAAAACGGTACTGATGGGACACAAGAAATTGTATGCCATCATGAAAGAAAAAGATGATATCTACCTCAAAGAAGATTTTACAGAGGCAGATGGCATTCGTGCCTCCGAATTGGAATCGGAATTTGCCGAGATGGATGGCTGGAATGCCGAATCCGATGCAGCTTCCCTCCTCTCTGGTCTTGGCATCTCCGAGGACATCCACTACACGCTAATGAAAGACTTGGCAGGAAATCAAAAAGTTCGTGTGCTCCTGGCACAAGCACTTTTTGGAAATCCTGATATCTTGATTCTCGATGAACCTACCAACGACTTGGATGCAGATACCATCATCTGGCTGGAGGATTTCTTGATGGATTTTAAAAACTTGGTGATTGTCGTTTCCCACGACCGCCACTTCTTAGATACGGTTTCTACCCATGTGGTGGATATCGATTTTGGGAAAGTCAAAATCTTCTCTGGTAACTATACCTTCTGGTACGAGTCCTCCCAACTTGCATTGAAGCAACGTTCGGATCAGAATAAAAAAGCAGATGAAAAACGAAAAGACCTTCAGGATTTTATCGCCCGCTTCTCCGCCAACGTCGCCAAGTCTAGACAAGCCACCGCCCGTAAGAAAATGCTGGAGAAACTCAATGTTGATGAGATTGAGCCGTCCAGCAGAAAGTACCCTGGCATTCTCTTTAAGCCAGAGCGCGAGGCAGGAGATCAAATTTTCATGACCGAAAATCTTGAGCTAAAAGAAGGGGGAGTCACCTACTTTACGGATGTGAACCTGATGGTTGACAAGGGCGATAAAATCGCTTTCATCTCCAAAACCAAGCAGGCGGTAAATAAATTTTTCCAAACCATAGTGGAGGAAATCGAGCCGACCAAAGGGTCCATGAAATGGGGAGTTACCATCAACAAGGCCTATTTGCCGAACGACAACTCCGAGTTCTTCCAAACCGAGCTCAACTTGATAGACTGGTTGCGTCAGTTCTCTACAAATCAGGAGGAGGCCTATGTTCGTACCTTCTTGGGAAGAATGCTTTTTACCGGAGAAGAGACCTTCAAAAAATGTAGCGTACTTTCGGGTGGGGAAAAAGTCCGTTGCATGGTTTCTAAAATGATGCTGCAGAATCCAAACCTTTTGGTGATGGATGAACCTACCAATCACCTTGACTTGGAATCCATCACTGCTTTCAACAATGCCATCATTGAATTCAATGGCACCGTATTGATGTCTTCCTATGACCATGCCTTCGTGCAGTCTTCCTGCAACCGAATCATCGAGTTTACGCCTACCGGAACGATTGACCGACGCATGCCGTACGACGACTACTTGATGAACCCAGAAATCAAGGCCTTGCGGGAAAAAATGTACGGCGGTAAAGTTTAAAATCTAGAATAAGGCCCGTGCTGCTTACTGCGATTCTTATTTACCTAGCCATCACCCTTGCGATTGGAGCTTGGTCGGCTCGGTTAGTTAAAAATTCGAATGACTTTGTGCTTGCAGGTCGGTCGCTACCACTCTTTCTGTCGGCATCGGCACTCTTTGCAACCTGGTTTGGCTCTGAAACGATTTTTGGTGCCTCCTCGGTCTACTTGGAGGAGGGCCTAATTGGAGTAATTGAAGATCCCTTTGGTGGCGCACTTTGCCTAATCTTATTCGGGCTTTTTTACCTCCGCCCGATGTACCGCATGAATGTGCTGACCATTGGGGATGTATTTAAAAAAATCTTTGGGGAACGCCTCGCCTTTTTTGCCTCCATCTTTATGATTCCTGCCTACTTTGGCTATGTAGCTGCACAGCTGATTGCCTTAAGCCTGGTTTTAGGAGCTGTTACTGAACTCAATATGCTAGAGGGGATGGTCATTTCTGCGGGTATTGTTGTCTTTTATACCTTCTTGGGAGGCATGTGGGCCATTTCCATTACCGACTTTATGCAGACTACCCTAATCGTAGTGGGCTTACTTGCTGTAGCCTACTTGGTGGCAGATCAAGCGGGTGGTGTTCACGTGATTTTTGAAAAAGCACCCCCAGAAAGTTTCCAGTTTTTTCCAGAACCCAACTTCGCAGCTTGGACTACTTACTTTGGGGCTTGGATCATCTTGGGTTTGGGGAGTATCCCCTCTCAAGATATTTATCAACGGGTGATGTCATCCAAATCAGAGAAAGTAGCCGTTCAGTCCACCTATCTTGCAGGAATATTCTACCTGACCTTTGGGTTATTACCCTTATTTATCGCTTTAGGGGCCAAAATTTTATATCCTGAACTTTACTTAGCGGATAAACAAATGCTCTTGCCTGCAATGGTATTGCAGCATGCAAACCTTCCGATTCAAGTACTCTTTTTTGGTGCATTGATCTCTGCGATTATGAGCACCACCAGTTCTGGCCTTCTTGCTCCAGCTGCGATTATTTCCGAAAATTTGATTCGGCCCTACTTTGGAAGAAACCTGAAAGACAGTCACTTTCTATGGATACTCCGAGCAAATGTAATCCTAGTTGCAGGCATCGCATTAGCCATGGCTTCATGGAAATCAGATATTTACGAGTTAGTAGCTGGAGCATCTATTTTGATGCTGGTTTCCCTTTTTGTTCCGCTTACAGCAGGCTTGTATTGGAAAAAAGCCTCCCCTGGAGGAGCCTTCCTTGCTTTATTTGTGGGAATGGGTGCCTATCTTGCTGCAGAAATGGTTGTACCCAATCAAGAAACGCACCTCATTGGACTTTTCGCTAGCGGACTGGCCATGGGTGTGGGTAGCCTAATTTTCCCAACCAAAACTTCAACTCTCGATGAACTATCCTAAGCTTATCCTCCAAAAAGGAAAAGAAGTTTCCCTACTTAGAAAACACCATTGGGTATTTTCAGGGGCCATTGCCAAAGGAACTGAGGAGGTGAAGAATGGAGATTTGGTAGCCGTTCACTCTTCCAAAAATGAGTTTTTAGGCATCGGCCATTTTTATCAAGGATCCATCATGGTACGGATTATTTCCTTCGAAGAGCGGGCCATTGACCTCGCCTTTTGGATTGAGAAATTAGGTGCAGCCTTTGCCGTTCGAAAAGCTTTGCAGCTCACCGACCAAAAGGAAACCACCGTATACCGGCTGGTTCATGGGGAAGGCGATGGCTTACCGGGATTAATTATCGATTATTACCAGGGTACAGCGGTAATCCAAGCGCACAATATCGGCATGCATCAGCACCTTGGATCCATTAGCGAGGCATTGCAGGCCGTATATGGATCAAAACTAAAGGGAGTATATGACAAGAGTGCCGAAACACTTCCCAAATCCGAAGGACTGCTCTCCAACGAATGGGTCTGGGGCAAGGCAGAGACAGATCTGGTCAAAGAATACGGAGCGAACTACAAGATCGATTGGGAGAAAGGCCAGAAAACAGGCTTTTTTATCGATCAACGGGAGAATAGAAAGTTGGTAGCCAGCTATTCCAAAGGAAAAAAGGTACTGAACACCTTTTGTTACTCAGGAGGATTTTCCATACTAGCCCTGCAAGAGGGAGCCAAAGAAGTACATTCGGTAGACATTTCTCAAAAGGCCATTGAACTAACGGATGAAAATGTGGCCTTGAATGTAGGATTCAAAGGCAAGCACGAGTCCATCGTGGCGGATGTGGTCAAATACATTCGAGAGATTGGCGATGACTTCGACATCATCATTTTGGATCCTCCAGCCTTTGCCAAAAGCCTCAAGGCTAGACACAATGCCATTCAGGCATATAAAAGACTCAATGCAGAGGCACTTCGGAAAATCAAACCTGGAGGCATTCTATTTACCTTCTCCTGTAGCCAGGTGGTGGACAGACGGCTTTTTGCCAATACGATCACCGCAGCAGCCCTGGAGAGCAATCGGAACGTACGCATCCTGCATCAGCTCTCTCAGCCTGCCGACCATCCCATCAATATTTTTCATCCTGAAACTGAATATTTAAAGGGACTCGTCTTGTTTGTAGAGTAGTTTTCGAAGATCTTGTCTTCGATTTTACTTTATTTGCACATTCAACCCCACTAACACACTATGTATACTGGACTACAACACGCGCACTCAGGCTTGGCCTACTTGGCTCTATTGGCTTTAGTTCTTGTCATTATTTGGGCCTTAGTTGGCGCACTCTCTGGCAGAGAGTTTCAAGAGAAAGATCGCAAAATTGCTTTAATCGCTTTTATCATTTGCCACATTCAGCTTTTGGTTGGCTTGATTCTGTATTTCGTAAGCCCGCTGGGATTATCTCTTCTCACTGGTGGAGGCGCTATGTCAGATGCAAGCGCTAGACTTACTGCTTTGGAACATCCACTGATCAATATCGTGGCTATCGTATTGGTTTCTATAGGCTTCATCCGCGCCAAGAAATTGGAAAGCTCCACAGCAAAATTCAGAAGCATTTACATGATGTACGCCATTGGCTTGGTACTGATTTTGAGCCGAATACCTTGGGGAAATTGGCTTGGCAATTAAGTCTAAATGCCTACAAACCTAAAAATCCAGCGCTACTGCTGGATTTTTTTTTGATTGAAAATTTCGTGTGAGCAACAACTACACAGCTAAAAATTTTCCTTTGATCATTATTTGCAACTTTGTTACAAAAAGATTGGGTAAATTCGAATCAAGTTTTACTTTTGCAACTATGATTCAAAAAGCAGCTGTGCTTGTTCTGGCTATAGTAGCTTCACTGGGTACCCTTTCAGCACAAAAATGCGACCTCGTCCTACGAGGGAGAGTACTTCATTTGGAGAATAACCAAGCCATAGAAGCTGCTTACGTTTGGCTTTCGGAATCAGCTATCGGAGTAGCCACAGATGCCAACGGCAATTTTGTCCTTAAAAATCTTTGTTCCGGTCCGCAAACTATCCAAATCACATTTCTCGGACATAAGGAAATCAAGCAATCTATTGTCCTCAATTCCGGTACTAACAATTTAACCTTCAAAATGGAGGAACAAGCAGTAGCGCTCTCGGGAGTAGAGGTACATGGACACCGGGAAGTGGTACAGACCACCACAGTGGTATCTTCCCTGTATGGGGATGCCTTGCTTCAAGTGAGAGGAGAGAATTTAGGCGAAAGCCTCAAACGTTTGGCTGGAGTAACCACCTTTTCAACAGGCTCTACCATTTCCAAACCTGTGATACATGGCCTGCATAGCAACAGGATACTAATTCTCAACAATGGAATTCGACTGGAAGGACAGCAATGGGGAGCAGAACATGCCCCAGAAATTGATCCATTTTTAGCCGATGAATTGACCGTAATCAAGGGTGCAGAAACGGTCCGATATGGTCCAGAGGCCATGGGTGGGGTGATTTTAGTCAATCCAGCTCCTTTACCTACCTCCAAAAAACAGGAGACTGAACTTAACCTCATTGGCAATAGCAATGGTCGCTCAGGAAATGTGGCAGTGGCCCATTCGGGTGGCTCGGGGAAG
>Ga0209617_10000927_pt1 | contig 13364 bp, 9 predicted proteins | sample LakEriepJuly2011_2_FD_187459 | JGI IMG/M metagenome (GOLD analysis project Ga0209617, IMG submission 187459) | Freshwater microbial communities from dead zone in Lake Erie, Canada - CCB epilimnion July 2011 (SPAdes) (version 2) | ecosystem: Environmental > Aquatic > Freshwater > Lentic >... | reverse complement strand
TGCACCAGCCATTTCAGAATAGTGCAGCGTAAGGGCCATGCCCAACAAAACAACCAGCAGTGCTTCTACTTTATTCATGCCTTCAAGGATATTCCTACGGGACAGTGATCGCTGCCTTCCACTTCATTGAGGATAAACGCTTCGCCAATTTGTGGAACAAGCGCGTTGGAAACGATGAAATAATCGAGACGCCAGCCCACGTTCTTTGCGCGTGAGTTGAAGCGCGCGCTCCACCAGCTGTATTTCACGGTGTCGGGATGGAAATGGCGGAAAGTATCTATGAAGCCGTCTTTGAGAATGGCAGACAGGCCGTCAATTTCTTGCTGCGTGTAGCCCGCCGATTTGTTGTAATTCGATTTAGGATTCGCCAGGTCGATGGGTTGGTGTGCCACGTTCATATCGCCGCACCAGATGACGGGCTTTTTCTTCTCGAGTGCTTTGAGATGTGCGAGCATGGCAACATCCCACGTTTGGCGGTAATCCAATTTCACCAGTTCAGCTCCGCTGTTGGGCACATAGGTATTTACAACAAAGAACTTTTCAAACTCCATGGTGATGGTGCGTCCGTGGGTGTCGTGATCGGCAATGCCAAAACCGTAATTGACGCTCAGCGGCTTGTGGCGCGTGATGATGGCCGTGCCGCTGTAACCGGCTTTTTCCGATGCGCTTGAATACACCTCGTATCCTTCCAGTCCGAACAGCGCTTCGCGCACCTGATCATTGTTGGCTTTTGTTTCTTGCAGGCACAGGATATCGGGATTCATCTTTGCGATGGAATCGAAAAGGCCTTTTTTGACAATGGCACGCACGCCGTTTACATTGAAGGAGATGAGTTTCATGAGTTACTTTTGAGCGGCCAAAGAACGGAATAAAAACGCACCATGAGTTCACACATTTTACACAGGTTTTGCTCGAGGCACGTGCTGCTTTCGTTTTGCGTGATTCTTTTGTCTGTCATGGATTTCAAGATCATGGCCCAACAAGCCGCGCCGAAGTCTTTGAAGATTTATCCGGAGCTTGAGGGACATTGGTTTTTGGATGGGCAATTGAAGTTTGGATGCGAGGTTACCTATACCAATAAAGGCAAACGCCGCACGTCGGGCTATCTTAACGGGAATCTCCCTTGGCGATATTTTGTTTGTGAGAGTGAGCAAGCAACGTTTGCAGGAGATGAAGCCTTGGTCGATTTATTCAAGGTCCGTCGCAACAACAACACCTTGTTGATCAAGGCTTATTTGATCGGTTATCCTTCGGTTAAGGGGGAGTTTGAAATTAAGATACCGCCATTGCAAAGCATAGGTGTTTTTATTCCATCCGATGTTCGTCCGCGCTATGGTAAAATCATAGAGCCTTATGTTGATTTAACCTGGGCCAATGGCGCCGGTTATACGTATCGGTTATCGGATGAACGTGCCTTGATTCCTGCTGATAGTGTTCACTTTTTCTTTAATGAAGAGCGTGTTTATGATGGGCGGGTGAAGCTTCCAGAGTTTAATCTGCAAGAGCCTCATGTTTTTTCACTGTCGGTCCTATGGCCCGGCAAGCCGTGGCTGCATGATGTGCAGGTATATCCGTATTCCGGAAAGGACCACGAGGTGTGGAAATTCGTGTCAACCGAAGGCGGTGCGGGCAAGGATCAAACCGCAGCGCCCAAGGGCATGGATGGAGCGGAGGGCTTTCATGGGATGTCCGGAGCAGATGCCGCTGAAGTGAAGGTTGATGTGCGTTGGACCGATGACAAGTCGAAACTGGTTGTTGAGGCTAACAATGGTGTTGATTCCTTTTGCGATGAGTTTTCACCCGATGAGTTTTCTCTGGAAATTATCGCTCAAGGGGGCGATGGAGGCAATGGTGGAAGAGGAGGTGAGGGCGGTGCTGCGTCAATGGATGACCCTTATCGTGCGGGCATTGGTGGCAAAGGCGGAAGAGGCGGACTGGGAGGGAAAGGCGCATTGGTAACAATTACGGCATCTCCCGATGCTGAGGCGTTTATCCCCTGCATCATTGTCGATACAGCGGAGGGCAAACCGGGCAAACCGGGCAAAGGAGGCAAAGGTGGAATCTTTTCAAACGGTTACGGTCCTACAACGCTGCCCGAACTGCTTTTTCCATCGCGTAATTATGATGGTGACCCGGGCGATGAATGACGTCCGAGTCGCATGAAGTATTGCTCGAAGTAGCGATAGACAAAGTAGGATAGAAAAATGGAGATTGCCACAGGAACGATGAGTTGAATGGCGCGGGGAAATGCTATTCCCGATGATTCCGCTGAGTGAAAAAGAAAAGCCCACACCGTAAATACAAGAGGATGCAACAGGTAAAGCGAATAACTGCTTTCACCGAGAAACTTGAAAAACGTATGCAGCATGCCGGGCAATTGCACGGATGATTTGTATACTCCCAAGCAGATCATCAGCGATGCAATCGTAATAATCCATCGGTTGTGTCCCTCAACCAGCGACACGGCGTTTCCTCTTGCCGGGGTGGCTATAAAGAGGATAATTCCGCAGGCCATAATCATCAGGCTTACGATGCGATTAACAGCAACAGTCTTGGTGAGGTAACCGAGAATACACCCGAAAATAAAGAAGGCTACCTGATTGAGCGGATTCACATAAACATCCCATTGGTCCTGAAGTTTCACCCAGGGGTTGATGGCGACATAGGCGTAGTAACTGTGAAGTGCTGCTGTAATCAAGGCAATGGAAGCCATCCATATCGGTTTGCGCACACTTGCCAGCGCTATGATTGGAAACAAGGTATAGAACACGAGCTCATTGCCGATGGACCAAACACCGGTTGAGAAATAGACATGCCAACGGAAAAACCCAAACAAGCCCGTGAGATTCAGGATAAGATCAATCACATTCGGGAGCTTTTGTGAAAGGATAATTGCACCAAACGTGGCTAGCCAAAGCAAAGGGAAAATGCGGTAGATGCGTTTTTTGAAGAATTTACTTAAGGAGAATGTGCGAGTGGCGAAGGCCGGCTGGTAGACGTGGTAAAGTGTGAGTCCGCTTAGCACGTAAAATATTGCCACGCCATAGACGCCAACGCGTCCCAGAAATTGATCGGATGTGAATACACCATCAATCCACAGCAGATAATGGTAGATCATGATTCCAAAGGCACAGAGGCCCCTTAAATAATCCAGTGAATACAGGCGTGTGCTCATGCTTATGGCCTGTATGCTACACGGGCAATAGCCGCAGCTGAGGTCTCAAACCAATCCATTTCAAATAGGATGGATGGCATGGAAGAATTTTTGGGCACACGTCCGCTGAGGTGATACTCGGTTAGTTGCGGATCGAAGATCTGCGCGAAGGTTTCGGGCTTGATGCCTCCGCCCGGCATGATGCGAATCTTGCCGTGGGCAGCCTCGTGCATGGCGAGAATGTTTTCCTTCCCTTCAGGTCCTGACTTCTTGCCACCGGAGGTGAGGATACGCTCGCAACCGCAAGAAGCAATTTGATCTACAGCCTCAATGAGGTTGGGTGTGCAATCGACAGCGCGGTGAAACGTCACCGGAATTTTGCCGCAATGGGTTACCAGTTCGCGCGTGAGCGCCGTGTCTATGAATCCGTCGCTAGTGAGCGCACCGAAAACAAATCCATCAGCACCGGATGCACCGAGCAAATCGATTTCGCGCTTCATGACTTCCACTTCTGCTTTGCTGTAGGTGAAATCGCCCTCACGCGGACGAATCATGACGTAGACCGGAATGGAAATGTGGCGCTTGATGACTTCCAGAAGCCCGGAGCTAGGCGTGATGCCTGCGGCACCCAGGGCTGAGCAAAGCTCTATGCGGCCCGCTCCACCTTGTTCAGCCTCAACGCAGGAGTGAACAGTGGAGGCAACAACTTCGATGAGATAGGGTGTAGCCATCGTGCATCAGGATTTACGGTTGGGCTGGCGCAGCGCGTAGATGCGCTCGATGATGTCAACCACTTTCAATCCTTCCAAGGCATTGGTAGTAATGGTCGAATGTCCTTGAATGGTTTCAACGACGTTTTGAATGACGTAGTGATGATTATTAGCTGAACCTTTATAGTGGCCGTAATCATTGGCCGGATTGGTTGGTGCCAAATCGGGCATGGTGTATCCGTCGATGTGACAGTATTCAACTTTATCCATGTATTGTCCGCCGACCTTCACACTGCCTTTGCTACCGATAATGGTGAGGCTGCTTTCCAAGTTGGTATCCCATACGGCAGTGGAGTAGTTGATGGCGCCCATGCCTCCGTTGACGAATTTGAAATTCACAAAACCGCTGTCTTCGAATTCTGTAGAATGCGGGTGAGTAAAGTCGTTGAATTTGGCCTGGATATCGGTGATGTCGCCAAAGAGCCAATACATGATGTCGATGAAATGCGAGAATTGGGTAAACAGCGTTCCACCATCCAAATCCTGTTGGCCTTTCCAACCGCCTTTCTTGTAGTATCGATCGTCACGGTTCCAGTAGCAGTTAAGTTGCACCATGAAGATGTCGCCAACGATTTTTTCACTCACGATTTCTTTCAGCCACGCTGAAGGTGGTGAGAATCTGTTTTGCATCACGCAAAACACTTGTCGGTGCATTTGCAGCGCTTTGTAGATGAGCCCTTCGCAATCGAGTTTGTGCAGAGCCATCGGCTTTTCACACACCACGTGCTTACCGGCATTCAAGGCCGCCATGGCATGTTCGGCATGAAAGCCGTTGGGTGAACACACGTTCACGACTTCAATTTCGGGATGTGCCTTCAACATCTCTTCATGGTTGGTGTAGAAGGGCACATCGAGGTCCGTTAAACCAATATCCGACGGATTGAGCACATCGCATACTGCAATTAAGTTGCTCGCGTCATTGCGTCGAACCATTTCAGCGTGACGCTTTCCGATATGTCCTTGGCCGATAACGGCAAAATTTACTTTACTCATTTTTTTGTTTTGTTGACGCACGGCGGTGCGTCTGTTTTATGATTGGACGCGCAGCAGTGCGTCTGTTTTGGACGTACAGCAGTGCGTCCCTATAATCCTATAATCCTACAATCCTATAATCCTACCTTCCTCACAGCTCCGTCCTTCAACTCATACTGTTCTCCCGTTTCCGGGCATTGGGCCATTCCGTCGGGGCTGAAACTGAGCTGATGTCCGTATTCACTCATCCAACCGCGCTGACGGGCCGGGTTTCCTACCCATAGGCTGTAGGGCGGAATGTTTTTGGTTACCACCGCGCCGGCGCCAATAAAGGCAAAGGCTCCAATGTCATGTCCGCAAACAATTGTTGCATTCGCTCCGATGCTTGCACCTTTTCCGACATGCGTTTTCGCATATTCGTTTTTACGGTTAACGGCGCTGCGTGGATTGATTACGTTGGTGAACACCATGGATGGCCCCAGGAATACATCATCATCGCACGTCACACCGGTATAAATAGATACGTTGTTCTGGATTTTCACATTCCTTCCTAAAACTACTTCCGGAGAGATGACCACATTTTGTCCGATGTTACAATTTTCGCCAATGGTGCACTTGGGCATGATGTGAGAAAAGTGCCAGATTTTGGTGCCCTGTCCGATCTGACATCCTTCATCGATGACAGCGGTCGGATGGGCAAAGTACGCTGATTCTTGCATGGTGATTAATGGTGGTCAAAAGTAAGGGATTCGATGCTGATGAGCGTTATTTCTCGCTGTCAAGTTGGCTATAAACCGAGTTCCGGCTTTTGAACTCGGGCACTAGTTCCTTGAGTTTACGAACGATTTTCTCATTGTTCTGCTCATCGAAGAGTTGGACCAGCTTTTGGATTTGCTCAGCGATGTGGTCGTATTCATATTCCCTGACAGTAGCGCGCAGTATTTTGGGATGATGCGTAGGAATGGTATTCTCAGCAGAGCTGAGCACCTCCTCATAGAGTTTTTCACCCGGACGCAAGCCGGTGTAGATGATTTCGATGTCTTTGCCGGGCTCCAATCCGCTCAGCTTGATCATGTTTTCGGCAAGGTCGCGCACTTTCACGCTTTCCCCCATATCAAAAGCGAAGATTTCGCCGCCGGAACTCATTGCGCCTGCTTCCAGCACAAGTTGCACGGCCTCCGGGATGGTCATGAAGAAGCGCGTAACGTCGGGATGGGTCACTGTAAGTGGTCCGCCTTCTTCAATTTGTTTTTTGAAGGTGGGAATGACAGACCCGTTGGATCCAAGAACATTACCGAAGCGAGTCGTAACGAACGACGTTTGACTAACGCGGTCTTTGGACTGCACGTAGATTTCAGCCACGCGCTTGGTGGCGCCCATGACGTTGGTCGGATTCACCGCCTTATCGGTACTGATCAGCACAAAGGTTTCCACGTTGAATTCATTGGCAAGGTCGGCCATGATGCGCGTCCCGTTCACGTTGGTCAAAACGGCCTCACTCGGATTGTGTTCCATCAGCGGCACATGTTTGTAAGCAGCTGCGTGGTAGATAATCTGAGGACGGAAGTGCGTCATCATGCGGCGCATGCGGTCGGCCTGACAAACGTCGCCCATCACGACTTCAAACTTGCCTTGAAGCCCTTTGAATATGAGTTCATTTTCCAGCAGAAATATGGGGGTTTCGGCCTGGTCGAGAATCACGACTTGCTTGGGGCCGTAAGCAAGTAGCTGGCGAACAAGTTCGCTACCAATGCTTCCGGCAGCGCCTGTAACGAGCACGACTTTATTTTTCACCTGGGCTGCAACGCCGGCGCTTTCCAGCTTGATGGCTTCGCGGCCCAGCAGGTCTTCGATGCGGATATCGCGGATTTGGCGGGCGCTGAGTTGGCCTCCAATCCACTGATTGACCGGTGGGATGTTGGATACATGCGCGTTAGCGGCGAGTGCATTGGCAATGAAGTCAGCCTTCATTTTATGATCGAGGCTCGGTATGGCAATGATGACCTCATCAATCTTGCCCGAAGTATAGATTTCGGCGAGTTTAGTTCTTGAAAGGATGGATGCGCCGTCAAGTGTTTTCCCTTGCTTGCTTGGATTATCATCGATGAAGGCAATGACTTCCATTTCAGATCTGGGGTCACGGTCAATAGCTTGCTTGGTAATCAAGCCGCTTTCTCCTGCGCCATAGATGACGGCGCGCTTTCGGATTTTATCGGGGGTTTTTAACTCTAGGTAAATCACCTTCACGGCAATGCGGCTCACAATCATGCTGAACAGGGTCAGCAGGTATTCCAAAATGATAATGGAATAAGGGATGAAGTATTTGCCGTCGTGCAGTTGGAAGCGCAGCAAATTCAGCAATGCGAACACGCTGCTTCCGGCGGTGAGCACCGTGAAAATGCGCAGTGTATCCTGGGAACTGGTGTAGCGAATGATACCGGCGTAAGTTTTCCCGGCGAGAAAGAAGAGGAGGCGAATCGTCAATAAAATCGGCAAGAACGCTTTGGCCAGGGCGGCTTCGTCGGCCGGCGGTGCGAATTCAAACCGCACCAGGTATGCAATGAAATAAGCGACCACACACACGACAAGGTCGAGGATGAGAATGATCCAACGCGGCGTATTTCGTTGAGGAATAAACACGGTGCAAGGTAATGCCAAAGGGCAGGTCGGCAAAGTTAGCCGAGTAGCTGCGATTCTTTAGTCTCGATTTTAAGTTCAACCTACTATTTTTGGCCAAAACCTATTGACCATGATTCGATTTCGGCTTACCGTATTAGGCTTTATGCAGTTTTTTGTTTGGGGTGCTTGGCTCATCACCATTGGAACGTATTGCTTCAATGCCAAGGGGTGGACGGGTGCTCAATTTGGTGCCATTTTTAGTACGCTGGCGCTGGCTTCTTTATTCATGCCTGCCATCACGGGTATCATTGCTGATCGGTGGATGCGTGCCGAGCGCTTATATGGGTTGCTGCATATTTTCTATGGGTTGACGTTGTTCTTGGTTCCTCAGGTCAATGATCCCGATACGCTTTATTATGTGATTTTCGCGGCAATGATTTGCTATATGCCTACCATCGCGCTTTCCAATTCCATCAGTTTCAGAATTCTCAAGGATGCTCAGTACGACGTGGTCAAAGCGTTTCCGCCGATTCGCGTATGGGGAACGATTGGATTTATTGTGGCCATGTGGACGACCAACCTCACGGGCAGTAAGGCCAATGCCAATCAATTCATAATCGCGGCAGTTGCTGCGATTGCATTGGGTATTTATTCATTTACCCTGCCGGCGTGTCATCCTGAAAAATCCATGCGAAAAGATGCCGGTTGGGCCGATCAACTTGGCCTTAGTGCTTTTCGCCTTCTAGGGAATTACCGCATGGCTATGTTTTTCATCTTCTCCATGTTTTTGGGAGGAGCATTGCAGCTGACCAACATGTACGGCGATTCATTCTTGGATGATTTTAAGCGCTTCCCGGAATACGCCGACTCCTTGATTGTGAAGTACTCTACCATCGTCATGTCGATTTCACAGATATCGGAAACGTTATTCATTCTTACCATACCGTTTTTTCTCAAGCGTTTCGGCATCAAGCAGGTGATGCTGATCTCTATGCTGGCCTGGGTGTTGCGCTTTGGATTGCTGGCCTACAGTGATCCTGCGGGAGGTTTATGGATGATTATTCTCTCGTGTGTTGTTTATGGAATGGCCTTCGACTTCTTCAATATATCCGGGTCCTTGTTTATCGAGACTACTACGGATGCTTCGATTCGTTCGAGTGCACAAGGGTTGTTTATGATGATGACCAATGGCGTGGGCGCTTATTTAGGCAGTATGGTCAGCGGTTTGGTTATCGATGCCTATTTCACGCATGGGGTGGGAGAGAAGGACTGGACCGGAATCTGGATTGCATTTGCCGGTTATGCCCTCGTTGTGGCCATACTTTTTGCGGTGATGTTCCGTTCCAACGAGCGGTCGGAAGCTCCGGTAAGGCACTAAATTACGGTGCTTTAGCCGGAAGATATCATCATGTACAATCGATTCAAAACCTACATCGTCCTTCATTGGAAGTGGTTGTTACCGCTGACCATTGTGCTAGCATTGTTGTTTTTTTACCGCTATGACATTGCAGATTGGGCAAGAAATCGATTAGGCATCGAATTACCCGAAAATCCACGTCCTTTCGGTGTCGATGATTTGGAGTGGTGTGAGCAGAACTATGGCGAGGAAATGCGCGAGATTTCGTCAGCGCTGGATGTACCCTATGCTTACCTCATGGCGCTGGCTGTGCTGGAATGCAGTGGCGAAAAGCCGGCGGGCCATCGCTTCGAACAGCACGTTTACAGAGAATTAATCAAGGTTAAAGAGGGAAAACGGCGTGCTTATGAAGCCGTTAAACAGGAGCATTTGGAGGCATTGTCGGAGGAGGAAATTCGGGACCTGGCCACGAGCTGGGGTCCATTTCAGTTGATGGGCTACAAGGCCATTGGGCTTGGCGTGGATGTTGAGGATTTGAGTGATGAGGAGGTTGCTGCCCTTGAGGGAGCACGTTGGATTCAGAAGGAATACGGTCGCTTTTTAACGCGCAAGAAATGGAAGGATGCCTTTCATATTCATAATACAGGCAAACGTTTTCCGCTCAACGGTCACTCCCGCACGCATGATCCGTATTATGTTTCCGATGGCGTGCGATACATGAAGTATTACGAGTCGCGATAGGCCTGGCACCGGGTTCGAATTAGTCTTTGAGCTAATGGTTTTTGTCTTTATCTTTACGGCTGCCCAGAAATGGGGTAATTGCCTAAATCAAACTTAAGTTTATGCGTCTTCTTTACACGATTGTTTTGGCGTTGTTTGTAACGCCGTTTTTCGCTCAATCCCTAAGTCCTTCAGTTATTGCTTCGGCAGGAAGTTCCTTTACTTCTGCTCAGTTCAGCATGGATTATACCTTGGGCGAGACCTTTGTAACCACCCTTTCCAATGGTTCGAATATCCTGACACAGGGATTTCACCAGCCACAAGCAGGTGTAATCGTGGAGGGGTGTCTGGATCCCGAAGCCTGTAACTTTAATATTGAAGCGACCAACGAAGATGGGTCGTGTTACTTCCCTGGCGATAGTTGCGACGATGGTGACCTTCTCACACAGAATGACACAGTCAACGCAGATTGTGCCTGTGAAGGAGTTTTGGTGGAAGATGTTTTTGGTTGTACGGCAATCGAAGCTTGCAATTACAATCCGAATGCAACCATAGATGACGGTACATGTGAGCTTCCGGGCTTCCCTTGCGATGATGCCAATGCGTCTACTGTAGATGATGTTTTGAGCGCAGACTGTATATGTGAAGGTCTGCTCAGCGGCTGCTCAGCGGCTGCTGCTTGCAATTATAATCCTGACGCAATTATTGATGATGGTTCGTGCGTTTTCCCGGGTGATCCTTGCGACGACGGAGAAATAGCAACTACCAATGACAGCTATGCAGCGGATTGTGCCTGCGAAGGCGAGCCTATTGAAGTCATTGAAGGGTGTACCGATGCAGAAGCATGTAATTATGACCCCGCAGCAACAATCGATGATGCAAGTTGCGTGTTGATTGGTGATGGTTGTGATGACAACGATGCAGGAACATCAAACGATGTGGTTAATGCAGATTGTGTGTGTCAGGGAGAAGAGGTTGTTATCATCGAAGGCTGCACCGACGGTGGAGCTTGCAACTATGATCCAACCGCTACGGTGGATGATGGAACATGTTATGCTCCGGGAGACATTTGCACCGATGGTAATTCCTTTACCTTAAATGACGAGTACAATGCTGATTGCGTTTGCGTGGGAGATTATGCCGGATGTACTTCTGAATTGGCCTGTAACTATGACGCCGGTGCTTCCATTGAAGACGGCAGTTGTTTCTTCCCCGGCGATTCTTGCAATGACGGTGATTTGTTTACGGAGAATGACGTCTATACAGCTGACTGCGTTTGCGAAGGTCAGCCTATCTTATTTAGCGGATGCACCGATCCGTTGGCGTGTAATTTCGATCCTTCGGCGATTATCGATAATGGTTCTTGCTTCGCTCCCGGTGATGCCTGTAATGACGGTAATATTTTCACCGTTGATGATATATACACGGCAGATTGCGAGTGTCAAGGCACGGATGTAGGTCCGATTTTGGGTTGCACCGCCAGTGAGGCCTGCAACTACAACGCCGCTGCAAATATTGACGATGCATCGTGTGTTTTCCCGGGCGAACCATGTGATGATGGTTTGAGCGGTACGTTGGAAGATGCATTGAATGCCGATTGCGTATGTGAAGGTCAATTGGCAGGTTGCACTGAACCTGCAGCCAACAACTACAATCCACAGGCCCTAATCGATGACGGTTCATGTGAATTTGATGTGCTCGGTTGCACAGATCCGGACGCACTTAACTTCAACCCAAATGCCAATGTCGATAACGGTACATGCACCTATGGCGTTCCCGGTTGCACTGCGACGGAGGCTTGTAACTACAATGCTAGTGCGAATGTTGACGATGCCTCTTGTGTTTTTCCCGGAGAGCCTTGTGATGACGGAAACGATGGAACCGTTCAAGACGAGTTAACCACAGATTGTACCTGTATTGGTTTGGTTGCGGGATGCACCATAGAAGTTGCTTCGAACTATAATCCAAATGCGGTAATCGATGACGGGTCATGCGAATTTGACAACGCAGGTTGTACGGATCCCGAAGCACTCAATTTCGATCCCGCTGCATTATTCGATGATGGAAGTTGTATTTACCCTATTCTCGGTTGCATCGATGCAGATGCCTGCAACTACAATGCTGATGCGAATGTGGATGATGCCAGCTGTGTATTCCCCGGTTGCGGTGATGATGTGGCTTGTAACTATGATCCAGCCGTAGGTTGCAATGATTTTAGCTTATGCGACTATCCTACGGAATTCTACCTCGATTGTGCGGGCAACTGTCTCAACGATACCAACGATAATTTTATCTGCGATGAACTGGAAGCACAAGGCTGCACTGATGAAAATGCATTGAATTACGATGCGCTTGCAGTCATCGATGATGGCAGCTGTGAATTCCCAACCCCCGGTTGCACGATTCCGGGCTCTTGCAATTTCAATCCGAATGCAAACATCGAAGACGGTTCTTGTACAACTCCCGGATGTAACGATCCGGAGGCCTGTAACTTCGATCCGGAGGCGGGCTGTTATGATGGTAACTGTGATTACGCTGTCAACTATTACGATTGCAATGGCATTTGCCTTCAGGATGAAAACAGCAATGGCATTTGTGATCAATACGAAATCTTCGGATGTACGGAACAGGATGCTATCAACTTTAACGTGAACGCAACATCGGATGATGGCTCATGTATTTTCGGAGGATGTCTGGATGTTGAGGCGTGTAACTACGATGCCAATGCCGACGAGGAAGATGGCAGCTGTATTTATCCTGGTTGTAACGATGTGAATGCCTGTAACTTTGATTCAGAGGCAGGTTGTTTGGAAACAGGAAGCTGCGTCTATGCTGCAACGGCATACGACTGCAACGGAGTCTGCTTAAATGATGCTAACGAGAATGGTATTTGTGATGAGTTCGATTCTTTGGGTTGCACCGATGAATTGGCCGATAACTACAATCCGAATGCAACGATTGATGACGGTACGTGTGTATATATCGGCTGTCTCGATCCAACAGCGTGTAACTTCGACCCAACGGCATTGGAAGATGATGGCAGTTGTGCTTACCCGGGTTGTAGCGATGCGACCGCATGTAATTACGATGCTACAGCAGGTTGCGACGACGGTTCATGTATCCCCTCAGGCTGCACAAATGCTGAAGCTTGCAATTACAATTCTGCTGCCGGCTGTGATGACAGCTCATGCACATTCCCCGGTTGCAACGACAACGCCGCATGTAATTTCGATCCGCTCGCAGGTTGCTTGCTCGCAGGCAGCTGCACCTATCCGGAGTTTGCTTATGACTGTTTTGGTGAGTGCTTAGCTGATGGTAACAACAACGGTATCTGCGATCCATTCGACAATCAAGGTTGTACGGATCCTATTGCTGACAACTACAATCCATTTGCGCTGGAAGAAGATGGTTCTTGCATTTACATCGGATGTCTTGATGTGAACGCATGCAACTTCGATCCTACAGCATTGGAAGATGACGGCAGCTGCGTATATCCTTCTGAGACCTGTCTGAACTGCGCCGGTGAATGTATCCTCGATGCTGACGCTGACGATGTCTGCGACTGTCTGGAAATTGAGGGATGTACCAATCCGGAGTCCGTGAATTACAACCCTGAAGCAACAGAGTTTGATGGTTCATGCATACTGGGTTGCGACGATCCATTTGCGATTAATTATGATCCTCAGGCCAATGAAGATGATGGAACCTGTATCTATCAGATTCTGGGTTGCACCTATCCAACCGCTTGTAACTTCAATCCGGAGGCAACAAC
>Ga0209617_10000926_pt1 | contig 13367 bp, 17 predicted proteins | sample LakEriepJuly2011_2_FD_187459 | JGI IMG/M metagenome (GOLD analysis project Ga0209617, IMG submission 187459) | Freshwater microbial communities from dead zone in Lake Erie, Canada - CCB epilimnion July 2011 (SPAdes) (version 2) | ecosystem: Environmental > Aquatic > Freshwater > Lentic >... | reverse complement strand
TGAAAAAAGAGGTGACAGTACAGTAAGATTTAATTTAATATATCATGGAAGTGATAAGACATTCAAAGAGGTAATCAAAGATTATTCAAATATCAAAACTTTGGATATTCCAATTTTTGAAGTATTTTCATCCCAAAACTTCCCGATAGAATCTACATTGGTTCCATTATTCAAGAGAAAAATACATACCTTTTTCACCCAAAGTTTATGAGTGAAAAAAAACCCGATCATATAGTTTTTTCTGAGACTGAAGGGTATAACGCCTACAAATTAGCCTATGGTACTAGCCTCAGTGCGCCAAATATCAGAAGAGAGGACGTGTCGGTGTTTCTCCAACAATCGGGAACAAAGGTAAATCATTTCTTTGATCAAAAGTTCAATGAGATCAAAGGAGAGTTACAAAGACTGATGGAACTTTACGATCTCAATCAAATTATATATTCCTCAGAGATTAGATTTGAACCAATAATGGGATATGTTTATCATTTATATAAAAGGAAAGATGGAACAAAGTTTTTATCTATGATTTCACCAAGTGAGTGGAATATGTCGTATATTTGTACAGTTAGATTAAACACGGACGGACAATGGGTTTTAGAAAACGATTCATCACTAAAGAAGTAATTTTATCGACCCGAAAGAATGGTGAAAGGGTCTCACATTTATTCAATGCCGATGCGGTAATTTGTACCGATCCTTTTTCTATAGAACTTTTTTATATGTTCCTAAATGGGTCAACTGAAGAACAACTCAAATCAAAGGTATTGTCAATTGTCCATCTTGAATAAACCACAAATCTTCATTATATTTAGAAAAAACCAAATTATATGAAAACTCTCAAACACAAAGAGACCGGTAGTATCCGTCGAGTAGAAAACAAAGAAGCCGATTTCCTAACAAGTGGTAAAAATCCTATTTGGGGATTTGTTCCCAAAACAGAATGGAAGTCAAACCCTAAGACAAATGTCGTCGAGACCCCACAAGGTGAGGAAGCTCCTAAACGGACCAAGGCTAGTAAGAAAAATGATGAGAAGAAAAACCGTAAGAATAACTAAAGAAGAGGTTATTGACCGTCCCAACGATATGATGTTGGGTTCTTATGTAAGAAAAAAAATGTACGAAGAGACATCATGGATAAAAAAACTGAAAAACTTTTTCAAAAGGAACTAACAATTCCCTGTCACATATATCATATTGCTGATAGGGTATTGAAAGTTTCTCGCGAAGAAGTAAAAACAATCATCGACGAACTTCTGAGTACGAATGTAATTGAGGAGAGTTGTTTTGCCAATAACTACTACAAACTCAAAGAATCAAATGGATGATGGATTATCCCAACTTTATCTGAATGAATCCTTGACCTACACAGAAGATGGTAGATTGATGGATTCTGATGGTAACTCTGTTATGATGGAATGGGAGAGACCCATCATGGAAAAAAGTGCTGAGATCATCTGTAGAAATAAAGGTAGAGTGTTGAACGTTGGTTTTGGGATGGGGATCATCGATTCCGAAATCCAAAAATATGATGTTGATGAACATTGGATCATTGAGGTCCATCCCGATGTATATCAACATATGTTTGAACAGGGGTGGCATCTGAAAAAAAATGTAAGAATTCTTTTGGGTGATTGGAGATGGTATCTCCCTTACCTACCAAAGTTCGATGGGGTTTTTATTGACACTTGGGACGAGGAGATTGATGCATTCCACGACTACATACCCAACATCTTGAATGGTGGAGGAATATATTCATTCTTCAATAACCCAAGGGATGATGAAAAAGAATTACACATGACCGACTACGAATTTGACATATTGAATTCAACGTGTAATATTGCCTTTGAGGAATTACCTCTTACCAAAATTGACTCACCATCTAAACAATTATCCGAATCACGATTCTACTGGCACCCGACTTGGAAAACGTATTATTGTCCCGTACTAACACTAAAAGAAAATGTCTGAAAACAAAGGAAATTTTGAACTAAAAACTATTTTAAGATCAGATGTTAAGAAAATGTCTGAACAACAACAATCATATGAATATGTAAATCACCCCCAGCACTATGGTGGGGTAGAAAACACCTATGAGGTAATCAAAGTTATTGAAGCTCTTGAGATGGACTTTCATCTTGGAAATACCTTCAAGTATATTGCTAGAGCAGGTAAGAAAGGAACAGATAAAGAGATTCAGGATTTGGAAAAGGCTCTGTGGTACCTTCAGAGAAAAATTCACCTTCTCAAGAATAAATAAATGGTTTGGTACCTTATAATAGGAATGTGTTTCGGTATGTTTATTGAAATGGCGGCAATAAAGACCAGCATGGAACCAATGACGATGCCTCAGAGGTTTGGTATGGTTTTACTGTGGCCCATATTCTTACTATACTTTATAATAGAAATGTTAAAATAATGGAAAAGAAAATAAAAAATATTATCAACGGTGACTGTATCGAGGTGATGAAGACCCTCGATGAGGGATCAATTGATTTAATTGTAACCTCACCTCCTTATGGAGTGGGTATTGAATATGATGTTCACCAAGATGATATGGTGTGGGAAGAGTATGAGAAATTCACCTATGCGTGGATGGAACAAGCCTATCGTGTTTTGAAAGATGACGGACGTATCTGTTTGAACATCCCTTACGAGATCAACCGTCAGGATAAAGGTGGTCGTATCTTTATGATAAGTGAGGTATGGCAGATTATGAAAAAAATCGGATACAAATTCTTCGGGGTTGTGGACTTGGAAGAAGAGTCTCCACACCGAAGTCGTACAACTGCGTGGGGATCATGGATGTCACCATCAGCACCTTATATCTATAACCCAAAAGAATGTGTAATCTTAGCTTATAAGAAACATCATATCAAAAAAGTAAAAGGTGAACCTGAGTGGGTTGGTGAACTCGGAGAAAGAGAAGATAAAAATGGTGTTATGAAACCTAAAACCTTCTACACCGACGAACAAAAACGTGAGTTTATTGATTTGGTATTTGGTCAGTGGAAATACTTTGCCGATACCAAGAGTATGACAAAAGCAACATTCTCAATGGACATTCCAACCAAAGCCATTAAAATCCTCACTTATAAGAATGACATCGTACTTGATCCTTTTGCAGGTTCAGGAACAACCTTGGTGGCTGCCGAGATCTTGGATCGTCAATGGATTGGGATTGAACTATCACCAAATTACTGTGAAGTGGCACGAAAACGAGTCAATACATTTGTGTTAGAAAAACAACAACAAGTAATTGAGTTGTAAAATTCGAGCCCTCACCCAACGGTGGGGGTTACTTTTTTTATTGTAATGGTATTTATATGATAATATCATTCATATGAATATAATTGTAACTGAGAGTCAACTTTCCAAACTCGTTCTTGAAACAGAAAACCCTGACTTGTTAACTGAAGCACAATGGTGGAACGCCATTGGAGATGTACTTGGAATTTTTGATCCAACAGGTGCTGTAGATCTAATAAATGGTTTGGACTATTTGAGACAAGGCGATACCTTTTTTGCTATGTTATCATTTGTTTCAGTCATACCTTATATTGGTGATCTTGCGGCTAAACCAATCATGATGGCTGGTAAGGGTAGTAAGTTATATAAAACAGCTAACCAAGCTGCAAAAATCGCCAAGACAGATCCGGTCAGAGCTACAAAAATGTTGGAGACAGTTGCTAATAGTTCTTCGGCAAGTAGATATCTTTTTGGTAAAGCTAGAACTTGGGCACCCAAGGTGAAAAAAATGTTAGATATGATACCAGGTGGTAAATTGATGCCAGGTCTTATCAACACACTAAAAGATTTTATTTCTTTATTTGAAAAAATGGGTGTTGGTACTCAGAAGGCTTCTGCTATGATCAGAAGAGCGGCAAAAAATCCGATGACAACTAAAGAAGTTCAAACACTAGCTAAACAAGTACAGACTGCGGTATCTAAAGATGGAAGACTTTTTAGAGAATTAGGTGGTGCAAGTGCTAAGGGGGTTGCAGGAATGAAGAATTATAAGATGAGTGGTATACCAAGACTATTTGGTAATAAAGCTACAAGAAGTCTTATGAGAAGAACCAAATTTTGGGCGGCATTTTTGGATTACCTCGGAGTTGCAAATTTTGTAGGTCCTGATGAACTTATCAATCAGATGGGCGAAGAACAATTCAATAAGTCAATGAATGATTACTCACAGACGGACCAAGCAAAACAATCATGGCAAGATGACTTCGGTAATGTACAACCTGAACAATCAACACCTACACCTGAAACTAATCAATCCACTAATGCAAATCAAAAGTCACAACCTCAAGACTTTTTGACTGATATGTTGTTCGGACCTTTAAATCCTTTGTAAATTATGACAAATGAAATCATTATCAACTTATTGGCAATGGAAAATCAAATGAGAATTTTTCATTGGCAGACTATGTCTCATTCTGAACATAAAGCCTTTGGAAAAATATATGAAAAATTGTCTGACCTGATTGATAGTTTTGTCGAAGTTTGTATGGCAAAACATGGGAGACCCGACTTTGGAGGTGAATTTACCATTCCACAATTTGACTATAAATCAATTAACGTTGATCAATACGTCAATAGTATGATTGAATTTTTGATTTCATTGAACAATGTTTATTCAGAACCATTAGATTCTGACATCCTGAATATCAGGGATGAAATGTTGGCAGAGACAAACAGACTAAAATACTTATTAACATTGAGCTAATCATGAAAAAATTTAGAATAGACGAAAACGAAAGAGAAAGAATTCTCAACATGCACATCAAGGCAACCCAAAATCAATATCTCTCTGAGAGTATTATTTCAGAACAACCATACTTTCTTTCCCCACAAGAAACATTTCAGATCCAATCAGGATTGAATGACTATTTCAAGAAAAAAGGTGTAAAGTTTCAATTGGTTGCTGATGGAGCTTGGGGACCTAAAACAATCGAAGCACTTAGGAAGTTTCAAGAGTTAGAGGGACTTGAAGCTGATGGTAAGATGGGACCTAATACGATGAATAAGTTAAAGTCAGTGGGTATCAATGAAGATATAATTGACAAATTAGTCAAATTTTTCTCGGGTATGTTCAAATGAAAAAACTCATCAAAGAGTCTGGACTTAGAGATATAAAAGCGTTAGCTGAAAGATATCCAAAGGCCAAAATTTATTTTCACCAAGATTTGGACGGTGTTACCACAGCAATTGCGATGAAGAAATATCTTGAGTCAAATGGTATTGATGTGGTGGATACTGAAATTATCCAATACGGAGACAAAGAATTCTCGGTTAAGAAGATGGATGCTCAAGGGGACACAATGCCGGTATTGGTTGATTTTGCACACGGAAAACCAATGTTTGTAATTCATACGGATCACCATGATAGACAGGCTGGTGCTGAAGAAACTGGTGCAAAATCCTTCAGACCGTCCCGATCAAATGTAGAAACAATTTCTCAGATTGTATCACCTAAAGATATTTTTCCTGAAACTGATTTGAGATTGATATCTACTGTAGATTCTGCAGATTATGCCAAATATGATATAACACCTGAACAGGTAATGAATTATATCTTTAGTATAGATAAAGATAAGTCAGCAACTCAGAATAAATTTGCTATGGGTTTAGTCCTTAACAAACTTCTGTTAGCCTTCAAAAACAAACCTAAGTTCTTGGAGAATTTAGTTATGAACTCAGAACCAAGTCTATATTCAATTCTAAATCAGATTAAGTCTGAGATGGGTGATAGAAAATTACCATCACCTGAAATGTTGAAAAAGAATCAGGAGGACTATGTTCAGAGAATGACGAATTCAAGAGATGTAATGTCCGATGATGGTATCATCGTTCAGTACGGTGGAGGAAACATGATGAAACCAGGATCCTATGATAGATATACACCATTCAAGAACAACCCTGAGGCTGACTTCTTAGTTATTGCTTGGCCGTTAGGTTTATTACAGGCCTCTTGTAATCCCTTCAAAAAAGAAAGGGAATTGAAAGGTGTTAATTTGGGTGACATAGCCCAGGAAGTTTTGAGTAAATGGGAACCACAACTCAAAGAAAAAAAAGTGCCACTATCGACCATAAAATATGTATCCGAGTCCAAAATAAATCCTGAGTCTGTCGGATTTACCTTCAAAGACTTCAATGCATTATATGGTGATAAGCTGAAAAAAAGACCAAACGGTGATAAGGCTTTGGATAATCTTGAGAAGATTATGGAACTCCCGTACAAAGGGTTGAGTGAATCACAGTTCAGTGTTTTGGATAGTGTTACAGTAAGTGCTTGGGATTTGATCCAAGCAAACTCAGGGGGTCACAAATGTATTACTAATATCTCAGGATTGAACTACTTAGGAAGAGCTGTTCGTCCTAATGATGATCCTTATAGATTCAATCCCGAGGCTGATGATGCACCATACATCAAGTTTGTCAAGATGCTTCAGAGAGAGTTTGTTTCAAAACTCAAAGAAAAGATTGAGGAATCAAAACAAGCTTCGTAAGTTACCTTTTTTAATTTCGTTATGAAGTTTGGTAACGTAATTTGGATCTTCAGCATAACTCTGTCCCAAAACATATAGGTATTCAGATTCAGTCTTAGCACCACTAAGGTATCGTGTTTGATAAAAAGCGTAATCATAAACACTTTCTCGCCAAGTATCATAATATGCGTGATTGTGTTGAGTACCCGATGCAGTATTCACACGAACCGTAGCTTGTTTCATACCAAACAGATTATTGTTTTCCTTAAAAATTCTTGATCTATAACCACCCGTTTCTAAACGAGATTGAGCAACAACAATGTGAGGGAAGCGAACATTTAGATCCTTCAACATGACCACTAATTTATCTTGATCGAATTCATTTCGACTGTTTATATTAACAATCAAAATATCCTTCTCTAAGTCTGACAGATTTCTGATTTGATCGATCCTTCCATAGCTGTAGGCTATCATAAAAACAACAAACACCGCCAAGGAGGAATAAAAACCCAATTTCCAATAGGAAATTGCTTTCAGGTCAAGGTCTTTTTTGTAGTAGTAATAGATCTGTGGCAGTTTCATACCACAAAGTTAGTGAATTATTTATTCAAAAACAACTTCGTCACCAATTCTTATCTTTTTTGAACGACACGTTCCACCAGGTAATTCTAAAACAAATCCACCCTTACCGTTATAAGTTGGACAAGAATCTGATTTACAAGGAGGGCAATTGGGTGAAATGTCCTCAATAACATTGTCACTTATGAATACCATATCAATTGATACAATACAATTTTTCATCCAAAAACTCTGTAAGGTATCTTCAGGCATAATAAATAACATACCGTCAAACCCGTCAAATGTTTTACCCATCATACCCTCCATTATTTTGTTTGGGGTATATACAACCACACAAGAAAATTTGTTATCGTTAATTGAAATTACCATAGTTGTAGATAAATATAGTATATGAAGAAAGCTGCTGGAATACTTGTCATAAATAATGGTAAGTGTCTATTATGTAAAAGGAATTCAGAAGGTAGTTTACCTGGTGAATGGAGTATACCCGCAGGTAAAATTGAACCAAGAGAAGGTCCCATATCAGCAGCTCAAAGGGAATTTTATGAAGAAACCGCTTTGAATATTGAGGGTCAACTTGACTTTATTGGGGTAGTAAAAAGACATAACAGAGAAGGTACCAAAACCAAAGGTGTTCTTTATATCTTCAAAAATAATTTAGAGAAAAAAATAATTCCTGATTTGAACTCAGCAATTGATGGGGATGAACATACCGAATGCGGTTACTTTGGAAAAAATGAATTACCTTTGCCAATGAGTGAACCATTCAGAAGTTTAATTTCAAAACACTTATAATATGTCAGAAAAATCCTACAAGGTCTTATATTGGGACGATGATGAGGAAACTCCAAAAATAAATAAGCCTCAATCCTTCTCTGAAAGTTTGGAAGACGAAGATTAAGGGTAATACGAAGTATTTATTGAGATGAAACTTCTTGAGTATCTCAAATATATAATCTTAGAACAAGATCAAAATGATGTAGATGACCAATATAGTAAAAATATTGGTAGAATTGCTCCGTTTAATATTAGCCCAAGTGCAACAGCTGCTGCTATGAGAACCGCTCTAAAAAAATATGGTAAAGATTTTCAAACATTAGGTGGTACCGGTAATTTTGTATTACCCGGAGTTGAGAGTGAGGATATTAAATACAAACCTGAATCAGTTGAAAGGTTTATGCAATGGTATTCCGATGTAATTCAAAATCCTGATTCTGTGACATTTAGAGGAAAAGCTTTTGAGGGTTTGATCGCAGGAATTTTTGGAGGAGAAGTGACAAACAACGAAAGGACAGAAAAAGATAATAAGACCGATGTAAAAGTTGGAAACGAAAATTTATCTATCAAATTTAATGAAAAGTTTGATCCAAATGGTTCTATTCCCTTGGGAGGTGTAACAAGTAGTTTTGACAGATTCTTCAAAGATCCTGAAAATCGTAAAAAATTCGGATATTTGAGTATTCCTCCTAGAATTATGAGGGAAAATCTCAATAATATTTTATTTAAAATATCTAACATCCCTGATAAGTCTGAAGCAAAAAATCTACTCTATAAGATATTGAACAATGATGATTCTTTCGGACCAATAAATTGGTTTGTATTTTCAACTCTTGGTGATAAGAATGAAATCAAAGTTTATCAATATAAACAAGAAGATATTGTCAATCAGATTATACAGGAAATAATGTCCGATAATGTAAATCTGAATAATGGAATATTAGGTGTCAGAAATTTATCCAAAATACCAACAGACGTATTTACTCTCAAATTTCCACAATATCTTAAAAATCTACAAAGATACAAATACAAAATCACTAAAAATGATGATCAAACTAACGGTAAAACTTACTTCATCATAAAAAATGATATGGATGAGGTCGTTGGTAAGATTATTAGAGAAGTTGATACACTTTCTGATGGAAATAAGGAGTACCAATATAAGTTGGTAAAATTGAACAAATATGCGTCCATAACAAAAGAAATGGAATTGGAAGCCCGAAATAAATTTGTTTTATCTGACATTAGTAGATTTGAGAATAAACTAAAAAAACTCCATGACGAGAGAGATAAGCTCACAGGAAAAGGTACTCGTGAAACTAAACAAGACTTAGACGTTAGGATAGAAAAGGCATCTTATATTTTGAAAAAAATGAAGAAATTATCGCAAGAGTTAGGACGTAGTTTGGTCAACGAAAAAAATAAAATCTACAAAACTGGTGTGGAACAAGATATACAGAAAACATTTGGATCAAGAGGTGAAACGATGTCTCCGTTTATTATTCAACAAATAAGGAAAAACCCAGACAGATTTTTCAAAAACTTCTTACGAATTTACCGAGACAATCCTAAGAGAATGAAAAATATGGAGCAAATATTCCAAAAAATTAAAAATGAAATTTAGACTTTTGGTTAATAAACAAGTATTTATCATTTCACCAAAATAATTATTTTTTTTTGTGTAAGGGTATTGACGGATCAAAAATTCGTTGTATCTTTGTAGTCCAATTGAGGGTAAAACCTCGAACGTTCTTTAAATCGCCAACATTACCCCCCTAAAAGTAAGTTGGTTTAGCAATGGGCGGTTTAGCGTCCACATAAGATAACCCCAGTGATGGGACTAAAGGGGACAAAAGGGTTTAGCGACCCGAGTAGTCTCGCAGGACCAAGGTCTTGACAACTAAACAAAGTACCTACGGTGAAGACCCTGACGGCAAGTGCTGAGGGGAGGACACCACTCCGATTTTGTAGAGAATCGGGGTTGAGATGGTGACATCAATAGGAAAAGGTACAGGTGACGGTTTGAGACATCCCGCTGGATGTTGTAAAGCTGAGTACCAGTCTGAGGGGTTACCAAGGGTTCAAACCCAACGTAGTCCTAACTGACCGTGAACTGGCGGGTTCACAGAGAGGTGTGAAGCATTTTGTTCCCAAAAGGAATGGAACTTCTCCCGAAGCACATCTTTCATTCTTCTACAAAGCTACATATCAATATGAATGATATTCAATTGTACAAGCAAAAGTCTTCGGGCGTTGATATTGAAAGGTGTCTAATCCTTCAAGTCATCGGACTAATGAAGGCATTGATCGGACCGCAAGTCCATCGATGTTGATTGTGAAACTACTCGTGGGACGGCCATCCCTTAGTTAGCTCGCAAGGCTAAAGAGATAGGAGTATCAGTCGAGTTGGTATCAACGAAAAGAGTGGTAGACTCAAATTACCGACACTGACTGGTTACCTTCGGCAACGGAGGTGGACCGAGTGGGGAAGTCATAATCCCACCGAAGACTGGTCACCTAAAACTCGTAGTCTCAGAGTTTGCCTGAACCCTCACCTGAAAAGGTGGGGGTTTTTTCTTTTAATTTATATTTATCGTTATGAGACTTCTTTCGACCATCAAGTCACTGATTATGGAATACATCCATGATGATTCGGATTTAATTGTATACGAGACGATCGATGGTATAGATGTTGAAGTATGGAAAAGTCCACATACGGAAGAATTACGAGGTGAAAAAAAAAGAATACCTGAAGACAGGGTCATGATTAAATTGATCCAAGAATCAATCCCTCAAATCGTGAAAAAATATTTTCAATCAGGAAAAAATTTCAGATTGATAGATAAAGACGATCCCAAGAAGATTAGATTTGCGGTTAGACGAATCAAGGGTCTGTCACGCCCTCAAATGATTTTACAAATAGAAGAATTGACTGAAAACAAAATTACTCTAAACATGATTACATTTTTGGATAATAATAAAGATTTATTTGGTATCAATAATCCAAACCAGGCAAGATTTATTTTAGATATTGGTGAAAAAGATTTGGTGGGTAAATAATTTTGCCTTACCTTTGAAGTGTTGATCAAGTATCAACTGGACACGAGGAGTTTTATCAAAGTTGTACTCGGTCGAGTGTTTATAGAAACTGGTTTATTGAAAGGGTCCTTCGGGATCCTTTCTCATTTAAGTGATGGGGTATGGTATTCCAAAAGGAAAGTTGAGACTCCATAAACTCAACCCTCGTGAGAGTGAGGATTACTCTCGGGTTAAGTGAATCTCAATCCTTCGGATGGAATCACTTATTATAAGGGTCCCTCGGGACCCTTTTTTGTTTGTGGTTTTTGTCTTATACTTAACAATATGAAAAGACTTATTACACTCTTATTGGTTTTATTACCATTTTTATCTTTTGCATCCCACTATGCTGGAGGAGATATTCAATACAAATACATCGGAGATTCCACGGGAATCAATAACCACTATAAAGTAATCCTTAGACTATACCGAGATGTAAGTGGTATTGGGATGCCATTGACAACCGACGTTACGGTTAGTTCTACATGTTTCACAAATCAAAATATACCGATGACCCTCCAAGCAGGTTCGGGATTATTGGCACCCACTCTATTTGATTGTGTGACACCGGGGACACCAGGAACCCGAACATTTGAGATTTATACATACCGAGGATTTGTAGTTCTACCGGGTGTTTGTCCTACCTTCAAATTTTGGTGGGAAGATTGTTGTCGGCCAGGAAATATCACTAACATTTTTACATCTAACGGTTCATTTGGTAATGATGGTTTTTTCTTCGATGCGGATCTTAACAATACCAATGGTAACAATTCATCACCAATATTTGTTTCTGAACCTGTAAGAGCATTTTGTGTCAACAAAACTTTCAACTGGGCTCAGAATAGCGTTGAGTATGATGGTGATAGTATTCACTACCAAATGATTAACTGTCGTGAAGGGGTTTACCCAACTCAAACTAACATACCGTTCGATCCAGGATTTTCGGCGACACAACCCGTAACATCTACATTTTTCAATATAAATCCAAAAACAGGGACAATTACATTTCTACCAACAACACAAGAGGTAGATGTGATGAGTGTAAAAATTACTGAATACAGGTACGACTCCACTTGGTTTGTTTGGTATCCTGTTGGATCCTCATCAAGGGATATGATGATTACGATATCCGCAAACTGTTCAGCATTAGCAACTCAAGGTGTTATCTTGGATTATAATTATCCGGGTCAATATTTGGATAGTTTAACCATGCTACCTGCGGTAGATTATAATTGTGGTGATTCATTGGTTGAACTAAATTTTGTGGTAAAAATTGATTGTGAATCAATTGCGCAGGATGGTTCTGATTTTCGATTAACTAATCCATTAGGCCAACCAATTCCTATCAAACGATTATCGGCAACATGTGATGTAAATAATGAAACAGAACAAATTACCGTACATTTATTCAAACCACTGTTGGTGAATGGTAGATACTTTCTCTACTCCAAAACTGGTAATGATGGAAATACTTTGACTAATAAGTGTGGATTCCCAATGGACGAATTTGATACTTTGGTATTGATAGTAGATGATTGTTTTGATCCTATTTGGAAATTTGAGAATGTAACAGTTGTTGATGACAATCACACAAGACTTGAGTGGTCTATTGACTCAAGTAGTTTTGACACAACTTACTTTGAAGGGTATGGAATTTATCGTTGGGATGGAACTCAGTATGCTTTTCGTCAGGTGGTTACGGATTGGAAACAATTATATTATGATGATTTGACGGCAACTGATGTTGATAACCTAGTGTATGATTATAAAATTGATTTCAGGTTTAATAGTTTTGTATTTGGTCCATCAGATTCAATTCATTCAATTCTTTTGAAATCAAACGGTCTTTGTGATTCGGTTTGTTTGGTTTGGAACTCATATAACGGATGGGTGTTTCCCCTTTATGATGTGTATATTAATTACCAAAACCAATGGGTAAAATGGAATGATCAACCTTTAGTTGATACAACTTATTGTATGGTATCGGATACTTTGGATGTGGGGACCTATGACATCAAAGTAGTTGCTGAAAATTTACCATATGTAAGTGAGAGTAATTGGGTAAGTTGTATAAAACCTCAACCACCGTTGATTACAATACCAAATATCGTAACACCCAACTTGGATGGGATGAACGATAGATTTGTAATTAGAAACTTATTGTTATATGATCACAGACCTGTAATTATAAAAAACAGGTGGGGTAGAACAATTTACCAAACTAATCAATACAATAATGATTGGGATGGATCCAACATTCCTGATGGAGTGTACTATGGTATCGTTGCAATAAATTTAAACGGTCAGGTTGTTGAATATCCATTCATGGTGACAATTCTTCATAACTAATTTGACGGATAAAATTTTTTACTTATATTTAAATTATGAAGTTTGAAATGTCAGAAACACAACAATTGAAACTTGAAGAATGGCAAGAAGCCA
>Ga0209617_10000925_pt1 | contig 13368 bp, 7 predicted proteins | sample LakEriepJuly2011_2_FD_187459 | JGI IMG/M metagenome (GOLD analysis project Ga0209617, IMG submission 187459) | Freshwater microbial communities from dead zone in Lake Erie, Canada - CCB epilimnion July 2011 (SPAdes) (version 2) | ecosystem: Environmental > Aquatic > Freshwater > Lentic >... | reverse complement strand
CTGATGTTCCTACTCGGAATGCTGGGGTTTCTGCGGGCCGGACAAGAATACGCGATGGAGTTGATCCAACGCCGTATCTTTGTGCGCCTGACGGCCGATTTGGCGTTTCGACTCCCGCGAGTTCCGCTGGAGATTCTGGAAAAACATCAAGGCCCTGAACTGGTCAATCGCTTCTTCGATGTGGTCACCATTCAGAAAAGCGCCTCGGGCCTACTCCTGGATGGAATCAACGTCCTCTTCAGCACCTTGATCGGATTGGTAGTCCTCGGATTCTACCATCCTCTCCTTCTGTCATTCGCCTTCGTTCTATTGGTCCTGCTGGTGATCATCGTCTTCATCCCAGGACGCCGCGCGGTCCGCACCAGCATTGATGAATCCTACGCCAAACACGCGGTCGTTGGTTGGCTAGAGCAAATCGCCATGTTTCCCCTGCTCTTCCGGGTTAGCGGTGCGGCCGAAATGGCGTGTTCTCGCGCCGACCAGTTGGCGCTGAACTACCTCGCGGCGCGAAAAAGCCATTTTCGAATTCTCTTAGGCCAGGTCATTGCTCTGCTGGGGCTTCAGGCCATTGCCAGCGCAGCTCTGCTTTCCATCGGCGGCTGGTTGGTTCTTCGGGCTGAACTCACACTCGGTCAATTGGTCGCCAGCGAGCTCATTGTCGCCTCTATTGTGGCAGCCATTTCCAAACTCGGAAAACACTTGGAGAGCTGGTATGACGCGTTGGCCTCCGTTGAAAAATTGGGATATTTGGTAGATTTGCCCATCGAACGAGAAAATGGCGAAAAACCGGTCGTTTCCGAGAAAGGCATCCGAGTGCAGGTGCGCGGAGTCAGCTACACACCCGCCGGTGGTCTGCCCGTTCTAGAAAACCAAGACCTAGAGATCCCACCCGGCTCAACCCTTGGCATCGTCAGCCCTTGTGGGCAGGGCGGAAGCGCTCTGCTGGACCTCTTGGCGGGCCTACGGGAACCCTCCAGTGGCCAGGTGCTGCTCAACGGAATCGACCTACGGCTTTGGCAACTGGGCGAACTCCGACGTCAGGTCTTCCTCGTTCGAGGGCAGGAGATCGTTCAGGGATCCCTCCTTGAAAACATCCGCCTTGGACGGCCAGACATTGGCATCGACGTCGTAAACGGCGCGCTCGAGTGCGTGGGTTTGCAGGCGGTTGTTCAACGGATGCCCGACGGACTCGAAACACTGCTCAGCTCGGGAGGTCATCCCTTGACCAGTTCCCAGCGGAGCCGACTGATTCTAGCCAGAGCCATCATTCGCAAGCCACGGTTGTTGCTCGTGGACGAAACTCTGGATGGACTCGAAATTGAAACACTCGAAAAGCTCGAAGCCGCGCTGTTTGAAGCTCGCGAACCCAGCACTCTTGTGTTGGTGACGCGCGACCCCGACCTCATCCGCCGCTGCGACCGCTCTGTCCATCTGGGCGACTGTCACCTCAGTCGCCCCGGACACGGCTCCGAACTTCCTCCCCGATCATGAACCTTGAACCGGCCCCCACTGAGCCCCGGACATCGGAGGTTCCTCTGCATTCTCCGTCGTATTCTCGATCGCCCTCCGCCATGGCCCTGCTGGACCGGCGGAGCAAATTCAGCGCGCTGGACCACACGGCTTCCTCCCGGCGTCTGCGCCAAGTCACCTCTGTGTCGGCCGTCCTGTGTGTCATCGCGCTGATAGCGCTCATCTTATTGCCGTGGCGCCAATTCGTCAGCGGATCGGGTCGAGTCATTGCCTACAATCCATTGGAACGAAGCCTGACCATCGAGGCGCCGCTTCCGGGCAAGGTGCAGCGATCCTTCGTGGTCGAGGGTCAACTGGTTCAAGAAGGCGACCCGCTCTTTGAGATCGTGGACAACGATCCCAACCTCTTAGCCAACATTTTACAGCAGCGAGATTCGGCCAACGCCCGACGCGATGCCGCCAAAACTCGGGTCGAATCGCTGGCCCTCCAAATTGGCGAGCAAGAACGTGCGCTCCCGCTGGCAATGGAAGCTGCCAAGACTCGCCTGGCCGCCGCCCGGTTCGCCGCCGACACGGCTCGCCTTCAATTCGACCGATTCAAGGCGCTGCACGCCGACAAGCGCGGGCTTGTGTCCCAGCGGGATTTTGAACTAGCCACCCTGGAGCGAGACCGGACCGAGGCAGAGTTGCAGCGCGCGCAAGCGGAGCTGGAGCGGACTCCGGTGGACTTACGGGCCGCCATCCAAGGCATTACCGCACAGCGGGATTCCGCACGGGCCGAACTGGCCTCCGCGGAACAATCGCTGACGGGGTTCGAGATCCAGATCAGCCAGACCCGGATGCAAAAGGTGACCTCTCCTCGGGCGGGCATCGTCCTCCGCCTTCAGGTCACGGAGGGCACTTTTCTTCGGGCCGGTTCGCCGCTCTGCACCATCATCGCCCAGACCGACAAACCCATGGTGGAAGTCTGGCTTCAAGGGCAGGACATGCCCCTGGTCACCCCCCGAGAGGTCGGCCCCGAGGGGAAGATTCTGCGTGAAGGCAGCCCGGTACGCCTCCAGTTCGAGGGCTGGCCCGCACTGCAATTGATCGGCTGGCCCAGTTTGGCCCGGGGCACCTTTGGCGGCGAAGTCGTGCTGGTGGATCCGACCGACAACGGCAAAGGAAAGTTCCGCATCCTCGTGGCCGAGAAACAAGACGTGGTCCAGGGCCCAGATGGCAAAGCGACTTCGGTGCCGTGGCCCGGTGCCCGATGGCTCAGGCAGGGAGTTCGCGCCAACGGATGGGTCCTGCTGCAGCGGGTTCCGCTGTGGTATGAGGTGTGGCGTCAGTTGAATGGATTCCCACCGGTGATCACGGAAGAGGCGTTGGATCCCAAGAAGTAATTCTGCCCGTGATGAATGCGATATCCGTCGTGGCGCTCCAGTTAAATCGGCGATCTGGCCCGAGGCCATCGGCCCAGGGTCAGCGAGCACGAGGGGACGATCACCGTGCTTCCGCTGCCCATTGGACCGCCGTCCGCTGCTTCGCTCTTTGCCTGATTTTGGGGAGTTTTTTTCCAGGGTTACAGGCGGCGGAAACGCCCAGTACGCCACCAACAACCGCCAGCCCATCTGCAACCAGCGCGTTGACTCTGCACGAAGTGCTCGACTCGGTCCGTCAGCAATACCCGCCCATGCTGGCCGCACTCATCGAACGCGATGTCGCCGCCGGACGCCTCCAGAGCGCGCGGGGCACCTTCGATTTTCAGTTCTTTTCCCGACTCTTCGACGCTCCCAGTGGGTATTATCAAAGCACCACCGTTGACACGGGCTTCGAGCAATTCACCGGCCTCTGGGGCAGCACCCTCTTCGGAGGCTATCGCGTCACCACCGGCGGCTTGTTGCCAGACTACGAAAAGAGCCGCACCCAGGGCTCCGGCGAACCCCGCATCGGATTCCGACTACCGCTGCTGCGCGACGGATCCATCGACCGGCGGCGAGCGACCCTCATCAAGGCACGCCTCGATAAGGAACTGGCCGACCCGGTGATTCACCGTCAGCAAATCGACTTCATCCGAGCCGCCACTGCGGGCTACTATGGCTGGCTTGCGGCGGGAGAACGGTTGCGACTCTCCGAAGCCTTGTTGCGCGTCGCCCGTGAGCGCATGGATACCCTCAAGACCCAGAGCGAGTCCGGATTAGTTGCCCGGATCGTCCTCACCGACAATCGACGGCTTATCGTCTCGCGGGAATTGGCCATGGTACAGGCACGCCGTCGCTTCGAAGCGGCTGGGCTGGCGTTATCTCTCTTCTACCGAGATGGACAAGAAAACCCCACCGTGGCCACGCGGGATCGATTGCCCCCAAGCCTCCCCATCCCGGTGGGTCCGGAGGCGAGCCTTCTTCAGCAAGACCTCCAGCGCTCGCTCACCGTACGACCTGAGCTCAAACGTTTGAGTCTCACCCAAGAGAAACTCGCAGTCGATCAACGCCTCGCCCGAAACCAGCTCCTGCCGAACCTGGATGCCGGCGTCAGCGCCAACCGCGATTACGGCGACCGCCGCTACAAAGACCAGACCGAGACCGAAGTCCAGGTGGGCGTCGAATTACGAGTACCCCTGCAACGGCGCGAGGCCAAGGGTCGGGTGGCGGAGATTGAATCCCAACTGGAGCAAATCACCCATGAGCAGCGGTTTGCCCGAGACCGAATCCAGACCGAGGTGCGCGACTCCTTCTCGGCCTGGAGTGCCGCTCACGAGCAGACCCTACAAGCGCGGCTTAATGTTGAATTGGCTGTGGAGCTTCAAGAGGCCGAAACCGAGCGCTTCATGCGCGGAGCCACCGACTTGTTGGCCTTGCAGTTGCGCGAACAGGCCGCCTTCGACGCCCAGGTCAGCGCCGTGGACATCGACGCCGACTGTTTCCGAGCCCAGGCCGACTACCGCGCAGCCACCGTCGCCGAGAAATTATCAATCTCGGCTCCTGCGAAGAAACCCTGACCCTCGACGCCTCACCGTTCCGGTCACCCCGAGTTAAAAAACCTGCGTTTGCCAATTGTACGCAGGCGTACCATTTTGAAATCAGTTCATCGAATCCCATGAGCACCATTCCGCATCTTCCAGTCATTCGTCTCGGCCGCAACTACGCCTCCCTCGAGCAAACAGAGGTGAAAGATTTCCGCACCGGTGAGGTCTGTGCCGTCGTTTCGTCCGTGAATGCCGGCATCGTCAAAAAAGACCTCACCAAGCTGGGAGTCGCCCGAGCCGCCTTAAATCACTTCACGATCGCCGAACTGATGGCCATGAGTGCCAAGGCCGGTGACTTGTTCCTCAACGGCACGCTGCCTTTGGGAGACCGCGGCCATACCCAGAACGCCGACGAATACATCCGAACCCTCAGCAGCACCAGCGGTCTGCCCCATGTGATGGTGAAGCGGAACATGGCGAAGATTCATTACGCCCTGACCCACATGCCGGAAATCCTTAACGGACTCTCCCGTGGGCTCGACTTCACCATCCTCGATAAAGGACGCGGCGAGCAGTTCGGAACCAATCTTGCATTCTTCCCCACGGCTAACGCCCTCGGCCTGGTGATGCCCAGCAATTCGCCGGCCGTGAATTCCCTCTGGATCCCGGCCATCTCCCTCAAGACGCCGGTGATCATCAAGCCCGGCAAGGAGGAGCCCTGGACGCCGTACCGACTTATCCAAGCGTTCATCGCCGCCGGGGTTCCTGCTGAGGCCTTCGGTTTCTACCCCACCGATCACGAGGGAGCCGCCGCCATCCTCAACTTGTGCGGCCGGGCCTTGATCTTCGGTGATAAATCCACCACCCAGCAGTACGCCCACAACCCGGCGATCCAGATTCATGGCCCGGGTTGGAGCAAGTTCGTCATCGGCGAAGACCAGATCGAAAACTGGCCGGACTTCATCGACGTGATCGCCGCCAGCATCGCCGACAACGGCGGCCGCTCGTGCATTAATGCCAGTGCTGTGGTGGTGCCGAAGTACGCGGAAGAAATCGCCGATGCGCTGGCCAAGAAATTGGGCCCCATCGCCCACACGCCTTCCGACGATCCCGAGGCTCGGCTTTCCGGCTTCGCCAACCCCAAGATGGCCGACTACATCGATGGGCAAATCGAAGACGGCCTCAAGATCTCGGGCGCCGAAGACGTCACCGCCCGATACCGCGGTGGCTCCCGAAAAGTCTCCAGCGACATCGGCACCTTTATGCGGCCGACCATCGTGCGCTGCGACTCCTTCGCCCACCCGTTGGCCAACCGCGAGTTCCTCTGCCCTTACGCCAGTGTGGTCCAATGCAGCCAGCCTGAAGTGCTCAAGAATATCGGCTACACCCTGGCCTGTTCAGCGATCACCAAAGACCCGGCGTTTATCCGTGACCTCGAGGCCTTCACCGAAATCGATCGCCTGAATATCGGCCCGGTCTCGACCATGAAGATTTCTTGGGATCAACCCCACGAGGGCAACATGTTCGAGTTCCTCTGGCAGCGCCGCTCCATCGAGTACGGTTGGTGATCGCCCGGGCCTGGGCGCAAGCCTAAGCCCATCCACCCTGTGGGCCGCTCAGGATATCTTTCCTGCAGCGGCCTTTTGTTGCGACTCCCCCGACTTGCCAGCGAGGTACAGCAGCACCACCAACCCAGCAAAGGGCAGCAACGAAAGAGCGTCTGAGCTGGGTCCTTCGAAGAACGGATTGTGCGCGGTCATCCACTTCTCGACGGACTCGTTGAACCCCGTAGTCACTCCCTGACTAATGGCCACACCAATACCCGCGATGCTGCCGCCGGCAATATAGCCGCTGGCCATCAAGACCCCCGGTGAGCGGTCGCTCTCGGCAGCGATCTCCGATGCAGTAAGTCCCTGCAAACGCCCCCGGGTGTGGGCGGCCCGATCGACGCACCAGCGAACACACCCGCCGACAAAAATGCCCAGCGAGGTGGAGATCGGCAAATAGACCCCCACCGCGAAGGCCAGCGAGGGGATGCCGCTGAGTTCGAGCACCAGGGCGATCATCACTCCGATTAAAACCAAGTCCCAAGGCAGTTTGCGATCGAGAACACCCTTAATGATGTAGCTCACCAGCACGGTTTTCGGCGCATCGTACTTGGTGACCGTGGCCCCGCTGGGCAGCTTCGCTTCGGTTCCGGTGATGGCCGGATCCACCAACCAGACGGCCTTGCCTGAATCATCGACCAACCATTTCCGCGCCACGCCGTTGGTATCGGTCTGATGCCACACGCGGTATTCCTGGGTATCCACCCCGGCCATGGGACCCACCAAGTGAGCCCGAGGCGCATCGGTCAAGGCTTGGGCCGGAGCGACCAAGCCCGGGGCAACCTCCGAGGCACGCACGTGGATCGTCCCCGCGTTGTTCATGGCCAACAGCACCCATCCCATGACCAGCGCCGAAGCGAAGGCACCGATCAAGATGGCCAATTGCTGATATCGAGGCGTGCCACCGATGAGAAACCCGGTCTTCAAATCCTGCGAAGTGGTTCCGCCATTGGAACAGGCGATACACACGATACCACCCACGGAAAGGGCAGTCACATAATGGGCCGAGCCCGTCCACCCCACGGCCACGAAGGTGAGGCAGGTGAGCAGGAGCGTGGCGATGGTCATCCCCGAAATTGGGTTGGAGCTGGACCCCACCTCACCGGTCAACCGTGAGGAGACCGTCACGAAGAGGAATCCCAAAACCAAGATCAGCCCCGCTCCCAGCAAATTCATACGCAGAGCGGGAGCCAGCGTGATGGCCGCCATCAGCACGAACACCCCACCCGCCACCCAACGCAGCGAAAGATCCTGATCACGCCGATCCCCCGAGACCCCCGACGCGCCGTTACGGGCCCCGGCCAAATCTGCCAATCCGGCACGCAGCGTTCGCCACAGCGTGGGCATAGACTTCAACAAACTCACGAGACCGCCCGCTGCCACGGCTCCCGCCCCAATGTAGAGCAGGTACGCACTGCGGATGCCATTGGGCGACAAGTCAGCGATGAGCTTTTTACCGGGAGCCAAAGGGCTGGCCAATCCCGCTCCGAAATACTGAATGAGCGGAATGAGCACCAAGTAGCTCAACACCCCACCCGCTGCCATGACCCCGGCGATCCGCGGCCCGATAATGTAGCCCACTCCCACCATTTCAGGAGAAATCTCGCAAGACACCGAGCCACCCTTTAGCGGAGCTCCGAACACCTTCTCTGGAGCCTCTTTCCAGAGCTTCAGCGCCGAATTGCCAAACTTGTACAACAAGCCCAAGGCAAATCCGCCGAAGATGGTCTTGGCCTGAATTCCGGCTCCGGCCACTTCGCGGGCATAGGCCGGATCGGCGGCGGCCCGAGACTCGTCATTGGCTCCCGCCTTGAGCACCTCCGCGCAGGCCGCACCTTCCGGATATTTCAACTCCCCATGCTGCTGAACGATGAGCGGGCGACGCAGCGGGATCATGAGCAAAATCCCTAGAAGCCCGCCCAGCACCGCCACCAACAGCACCCGGCTGGCCTCCAAATCGAAACCCAAGATGAGGATCGCCGGCATGGTGACCGCCGCCCCGAAAGCTAGCGACTCTCCGGCCGAACCCGCCGTCTGGGCGATGTTGTGTTCCAGAATCGTGGCATCCCGCCCGCCCAGTTTGGCCCACAACCGGAACAGCGTGACCGAGATCACCGCGACCGGAATGGAGGCACTCACTGTCAATCCCACCTTGAGGGCCAAGTAGAGCGAAGAAGCCCCGAAAATAATCCCCAACAACGAACCCACAATCACGGAGCGAGCAGTGAATTCGCGCAGCCGAGTGACCGCGGGGATGTACGGGGTGAAGGGAGGGTTGGGCTGGGCCATAGGCGGAGGGTACAACCCTCGGTGAATTTTCCCAGAGGATCGTCACGGGCTCCAGGGATGCCCTGGATCACCGTCGCAACAATGTCACCGTCCCCCCGAACTGATCGATTGCCCCAGTTGCTGACCGGGCTTTTGATCACCAGCCAATCGACCTGCACAACCTAAATGAATCCTCGGCGCCACTTCCTTAAGTCACTCGTGACGGCCCCCGCCGTCTCCGCGCTCACCGCCACGGCGTTGGGTGCTGCGGCCCATGCTCCGAGGAAATCCAACACTGAGAATCGCCCCCTGGCCTCGGGCACCCCGCGGCGCATCATCCACATGGTGGTCGATGGGATGAGCTCCGGAATCCTCGCCTGCGCCAATCAGTATTCGGAACATGTCCGTGGGCGTCCGCTCACCTGGTTTCGCCTCATCGATCAACCCTCGACCCGGCAGGCGGTCATGAACGTGCGGTCGCAAAACTCGCTGGTCACCGATTCGTCGGCTTCCTCCTGCGCTTGGGGCAGCGGCGTGCGCATTCCCAACGGCAAGGTCAACCAGACAAGCAAGGGCGAGAAACTGGTCACCCTGTACGAACTCCTCGGACAAGCGGGCTGGAAGCGGGGCTTGGTGACCACCACCGAAATCACCCACGCCACGCCGGCCGGATTCATCGCCTGCGTCAACGCCCGGGGGAGCGGTGATGATATTGCCACCCAGTATCTCGAGCGCCGGATCGACCTGGCTCTCGGCGGCGCGAGCAACCATTTCCGGGCCGATAAGCGCAAAGACAAACGCGATTTGCTCGGAGACTTCCGCGGCCTCGAATACGCCGTGCTCCGGTCCCCTTCGGACCTCGCCTCAGCGCCACGCGACCAGCGTTGGTTGGGAGTGTTCTCGGAAGGGCATATCCCCTATGTGGTGGACCAGCAGGGAGGCCTCACGAAAGTCGCCCCCACCCCTTCGCTGGCCGCGATGACCCGGGCCGCGCTTCGACGGTTCACACACGAGGAACGATTCATCCTTCAGGTCGAAGGCGGACGGGTGGACCACGGTTGCCACAGCAACGACGCCGCGGCGGCCGTCCACGAGATGATCGCCTTCGATCAAGCCATCGAGGTTTGCCTCGAGTTCCAGAAGGACCACCCCGACACCTTCATCCTCATCACCACCGATCACGCCACGGCCAACCCCGGGCTCAACGGACTCGGGGAGACCTACGAAAAAACCAACGCCGCCTTCCACAACCTCAAGAAGGTCCGGCAATCGGTCGGAGAAATTCTCAACCGCCTGCGGACCGCCGAGAACCGCACACAGGCCGCGGCGCGCCTCCAAGAATCCACCGGCTACGCAGCCAGCACCCGACGGATGGAAACACTCGATCCGTTCCTCAAGAAAAAGGGCTACGCACTCTTCGATGCGTTCAACTCGGACACCTGCGCATTGGGTCAGGTATTGGCCAACCACACCGGCATCGCCTTCACCAGCGGCAATCACACCTCCGATTACGTGCCCGTGCTGGCCATGGGACCGGGATCCGACCGGATCGAAGGATTCCTCCAAAACACCGAACTCTTCGGCCACTACCTCGACTTCGCCGGGCTCTCCTTCCGCAATATCCAAGAACCCCTAGTGGCCGGTGCCTGCCAGGCCGCACCGACTGAGAACACCGCCGAGTATTTGCACACGGCTTAGTGAACGGTATGGAGCGGGGCAGATCCGAGGTGCGACTCCGAGAAGCCCGCGCATTTCGAACTCGATCTGGTAAACACCCCTCACAAATCGATCCACCAAATGTGGGACATCCGGAGGAGAATTTGCAGCACGGCCAAAGCCATTGACCATCTCCCCTGCGAAGAAGAGTTCGAGGTGGCCAGAAACTCCTGCCACGTTGAGGTCTCTGGCGCGGGGATCGGTGGTATTCGATCGCCGTAATAATCCGGCTTCGCGGGATCGGTCTTGAGCAGCAGTTCTTCGTAATCACTCAGACCGTCTTCGTCGGCATCGTAAGTGTTTACCGTCAGGCTCACTTCATCGCTCCAAGCAGACCCGTAGGAATTGCTGACACGCACGCGATACCCACCATGAGCAAACAGACGCACATGTCGCAGAACCAGGCGTTCACTGGTCTCTTGGGGTAAATTCTTTCCGTTGAACTGCCACTGGTACCGCAACACGCCCGAGCCCTTGCTAGCCACCTGAAACACCACCTCAGATTCTCCTTCAGCCACCTCGATCGGAGCGGGCTGCAGTACAATGCTGGGGGGAGTCAACGGGTAGACCGTGAGGAGGGCTGGCTCGCTGAAAATAGCTCCCTGAGCATTTTGTACGAAGACTCGATAGTGCCCTCCATCGAGGGACGGCGGTACATTGCTCAAGGTCAACTCCGGGAGCGTTGCTCCCGGCAGGGTCAACCCATCACTCTGCCACTGAAAGGTGGCTGGCAGGCCTACTTGCGCTACCACTCGGAACGTCACGTCACGCCCCTTCTCCACGGATTGAGCCTGAGGCTGAACGATGAGCACCGGAATCTTCTCAATGCCCGAAGTGTCCTGGGCGTAGAGATTTATGACCTCTTCCTGTGGCAGCGCCCGATCGAACAGTCGCAAAGTGTCGATCTCCCCCTGCAATCGCCCATTAACCGTGCCCGAAATACCTCCCAAGGTCAGAGGTGTCCTTAGTTGCAGTGGATTCACGCGAATTGGAGCAACCCCCACCGCTCGCCCATCCACCCAAAGTTGAACCACCATCCTCTTCTCATTGGTTTGTGTGGAGCGACTAAACACTACCACCACATGACGCCAGTCATTGGGGCTTTCGGGGAACTCGAAACCTTGTTCATCCCCCATGCCACCCGAGACCATCAGCCGTTTCCCATCCGTGCGAATGGAGAAACTCGACTGTTCCGGGACAGACTCCCGAGCACAGCCCAGCAAATATCCTTGGATCGGGCAGCGCATCCACAAGGACACCGTCGTGCCGCGATACCCATTGGGACCAAATCCCGCGAGCGACGGAATGGTGATACTGACATTGCTGCCGCCCAGACTCAGGACCTGACTGGGAGCGATCTTACGCGTGGATAAAAACCGCAGAGCACCCCCGACCGGATCACTCACCGCATGACGCTGGAATCCGCTGACATCCTGCAAATCCCCATCGAAGGGATAATACGCCACCAGACCGAGAGGTGGAACCGAGGCGGTCGGAGCACCCCATCCTCGGTAGGCGATAAAAAGGCCCAAGAAGATCAGAAACCACAGTCGAAGAGCCCGATGAATCAGAACCTTCGCAGCAGAAGGTTGGGTTCTCCAAAACCGGGGGAAAACGCAACCAGGATGGCTAATAACATTGGGCATCACCGCAAACCGGATTCCGTAGGGGACCTGGTAAGAAAGCGCAACACTCCAGATTCTCAATCACTCAACAGGATCGCCCGCACACCACGGCCACTCTTCAACCACCGAACTCATCAGAGTCCGACACTCCGAGCGTCTCACGATCACTTGCGAAAATGGCGCTCTGCAAATCCTAGGAACTGCCGCCAATCGTAGAGTTCTACCGAGTGACCACCGAGTCGATTGTGGTAAGCAATGTCCCCTTCGGTCAGAGCAGTACCAACAGCAGGCGGCGTCGGAGAGTCCAACCCCTTCTTGCCGAGCAATCGGTACACCTCAGAGGCATGATGAGCTGAAAGGTATTCCCCCACGGGATCCGCCCAGAGGTCCTCCACCCCACTGGCGACATACAAGGGCCGCGGTGCGATGCACGCCAATAGCTCGTGTTGATCGACGGGCAAGTCGTCCTCATTGCGCGCAAACCGGGCCGCATTCCGGCACAACCAATACGGGAAGCGTGTGACCATTTTCTCCATGTTCTCGCCGAAATTGCGTTTCCACAGAGCGGCCCCGCCACAACCGGATTGAGCCGAGATCACGAGCGCAAACCGGGTGTCTTGGGCCGCGGTCCAAAGAGCGGTCTTGCCCATCTTGGAATGCCCCATGATGGCCACCCGCCGGGTGTCGACGTCGGAATCGGTCTCAAGATAATCCATCGCCCGGGATCCACCCCAAGCCACGGCCGAAATCACCCCCCATTCGTAGGACTTAGGGAAACTCTGGTGCTCGCGATAAAACAGCGGGTGGATTCCCTTAAGAAATTCCACCTCGTTGTGACGCGTCAGGTCTGATTGGGGCACGACCACAAAACCAAATCCCCGTTGCAGCAGTTCTCCAATGGGCACTCCGTTGCGCAAGTAGCCGGGTCGATCGGGATGCGGATCATGACCGTCGTCCCGAGTGCCGGAAAAGCTGTGGAGCATGAACACGGGAGCCGGCTTACCGCTGCCATTGGGTGTGATGACGAGGATCCGCAAATCCACCTCTCCCTTTGCATTATGGAAACGAAGCCGGATATCTTTTCGGGTGGCTTTGCCGCCCATGAATTGCCGGTCGACCTTGAGAATTTCAGTCTGAACCTGAACTGGCACTTCCGGTTTCGGCACGACGCCATAAATCAGATTCCCGAAGAGCGCGATGAGTTGAGGACGTCGAACCTGAAACCACTCCTGCGCCGTGGTGATCGGTCGACCCTCGGCCGAAACGAGCACCGGCGGCAACTGGTAGGGTGGCACCTTGGACTCATCGCGAATGACATCCAAATCACTGTTCTTGGGTTCCTCGGCCTGAAGAACCATCAGGCTGACAACCAGCGCCCCCAACCAACCCCAGCCACTCGATTTTCGCGGTTTCATTGAATCTAAAACCCTCCCTGAAAGTTCTTCACCTGTCCCGTCCAATCCCGACAGGCCGCATACATCCCTCACCCGTGCCCCAACGGGGCACCGCATCCCCTCGACATCCCAGCGCCCCGACGGGGCACCCCGAAAGCTGAAGGAACGCCGCATAGCGCGTCGGCCGACCGGCGATCCTGGGGTATGCAGCGTTCCTTCAGAACGCCAGAATGTCTCAATCGTTGATCCCAGGGTTTTACCCTGGGCTGGTATGCCGTACCCCGTTGGGGTACCCCGAAAGCTGAAGGAACGCCGCATAGCGCGTCGGCCGGCCGGCGATC
>Ga0209617_10000924_pt1 | contig 13371 bp, 10 predicted proteins | sample LakEriepJuly2011_2_FD_187459 | JGI IMG/M metagenome (GOLD analysis project Ga0209617, IMG submission 187459) | Freshwater microbial communities from dead zone in Lake Erie, Canada - CCB epilimnion July 2011 (SPAdes) (version 2) | ecosystem: Environmental > Aquatic > Freshwater > Lentic >... | reverse complement strand
GGCCGACGCAGGCCCGGACACCCCCAGCCCCATCGACGCCTACCTGCTGTTCGCGCGCAAGCTCATCAACTGGCTGACGCTGCGCACCGCCGCCGGCGAGCTCTTCGACATCGACACGGCGCTGCGCCCCAACGGCAACTCCGGCCTGCTGGTGACCTCGTACCACGCCTTCGACGACTACCAGCGCCAACGCGGCAGCAACACCGCCTGGACCTGGGAGCACCAGGCTCTGACGCGGGCACGCTGGTGCGCGGGCGATGCCGCCCTGGCAGCGCGCTTCGAAGACACCCGCCGCGGCGTGCTCTCGTCGGTGCGCGACGTCGCCGCACTGCAAGAAGAAGTGGTGACCATGCGCCAGCGCCTGCGCGACGCCCACCCCTGCGCACCGGAGGCGTTCGACATCAAGCACAGCCATGGCGGCATGATCGACGTCGAGTTCGCCGTGCAGTTCCTGGTGCTGGCCCACAGCCACGCACACCCCGCCTTGATGGACAACCTGGGCAACATCGCACTGCTGTTGCGCGCCGCACAGGCCGGCCTCATCCCTGCAGATGTGGCCGAGGCCGCGGGTCAGGCCTACCGCGAACTGCGCCGCATCCAGCACAGGGCCCGCCTCAACGAAGCACCCACCGTGCTGTCCCGCGACACCTCAGGCGACGCCCTGCAAGCCGTGCTGCACCACCGGGATGCCGTTTGCGCGTTGTGGCAGGCCGTTTTCGGTGACGCCAAGCACTGAGCGGCAAGGTCAGCGCCCTGGCCTTCGCCTGTGGTGGGCGCTGTGCCTCGCGCTGGCCCTGCCCACCCTGGTGCTGAACGTCGCGCTGCGCCATTGGCTGCCGCAAGGCAGCGTGCCGCTGGACATGGCCGTCACAGACTGGCCGCCACTGGCACAAGCCCTCGTCTTGCGCCCGGATGCCGGCTGGGCCCAGCCCCCCTGGGTCTGGTGGAGCTCGGCCTGGCTGCACGGCAGCTCCCCCCACCTGATGCGCAACCTCGCTGGCCTCGCCCTGCTGGCAGCACTGGGCACGCTGGTGCGCCCCTCGCGCCAAGCGGCACTGGCCGGGTGGCTGGCCTGGCCGCTCACGCAACTGGGGATGTTGGCGGAACCCACCTTGTCCAGTTACGTCGGCCTCTCGGGCGTGCTGCACGCAGGTGTGACCGTGCTGGCGCTGCATGCCGCAGTGCGGCCCTTGCGTCAGCCTGCCGCTCGGCCAGACGTCCCTCCTGTGTCGTCCACAGCCCCCTCGCCAGCGGGCCTCCGCCTCAGTGCAATCGCCCTGCTGGTTGGATTGACCGTGAAGGTGCTCATGGAAAACCCCTGGGGCGCGGCACTGGTGGCGTCCACTTCGTCGGCTATAAACGTGGCCCCTTGGGCCCATTTGAGTGGCTGCGCAGCAGGCGCGCTGGCCCTCTGGGCGCTCTGGGTGCTGGCCGCAGGGAGCCGGTTGGCGCGCCGATGTCATTGAACGACAACGTTGCATGAGCTGACATCTGCGGTCCGTACACTCGTTTGAGTGTCCATGTGTGTCTCACGGGAACTTCATGGACGCTTTCTGAATCTCGCACTGAGGCCGACCGATCCGGCACCTGTGCACCACCACTGATCAACTCCTCACACCCGACCATGCAACACCGCCTGCACGCCCTTGCCCAACCCCGCACCCTGCGCCTCCTGGCCCTGCTGCCAGTGGTCGTGGCAGCCACATTGGCCGCTGGTTGCGGCGACAAGTCCAAGTCCGAAGGCAAGGCCAGCCAGGCAGCTGCCCGCGTCGATGGTTCCGAGATCACCGTCCACCAAATCAACCAGGTGCTGGAGCGCCAGCAAGGCTTGCGCCCCGAGCAGGCAGATGCCGCTGGTCGCCAAGTCCTGGAAGGCCTGATCGACCAGCAACTGGCCGTGGCCAAGGCAGAAGAGCAAAAACTCGACCGCGACCCGCAGGTGCTGGCAGTCCTGGAAGCCACCCGTCGCAACATCCTGGCGCGCACTTACATCGAAAAGGCCTCGGTCGCCGGCACCACCCCGCCCACAGGCGACGAAATCCGCAAGTACTTCGACGCCAAGCCTGCGCTGTTCTCGCAACGCAAGGTGTATGCCCTGCAAGAGTTCACCGTGCCCTGCACGCCCGCCCAGTCCAAGGAGCTGATCGAGAAGCTCAAGACCGTGCGCACCCCGAACGAGTACGCCCAGGCCATCCAGGCCGCCGGCCTGAAGTTCACCACCAACCAGGTCACCCAGGGTGCCGAAGGCCTGCCAATGCCCATCATCGAACCCCTCTCCAAGGTGGGCAACGGTGAATCGCTGTTCCTGACCGCCAAGGACGGCTTCAAGGCCCTGCTGGTCATCGCCAGCAAGGACCAGCCTGTGACCTTTGACCAGGCCAAGCCCGCCATCGAGCAGTTCCTGACTGTCGAGCGCCGTCGCGAATTCGCCCAGAAAGCGATGAAGGACATGCGCGCGGCCGCCAAGATCGAGTACATCGGCAAGTTCGCCGAGAAGGCCGCCTCGGGTGCCGCTTCGGGCGCAGACGCCGGCGCCAGCGCCGTCTCGGCCATGGCGCCGATTGCCCCGTCGGCTCCCGCAGATGGTGCCAGCACGGCCCTGGACGCTGCGGCGGTCACCAAGGGCCTGTCTGGCCTGAAGTGAAAACCGGTCACCTCTGTTCAAGTTTGACGCGATGATGACGAAACCGGAGCACAACCGTCTTCTTGACGACCTGCCCGGTTTCGTTTTTTGCGGTACCCACACACACGTCCATGACTTTTGACCAGTTCATCCGCGTCATCCGAGCCCGCATCTGGCTTGTGTTGATCATCGCGGCAGCGATTTTCCTGCTCACGCTGGGCGTCAGCCTGATCATGCCCAAGTCATACGACGCCACTGCCACCGTGATGGTGGACGCGCGTCCAGACCCGGTGTCACTGGCCGCAGGCTCACTCCAACAACCGTCCTTCCTGGCCACCCAGGTGGACATCATCAAGAGCCCGGCTGTCGCGTTGAAAGTCGTCAAGAACCTGAAACTGGACGATGCGCCCGACCTGCGCGAGCGTTGGCTCAAGGAAGCGCAAGGCAAGGGCGAGTACCTGGCGTGGACCGCCTCCGTGATTGCCCGAGGCCTGGAGGTCAAACCGTCGCGTGAATCGAATGTGGTGGACATCGTCTATGGCGGTGGTGACCCCAAATTCGCAGCCGTGCTGGCCAACGCCTTTGCGCAGGCGTACATCGACTCGACCGTGCAGATTCGCGTGGACCCTGCACGCCGCTACGCCGATTTCTTTGAAGAGCGGGCCAAACTGGCTCGCGCCAAGCTGGAAGCCGCACAAATCAAACTGGCCGAAGCACAGAGGGCCAAAGGCATCGTGATCACCGACGAACGCCTGGACGTCGAACTCAGCCGCCTCAACGAACTGGGCAGCCAGATCAGTGCCTTGCGCGCGCTGAAAGCCGAATCCGGCAGCCGCAGCAGCGTGGCACGCGACAACCCGGACCGCGTCCAGGACGTGCTGAACAATTCCGTGGTCGCTGGCCTGAAGGCCGACCTGGCCCGCAGCGAAGCCAAGCTGGAGGAGATTTCCGCCCGTTATGGCGCTTCGCACCCCCTGATCATCGAAACCACGGCCAACATCAACGCGCTGCGTGAACGCATTCGCGCGGAAACGTCGCGCGTGACCACCAGCGTGACGCTGAACAACACGGTGAACACCTCGCGCGAATCACAGGCGCAAGCCGCTTACGCCGAGCAACGTGCACGCGTGCTCAAACTCAAGGACGATCGCAGCGAACTGCAGGTGCTGGAGCGTGAGGTGGACAGCGTACAGCGCATCTACGACTCCATCCAATCCCGTCTCAGCCAGATCAATCTGGAAAGCAAGTCGGAGCAATCCGCCGTTTACCTGCTGAGTCCGGCCACCGAACCCATCCGGCACTCCTCGCCCCGGGTCTTCATCAACTGCATGGTGGGCGGCTCCATCGGCGTGTTCATCGCCATCATGGTGGCCCTGGGTCTGGAATTGCTGGACCGCCGCGTTCGTGGCCCCTTCGATCTGGTTCAGGCACTCGACATGCCCATCCTGGGCGTGCTGCCCGGCCCACTGAGCGGCAAGTCCTTCCTGGCCCGCATGCGCGGCACGGCACCCGCCATGCTGCGCAGTGCGCCCAAACCTCAACTCGCCGTAGCCACCCCTGGCGCTGGCGTGGACACGATCTGAGCCCGTCATGATGTCGACCTTCTCGAACTCGCGTCCCCACCCCATGGACCCGCCGCCCTCGAACTTCCAGGAAACCCAGCAAATGCAGGGTGAGAAGTCGATTGGCGAAATCATCCAGGAAGCCAACAACCTGTCGCCCAGCCAGATCGAACAGATCCTGGCCTACCAGCGAGAAAACGGGGTTCGCTTTGGCGAGGCCGCAGTGGCGCTCGGATTGGCCAACAGCGACGACGTGTTGTGGGCGCTGGCCCAACAGTTCCACTACCCCTACGCCAACGAAGGCAAGAGCACGCTCAACCCCGAGTTGATCGTGGCGTCCAAGCCGTTCACGGAGCAGGCCGAGGCCTTCCGCGCGATCCGCAGCCACCTGATCATGAAGATCTACAGCGAAGAGGGTCCACGCCCCGCGCTGGCCGTGATCAGCCCCAATTCGGGCGATGGCAAGACCTACTTTGCGGCCAACTTGGCGGTGGCTTTCTGCCAGTTGCCTGGGCGCACATTGCTGATCGATGCCGACATGCGCAACCCTCGACTGCACGCCCTTTTCAATCTGCCCAACCGCGGTGGTGGCTTGTCGTCGATCCTTTCAGGACGCGCGGCCAGCAAGGTCATCCAATCGGTGCCGGAGTTGCCCAGTCTGTTCGTTCTGCCTGTGGGCGCCACCCCGCCCAACCCCCTGGAACTGCTGGAGCGTCCTGCCCTTGGCCTGCTGTTGCGCGAGCTGAAAACAAAATTCGACCGCATCATCGTGGACACCCCGGCCGCGTCGCTCGGAACGGACGGCGCAGTCATCGCCGCCAAGTGCGGCGCTGCGCTGCTGGTGGCACGCCAGGATCAGACCCGCATGCAAGCCGTGCAGCAGTTGTCCCGCGTGATCGCCATGGGTCCAGCCCGCATGGTGGGCGCCGTTGTGAACGAGTACTGAGCCGACGACAACTCAGTCGCTGTTGGTGACCTTCACGCTCCCCAGACAGGTCCGTGCGGCCTGGGTGGCCTGAGACACCCACCCCATCCAGACCACCTGGCGCCAGCCGGTGCTGCCCATGCCCAGGCCCGGGATGGTGGTGGTCTTGCCATCGACCGTCACGGCGAGCTCCCAGGTGGCATCCGGGCGGCCCAGCGGGGCGCTCACCTTGACACGGTACCAGGCCTGCGGACGCCAACGCAAAACGTTGCGCCCACCGACGAACACGCCCTCGGGCCGCAGCGTCAGGCTGGGCCCAACTTTGTAAGGCTGGCTGTCGTCGCGCCATTCGTGCTGAAACTCGGTGCGGGCATCGATCCAGACGTCAAACTCGGCCTGCAAGCTGCCTTTTCGCACCGTCTGATCGAGGAAGACGTGCGGATCGTAAGAGACCAGACCTGGTTCGCCATCGACGAAGCGCAGGCAACGACCAGGTCGGCTGCTGCCCGGCTCGCCCGAGTCCACCGCGATCAGCTCCAGCCGCGCGGCCGGCGAGTAACGCAAGGGCTGCGGGTGAGCCCCGACAGCTTGCGTGGCGAACTGGATGTCGACGGGCTCAGCGCGCCGTTCGGGCACACGCACCAGCGTCAAAGCAGGCGCACCGGGCGCTGGCAAGACCTGTTGAAGCGTCATGGCACGCGCCCGGGCAACCGTTTCCTGGGCTGACTGAACCAGGCGGCGCAGAGCACTGCGCCGCTCCGGAGGCAGTCCCTCGACGTCCACCTGGGCCACGTCCTGCCCCACACCCGCGAGCGTCAGCAAGGCCGTGGGCTGGCAACCCCGTGAACAACCCATGCCCATCTCGGCACGGCTGGCCACGCCGAACAGGTTGTCGCGCGCTTGCATCTGAGGCTGGTCAGCCTGAGGCGCCCAGGGACGTTGCTCGGCGTGCGGAACCAGCACATTGCCCTCCAGCTGCCAAGTGCCCGTCTGACTGGGGTTGGACCACACGACCTCCGGGCCGCCACCCGCCAGGAAGAAGTTGCCCGCCACACGCAGCCGGTTGCCGAAATGCAAGTGGTAAGCGCCACCCTCGGCATCGATGACGGCGTTGCCCTCGATGCGGATGTCGGACGAGCCTTCGTCGTTGTAGATGCCCCAGGCACCGGCGCCATAGTTGTGCCAGCCACGCACGTGCCGGATCAGGTTGCCGGAAATGACCGTGCCTGGCGATACGCCCAGGGTGTAGATGCCAGCCAGGTCGGCCATGCGGCCCTGGCCGATGTCCCACAACACATTGTTGCGGATCTGGTTGTCGCCCGACGAGGCCTTGCCAAAGCCCCACTGCCACCCCACAGAGATGCCCGTGTATGTGGTGCGCGCCACCACATTGCCCTGCACGACATTGCCAAACGTGTGGCCCAGCCAGATGCCCACTGCGCCAGGAAAATCGCGACCGGTGTCTGAGACCACGTTGTCCACCAACCGGTTGAAACCGGTGGCCACCTGGCCGGGCGTCGGCGCTTCGGGCTCGCCCACCTTCACGCCACCGGCACCCAGGTCTTGCAGCACGCAGCGGGTGATGCTCACCTTCTGAACAGCATCGCGCAACCACAGGCCGTATCCGCCGGTGTGGGCGATGCGGCACTGTGAGAACGCAATGTCACGGGCGCCCGAGAGCTCAATGGCCGCCCCCACCTTGACCGCAGCCTGCCAGTCGCCCTGCGCCTGGTCACCCATCAGCGGATGGTGCGCATAAGCGAACGCCAAGCCCTTGATCTGAACGTGCTCCACCCAGTCACCGCGCGCCGCACGCCCTTTCATCTGCAACAGCAAGGGGTTGACGGCCAAGTAGCCTGTCTGCTTGCGCTCCGTGGCCTGGCGCGGCAGGTAGAGCACCGCGTCGTCGTCTTCGATCCATTCACCAGGCGCGTCCAGCGCGGCGCGCACGTTTTGCACCGAGTAGCGCTGGCGTGGCCCGAACCCCTGGAAAGCCCAATTGGCAGGGGGGTTGATGCGCACCACGCCCAGCTCCGAGACCTCCGCGATGCGGTGACGCCCGGACGTCCAGGACTGCATCAGGTGCACGATGGCGCGTGAGCGCTGCGTGGTGGACAGCGCGTCCAGCCAAGCCACTTGCTCGGGACTGGCGACAAACTGGGACTTGCCGTTTTCGGTGAAGGGGCGCTGCACAAACCAATCGGTGCCAGCGTTGGGCTGGCGGGCCAGTTCGGCGCGCTGCTCCCCGATGTAGAACTGGCCGCCCATGCGCGCATCCACACGGTGACGGATGCCCTTGAGGCTGTAGCGCCATGGGCCTGTCGCGGCCGCATCCGCAGAGGGGGTCAGGCGCAAACCGCCCACCCAGATGGCTTGCCCCGGCACCTCGGCCTCCAGCACCGTGGGGACCAGCTCGGTGCCCGAATCGGCTGGCGTCAGCACAACCGGGTCGAACACCGGATATTCCCCCGCGGGAAACACGATGCGGATGGCACCGCGTGCCCCCGCAGGCAAGCCCGCACGGGCCTCTCTCGCCTGGCGCAGCACGCGCTGGATCTCGGACGTGCCCGCGCCGGGCGGAACCTTGAGCACAACATCGGCCGTCTGGGCCGACGCTGGACTCAGGCACCCGACCAGCAGCGCGATGCCCAGACTGCGCCAACACATGGAGAAGGTGAACATGCGCGGTCTCCGAGGGTCAGATCAATTCCCATTCAGGGGGGCACACGCCCATGGGCGCCGTGGGTTGCCCCACCAGCCAATGATCGGGCGCCACGACGTGCTTGTCAGGGCTGTTGGCCAGGAACGCGGCCCACCAGCTGTACGAACTGTTCGAGATGATGAAGTGATCACAGCGCGACATGCACATCATGTCCACCCAGGCCGGCTGCCCGGGCTGCCCCTGAGCGAACTGCGTGTCAAGCGCAAAGCTCAGATGCTCGCGCGCCCAGTCCGGATCATCCGAGAACACCAGCAGCTGCGGATGGTCCAGGCGCGACATGAGCCGCTCCCAACCACGACGGTAATAGTCCACGTCGCACACCAAGTGCATGGCCGCAGCGGGGTCAGAGACGTAATCACCGCGGCGCGCATGCATCGCCACCAGGGGCCGCCCCTGCGCGCGCAAGGCATCGACTTGCCTCCCGTGGACGCCAAGGTCCACCTGAAACCGCTGCCTCAAGGCTTCCTGGTGCGGCAGGTAGAACTCAGCCTTCTGCCAATAACCATCGGCCAGCCAGGGCGCACGTTCAGGCCACTGGGCCACGCTGCCATCCAGCGGCTCCAGCCACATGCCAAAAGGTCGATGCCACCCCAGAGCGCGCTGCAATCGGCGCCCTGCCATCACGGCGTAGCGCAGTGCCAGCCATGGCGCAGGACCGATGACATCACGAGCAACACCAAACACAGACAGGCCCCACTCACGGCCGACCCGAGCATCGGTCGAAAAGTCCACATGGCGCACCGACACCCCGTAGCGCTGCGCCATCACCAAGCCGCAAGCGACCTGGAACATCTGGTTGCCCAGCCCTCCCCTGATCAGCACCATCGAGCTACGCACGCGCCTCTCCCCTCTTCATCACACACCACCTGCCCAGCGCGAACTGCAGGACGCCACAGGCCACCCAAGACCAACCACCAGCGCTCATGCCCAAGGCTGGCAGGCCCCAGGTCAGCACCGTCCATTGCACCAGCAAGATCAGGCCGTTGATGGCCAGCACCGCACGCCAAGCATTGGCCGCCACCAGGCGGGTGTAATCTGCCGCGTACATGGCGTTGAAAGCCACACCCACCAGCACCAGGGCCAACACCGATGCCATGCGGGGGTCACTGCCACGCGCACCGAGCCAAAGTTGCAGCACCTCGCCCGACCACCAGGCCACCACCAGACAAGGCAGCCCGCACACCAGGGCCACCGCCCAGAACAAATTGCGCGCCTCTCCCCGCGAAGCCACGATGCGCGGCAGGAACGCCTTTTGCAAAGGCTGCTGCAGGTTCATGAATGCCAGGCCAAACGTCACGGCCAGGGCGTAGATGCCGAAATCCTGGAGGGGCAAGCGAGAGGCCAGCACCATCCGATCGAGCTGGGACGTCAACATGCCTGCCAGCACGGCCACACCGAAACCGCCAAGGTGCGACATCAGCACACGCAGCGATGGCGCTTGTGCATCATGCCCCTGACGCAAAGCCAAAGCTTCACGTGAATACTCTCGGTGAACTGTGCGCACATTGACGATGGTCTCCACCACCCCCACCAACACGAACGGCAGCACGTAGGCCCAGGCTTGAGCGCTCAGTTGCGTCACACACCACAGCGCCCCCGCATGTTTCAGCGCGAGGAACCCAGCCTGGCGAAGGTTGGCGCGCTGCTGCATCTGCAAGCCATTCCACAAGCCCATGGGCGCGCTGTTGGCGAAGGTCAACGCAAACTGAGTGAGTGCCAAACGCACGGCCCACACGCTGGCATCTGACATGTCAGGACTCACCCATGGCAGCACCCAAGCCATCGAAGCCTGACCCAGCACCCAGGTCACCAGCGCCCCTCTCACATAAATCATTTCGAACCGGTGATACAGGGCGTACTGCCGGTGACGGTCACCATGCACGCTGGCGAACTCCCGCGGCGCCACCTGTCCCAGCCCGGCATCCAGCAGGAACAGCACGCTTTGGAAGGTGATGCACAAGGCCACAGCCCCCCACTCGGCTGGGCCCAATGAGTGCACATACACCGGTGTGAGGAACAGCGTCACCACTGCCATCAACCCCACATAGGCGTAGTTCGACAGCACGTTGCGCCACAGCAGCCAGCGCGGAGCTCGCTCAGCCATGCGCTGCATTCCCACCCGAAGACACATGCGCCATGGCCTGCCCGTAGATGTCCATGAGCTGATCGTGGTTGGTTTGAGCCCGATACCGCTGCTGGTAGCGCTGGAAGGCCGCTTCACCCATGCGCTGCATGGCTTGCGGGTGTGCATGCGCCCATGCGACCCGCTCTGCCAGAGCCTGCGCATCACCGGGCACGAACAACAGGCCTGTGACCCCATCCTCGACCAGCTCGGCCATGGCGCCCATCGCACTGGCAATCACGGGCAAACCGCAGGCATAGGCTTCCACGATGGTGCGCGGGAAGTTTTCATAACAAATGCTGGGCAGCACCAGGAAGGCCGCACGGCGCATCTGCGCCACCACCTCGGTCAGCGGCTGGAAACCCAGCCAACCGTCGCCGAAGCAAGCAGACACCGCCTGGGCGTACTCCGGGCCATCTCCGATGACGGTGATGCCTTGCATGCCCTGCTCGGTGGCGGCGCGCATCAGCACCTCGACGCCCTTCTCCCGTGACAGCCGCCCCACGAACAAGCCACCACGACGGCCCTCGAACACAGGCGCCGCATCGGTTTCGTAAAAATTGGGCTTGACGGCAATGCGCGCGCCATCGAGCCCACCTTCGATCAGCTTGCGCCGGCTGAAGTCGCTCAAGGCGATGAAGCGCGCCACGTGTCTGCCGTAGGTGCCTGCCGCCCGATGCAGAACCACCGTGGACGCCAACACCGCCGTCTGCAAACGCGAGTGCCGGTAGCAAGCGCGCACCACACCCCGCCAGGGCAGGTGGCCCACGCAGTCCTCGCACACCGCCTCCTGCCGCAACAACATCGCCTGCGGGCAGATCAAGCGGAAATTGTGCAGCGTTTGCACCACGGGCACACCCGCACGGGCAGCCGCCCAGATGACCGATGGCGACATGGCCTGAAAGGTGTTGTGGATGTGGACCACGTCAGGTCGCCAATCGGCCAGAACGCGCGTGACGGCAGCATGGTCTTGCGTCGACCACACCGTGCGCACGGCCGCTTGCAGCGGCCCGATGTCTGACATCACCGCGTTGTTGCTGCCATGAAAGCGCACCTCGTGCCCGCGCGAAACCAGCAAGTCACGCTCGGCCTCCACGACGGCGTCTTCGCCCCCGCGCAACTGGTAGTAACTGTGGAGCTGCAGCACCCTCATGGCTCAGGCCCGCCTGTGGCCACGGCCATGCGCCAACACCTGGGTGCGCACACCGTGAGGCAGGACACACAGGGCCATGCAGACCAGGTCGCGTGTCCTCAAGCCCGACACACGCACGGCATCACGCAGGCTGAGCAAGCTGGCGACTCGCTGATTGAGCTCCAGGTAAGCCATGGCACGAATCCGCCACCACAGCCCCAGGAACAGGTCGATGCTGTTGGCCTTCTGCGGATGCTGCGCTGCCAATTGCAGCAAGCATTGCGCCACGACATCGGGGGAGACAGGTCGCCGCACCACGCTGGCTCGCACATCAGGCGACACTGGCGGCGCCATGTAGACGGCCGTGGCTCGGGTGCCAAATGGGATGTCCCCCAGGCAGGACAAGCGCGCCCAGGTGAGCAAATCTTCACCCGAGCCCACACCTGGCGGGAAGCCGCCAATGCCCTGCAACGCAGCCTTGCTGACCATCACGGCAGAGCTATGGACGGGAAACTCGACGTTCACCGACTCGCTGAAATAGTCCTCGATGAGGTATCGCCCTTCGGGTGCATCGACACGGGTATGGACCACGCGATCACCGCCCACATCGTCCACCAAGCGGTAGGCCGCAGCCCAGAGCGGTGCATCGGGTTGCCACGCATGCAAGCTCATCAGCTGACTCAAGTGATCGGGCAACCACTGGTCGTCAGCATCGAGGAAGGCCACCAGCTCGGTGTCCGCTTGCGCCACACCCCGGTTGCGCGCCACAGACACTCCCGCATTGGACTGCCGAACAAGGGTGATGCGCGGATCGTTCGCCGCCGCGGCCTCTACCCAGGCTGCGCCACCATCGCGCGATCCATCATCGACAACGATCAAACGCCAGTCCCTGCAGGTTTGCGCCTGCACAGATCCGACTGCTGCTGCGATGGTCGAGGCCTTGTTGTAGAGAGGAATGACAACACTGATCATCCGACCCGCGCCCCCCCTCTTGGCACAGGATCTGGCGCACGCGAACCTTCCGCACTTTCCGGCACGTCAGGGTCCATGCGACAGCACATCACGATGTAGAAAATCAGCAGGTAGTAGATCAAGCTGTTGTCGGTGATGAACAGCACGTTGATGAACACTGCCAGCAACTTGGCGCGAAACCCCCGCACCGAGTACATCGCTCCAATGATCAGCACATACCAAAAGAAACCGTACTCGTAGACGATCTTCATCAGGTCGCTGTGAAGGTTTGCCTTGCCTGTGTTGCTCATCATGGTGGCACGGAGCATCACGTCATACACCGCGCCAGCACCCTTGCCCACGAAGAGGAAACGCCACCATTGATCCACGATTTCGGAAGAGGGCTGCCGCAGCGCAGTCTGGCGCCCCTGCCCCAAGGCGTTGGCACTGTAGTCCGTGTAGTGCAGGATGAAGTAATCGAAGTAGCCCAATGCGTAGGCGATCGTGACCAGGATGATGGCCAGGTTGGCGATGATCATCGTCAGCGGGTTCAGCAGCCAGCGCGTGCGTCGCTCGCCCAGCAGGCAGACGGCACCGGCGGCCAGAGCCGCCAACAGCGCAATCCGCTTGAGAAACAGCACTGTCGCGAACACACAGAAAAGGTAGAGCAACCAGCGCCGCCGGTACGCTGCAAACACCGCAAAAGCCCCCATGTAGAAAGCCGACGAACTTTCAAGCGCCGACTCTGACGCCACAAAGTTGAACTTCACGATGTCCTTGATGTGCCCGAACATCACGAAGAAGGCCAAGGTCCCCAGGAAGGTCAGCGCCACAATCGTCTGCAGTCTGATCCGCGGCACAGACACCAGGAAACCCACACTGATCCCTGAAAAAGTCAGGAACAGATCCCGCATGCCTTCCTTGTTGCCCAGTGGCGCGAACAAAACGCCACCGAGGAGGAAGAACACATACACCCGCACTTCCTCCGGGAACACGCCGCGGCCATCGGCCAGCAATGCCAACACCACGAGGAACGGCGTCACCAGGTAGAAGTACCGGAACGGCGGCAGCGTCGCGCTGATCAGCGCGGATGCGAAGGCGAACCAGAAAACCAGGTGCGACACCTTGACGGACTGGCGCCCTGCCAGTCCGTGCTGATCGATCCAACCAACCGGGTTGCGGCGGTCCTTGGGCTTGCCGAACAGCGCCATCACTCGTGGTAGTCGTAAGCTTGAAACCCTGCTTGCTTGACCAGGTTGTCGCGCTTGGCCGAGGTGTAGTCGCTGATGACCATTTCCTTGACCAGCTCTGCCAGCGTCGTCTTGGGCGTCCAG
>Ga0209617_10000923_pt1 | contig 13375 bp, 10 predicted proteins | sample LakEriepJuly2011_2_FD_187459 | JGI IMG/M metagenome (GOLD analysis project Ga0209617, IMG submission 187459) | Freshwater microbial communities from dead zone in Lake Erie, Canada - CCB epilimnion July 2011 (SPAdes) (version 2) | ecosystem: Environmental > Aquatic > Freshwater > Lentic >... | reverse complement strand
TCATTACATATGGCCAGTTATTCTTTTTTGCGATTTCAAGACATTTTAGGTGGCTCATACTACATCCGACTCTACCATTTTTCAATTTAATGGCATTAAACCGCCTCGGAGCTACAATACCGATACTCTTCAACTGTGATTCAATATGTTCCCTTCTATCTACTCTTGACTCAAGATTGATATAAATACAATATTTTATATCAGAAATACTATTTATTAATTTATCGGATGTATTAGTAGCCATCTTATGTAAAAAATATATATAATTATTTTTATATATATTTTTGGTTTATATATATTTTGGTTTATATATATATTGGCGCATATATACCCTGTCTCGTGATCACGGAAACAATACAAAATTAGAGAAATATTTATCTGCTTTTAGGTCCTCGATTTTTTCCAACATTTTTCTATACTTAAGAACTGTTGGATGATTTAATTCGTTTGTTTCAAATAATACAATATTCTTAATAAGTTCAGATTTTAACATTTTCTTTGGTGCGGCGGTTGATTTTGTTTTCGGAGCCGTATTACTTAATGTATTAAAAAAAGATTTATTGCTGTTATTACTTGCTATAATATTATAGTAATTCCCTAAATGCGTAAGAATCTTCATATTATAATTTATAGAATAGTCTACTTCAAGTGATGGCGAATTATCAATATTGTATTTGTTTTTTATATATTCCATTGTAATCTTAGATGCCGTATCTGTAAAATATTCATTATCGTTATCATTATAATTATCATTATCATCAAAGTAGTTATGCGACGATGTTGAGTGAGATGAAGAAGCGGACGAAGTAAAATGGGTTTTCGAATCTTCTATACCATCGTGAAAAATCGGTGTATCACACTTAATTTCATTTTTTTCTGTTATAATACAATCCTGAGAACTCAATAATTCATCATAACTACTTCCACATCGTTTTAAAATTTTACTATTATTTTCAACAATAGGTTCATCATTGTCAGATTTAATATTAATTATAAGATTTGTATTATTTTCCAAATCTGAATCCGAATCTGTGCTATTATATAAATTAGGTTGTTGTTTTTTATTTTCATTTTTTATTTGTTTCCATTTACTATTTATTCTTTCCCAATCATTTTTATTTTTTTCTTTCTTATCTAGAGCGAAATCTACATCTTTACTTAAAAACATAATAATATTTACTTTGTATGGTATATTTATTATTATTATTATGTTTATATGTTTATATATTTATATTTTAATCATTAATTTCGTATTATTATATTCGCGTCACAATCTTAATCCTTAAGTTCTTCAAGTAGATCCATATGTTTAAATATGGTTTTATTTGTAATACTAGGATACTCTTTCATCTTAGGTTTAAGCATACTAATAAATTCAATATTACTTATAATAGTAGCCCAAGATTCTTCAACGCTTGCTACTTTTGACAAGACTTCATTGGATCTTGTAATAATAATATAAACATTTTCGGTAAGCTCCTCAACTTCATTTGTTTTTTCTGGTTTACAAATATATGTGCTTATTAATTTCTGTATTTGTTTTATAATCTCGAGAATCTCTTCTTTTTCAATCACTTCATTAATCATAAGATTAACAACGAATAAACTCATCGCGCGTCGTTTGTCATTTGTCTTTGTATAATCACAGAACTTGTCATAGTTTTTCTTTGGATCGACAAATTCGATCGTATTAAATAGACTCATAAACTCCTTAAAATTATCCTCAAAAATCTTCTTAAAAATATCATAATCTTTCATTAAAGACTTGAACAATCGCGCATACAACTCCGAATAAAAACTATTTGAACTCGCAATATTAAAAATAGAATAACCGATTTTCATCATATTTTCATCTGATGTTTCGTGTGTTATCAACTGTGAAATCTCATTTTTAATATCCTGAATCACCGCTTCCTCATTTTTATCCGTGATCTTATTCAAAAACCCACGAATATTATCCATATGTTTCTCAATACCTTCGCTAATATGCTTTTGTGTTGTCTGAAAAGCGCGAATAGCCTCCCAGTCATCGTCCGTAATCTCATTTGTCCTAGGTTTCATCTTTTTGTATCCACCAGGACCTCCACTCACACCAAGTCCTAGACCCATTCCCAATCCAGCCCCCTTCACGTCTTTTTTGAGAAAAATAGGCGTCTTAATGTATGTAGGCGCCCCAACCTGTTCTGATAGTTTAGATATAATGTTTAACGTTTCTTGTGACAGATTACATATGAATCCAGCATTTGTTATCTCCTCATAATCGACAATAGTATATTGTCTAAGATTCCTATTTGAATTCTGATTAATCATTGCGTTAGCCATATGTCCTATTATTATATAATAAAATTCATTTATATCTATTTTATTATAAATATTTTAATTGTAATGTTTTATACCCTATATAAAATATTTATAAGTCTACATATAAAATGTTTATTTGATAAATACTTAAATGTATCTGAATATATAATATAGAATGTCCGGAAAGTATCCCCCATCGAATCGCAATAGATATAATAATAGATATAAAAATGCTGAGGACGGCGATAAAGGTCATCCCCCGCAGTTTAGCAATCGTGATAATAACCCTAACCCTAGATATGATAATAGAAAAAATAATAGAATAATTTCGAGAGTCAAGGAGAATGAAGGTGACGGATTGAATATGTCGATCACGCCCAACACAGCCAATACAGCCAACAATGGCGTGGATGGTTCGCCCAATGTCGTCTTAGAAACACCCGTGGAAAGTGGCGACGTCGTAGAGTATACTCCCAAAGAGTTCGACAAATGGGAAGACCTCGAGGGAATCATCAATGAGGATATTATGCGCGGAATTTATGCTTATGGTTTTGATACACCTAGTGTAATTCAACAAAAGGCGCTTCTTACGATGTTTGACAAGCGCGATATTATTGCTCAGGCGCAATCAGGAACAGGTAAAACCGGCGTTTTTACGATTGGTGCTCTACAAAATGTAGATCCGAAAGTAAACAAGACACAAGCAATGATTTTGGCGCCAACCAGAGAATTGGCGAAACAGATTCACGGTGTTATTTCAGGAATTGGTGTAATTAATAAAGATATTCGTTATCACGTATTGATTGGCGGGACATCCACCGACGAGGATGCCTTTCAATTAAAGTCCATAGTTCCGCATATAATTATTGGATGCCCTGGTCGTGTATATGATATGATGCGCCGTAATAATATTGTTGCCAAAGATATTAATATGCTTATCCTGGATGAAGCAGATGAAATGTTGTCTATTGGGTTCAAGGACCAGATTTACAATATTTTCCAATTTTTGAATTCAAATGTTCAGGTTGGATTATTTAGCGCTACTTTGCCAAATGAGTTACAGGCGCTTACGGATAAATTTATGCGAAATCCGGTGCGAATATTGGTAAAGTCGGAGTTGTTGACGTTGGAGGGAATTAAGCAGTATCACGTGGCGCTAAATGATGACTCGCAAAAATATGCCACATTAAAGGATATTTTCAATATTATCTCAATGTCGCAGTGTATTATTTATTGTAATAGCATTAAACGTGTGATGGATCTAACGGAGGCAATGATTAATGACGGGTTTCCTGTATGTTGTATTCACAGCAATATGGATAAGGTAAAGCGCGATGAGGCGTATATGGAGTTTAAAGCAGGAAAACATCGTGTGCTGATTTCATCAAATGTCACTTCCCGTGGAATCGACGTTCAGAATGTGCGAACGGTTTTAAATTTTGATTTGCCCAAATGTGTCTATAATTACCTTCATAGGATTGGGAGGTCTGGGCGATGGGGGCGCAAAGGAACGGCGATTAATTTTGTTACGCGATGGGATGTAAAAACGATGAAGGAGATTGAGAGGCATTATCATACAATAATTGAGGAACTTCCTTCCAATATTATTATCGATTAGTGTGGCGAGGTATAGACAGAACCATAGAACCATATAAATATTCGTATTTTTATTTTATTATTAATGTTTATTCATATAAATAATAAAATGATTGCTGATTTAACCAAATATTTAACAGAATTAAAAGAAGAACAGTTAAAAAAGCTGGAAGAGTTGAATCGGAAAATGGAAAATGGTGGGATTCCTAATGCCACCCCCGTGAATACCACTACCACTACCGCTCCTACTAACCCGGACAACATTTTCACAAATAATAAAACATCATTTAAGTTGCCTATTTCATACGTTGCCGATAAACGAGAAATAAATAAAAATATTTTAAATGATTTAGAATTAATTGAATCAAAAGACCCTTTAGGTAATTCATTGTATTCTACCATTTTAAACCCGAAATCCACTTTCGGCAAAAGATTTTTAAACGACTGGAGCAAATATTATACTACAGATATTGTGTTTTTAAAGGATTCGCAGCAGTTTTATAAATCATACGAAAACCAGTATGGGGGAGACTTAAAGGCACCAGTAACAATGGTAGTAAGTGTAGATGGTAATGAAAAAACTATAAATCCACACGATATTTATGATGAAATAGACAAACTATGGATCGATATTGCTGGCGATGTAAACTTCAAACAAAGATTTAATTATATCGATGTTCCTATTTTAGAAAAACTGAATAAATCGCCAGGTGTTATGCAGTTATTGAGCATATACAACTTATCATCGCCTGTTATTTCTCTTTTGTCGCCCCTTATTTTGATGATTATTCCTTTTTTTATTCTTAAATTTCAGAAGATCGAGGTGACGGTATCAGGATATGTGTCTACGCTTAAGAAAATATTTGCGACACACCCTATTGGTAAAATGTTTTCATTGATGGATTTTTCTAGCTTATCGTGGGACAAGCGTATTTATCTGCTGATGTCTTTTGTATTTTATATTATCCAAGTCTACCAAAATATAATGTCGTGCTATAGATTTTATAAGAATATGATACTTATTCATAAGAATATTTTTATTCTTCGCGATTATTTCACTTATACGATAAATAATATGTCGCATATTTTGAACATTACCAGCAATCTTAATACATATAGCGAATTTAGAAAAGAATTAATATCTAGAAAAGAAAAACTGGAAAATTTATGTGATACTTTTAGCACCATTAAGCCGTTTAAGATTTCATTTAGTAAACTTATGAATATTGGAAAATTAATGAAATTAAATTATGAACTATTTGTTGATAATGATATCAAGGAATGCGTGAATTATAGCTTTGGGTTTAATGCTTATTATGAACACGTTGATGAAATAAAAGTGTTGATTGATGGTGGTAAAATAAATGCCTGTGTTTATGTAGAAAAAGGCGAGGATGATGACGCCGAAATTAGCACCATTCCTGAGACCATTCCTGAGACCAGTCCTAAGTCTAAATCTAAATCTAAATCTAAAGATAAAAAGAAAAAGAAATCTAAAAATATATCAGCAACATCGACAAAATCGGAAGCATCCGCATTATCTATGGCATCAAATAGGACGGACGCGACAGACACCCACACCCCTAACTCTACAAAGAATGTAACCAAATTTACCAATATTTATTATCCCCCATATGACAACCCGGTTAAAAACGATGTTGTTATAGATAAGAAAATAATAATAACAGGACCGAACGCTGCCGGTAAAACTACAGTTATTAAATCTGTGCTACTGAATATTATACTATCTCAGCAGATTGGATATGGATACTACGAAATGGCCGAAATTAAGCCATATGATTATTTACATTGTTATTTAAATATTCCTGACACATCTGGTCGCGATAGTCTTTTTCAGGCAGAGTCGAGGCGTTGTAAAGAAATATTGGATTGTTTAGAGAAAGAAAAGGATAAGACGCATTTCTGTATATTTGATGAATTATATTCGGGAACAAACCCTTATGAGGCAGTAGCTAGCGCATATGGATATATAGATCATATTTCAAATATGAAAAATGTAGACTTGATGCTTACTACGCATTATATTCAACTATGTAAGAATCTTAAGACAAATAAAAATGTTAAAAATTATCATATGGAAGTAAATGTCAAATCTGACTATAATGTAGAATATTTGTATAAATATAAGAAAGGTATTTCAAACATTAAAGGTGGCATAAAGGTATTGTATGATTTAGAATATCCGGAATCTATTATAGAAAAAACGAAACAAATCCTTTCTACGCTTTAATAAATGATGTGGCATTATTTATTTTTATATTATAAATTATATTTTGGATATGAATAATATCAATAATATCAATAATATCGATAATATGAATATCAAAATATAACAAAGCGTTAAATTTTTTATTTTTATTTATGTATAATAATAAAAGATGGCATTTTTAAATACTCAAACAATATTTAATCTATTTATTACATTAATTGTTGCAGCTGCTTTATACTATTATATAAAATACAAGTTTAGGGTTTTGGAACTTACTCAACGTGAGCAAGCCAAGGTGCTTCAGAGTGTAATAATGTCAATGAATAATACACAAGGCTACGGAGGTCATGGTCAATATAGTAATGATATGAGGGCTGGAGGAGTGGGCGGCCACATGTTGTCGGGCGACTTGTCGGATATAAACCAAGACATTGAAAGATTTAAACGAGTAAATAATGAGGAATTAATTGATGTATCCGATGATGACGAAGACGAAGACGACAGTGATTCTGATAGCGGAAGCAGCGATGGTGATAGCGAGAGTGGCAGCAGTGACAACGAGAGCGACGAAGAGTCGCACAATACTAAAAAGATCATAATTGGTGGAAATATTGAATCTCAGACTATTGAACATTTAACAGGTCCTGATGTTAAAGTAATTGAATTAAGTCATCCTCTATATCCTTCACAGAATGGAAATAATGAAGATGACGAAGATGATGATGATGTAGATGACGATGACGTCGATGACGATGATGAAGATGATGAAGATGATGGCAGTTCGGAAAATGGCAATGGCAGCGGCAATGGCAGCGGCAATGGCAATAATATGGCAAATATTGAAGAAGTAACAAGCACCTTGAACGGAGTAGAATATTTAGAGATTTTGGACAATGCTGAACACAAATTAAAAACTGATGCCGCTGATGAAACTGACGAAATCTCAATTAAGGCCGTTTTTAAAAACAAAGAATCCGATACTCACACACACAATGATTTTAACGGAATGAATGTTCAATCACTTCGCCAACTTTACAAACAACGACTGTTGACTGAAGGAAAGAATATGAGCGAGGCGGCAATCGGCAAACTTACTAAGAAGGAACTTATCAAAAATTTACAGCAGTAATTAATATATAGTTCATAAAATAAGTCATAAAAATAATATTATTTTGGGTAATATTATTTTTATATAGTTTTAGTATATAGATTTAGTATATATAATACATATATTGTAAATGTCGTGGGGTACTTGTTATGCAGGTTCCAATAATATTCATTTTAATTTTCCGCCTATAATGGACGATGGTCGCAATTTTGCTACTTGGCAACCAGGCGCTGTCATTAATGAAAAAATTCGAGAAAATAATAATATAAACTCGAATTGGGACTATAGAACGTTTCTACAGACCAATGCTACTAAAATAATTGAAGGAAACTCTATATCCGCTTGTAATAATTGCGGCGCTTGCCCTCCACAATATATTGGTTCGCAAAATCCGATGTCACAATCAAATACACCATATGTGTTCGCTTCTCCACTCGATAATAGTCAGCCTTTTGGATACGAAACTAGCGATCTTAAAAATATGTATCTTTCTCGATACGAATTACAGAGCCGTATGATAGCTCCTTCTATTTCACAGTCGCAATATTTGTTACAAGGGGTTCCTCGGTCGAACTAGAGGTTGTAAGCAGGTTTTGATGAGATATATGTCACGTGACCTAATGAACAATATTTTGCTTTATATGTTAAAATATTTTTTACCGATGATATAATTTAAGCCTTTTTGTATATTATTAATTTCATAGATGAAAAACAAACCAACAAATGTAGATGTTAAGCAGTCAATCGTGTAATGATTTCGTGAAGCGCATATTAACATAAACCCCAATAAATATGCTATTATATATAATAGCCAATACGACGATCCATAATACCTATAAAGAAGTCCTAGTTGAAAAACAATGTTTATAAAATGTCCACTTATCCCAAGATTATTACACGACCCCATATTCATTGAAGAAGTAAAAAAATTAGAACCGAATACACAGTTCTTACTGCTATCTGGTAATGTCGTAGATATGAAATATATATATGTGACTAAGCGCATCAATAAAAATATTACAAAATAAAATATGAGATATTTATATTGCCCATTAAAAATGAAGATTGCCGCAAAAATTACACCAGAAAACCAAATGAATATGTCGCTAATAACATCTAAATATGGGATTTTCGGTATATTTTCTTGAATAATATCAGGGATTACAACTTTATTAATAGGTTTACCGCGTTGATATACATATTTATTTATAAATGATTCTGATGCCAATATTATACCGATTAATATTACTAACGTGATTATTATTCTGAAGTATGTATTTTTAATCATTGAAATACTATATAATATATACTATATAATATATACGTTATTTTCGAAGGACTGTTAAACTAAAAAAGCAAAATGAAATTAAAAAAATATTACGCATTGAAATATTTGCCCAAAAAATTATCTCGTCGCGATAGAACATACGAGAAAAAACAGCTCGACAAATCAAGAAAATTATATACCCAAAAAAAATATTATACCCGAAAACGTGTTGCTTCGTATCCTGATAAAGTCTCAAAACATATTTTGCGCGCTAGACGTGTATATAACATTGAAAATATACTTGCTTCCAAAGAATTGGCAAAAAAAACAGGATGTAGTATTGCCGCATTAAAAGCAATAGAAAAGAAAGGCGAAGGTGCATATTATTCATCTGGAAGTAGACCAAACCAGACTGCACATTCTTGGGGCAGAGCACGACTTGCTAGTTCTATAACGGGCGGTAAAGCTGCAGCCGTTGATTTTAATATATTAGATAAAGGTTGTAACCACAATACGAGCAAAGCATATAAAATGGCATTACGCGCAACGCGCAAACATTCGCACGGAACAAGGCGTGTCCCTAAATCGACATATATAAAAAAATGATAAACAAATTTAAAGGGTGATGGTTATACTAATATTATTATCAATAACAATATTAGTATCAATATTAGTATCAATATTAGTATCAATATTAGTATAAATACGTATATAATGTCACGCATATTAAGTTTCGATGTGGGTATGAAAAATTTAGCGTATTGTTTGTTTCAAGTAGGAGAAAATTGTCACGATTATAAAGTGCTCAAATGGGACGTTATTAATCTGTGCACACCTATAGTTAGAAAATGTAACAATGGGGATTTAGGCGGATCACAATCTTGTATAAATGAAGCAAAATATTGTAAGGCAAAAAAAGGCGAGGGTGTAAATGTAATTTTAGATGTAGATGTAGATCTAGATGTAGAGGACGAAACTGAATTTGAAACTGAAACCGTAAACATCGAATATTATTGTAAAAAACACGCCAAGAAATCAAACCTAAAAATACCCCCTAGTGATTTAGACATTAAAAAAATACGAAAGTGTAAACTAGTAGATATACAAGCCATCATTGATAAATATCAAATAAAAGATGTAAATAATTTAGGACAATCAACACCACAATCAACACCACAATCAACCCCACGACAAAAAAATTCGAAAGATAAAATGATAGATATAATACAACGTGAATTGGATAATAACTATCTGGAAAATATAGAGAATGTCCGGGCAACCGATATGGATTTAGTAACACTTGGTAAAAATATGATGATAGAATTAGATAAAATTGTTATTCCATATAATGATGATAATATTATGGGAGGGCTGGCACATACTGATAACAAATATAAAATAGATATTGTAATTATTGAGAATCAGATAAGCACACTAGCTAGTAGAATGAAGACACTTCAAGGTATGATAGCCCAGTATTTCATAATGAAACATACCCCGTGTATAGAGTTCATTTCAGCGGCTAATAAATTAAAAATGTTTATGACGAAGAAAAAGACAACATATACAGAGAGAAAACTTGAGAGTGTGGAAGTAACGAAGGAACTTTTAGAAACATTGCCACAGTTGACCGATTATAAAGGATATTTAGATAAAAATAAGAAAAAGGACGATTTAGCCGATTGTTTTTTACAGGGGGTATATTATCTTACTTTAAAAAAGATGATAACGATTCACCCAGTGTCTGAAGGGGATATAGAAGAATAATCATATACTTATGATTGTAAATATTATTATAATATATTTGTAATATTTGTAATATTGTAATAATAGAATTACCGAATAGTGGAATTATGGAATAATATATATATTATAATGCGCACAAACTTAAAATTAAAGTTCTAATTTATTAATAATACAAATATGGCAGAGATCATTGATATCGGAGATTTATCAGAACTTGATACTAATTTTATGGGTGGCGGACGCGGTGGTAGTGGCGGTGGTGGTAATAATAGAAAGTCAGTAAATTTTGGCGGTGGTTTAGAGTTGTTAATGAACGATAAATTAAAGAATGGTGGAGGAGGCGGAGGTAAGGGCGGTGATATGAATATTGATTTAGACGATTTAAATGATATTGAAAATGAGCTTAATGACTTGACCGATTCAATCGGTCCTAGTAAGATTTCATCTAGTTTTAAGTCTGATCTTTTTAGCAGTGGTTCCATAAAACTCAACAGTTATGGCGGCGGTGGTGGAGATGATGCCAGTGATGGCGGATTCTCAGAACCCAGATATGGTAATGTTAGTGGGTCAAATACGGGTAATATAGGAATAGGTGCTTCTACCGCAAATACCGACACCGACAAAAAAACGTGGGATGGGTTTGGAAAGTTTAGCAATGTTCCTATGAATCCAGATGCCCCTCTTGATTCTACTCCACAAATGACAAAGGAGGAGCTTCTTCGCGAGAAATTCAAAATGCTTCAAAAACTGGAAGAACTCGAAACAAAGGGTGTCCGTCTCACAAAAAAATATACGATGGAGTCTTCTTTGCTTGAAATGAAGGGTGAATATGAAACACACGTAGAAGAAAGAGAGAAGAAAAACAGTATTAAATTTCAGCAAAAGTTGCTTATGACGGCGATCACTGGTATTGAATTCTTAAATAATAAATTTGATCCCTTCGATCTGAAACTGGACGGATGGTCTGAACAGATTAATGAAAATGTGGACGACTATGATGAGATTTTTGCCGAGTTACACGAAAAATATAAATCCAAGGCAAAGATGGCACCAGAATTGAAGCTGCTATTTCAGCTTGGTGGAAGCGCGATTATGCTTCATATGACAAACACGATGTTTAAGTCCGCTATGCCTGGTATGGATGATATTATGAGACAAAATCCCGAGCTTATGAAACAATTTACACAAGCGGCGGTGAATACAATGTCTCAATCAGCGCCCAACTTTGGTAACTTTATGGGTGACATGATGGGTGGCGGTGGCGGTGGTGGTGGCCCTCAAGTGTCTAGCAATTTTAACACACAACGTCCTCCTCCTCCTCCGGTTGCCACAAAAGGTCCCAACTCTATTCCCCCGCCTAGACGCGAAGGTGACATTTCAAACCGCCCCGATCTTAACTTCGGAAGAGGAAATTCAAATGATGGTGTAAATCTTTCTGATAGTTATATAAACCCATTTCAGAATAAAACGCCTACACGCGGTGCACCGCCCCCGCTTCCTCAGAACCCAAGACCTGAAATGAAGGGCCCGTCTGATATTAGCAATATTCTTTCTGGTTTGAAAACTAAAACGGTAAATGTTAGTTCAAATAATGGCAACGCATCTACATCAGCGGCGGCATCAGCAGCTAACAACGCATCGGAAGATAAAGGTAGCACGATTAGTATTACAGAGCTGAAAGACCTTCAAAATGATAATATGCCCAGTAGAACAAAGCGTAAACCGAAATCAGAGAAAAATACGATTAGTTTAGATATTTAATAAGTTAACAACGACAAAATTAACAACGACAAAGTTAACAACGACAAAGATAATAAAGATAAATATTATTATTAATATACAATACGCACATATTAATAATACTTACCCAACCCAATGATTTCAATAGTAGCATTGATTAACGTAACAGAGTGGACAAAAGATGAGGATAACGATAATGATATGCGCATAGAAGAATCTATCAATTCTGTTGTAGAACAAACATATAAAAAATGGGAGTTAAGAATAGTATTATATGGTTATGGTTACACAAATACACTAATAGATCAGCTGAAAAAGTATGTAATAAAATATAATTCCATATACGAAGAAGACGCGGAATTAGAAAAAGATGAATACAAAATTATAATTATAACTTATCCAGAGGTTCACCGATATACAGAAGCACTTGAAAGAGTCGTCTCCGAAAAATGTATTTATGATTATATAGCTTTGATGGATATAGGAGATATATGGTCACCAAATAAATTAGAAATACAGGCAACAAAACTTACGGAATTTAAAAGAATAGAAGTTCTTGGTAGTAAAAGCGCATATAATGACGAAGTATCAAATATACCTATCGATGGATTATACAATTATAATTTATTTAAGATAAACCCTTTTATTAATTCTACAATTGTTTTTAAACGAGGAGTATTAAAATATTTTGAGAAATGTGAAATGTTGGCAAGGGCAGGATATGAATTAAATGCTTTATGGTTACAACTTGCTATTCAACAAGGTGTTTTATATAATATATCAGACATTACAGTAACACATATATCGCGTGTATCCTTGGAAAAATATAATAAATGTTATGACACGGATGAATTCAAAATGATAGTTGACGCCATAAAACGAAAATATGTTAGAATCAAATTTTTTAGCGATTATTGTGTTTCTGGACATTGTAAACAGTCTTATGAAAAGATCGGACTGTATAATCCAGTCGATTACTATGGTAAAGACAAAAAAATATATTTCACCACTACGGAAACATATACGCACGCTATTTTGGTGAATTGTCCTGTTCCACCGAATATACAAGTGGATAAAGAAAACGTAGTTGGTTTAGCTCAGGAACCACCTGATAACTCATATTTACGATTAAACCATAATAATTTTATACAGTATGCTATTGAACATATTGGTAAATATTTTATTGGTAGTGTTGGGAACTTACCGGCGACAACGTTTGTGGGGCATCACGGATTTTTATTTTACGATATACCACCGCCTATAAATACGCTGATTCCTTCCCATCAAAAACCGAAGTTAATGTCGATTATGGTATCCTATAAGAAAAATACGATCGGTCACATTTATAGACACGCTCTTGTGTCACATATTTTGAAATATAATTGGC
>Ga0209617_10000922_pt1 | contig 13379 bp, 8 predicted proteins | sample LakEriepJuly2011_2_FD_187459 | JGI IMG/M metagenome (GOLD analysis project Ga0209617, IMG submission 187459) | Freshwater microbial communities from dead zone in Lake Erie, Canada - CCB epilimnion July 2011 (SPAdes) (version 2) | ecosystem: Environmental > Aquatic > Freshwater > Lentic >... | reverse complement strand
GCTACCTGGCTCTTTGTCACTGCCATCCAGTACCTCTGGGCTCAGTGCAAGAGTCGGTATGTGTCCTGCTCTACAGGTGAATCCTCCTCAGCTGCTCAAAGTGCCCGAGTTGCCAAACTTAGGGCATACATCAGCCGGAACCTGAACAGGGAGGGGAACACCGACACTCAGGAGGAGGAGACCCCCAGCAGGACTGGTCTGCAAGGTCCTTCCTTCCACCTGGTGGACATGTCTGGGGCAGTGGACGCAAATAGAGATCAAGTGGCTCAACCTACTGGACCTTTCGTATCTGTTCCTACCATCTGCCTAAATGCGCGGATTGAGCAATGGGTGGAGGAGTCAGCTGACTCTGGGAGAAATTCTGCTCCTACCAGTGCATTGGGATCTGATCCAATCACTGCCAGTGATAGTGTTTCGAATGAGAACTACTACTCTGCTGTGAACGAGGAAGATGCTCAGTCTTCAACCCTCTGTGGCACAGCTAGTGGCAAAAGTGACCTGGATGCACCCCTGGGATCTGCTACTGGTCTGCTCTCCATTACTAACACTCAGGTTAGTTTAATGATTGTACCTGTTTAATGGCTTAATTACTTCATTATCAGGTGTAAATCTTCTTTTAGATATAAGGGCCATAATAAGAAACTTTACTCAAAAGTATGTTCTTTTCCCTATCATATCTTTCTTTGGATGTCTCTATCTCAACCATATGTATTTTATAGAATACTGCTGCTGGGGGGAAAATCAAGAGGAAGCGGAAAGTTTACAAAGCCGATCCTTCGCGAATGAGTACTCGAATCACCAAAAAGAACAAAGTAAGCAAAACATTTACACAATATTCCATTATTCTTTATCTTTTACCTTTTCATGCCAAGTGTCCAAATTATACCATAGATCAAAAATTTTCTGCCTTTTAAAGGGAGAGTCTCACAAGCGTGATGACCTCAACAGAGCTTTTGTTTCTTTCTGGTTTTGCTTTCTTTTGGACTTTGTCAGCTTCTTTTGCTGTTGTATGCGAGTTACTTTGTTTTTCAAACCCAAGCAAATACCACAAAATACCAAAGGGGCAAGTAATGCTTCTATCCCTATGGCTATCCATTCAATATAATCATGAATATTGAATGTGTATAACAGTTCGTCCCAAAATGCTTTATTTTTCATTGACAGTATGTTCAGGTTTGTAAGTCTGCTTCTAGCTATAGATCTAACTGCAGGGATAGCTAAAGCTGGAAAAACTAATTCTTGGCCAAATTTGCTGATCTTTACCTCTTTGTCACTGTAAATTATATATGGCGTTGCTTCATAAATAGCCCTCCCATCCTCTGTTACTGTTAAATTACTCCCTTGAACAAGGATACCTTCATCTTTCAGCCTAATAGCTATGGGGGGTTTTGAATATGTAAAATAGCAACCTTCCAATATCTTTTCGATACTGTCCATTTTTAATCCATCTTTACAAAGATCTGGCAAAGGAATCTCATGGCAAATTGGTGCCTTATCATTTATCCAAACCAAATCATTACTGCAGTTTAAAAGTTTTACTACAGTTTCATTTGGCTCCCTGACAAAATAAAGCTTATCTGATTCTCCCCTTAAACCTACTCCATCATAAAATATGGGGGTTAAGTGAGTCATTTCCTTTAATGAAGTGGGGGTTCCAACATCTAATTCAGCAATAAATCCCTCCTTAATTGAAGCGGTACTTAAAACTGTTATTTGTTCAAACTCATGCCCATTTCCAGTTAAACATGAAGCTGTCTCTAATTTACCTTTCAGGCTTTCAGGGAAAACTAAACCATCTAATGTGTCTAATTCCCCTATAATATCTGACAATTGGTTATGCCAATCTGCACAAATACTATTGAAAGCTATGATAAAATTAGCAAGTGCTGACATTTTTGCACTGTCAGCTTTCATGGCTACTTCCGTAAGTACCCCTGACAGCTCTATTGACTTAGCTTGCAAAAACTTAACACCTTCAGTGAACATACTATAGTCAAACATTTGAAATTCTAAAACACAGCTAGACTTGACTGTTGTAGTTTTCTCAAGGTCTGTATAAGAATACAAATGTGTGTACAGCTTGGTGGCGGCTTTCAAATGATTTACCCCAGGATCCAAAGCTGTCCCATAAGTTTCTTTCAAAGTACTCCCTACTTGCATGTATGGAAAGGCCTTATAATATACCTCCATATCAAGTAAATTTTGGAATTGTGTTTTTACGCTTAACAAAGTTACATTGGTTGTGGCTTTCAAGCTTACTCTTAATCCTTTTACACTCGTTTCTACATGTAATTTGGATTTTTCCGCCAGGAAAGTGAAACTACTGGCACTTTCTACTGAAACTAAAATACTACCTAACAATGCTACAGCAAGTAGGAGTAGTTTCATGGCTCTCATCTTTTCAGTACTGCGCACAAAGTTTATAAAAATACTTTTCAAAATGCGCTTAATTACTGTCCCAATTAGCAAACAGATTATTCATACATTTCTAATGGATTATTTACACATGTGTCATTTTCACAGGGAAAGGAACCGGAGGGGGAACAGAGGGGGGAGGAGGCCTAAGTGGATCTTCTCACACACCTACCCTGGCTGTCCATCCACAACGTTGGGAACCAAGTTCCAGGTATGTGAATATTTGACCATGTTTCTTCCAGTAGCCTATTTATGTCAGGCTTGAATTTCAAACAATTCTGCCTGTTTGCTACGGTTACAATCCAAGGTTGGAGAGCATCGACTAGGCATGCCATGTGTTCGTATACCCTTCTATGGTACTCACGAGTACACTGCCTGTCTTCATTGAACAAAGGCTCTACAGCCCAGTTCGGATGTGACATTACTGTGTCTACATCTTTGCCTTCTGTCTGGATGGGGAAACTACATACAGCTAGTCCCCACATTTGTCCCAGCAGAGATCCCATCTTTTCCCATGTAAGATGGAGATTTTTCTTTGCTTGGTACTCATCAAATCCCTCCCAGCTACCTGGATGGTGTGGGGGTATAATGAGTACAATAGGCCCCTTGTACTTTCTTTGTACTTTGGCCAGTGTGCACACATATCCGAACAGTTGTGCCGGCACACTCAAAGGGGATAGTATATCATGGTGAAATTCCACTAGAATTGGCATGACACTATCTTTGTCTAGCAGTTGAATCCTATTTTGGACTTCTTCTACTATACCTAAGTCTTTCCCTTTGATAAGGTGAAGTCTTTCTTTGTTGGGTATTCCTACATTTAGAAAGACATTCCAGGAAGATTCGTGTAGAGTTAAAAAGGACCCAGTCCCCACCATCATGGCTAAAGTGTTCTCTAGCGACATGGCGGAGCCCTTTAACAACTCAACATCATATGGTCCATAGCTGAAGTTGCATTCAGTGGGCCCACCTACCGTTTGGTGACCTACTTTGCAATGCACACATTCCTGATCTGGCAAATACTTCTGCACACCAAAGATTTCGTTCCTTTCGAACTCTCTGCTTGCTACAGTGTATCTACTTCTTAAATCTGCCATGTGATCTGTTACCACCTGGTGATACAGATATCCCATATTTGCTTCCAAAAACTTATGGTCCTCTTCTTTGACCAAAAAGTTCATTTTCATAGCCATAACTATGGCTTTGGCATATCCCGCCCACTTATTTGGGGGTGCCTCTTCAGGGTCGGGTATTAGAGAGTTATATTCCTTCTCTAAGTGCATGACATAGGCCTTAACTCTTTCCTTATCAAGGGTCAAGTAGCCTATCCGGTCAGCTGTACCTAACTTGTCCACACAATCTAGCGGATTTACAATTGGTGGGGGATGTGTAGCCATTTTGCTTTTCCCTTTTGGTACTTTTCCTGAAGTGTAAAAATCTTGTTTCAAATCTTATGATACATGCCCTTTAACAAAACATTTTCTTTTCAGGCTTGTGTGGAGACCCTGCGGATCTAGCTTATCCTGCCCTGCCTACTCCTTTGTCCTGTTTACCTGTGCCTTACAGTATAAACTTCTGTACATACTACCTTCTATGTATAGTTATGTAATCTCTGTAACGTGCAGAGAGAGAGAGGGGGGGGGTTTGTCCCATTCATTTTCAAGCAGAATAATGTTTGTTTAACATTTTAAAGTGGCAATCATTCTTGAAACAGAAAACAGCATCCTTTTGCTGTAACACTTTCCAATTTTGTTAATCATTTTATGAGCTCAACGTGCATTTTTCAAAGCAATATCTTTCTTTAACGCTTGCATGGCCTATGCTGCTTCTGCCAATTTCGCTGCTTTTGGCTGCTTATTCAACCAATGCGCAAATCGCTTATGTGCTGCTTATGCTTGTTGCATGCAGTAACCCTCCCTTTATTTCAAATAAAGAAAATTAAACCCCTTATCCGCCGCAACAAAAATAATTTGCATAAAATTACCAATGTGTCGCAATGGGGAAAATTTATTGCAAGGGTGTACATACTTATGTACTTTGGTATATCAGCACCTCCAGTGCTTGATATTTTCGCATGTTCTGCCTATTGTTTCATCATCAATGTCAAAACATGGGAGCAGAATGAAAGCATGCATGCAGAGCAGTGATTGGATTGGTTTTGGCACTGGCTTGCCAATTTTCATGATTGCCTCATAGCCACAGGGGACATAGTTGCGTGCCCTGAGCTGCATTACGCACAATGCAGACAATGTTTGAGGGGATCTAGTGTGCTCAACATATAGGAACAGTATGTCCTTGTTTGTGTTTCCTACAGTCAATTCCTGCAGATAGCATCTGTGTTTTACAGAGAAGTGTACCAGTTCAATTGAGACCATGTCATCATTTTGGACTATCAGATCCCAGTTCTCATGACACAGACATATGCTAGTGATACCCCGTACAATGTATGACGTCAGGTACTTATAGGAATGACTACGGAATTTGACAGCTAGATTTCTGTAGTTGTTAAAAACAACAATTTTCCTGGCTCTTGCCGGAATTCTGACTTGTAGAGATATACCCACAGGTAGTCCTATATCTGACATTGTTTCTGAAGTGTGTAATTACAAAAATAGTCAATTTTGTATGTACAGTGTGTATGTATATAATACCACCTTTTAAAATACTATACAATTGATTCTATTCACACATTGTAATTTTGTTTGGCATTGCATTATTTTACAATGGTTAACAAGTCCAATGACTAACTTCCCTACATGAGTCAACACTTGCTCTTCCTTTTGTGAAAACAAAAGTGGAAATGAACGCATGAGTAGTCATCATTTCTTGTATAGGTCTTGGTAACCATGTATCCATGTTCAAAACTGCTTCATAGCCACAGTTAACATAGTTTGTTGCACGAAGTTGCATAGCACAAATTGTTTGGAGAGACAGAGTTGTCCCCCTTTTCTCTAAATAGAGAAAAAGGTGATCTGGTCTTGTGGCATCAACTGAAAGTTGTTTCAGATAGTATCTATTTTCAGTCCTATATGGTGACTGTACTATCTCAACTATCATTTGATTCTCACCAACAATTTTTGATTCTATATCCGGATTACACAAACATGAAGCTGTGATGCCAGACAGAATTTTCGTGTGCACATAATGCCTACTTTTGTCACCATTACTATACCTAATTATCTGAGGTTTGTACTCATTAAAGTACACAATTTTCTTGATGTGATTTGGGATCCGGATTTGCATATGATGCCAGTATCCGGAATCAAACATACGAATCATTGTATCTGAAGTTAAAATGAGGTGATGAACGTATGTGATATCAATATATGTCTTACCCAGTTACACTATACATGTATGTACATTTACATTAAGTATGTGTTAATGTGTTTACACCGTTACCTGGAATATAATACATCTTTAATACTCATCCATTAGTCCATCATTTAAACATGAATTTCCAATGTTTGTACATGATTTTTCAAAGTTACCCGGCCCATAAAAGTAAGTATCCATTTTGTAAGCAGTTATGCTAAGGGATCTACGTACAGAATTGGGGATATGGGATTCAATATTTGAAGATGCCCTTGTACCACAATCTGTATAATTTTGGGACCGTATTTGGATGAAACAAAGGTAAGGTAGAGGGAGTACTTCTCCTACTTTTCTGACGCATATAGACAGAAAGTTTTCTGTACCTTTTGGCGTTGCTACTTCTTGCAAATAATAGTTTTCACCTTTTGTTCTGAAAGGCTCTCTTATTTGTACCCACATTGATTTTTTAAATACCGATTCACGCCACCAATAGTTGCAGAGACACAATGAGGTAATACCTGTAGTAATTAGCTCAATATTGTTTGCTCTTTTGTTTTTAAACTTAACCACCATTGGTTTGAAAGGATTATAAAAAATAATTTTCTGGGTGGAAGTTGCAATGGTAACCTTATTGTTATAACCAAATTGTGAGGTAGCTGTTTTCTCCATGCTGCAAAGGAAAATCAAAAATAGAAAAGTATGACTAATTTAGACAATAGATGTATGTGTACACTACCACCATACGTACATAGGTACTTGTACAGATTACACAGTACAGTATGTTACACAAATGTGTGGTGTGTTTTACAAATTCCAGTGTGTTGACACAGGGGTAGACTTGACACATGTTTCATACCTGCCTTCATTTCCATAAAAATGAGTACGCATTAACCTTGCCCTATCCGTTGCAAATGACCTTATTGCCAATGGGATATATTCGGGAAATGCATCAGTATTCCTCACATAACTTTCTGTATAGAAATGTGCTCTTATCTGCATCATGCAAGAGTAGGGTGTGCTCAAACTTTGGCCAACCTTTTCAATGCGAAAATACACAAAATCATCAGAGTCTAGACATGGTACCTTTCTTATGTAGTACTCTTTCAAGTTTAAAGAAGTAGCTTGCAAGCCTACTTTAATATTGACATTGCCAATCTTTTCTCTCCATTGCGGATTGCAAAGGCAGAGAATGTTCGCGCCAGTGTGCAGAATATCCATACACAGATGGTCATATTCATTATAAAACTCAATCATCTTTGGCTCATGCGCATTGTAAAAGATTACTTTCTGTGCAGTTGGCTCAATGATTACAAACCTTGGATGTGTATAAGATAGTCTTCCTGCATTATCAGTTATTACAGAAGACATTGTAAAAGGTTGAAATGACTTTTGGTATGTTACCTCAAATAGCCTTTCCCTTTTAAAGGGTTAGTACTGCAGAATAAACACTGGTATCTTATTCCTCAGGTTTTCTCAGTAAAAACTCAATGTAGTAATAAACTCTGGTATCCTTATCCTCAGGTTTACTTTATGAAAATTAGAAATTTTCTGGTATCCTTTTCCTCAGATATTCTAATCTCAAAATTGTGATGTATTAATAAACTCTGGTATCCTTTTCCTCAGGCTTATTATACAAAAATTAGAAATTTTCTGGTATCCTTTTCCTCAGATATTCTAATTTTAAAGGGACTGTAAAACAGGACTTCTAGTTTGAAGTGCCTGGAGTAAAACCTACTCTTTTACGTCCATACCTCAACTTTAGTCCTGGCTCCTCGTTTTCTGAATCAGAATTTTCAGAATCTGATAATGGGGCACTCACAATAGGCTCATCATTGTCCATAATGGGTAATAATGCGCTGGTGGATGCAATCGGTGCATCTGTACTATCAAGTACATCATTAGTGGCAAACTCATCAATTGGATTTACTGCTACACTAATCTGTTTTACAGCGTCATTAAACTTTGATGAATCATCAACCTTATTGTCAGGATTTACACTAAAGTTGGAATTGTCAGTATCCTCATTGTCCTTATAACTTTCATCGGGTATAAATAATTCTAATGAATCTGGTAAGGTTAAATTATCATGTTCAGCTATTACGGAAAAATCTGTGCTGATAAAATCTTTAAAATCATGCATCAAGATTTTTGAAACTTCAACAGGAAGATTATTGAATTCAGGGGAAAACCTTTTATACAGTTTCAAATCATTATTACTGTACAATGCTTGAAATCCATCTGCAATTCTTCTTACCACTGTTGTCGTAAATGTAGGATTTATAACAACATAAGGTGAAGGGTTAAATTTTGTACGGAGAACCTGTGAATTACCTTCTACAATAGTTCTATCCAAAACAAAAACAATATCATCCCTTTTAAATTCCTTATTTGTTCTATTCCTATTTATACGTTCAGACTGTTCCATTCTTAGTTCTGTAATGTTTTCTGTTGCTATTTTGGTCATTTCTTTAATTTCCTCAGAAATTTGATTAACTAGGGTACCGTGATTCTTAATGGAATAATGGGGTGGAGCGATTTTATTTTCCAAAAATAAATTTCCAGCATTCTCACTACCAAATACCATCTCACTTGGTTTAAACCCTGTTTTAGGTGAAACTGTGTTATTTAACACCTTACTTATCAAATATGGTAAATACTCCCAATTAAGGTTTGGCCTTGTTGCTAAAAATTTGCGCAAAAGGAGTTTTACAGTTTGAACTAATCTTTCTAGTTGGCCTCTTCCTTCTGGATGCAGGGCAGAGCTAGATATAACTTTAACTCCAAATGCACTCATAGATTCCAACCAGCTGGTTGACCTAAAGCCAGGACCATTATCTGTGTGGATCTTTGCAACATTGAAATTTTGCAATACTCCATTTAGCATAACTCTGGATATTTCCGCAGATGTTTTGCTTTTTAAAGGGACAATCACTGTGAAATCTGTTAATATGCATTGCATTATTAATAAGTGCGAGTAACCTCCAGCACTGTTCAAATTTTCACATAAATCCATCATAAGCTCTTCAAAAGCATGTTTTGGTACTGGATAATAGCCTGTTGTTTGCTTTCTACTACCTTTGTAAGATAAGAAACATGGATGGCACCTTGACACAAAACGCTTTGTTACTGAAGACATATGTGGAAACCAATATGGCTGCAAATCAGCTAACATTCTGGTTAAACCTTGATGTCCTAATAAATGGGTATTTGAAAGCAATACTCCAACCATTGAAGGGGGTACCATTATTCGATAATGACCTTTATTAATCATTAGTAAATTGAAAACAAGTTTGTACTGAGCCTTATCCCTTTTCTTATTTGGGGATTTCTCTACATACTCAAAATTTTCTGAAGCTAAACATTTTGTATAGATTTCCACCAATTCAGTTTTCTGTGCTTTAATAATGTTAGCCCTGGAGAGTTTTTCCCGTAGTATTTCTAACGGTGTACTAATTGCTTTTACATTATCCAACCCTGCATTTACTGATAATACATGTGATATTTTGACAGCTGGGGGTTGGTTATTCACAGTTAAATACTGAGGATTATCTTCTACAAATTGTGACCATTCAAGTAGAGTAAAATCTAGTTGTGGTAATTTCGAAAAGAAATCTTTAATGACAATATCTTTTAAACTAAATTTGACAAGATCTCCAGGTGGGAGACCTTCTCTAGTTAAGAAATCTGCCAAATTTTCAGTCGTTTTAACAAAATGTAAAGATACCTGTGGGTAATCTGAGATTAACTTTAAACACCACCGTCTAATCTTAACACTGCTATCACTTACACGGGATGAAAACAAATAATACAAAACTCGACTATCCGTTAATAAAGTCACTTTTACACCTGAAATTAACTTTTGGAATGAGTACAGGGCAGTCAAAATGGCAAATACCTCCATATCAAGTATACTTCTTGATTCAAAACCAGGGGGTACACACTTTGCAGTATAACCAATAATGTTGATCTTTCCCTTTAAGTTCTCAAGCTTAAATTCAGTGTTTTTATTGAAATAAAATGGCAAATAAATTTCATGCTCTTCCCTTTGATATAACCCCAACACAATAGGAGGTTTGTTACAATTTTCATGAAAATGTATAACTTTCTTATCTTTATGCCTTTCAAGCGAACTTATCACAATTATAGGCCTATAAAGACATAGTGCAAGTGAATGTATCAAATACATATTTGGATCAGGTCCCACTTTGCCTAATTTGAAATCAGTTAGGAAGGCATTGAAATCATTATAACTCATTTTAAAGGTGAAATCTAACATCTGCTTCGAAAGAATACCTTGTTTCAATTTCTTTACAGATTGCTCCCTCAATTCTAAAATTGAACCCGGGGGATTGCAATTATAAATAGCCAAAGTAGACAGAACAGACCAGAACAAAGAATTTGGAACGTCTTCTAGTTTGTAACCTAGATATTTTTCTAGAGGTGCGATTTTAGGAGGAATAGTTTTAATTAAGGATGGTTTTGGGAGTACAATGGGTAACTCAGTATACAGGGTACATGGTATATATGGCAACTCCATATCAAACAGTATCTGATGTACTGGATCCTCTAGATCTAAATGATTGGGCAATACCTTCTCGCCTGACTGTCCCATTACTCTTTGTGCCAAAACTCCTCCTAATACTCCTGAAGAAGTTGCTGCATCAACCCATAGGTACTTATCTGCTTTCTCATCAATTAAATGGCAATAAAGTGGCTCACTTGTAAGAAGTGCTTTTAACTCTAAAAATACCTCCTTATGCTTATCTGTCGGCGCAAACTCTGCCTTACTAGACGTTAAAGGGGTAAGCAAACTTATTCCTTTGATGACATCAAGCGGTACTACCTTTCTTAAAGAGTTGATTAAACCTAGAAAAGCTCTCATACTCTTCTTATTAGTAGGGAAAGTATACTCTTCTACTTTCTTAATCCTTCTTGGGTCAGCAATTACAAAATCTTTTGAAACCCACCATCCTAGGAAACATATCTTAGTCTTAGCAAACTCACACTTAGAAACACTCAATTTTGCACCATGGAAATACAATCTAGCTACAGCCTTTTCTAAATTCTCAAAATGCTGGCTTAAAGTTTTCTCATAGGTGGGCCTTAATTCACTAGTAACAATTATGTCATCAAAATATGAAACTGTGTCCTCTAAAACATTCCTCTCTAGCTTTACCACATTTTCACTCTCGAAAATTGGCTTACCATTTCTATCCAGTACTGGCACATAATTTAAAATCTTATCTATAGCCGTACTAAAATGGGCAGGAGAATTTGCTGCTCCCGTAGGAAGGGACAACCACTGGAAACTTCCAGATGGAGTTAAAAATGTTGTTAATGGCTGGGATTCTTTATCAATCCTAAGGGCCAGATATGCTTGCCTTAAATCTAAAGCGCTAAACATACTTTTCTTATGTAGAAACTGAAGTGTATGATTTATCTCAGGGATTACATTTGGAGGTGATTCAATCAATTGATTAACAGGGCTAAAATCTACTATTAACCTACCTAAGCAGCCTGGCTTGGCCCTAGGTACCAAGTATGAACTCATACCGTATAAATGCAAACCATTTGGTGTACTGGGGGATCTCATTATATAACCAAATTTACACAATAAATCCGTAATATCATCCAAATGCCTTTGATCTGTGGGACTTACATGAAAAATTCTACGTGATCTGGGTAAAACTTCACCTTTTCTAAGCCTAAGCTGAGTATAACCTAAGGTTAAACTTAAATTGCCTGCATCTAATGAATGCAATGAGACAATACCTGGATACTTTGTAATAAAGATATCTTTAATAAAAGGCCTTAGGTGTGGAGGAAATTTATCAAGCTGTACTGCTTCTTCAGGACTAGAATATATCCTCGTAGGTATATCTATTCCAGAAGGTTCAATTATTTTGAAATCTAAATCAGCTGTTCCAGTATATTCTGGACTATCAGCAAATAAAGTATCAGCTAGATCTTCATCATTAACCATAGTGGACCCCTGCTGTGCACTCAATGAATTTACAGTCATTAAAGGGATACGTATCCGAGAGTCTTCACTACTGGCTAGAATTTCTCTCCCTAAGGGATGTTGCGAAACCCATTTACGTAAATTTTCTGTAATCTCTTCATCAAGAGGTATAGCATTATATTGGTTAACTACTTCGATTTTACCTTTAATAATTCCATTTGATCTAGACTCATTTGTAAGATTTAAGATACATGCAATTGCAACATAACAATTCAATGTACTATCCCATGTTAAATCTGATCTTGAAGGAACAATCACAACATCTCCAATCCACAATGGCGTAATCAACACATAATCAGTTCTAATTACTGGCGCCCCTTTATCTAATCTTAGAAAAGCGCTTCCCATTTCATATGGACCAATACTGTACTCCCCTTCACATTCACAAATCTCCCAGCTATCCTTAAAGAAACACTCTGGCGAGAAATATTCAGGATGTTTAAAAGTAACAGTAGGTACATGATTGGGTGGAGGATTTCCATCATATCCAATGGTGGCAAGTCCTTGCTGTAACAAATCATTTCCCAGCAATAATTTAGGAACACCTCTTATGTCATTAATGATTAGGACATTAATTGTAATACCTTTGTGAGTAGGACTGAGCTTTAACAAAAATGCGAGCTGGCCTAAGATTTTAATAGAAGCTCCACTAAAAGTTGTAATTTCTTTAATAGTGGGCTCTTCCCAAGCTTTAGAAACATGTAATTTTTCTAGACAGGAAAGCTGTATAATACTAGCATCACTACCTGTATCTAGCAAACCTACCATTCTATAAGAATTCAAGTATACAGATATATAAATCTTTTTGCATGATTCAGTCATGGCAAAGACAGTCTTATCTAAATTTGATGAAAGGACAAATGAGGTTGCAGATAAACTTTTATAACCTGCAAGGTTAAAAAGTCGATCCGTCACTGACAATGTTTCAGTTGCATTGGCCTTATCAGGGGTCACCACTTTATGAGGTTTTGTGCAATTTGCATTTGGTAGTCATCTTGTACCATGCAGGGGACCTGTGGGCCTAAAAGGACACAGAAAAGGAGGATGATTTAACCTGGGAACAACTGTGGCTGGGCATACATTACATGTGGACTGGGCAGGCTGTACAGTTACCACCTGGCCATTATTGTCCTTCATGTTCCTACAACCTTGTGCTGCAGTATGATTTGTCTTACCACACAAACTACAATACCTCTTTGTATTGTTTTGGTTGGGAATGTTTGAAGTATGCTGCTTTTGTTTACCAGGATTACCTCTCATGTTAGGATTACCTTTAGTATTTCCTGTCTGCTGTACATTGTTTTGATAGACTACTGCACTACTGCCGTTACTTCCATTAACCTGTTTCTGTCTAGTATGGGCACGCTTACTACTTTGCTTATCTGACTGGGTATCATTATCCTCCAATACAGTATCTATAGCATAAGACGTGTAACCCTTACCTTTACCCTTCTTGTGTTTACCTTGTGCTGTGGGGGGTTTGTTAGTGTTTACAACTCCCGCCCCATTTTGTTTAATATCAGCATCAATGGTATGCCTTAAAGCATTTAAAGGCCTGGAAAGTTCCATAAAGGTTATAGCCCTTCTCGCCTTCGCTGAGAGGGTATGAAACATATTGGAGCACACATTT
>Ga0209617_10000919_pt1 | contig 13408 bp, 11 predicted proteins | sample LakEriepJuly2011_2_FD_187459 | JGI IMG/M metagenome (GOLD analysis project Ga0209617, IMG submission 187459) | Freshwater microbial communities from dead zone in Lake Erie, Canada - CCB epilimnion July 2011 (SPAdes) (version 2) | ecosystem: Environmental > Aquatic > Freshwater > Lentic >... | reverse complement strand
GAAGTAACTCATGAAGCATTTAGTCGGGAAGGTTTTGCATTAGGTGCGGTGATTGCGGCAGAATGGATTTTAGGTAAAAAAGGTGTTTTAGGAATGGACGATTTGTTAAAATGATGAAGATGTTGATTTTGTAGAAAGAGGTTTTCCTTCGCCGTACATAAATAAACCATCACAAGAGTTAATAGATAAGTATTTACACAAAAAATAATTTTATGAATTCCAAAGACGCAAAAAAACCTACGCAAAAATCAGCCTTTAGAGAGTGGTTGGATTCTGTTTTATTTGCTGTAGTCGCGGCTACCTTGATTCGCTTTTTTCTTTTTGAGGCATATACCATTCCTACCCCATCCATGGAAAGTTCTTTGATGGTAGGTGATTTTTTGTTTGTTAGCAAAATGCATTATGGGGTTCGTACGCCAAAAACACCTTTGCAATTGCCATTAACACATCAAAAAATATGGTTCACGAATATACCTTCTTATTTACGTTGGTTGAATTTGCCAACTTTACGTTTACCTGGTTTTACTGAGGTGAAAAAAGGGGATGCGGTTGTTTTCAATGCACCTAATTGGGAAGACGATGGAGATGCTCCATTAGACCTTCGTACTTTTTATGTAAAAAGGTGTGTTGGGACTCCTGGGGATGTGATTGAAGTTCGGAACCAACAGGTATTGATCAACAATAAGGCGTTGGAAAATCCGGAAAGAATGCAACATCCTGTATTCATGAAGACGAAGGAAACGTTGGAAGAAAGTTTCTTTGACCAATTTGGTATTCGCAATTCTCCTGATGCTAGCTTTGATTCAGCAGATTGGTTGCCGCTTGCTGACTCATTAAACCAATTAGTTGGATATAAATTGAATACCTCGCAAGTTAAGATTTCCGAAATTTCTAAATCTTCATTTGCTAAATCTTTTGATTATGATTCATTTAAAGATGTCAAAGGACAGGCATTTGAAGCCATTTTCCCTCATGACACTACTTCCTTTAAATGGAATAGAGATTGGTTTGGACCATTGCAAATTCCGGCAAAAGGTTGGACGGTCAATTTAGACGCAAAAAATGTTAAATTATACCAAGAGGCCATTCAAAAGTATGAAGGAAACGATGGCATAACTATCGACGGAGATAAAATTTTACAGAATGGAAAGGTATTGAACAGCTATACTTTTAAACAAGATTATTATTTTATGATGGGGGATAATCGCCACAATTCAGCAGATTCTCGGTTTTGGGGTTTTGTTCCTGCTGATCATATCGTAGGAAAGGCTGTATTTGTCTGGATGTCATTAGATCCTAATAAAGGTCTTTTCTCTGGTAAAATTCGCTGGAATCGCATCTTCCGTTTTGTCAATTAGATAACTCTTAACACAAAACCTTTTAGGTAATTACTTTCTGGGTGAAATAAGTTGATCGGATGATCGGGTGCCTGAGTCATTTGATGAATCACTTGGATTTCTCTACCGGTCTCTATTCCTGCGGCGACTAACATGTTGTAAAATAAGTCTCTTGTAATTACTTGAGAGCATGAATATGTGAAAATAAGGCCGTTTTTCTTAATCTTCTTGATGGCTAAGTAATTGATTTTTTGATACCCTTGTAGCGCCTTGTGTTTACTGCTAATCGATTTAGCAAAGGCGGGTGGATCCAAAATAATGATATCAAATTCCTCTTCACAATTCTTTAAATAGGGTAGTGTTTCGCCTACAATAGATTCATGTTTTTTATCAGGGAATTCATTCAACGCTACATTGATGTTTACTAAATCAATCGCTTTAGCAGAGGTGTCTAATGATACCACCTTTTTGGCACCTTCTTTTAATGCGTACATTGAAAATCCTCCTGAATAGCAAAATGTATTTAAGATGGTCTTGCCTTTTGAATACAGTGATAGCAATTGTCTATTATCGCGCTGGTCAATGAAGAAACCTGTTTTTTGACCCGTAATCCAATTGACCGAAAATTTTATTCCATTTTCTACGATTTCATGTGGTGTTTTAGCACTTCCCTCTAAATAGTCATTGTTGCAATTTTGCGCATATTCAGGTGGCAAGGTTTCCTTACTCTTATCATAAATGGCTTTAATCTTTTTCCCGAATACATGCTTCAGCGCTTTGACCACTTCTAGGCGATCTAAATGCATCCCTATGGTATGCGCCTGAAATACAAAAACTCCATTGTAATGGTCGATCACCAATCCAGGGCATCCGTCACCTTCCCCATGTATTAGCCGATAAGCGTTAGTTTCTCCCAAGGGAAGCTTAAGCCTTAAATCAGAAGCATTTTGAATTCTTTGTATCCAAAATTCTTCTTTGGATGTGATCTCTTTAAAAGAAACAATTTTGACAGAAATACTTCCGTGATGAAAATGACCCGTACCTAAGAACTCATCTCTTGAGCTAATGACATTGACCCAGTCTCCATCTTGTAAGTGATCACTTTGCTTTAAGATAGCTCCTGAGAAAATCCAAGGATGGAATCTTTTTACTGGTGAATCTTTTCCTGGTTTTAACTGTACAAATTTTTTGTCTTCCATCCTGTAAAATTGCAAAATTTTATTTAAAAAAGGGTTGGCCCGCTTCAATCCAAGCTGAATACCAAATATCACCTACATGTTTATAAGCACTTTGAAATCTATTTTCTATTTGATGGTCAAGTACTTGATGATATTTTTTGCTGTATTCTACACTATAATTCTTTTGTAATACGCCGCCCTTTTTTTCGAAAGTATACTTTTTTGATTGTTTATAATTGGAATTTAATTTTGCTTCTTGGTCGATTAAAATTTTTACTTCACGATGTGATTCCAATACCCAATCCCAGGTAGATTTGGATACATTAGGGATGAAAGTAGCTGGGCCAACCCACTCCTCTAATGCCTCATTTAATAATTCAGGAATTCGTGATTCCCAAAAAGCATGCAATCCTGTCTGCCCGGTTTTTTGTCCATCATAATTAGATGTGGTATGTAATGGAACATGTAGATCGCCGACGTAATGCCCCATTTCGGCCGATAGTTTAATTACCATAACAGTATCTCGACGAACAAACGCATTTTTCAATTGTTGGTATAAAATGGGAATGTGCCAGGGGACGATTCCATGCGTGACCAAACTATCTGAATGGATAATCTTTGTTATTTCTGCCCACGTCGTATAGTGGATATCTGAAATCTTATAACGGTCTAAATCAATATAATGCCTAGAAGCCTCATTGTCCATGATGTATCTTCGTTGATCCGGCAAAACCGATAAATCCTCGATTTCCTTTTGATGCCTTTTGTAAAATGTTATCATATCCACAGGTAAGGTATATATGGCCAGCGTGTTTATTTTTTTATGTGCAAAAAATCCCCAAGGTTTGGTTAATTCACTTGAATATGTGCTAGAATGAAGTGTCAGGATTAAAATTATAAGGATCTGACTGCTTTTTTTGTTTAGGATGTTGTGTTTTAAAATCATTTTGTTTAATTTTGCATTTCAATTTTATTAGAAGAAGAAGATTATTTAAAACAATGGCAAATCATAAATCAGCATTAAAGCGTATTAGAGCAAATGAATCAAAGCGTTTGCGTAACCGTTATCAACACAAGTCTACTCGTACGATGATTAAAAATCTGCGTTTGGCTACGGATAAAACTATAGTTGTTGATTTGTACAAAAAGGTTTCTTCTGCTTTAGATAAATTAGCTAAGAAAAACATCATTCATAAGAACAAAGCAGCAAATCAAAAATCTAAATTAGCTAAGTTAGCCAATAAATTAGCCGCATAGTTTTAGATTATCAGCATATTGATAAACCCCGCAATCGCGGGGTTTTCTTGTTTATAAGGATTACCTTCAGGAAAAATGTTCAAATGAATTATTTACTTAATGGAGGTAAAATAAAAGAAATTCGGTTGGAGGAAAGGCCACGTGAGTTGATGGCAATAAAGGGGAAGGATACCTTGCGGATTGATGAAATACTCTCTTTATTGATAGGCTCGGGGATTCCTAATAAATCAGCATTAGATCTTTCAAAGGATATATTGAACTCCATTCAAGGGGATTTGAATAAGTTAGGTCGCTTTAATCAATTTGATTTCATGAAATTCAAAGGGATTGGAAAGGCTAAATCAGCCGTTTTAGTGGCTGCTTTAGAGCTAGGCCGACGGCGAATGGTTTTTGAAACAACGCATCGAATAGATACTATATTGGCTTCAAAAGACGCCTATAACTTATTGAGACCCCACTTGAGTGATTTAGCGCATGAAGAATTTTGGATTATTCATTTAAATCGCGCTTCTCGATTAATTAAATTAGAAAAATTTAGTGTAGGGGGTGTTGCGGGTACTTCTGTGGATATAAAATTATTGTTTAAATCTGCTTTAGAGCAAACATCTTCAGCCATCATATTGGCACACAATCATCCTTCTGGTCAATTACAGCCCAGTCAGGCCGATAAGCATTTGACTAAAAAGATTATTGAAGCAGCAAACTTATTTGAAATACAGATTTCTGATCACTTAATTGTGTCTTCAGAAACCTATTTCAGTTTTGCCGATGAAGGAATACTTTAATTTTTTATTTGCCTCTTTCCTTGTAAATATGTTGAAGTTTAGCTCCTACAATGATAGCTACTGCAAATAAAATGATAAAAAAGGCGGCTCCTGAATATCCCATATGGTGTTAAATTTTACTCAAAATTATGAAATTAATTATAGTAATCCTTTTGTGCTAGGCAAAGAATTTAAATTATTTATATCTCTTTTAACGGCTAATTGGATTGATTTGGCAAAAGCCTTAAAAATCGATTCAATTTTATGATGCTCGTTTTCTCCTTCAGCTTTAATATTTAAATTACATTTAGCACCATCCGAAAATGATTTAAAGAAGTGACTGAACATTTCAGTTGGCATCTCGCCGATCTTCTCTCTTTTAAATTCAGCCTCCCAAACGAGCCAATTTCGACCAGAAAAATCTAAAGCTATTTGGGCTAAACAATCATCCATGGGCAATAAAAATCCGTATCGAGCGATGCCTTTCTTTTGACCTAATGCCAATGTAAATGCTTCACCCAAGGCAATTCCAGTATCTTCTATGGTATGATGTTCGTCTATATGTAAATCACCATTGACTTGTATGCTAAGGTCAAGGTTACCATGCTTTGCGATTTGATCTAACATATGATCAAAAAAGGCTAAACCAGTTTGATTATTGGCATTTCCTTTCCCATCTAGGTTCAATTGGATCGAAATTTTAGTCTCATTCGTATTTCTCGTATGAATGATGATGCGCTCAGGTAATTTTAAATAAGAATATATCTCATTCCAATGAGTTGTTTGTAGCGCTGTGATTGATTTTAATTCAGTGGGTACCTCTAAATCACTAATCAAGAATGCTTTTGCACCTAAGTTTTTCGCCAATTGAATGTCGGTGATTCGATCGCCAATGACAAATGAATTTTTTAAGTCATACTTGGCCGTCAGGTACTCACCCAACAAACCTAGACCTGGTTTTCTAGTAGGAAGATTATCTTGAGCAAAAGATTTGTCAATTAAAATATTCGAAAATAAAATCCCTTCAGAAGCTAACGTTTCCAACATTTTGTTTTGGGCTGGCCAAAATGTTTCTTCCGGAAATGAGGTAGTACCTAATCCATCTTGGTTGGTGACCATGACTAATTCAAAGTCTAATTCTTCATTAATCTTCTTTAAATTAGATATAACATGAGGCAAAAAGGACAATTTTTCTAAACTGTCAACTTGCTGATCTGGTTGAGGCTCAATTATTAAAGTGCCATCCCGGTCTATGAATAATACTTTCTTCATGACACAAAGGTAATGAATGTAAAGTTTACAGCGAATAAAAGAAAAAAATATGCAAAAAATAATTCTTATATGTGCTCGAGTACTTGTAATTTTGTATTTGAGATAAAAACTATGGGGGAATTGTTTGGTGTTATTCAGCAAGATTTGCGCGGAAATGTGATTCGCAGAATCTCTTTATTTACTGGTGAGTCAGAACCCAAAGTAGAACAGTTGATCCCAGTTTGGGAAGCCATAATTTTAGGTGGATTATTAAAATTAATTCGTAATCGAATTAGATTCAACGCTCTTTATAATTTTATTTTACAAAAGCCTATCCCACGCGTCGCGATAGAGGAATTGCAGGCTGGAAATGCAACTAAATTACAGTTAGAAGAAATTAGTCAATATGGGGAAGGCTTAATCGGAATCCTTATTCCGGATAAAAAGAGTGCTATAGCAATGTTGATTTCAAGGGAATTAGGATGTAAAAGTTCATCTTTTTTGAAAGGATTGAGTGTCGTTTTTGGTTTATATGGATTTAAATTAAAAGAAGAAGACTACGATTCATTAAAAGATTGGAAATCATACGCAGAGTTTTTTATTATTAAAAAAGGTGATTTTAGTATTTTATGCCCTTCTAATTTACGTTTTGCTATTTCTGATATTTTATTACTTTCCGATGTATTGAAACTAGATCCTGAGGCCTTAGTGTATTTGACGGAGGACCCAGAGCGAGATGAAGCTAAATCGAAATCGTCTCTTTTTAATCAAAAAAATCTCATCTACATCGTTATTACTATCATTTTAAGCGGATTTACCATTTGGTATACCTTATTTAAACCTGCTTCAGAGCCGGAAATAAGTGCGGATTTGGAGGAAGTAATTCCAATAGACAGTTTGAATAAATTAAATGATAGTTTAACAAAAGCAGTCTTAGATTCTAATCGAATTAAGAATGATTCCCTTTTTACGTTGAATTGGCCAGATGGTACTCAATATGTGGTGCCTAAGAAATCCATCTTGGTCGATTTACACGCATATTTAATAGATTCCACTCAAACTTCTCCCTTAGAATTGATTTGTCAAGAACTTATTTTTGATGAGAATATGGATTTATTAGTAAAGCCAACGGATTATTTATTTAAGCAGCTTTCGATCCAGATGAATAAATCTAAAATTGTAGATGTTCAGATTGCTGCCATATCGGGTAAAGACGACAAATCATCTTTTAAACGAGGTTTTATTATTAAAAACCGATTAGTAGGCGAAGGGCTTTCATTTAAAAAAATTAGTGTTCAAGCTAGTGTTGAAAGTGCAAATAGTCAGGCTGGTTCTCAAGTCAAATTTATATTTACCAAGCGAAATTTATTGAAATAATACAATATATTAGGTTTATATAGATTATTAAGATACTTTTGTAATAAATAAGTACAAATACATCCGCACAAACTCTTTTTTACATTTAATGTAAAATCCCTTTCCTTTTATTTAGGGCTATTGGCAAGAGTTAAATTACGGATGTGTTCGGGCATCGTAATTAAAATATATCTAAATGAGTGAAAAAATTCGCTTTGATTCGCTTCCTTTATCGGAAGGAATCCAAGCCGCAGTTAAAGAAATGGGCTTTGAATATGCTTCTCCCATTCAATCAGAAGCAATTCCATTTGTTATGGAGGGTAGAGATGTAATCGGTCAGGCGCAGACAGGCACTGGAAAAACTGCAGCATTTGGCATACCCATGATTGAGCATATTGTTCCTTTTGAGAAATTTGTTCAAGCGATCATTTTATGTCCTACCCGTGAATTAGCGGTTCAGGTTTCAGAAGAAATGAGAAAATTGTCCAAATTCACAAAAGGAGTTTGGGTAACTACTGTTTATGGTGGTGATTCGATCGACAGACAAATTAAGTCTTTAAAAGCTGGTGCAAACATCGTCGTAGGAACTCCTGGACGTGTGATCGATTTAATTGAGCGTAGAGCCTTGAAATTGAATCAGACCTCTATGGTCGTTTTGGATGAGGCGGATGAAATGTTAGACATGGGTTTCCGTGAGGATATTGAAAGTATTTTAGAAGAAATTCCGAATGAGCGTCAGACGGTTTTATTCTCAGCTACGATGTCCAAGCCTATTTTGGCTTTGACAAATCGTTATTTAACGGATCCTAAATTAGTTAAGGTGGTTAAGAATGAGATTACCAACGTTAATATTGAGCAATTATATTTTGATGTTAAAGGAAGAGCTAAAATGGAGATAACTACCCGTTTGATCGATTTTTATGCATTAAAATTAGTTTTAATTTTTTGTAATCAGAAAAAGCGTGTTGACGAGGTTGTTGAAGAATTAGCACTGAGAGGTTATGCAGCCGAAGGCTTGCATGGTGATTTAAGACAGAGTCAGCGCACGCAAGTAATGAATCGTTTCCGTTCTGGAAATGTTAGTTTTTTAGTCGCGACGGATGTTGCAGCTCGTGGCTTGGATGTTGAAAATGTGGATGCCGTTATTAATTATGATATCCCATTAGACGAAGAATATTACGTACACCGTATCGGCCGTACAGGTCGTGCAGGTAAATTTGGTAAAGCTTTTACTTTGGTAGTAGGTTCAGAACGTAATCGTTTACGTGAAATTATGAACTATACCAAAGTGAAAATAGATAAGGGGGTAATTCCAACTTTCTCTGATGTGGTCGGTATTAAAAAAGGCATGTTTATTGAGCGTGTCGCTAGTACTATCGCAGAAGGTGACTTGGATTTGTTTGCTGATGCATTACCTAACTTGCAACATGCTGGATTTACAGTAGATCAAATTGTAAGTGCGCTAGTGAAATTGAGCATGGGAGTTCAGAAAAATGAGTTTGGAGATGAAAACTTAGAAGGAGAACTTGAACGTCAATCACGCAAATATGGCCGTGATGAGCGCGGGGGTGGTGGAGGATTTAGAGATCGCAACGATCGTGGAGGAGACCGTGATGGCCGTAGAGGTGCTGGTCGCTTTGATCGCGATTCTCGAGGTGGTGGAGATCGTGGAGGACGTTTTGAAAGAGGAAATGATCGTGATCGTTCATCAGCTCCGAGAGGCCCTCGCATGGATCGTGAAGGAAAACCATATCGTTCAGATGAAAATATGGTCCGCATGTTTGTTAACATTGGATTTGACGAAAAAATATCACCTTCTAATATTGTAGGTGCCTTTGCAGGAGAGTCTGGAATTCCAGGAAATGTATTAGGTCAAATACAAATAGAGAATAAACATACGTATGTAGATGTTCCTAAGGAGTATGCCAATGTCGTTTTAGAAAAAATGGCAGGTGCTCAAATTAAGGGTAAAAGGGTTTTAGTTGAGATAGCTAAACCAGCTTAATCTTAAAAAATTTTCAATTTTAAAGGGTGACTATTCAGTCACCCTTTTTTTATACCAAAAACTTAGTATAAATTTGAAGATTAAAGCTGCATATACTAGTTTGTATGGTGAGTAAAGGAAATACGTATTGGTTGTTGACGGTATTGCTGATTATCGGTGGTATTTTATTGTCAACCTATATTTCATCTTCCTCTCGTACAAAAATTTCCTACGCACAAGATGTTAAACCCATCTTGAATAAGAATTGCATCACTTGCCATGGGGGTGTTAAAAAGCAAGGGAAGTTTAGTTTGCTCTTTCAAGAGGAAGCTTATGCCATTACGGCTTCAGGCAGACCCAGTATTGTCCCATTTCATCCAGAAAAAAGCGATTTTATAAGCCGTCTACATTCCAAAGATCCCGAGGAAAAAATGCCTTATAAAAAGGAGCCATTGACTTCTAAAGAAATCAAGATATTGACTCAATGGGTCAAAGAAGGAGCTAAATGGGAGGATCATTGGGCTTATTTACCCGTTAAAAAACCTTCTATTCCATCTAGCGAAGGATTGCTTTCAAAATTAATGTTTTGGACTAAAAGTTTTGTTAAAAACCCGGTCGATGATTTTGTATTAGATGAGTTAGCGAATCAAGGTTTAACTCACTCAAAACAGGCTGACAAAGATATTTTAATTCGCCGACTATCTCTTGACTTAACAGGTTTGCCTCCCACAGAAGCTATGGTGAAGGAATTTAGCCTTATTGATTCGGATGAAGATTATGCGAAATTTGTTGACAAATTGATGAATTTACCCTCTTTTGGTGAGAAATGGGCCTCCGTATGGTTAGATTTAGCTCGTTACTCAGATAGCCGGGGTTACCAAAAAGATAACGGTAGAACCATTTGGCCATATCGAGATTGGGTGATATCCTCCTTTAATAAAAATTTATCTTTTCGTGAATTTGTGAAAAAACAATTAGCCGGAGATTTATTGGAAAATCCTAAAGATGAAGATTACATTGCCACAGGATTTCATCGCAATACGATGAATAATGATGAAACGGGAACTGTGGACGAAGAATTTAGAGTAGCAGCTGTTATAGATCGTGTTAATACGACTTGGGATGCATTGCATGGTACTTCATTTTCTTGCGTTCAATGTCATAGCCATCCATATGATCCTATCAAGCATGATGAATATTATAAATTCATGGCATTTTTAAACAATACCAGGGACGAAGATACAGGAGACGAAGCTCCTAACATACGCCAATTTAAAGAAACTGATCTTCAGAAATTAACGGATTTTCAATTTAAAATTTCTTCTTTACCTACGGAACAAAAAAATTATTTAAACCGATTTGTAAAATTTTTAGAACCTCGGTTTCATGCTCATTATGCAGACAATTATAATGAGGGAGCCCTTTTGGGGGGTACGCAAATTGGCTTGAGACACACGGGTAGTTGTCGGCTCCCAAATTTAAAAACAGAAGGGGTCAAGCAATTACTCATTCAGTACTCTTCTAAAAATCCGGGCGGGATATTGCAAATTAGGGCTGGAGGTATTGATGGAAAAATTGTTTTGAAAGTTAAATTGGATACCACCTCCAAAGGTAAATTGTTGACTTTGAAATGGCCTGAGTCTACGGGTAGGCAAGACTATTACCTAGAAGCTTTCAATGGGAAATTGGCCGGCAAAGCTGATGATGTGTTTAAAATAGTGTGGTTTGCTTTACTACCAGAACTAAATCTGAGTAAAAATAATTTTGAGGAATTCTTGTCCTTAATTAATACTAAGACTGATAATTTCCCTATTTATTTAGAAATGCCAAAGGACTATAGTCGGAATACTTTTGTTTTTAAACGTGGCAATTGGCTTGTTCATGGTGATTCTGTCCAAGCTGATGTGCCTGCATTTATGAATAAATTTAAACCAGAATGGCCTAGGAATCGTCTTGGACTTGCCAATTGGGTCGTGGATGCTGCAAATCCTTTATTTGCTCGGAATGTGGCGAATCGTTTTTGGGAGCAATTGTTTGGAATGGGTATTGTGGAAACGTTAGAAGATTTTGGTTCTCAAGGGGCCAAACCTTCTCATCAAAAACTATTAGATTATTTGGCTTATCAGTTTATTTTCAAATATGATATGAAGCCTAAAGCTTTGATCAAAGAAATAGTATGTTCATCGACCTATCAGCAAGATTCAAAAGCGAGTAAATCTATCATTGCCACAGATCCCTACAATAAATATTTATCTCGAGGACCTCGGTTCAGACTATCTGCGGAACAGGTAAGGGATCAAGCTTTGTCTGTCTCTGGCCTGTTAAACCCAAAAATGTTTGGTAAACCTGTGATGCCATTCCAACCAGAAGGAGTATGGCAAGCGGTGAACAGTAGCTTAAAATGGAAACAAAGTGAAGGGAATGAGCAGTATAGAAGAGCTATTTACATATTTACAAGACGAACGGGACCTTACCCATCTCAGTTTACTTTTGACTCTCCTTCACGTGAAGTTTGTTTAGTTCGAAGAGTCCGTACAAATACCCCATTGCAAGCACTTGTACTTCTTAATGATCCTGTTTTTGTGGAAGCGGCCCATAAAATTGCCTTAGATATGGCTAAGATGAAAACGGATAAACCTGAAGAGAGAATTGCTGCGATGTATAAAAAAATGTTTGTTCATCCGATTAAAACTAAAGATTTAACTACTTTGGTAAATTTGTTTAACAAGGGTCAGTCGATGAAAACATCGAATAAAATTCAAGGCTATGAATGGGCGGCAAGTGCCATGTTGAATTTGGATGAATTTGTGACTAAAATGTAAAATATGAGTCAAGAACTAGAAAATAGAGCATTAAGTTATTTAACTCGCAGACATTTTTTACGGCAATGTTCTACAGGGATGGGTATGATGGCTCTCGGTTCTATGCTGGGATCCTGCGAAAATACGCCATTAGGCCAAGAAGAATCTTTGGCTAAGTTGGCTCATATTCTGCCTAAGGCCAAGCGTGTGATTTATATTCACAAAGCAGGTTCACCATCCCAATTAGAACTTTTTGATTATAAGCCTGAATTAGTCAAATGGCATGGTAAAGACTGCCCGGAGGAACTGCTGAAAGGGAAAACCTTTGCCTTTATTCGAGGAGTTCCTAAAATGCTGGGACCTCAAGGTAAATTCAATCAATTTGGGCAATCAGGAGCTTGGGTATCAGATTATTTGCCTTATTTTCAAAATGTGGTCGATGAGGTGTGCTTTTTAAAAGCTATGCATACGGATCAATTTAATCATGCTCCTGCGCAGTTATTTATGCAAACAGGAAGCGCACGTTTAGGAAGGCCTGGAATGGGTGCTTGGGCTGTTTATGGCTTAGGCTCTGAAAATGCTAATTTACCTGGGTTCATTGTACTTACCTCTGGTAATAAATATCCAGAAGGAGGAAAGAGTATTTGGGGAAGCGGTTTTCTACCTTCTATTTATCAAGGGGTACATTGTAGGTCAACAGGCGAGCCCGTTTTGTATGTTGAAAATCCAAGTCAAGTTTCTCGCGAGAATAGGCGAAGTACCATTGACGCTATCAATGAAATAAATCAAAGAGAATACGAAGAATATCAAGATCCTGAAATATTAACTCGAATTTCTCAATATGAGATGGCATTTAAAATGCAAGCATCCGTACCTGAGGTAATGGATATTCGTGATGAGCCGGAATATATTCATAATTTATATGGGACGACCATCGGAACTCCTTCTTTTGCCAATAATTGCCTTTTAGCTCGAAAATTAGCTGAAAATGGGGTTCGATTTATTCAATTGTACGATTGGGGTTGGGATACGCACGGCTCTAGTGCATCAGAAGCATTGGAAATAGGATTGCGGACTAAGTGTAAAGAAACAGACCAAGGAATGAGTGCTTTGTTATTTGATTTAAAGCAAAGGGGATTATTGGATGAAACGTTGGTGGTTTGGAGTGGTGAATTTGGTCGTACTCCCATGCAAGAAAATCGAGATAATAAACCAGCTCCTTTTTTAGGTCGTGACCATCACCCTGACGCATTTACCATTTGGATGGCGGGTGCAGGCGTAAAAAAAGGATTTACTTATGGGGCAACCGACGAAATTGGGTACTCAGGAGTAGAAGGGAAAGCACATATTCATGACCTTCAAGCAACTATTTTGCACATATTAGGTTTGGATCATGAAAAATTAACCTATCCTTTTCAAGGGAGGTCATTTAGATTAACTGATGTGGCGGGTAAAATAATTACTCCAATTTTAGCCTAAG
>Ga0209617_10000918_pt1 | contig 13416 bp, 10 predicted proteins | sample LakEriepJuly2011_2_FD_187459 | JGI IMG/M metagenome (GOLD analysis project Ga0209617, IMG submission 187459) | Freshwater microbial communities from dead zone in Lake Erie, Canada - CCB epilimnion July 2011 (SPAdes) (version 2) | ecosystem: Environmental > Aquatic > Freshwater > Lentic >... | reverse complement strand
CTGACCTTCGCGGTCATCCAGTTCGTGCCGGGCGGGCCGGTGGAGCAGGTGATGTCGCAGCTCAGCAACCGCACCAGCGGTGGCGAGCGGGCCGGTCCGGACGCCAGCTACCGCGGCCGCCAGGGCGTGGACCCGGCGCAGGTCGAGGAGCTCAAGAAGCTCTATGGCTTCGACAAGCCCGCGCCTGAGCGCTTCCTGGCCATGCTGATGTCCTACGCGCGCTTCGATCTGGGCGAGAGCTTCGTGCACCACAAGTCGGTGTGGGCGCTCATCCAGGAGAAGCTGCCCGTCTCCATCAGCCTGGGGTTGTGGACCTTCTTCCTGAGCTACCTGGTCTCGGTGCCGCTGGGCATCGCGAAGGCGGTGCGTACGGGCTCGCGCTTCGACATGGTCACCAGCCTGCTCGTGCTGGTGGGCTATGCCATCCCTGGCTTCGTGCTGGGCGTGGCGCTGCTGGTGCTGTTTGGCGGCGGCAGCTTCCTGCAATGGTTCCCACTGCGCGGCCTGACCTCGCCGAACTGGGATGAGCTGGGTTGGGCGGCCAAAGCCACCGACTACCTCTGGCACATCGCCTTGCCGGTGACGGCCAGCGTGCTGGGCAGCTTCGCCGTGGTCACCATGCTGACCAAGAATGCTTTCCTCGACGAGATCCGCAAGCAGTACGTGCTGACCGCCCGGGCCAAGGGCCTGGACGAGCGCAAGGTGCTGTGGAAGCACGTCATGCGCAACGCCCTCATCCCCCTGGTGACGGGCTTCCCTTCGGCCTTCATCGGGGCCTTCTTCACGGGCTCGCTGTTGATCGAGACGCTGTTTTCGCTCGACGGCCTGGGCCTCTTGAGCTACGAATCCGTCATGCGCCGCGACTACCCCGTGGTGCTGGGCACGCTCTACCTCTTCACCCTCATCGGCCTGGTGACCAAGCTCATCAGCGACCTGTGCTACGTCTGGGTGGACCCCCGCGTGAGGCTGGACGCATGAGCCAAGAGATGTCCCGAACGTCCCGCGCACCTGTTCCGCAGCCAATGGCTTCAGCTCCGCCGTCACCATCGCCATCTCGTCGCGCCTGGCTGCGCTTCCGCCAGCAGCGCCTGGGCTACTGGAGCCTGCTGCTGTTCACGGTGCTGATGGTGCTGAGCCTGTGCGCCGAGCTGGTCTCCAACGACAAGCCCCTGGTGGCGCGCTACCAGGGCCACTGGTACTTTCCCATCGTGCAAAACGTGCCCGAGACGGTGTTCGGTGGCGACTTCGACAGCCCCACCGATTACCTCGACCCCTTCATCGTTGCGCAGTTCAAGCGGCCGGGCAATTTCGCCATCTACCCGGTCAACCGCTCGCACCACCGCACCATCAACTACTTCGCCAAGTCGCCCAACCCGGCACCGCCCTCGGCCGACAACTGGCTGGGCACGGACGACCGGGGCCGCGACGTGTTCGCCCGCTTGTTGTATGGCTTCCGCGTCTCGGTGCTGTTCGGCTTGGCGCTCACGCTGATCGGCGTGGCGGTCGGGGTGTTGACCGGTGCGGTGCAGGGCTTTTACGGCGGGCGCACCGACCTGTTCTTCCAGCGCTTCATCGAGGTCTGGAGTTCCATGCCCGAGCTTTACCTGTTGATCATTTTCTCGGCGGTCTTCACGCCCAGCATCTGGCTGCTGCTGGTGCTGCTGAGCCTGTTTGGCTGGATCGGCCTGTCCGACTACGTGCGCGCCGAGTTCCTGCGCAACCGCCAACTCGACCATGTGCGCGCCGCCCGCGCCATGGGCCAGAGCAACTGGCAAATCATCCGCCGCCACATCCTGCCCAACAGCATGACGCCGGTCGTCACCTTCCTGCCTTTCCGCATGAGCGCGGCCATCCTGGCGCTGACCTCGCTGGACTTCCTCGGCCTGGGTGTGCCGCCCGACACGCCCAGCCTGGGCGAGCTGCTGCTGCAAGGCAAGAACAACCTCGACGCCTGGTGGATTTCGCTGTCCACCTTCGCCGTGCTGGTGCTGTCGCTGCTGCTGCTGACCTTCATGGGCGACGCCTTGCGCGACGCGCTGGACCCGCGCAAGGAAGATGCACGATGAGCGAGCGCAACACCAACCGCCTGTTGCTCGATGTGCAGGACCTGCGCATCGCCTTTGGCGACCGCGAAGTCGTGCGCGGCGTGAGCCTGAGCCTGGCCCGTGGCGAGAAACTGGCGCTGGTGGGTGAGTCCGGATCTGGCAAGTCCATCACCGCCATGAGCCTCTTGCGCCTGGTGGCCGATGCCCGCGTGAGCGGCCGCGCCATCTTCCATGGCAAGGACGATCCCACGGGCGCCACCGCAGGCCCTCGCGACCTGCTGACCCTGCCCGAGCGCGAGCTGCGCAGCGTGCGTGGCCGCGACATCGCCGTCATCTTCCAGGAGCCCATGACGGCGCTCAACCCCTTGTTCTCGATTGGCGACCAGATCGCCGAGGTCATCGAGTTGCACCAGGCCGTGCCGCGGGCCCAGGCCTGGGAGAAGGCCGTGGCGCTGCTGGCCACCACGGGCATCCCCGAGCCGGAACGCCGCGCGCGCAGCTTCCCGCACCAGCTTTCAGGTGGGCAGCGGCAGCGCGCCATGATCGCCATGGCGCTGGCCTGCCAACCCCAAATCTTGCTGGCCGACGAGCCCACGACCGCGCTGGACGTGACCGTGCGTGGTCAGATCTTGGGCCTGCTGAGCGACCTGCAGCGCACACATGGCATGGCCGTGCTGATGATCACCCACGACCTGCACCTCGTGCGCCGTTTCGCCGACCGCGTGGCCGTGATGGAGCACGGTGTGATTGTCGAAACCGGGCCGGTGGCCGAGGTGTTTGCCAACCCGCAGCACGCCTACACCCGCAAGCTGCTGGACAGCCGCCCGCAGCGCGACCCACAGCCCCTGCCCGAAAACCCAGCGCCGCCGGTCATCGCCGGGCGCAGCCTGAACGTGCGCTACCCCGTGCCCAAGGCAGGTTTGGCGGGCTGGTTCACCCATGCTTGGTTCGACGCGGTCAAGGGGGCCTCCTTCGAGGTGCCGGCCGGACGCACGCTGGGTGTGATCGGCGAGTCGGGTTCGGGCAAATCGACGCTGGCCCTGGCCGCACTCGGCTTGCAGCCTTTCCAGGGTGAACTCAGCGTGGCGGGTGGCCACTGGCGGTTCCGTGCCAAGGCCGATCGCCCCTTGCGCCGCGCCGTGCAGGTGGTGTTCCAGGACCCGTTCTCGTCGCTGTCACCACGCATGACGGTGGAAGAAATCGTCGGCGAGGGGCTGGAAGTCCACCAACCCGGCCTGACGGCTGCGCAGCGCCAGGCAAGGGTCGTCGCCGTGCTGGACGAGGTCGGCTTGAGCGAGGCGCAGTTCCCTGGGCTGCTGCAGCGCTACCCGCATGCGTTTTCAGGTGGCCAGCGCCAGCGCTTGGCCATGGCGCGCGCCCTGGTGCTGGAGCCCCAGGTGCTGGTGCTCGACGAGCCCACCAGCGCGCTCGACGTCACCATCCAGAAGCAGATCCTGGGTTTGCTGCAACGCCTGCAGCGCGAGCGTGGCCTGAGCTACCTGCTCATCACGCACGACGTGGAGGTGGTCGCGGCCATGGCGCACGAGGTCATCGTGATGAAGGCTGGCGAGATCGTGGAGCACGGCAGCGTCCAGCAAGTCCTGGGCACGCCGCAGCACCCTTACACCCAGGGTTTGATCTCGGCCAGCTTGGTGGCTGACCTGATTTGACTCGACCGGGCCGTGGGGCTCAGATGCCCATCTTGCCCAGGCGGTCCATCAGTTCGCGCAAGGTGTTCACCAGGTAGGGGTGGCCGGCTTCGAGCTTGGCCTCCAGGGCCTGGGCCAGGGCGTTGATGTCGGGCTCGTTTTCGGAATCAACCGATGCGGTCGCGGCAGCCTCGGTGGATGCCTGGCTCAGAACCCGCTGGATGTCCTGGTCCAGTGCCTGCAGGGATTGCTTCAAGGCATCGTCCACCTGCGGGCTGGCGGCCAGTTCGGCGTGCAGTTTCTCCAGCAGCGCATTCAGTTCCTGACGGTTCATGGCAGAGGTCTCCTTTTGTCCCATTCTGCCAGCACCGCCTCAGAAGCCAAGCGCTCAATGGGTCAGAAGACGCCACCCTTCATCTGCCCGCGGTGGCTGTCGTACATCCGCCTCACCCAGGCCATGGCAGGGCGCTGGCTCCACGGTGCAACGGCTTGCTTCATGCCCTCACGGTAGGCGGCATCGCCGTACACCGGGTGCTGGTTTGGACATGCCAGTGGGGCCAGGATCGCTGCGGCGGTGATGTCGGCCACGGTGAGGCGATCGCCCACCAGGTGCTGGCGACCATCGGCGATTTCGCGGTCCAGCCAGTCCATGACCAGGCGGATGCGGTCTTCGGCCAGCAGCACGCGCGCCGGTCGGATGTGCAGCTTTTGCTTGAATACCCAGCGCATCAGCGGGTAGGTGGCGCGGATGATGGTGGCCTGCCAGGGCGATGCGTGGTCGGTCCACAACTTGACGATGTGGGCGTCCGCACTGCCGAAACTGTGCGCGTAAAGGTAGCGCGCAACGTCTTTGCCGATGGCATCGAAGCGTTGCTCGACCTCGCGCATGGGCTGTCTCAGAGCCTCGGGCATCACGGCCAATGGGCCACGTTGCTCCTGCAGCCAAGCCAGGATGCGGGGGCTGTCCTGGATGGCATCCTGATCTGCTTGCAGGATGGGCAGTGTGGTCTGACCACGTCGCCCCATGCGCAGCGCCGGTGCGATGTGGAAAGCCGGACTCAAACAGACCTCGCGGTAGGGGATGTTGCTGCTGTCCAGCGTCCAGCGGACTTTCTCGCTGTAGTGCGACATGGCGAAGGTGTAGAGCGTCAGTGGGGGCTGTGCTTGTGCCATGGGTCAGCCCGCCGCGCGCAGTCGGTAGCCCACGCGGGGGAAATGCACGTGCACCTCACCGCAGCGCTCAGTGTGCAGGCGCAGCGTCAACCGATGCGCGTTGATGGCGACCAATTCGCCCTGCACGCTGGTGCCGTGACCAAGCTGTTCTGGGGTGATCTGCACCTGCTGGCCGAGTGACACACCGCTGGCGTCGGGTGAGGTGTTGTCGGTGGGAAGAGGCGCTGGCAGGGCGGCGGCTGCGATCAGCAGCGCCTCCTCTGCGGTGCAGTCTTCCGGCTTGCCGTGACCGAAGGCGGCCATGCGGGCCATCCACGTGGCCACCGACGGCAGCCCGGCAAAATCAAAACGACCATTCGCCAGGAACCACAGGGTCGCGTACAGGGTGAAGTCGCCGCCACCCGGGTGTGCACCATTCACGAAGGGGGCACCACCACTGGTGGCTGCCGACAAGGCGGTTTCGAGCCAAGCCAGCTGGGTGTGCAACTCCTGCGTGGCCAGGGGCAGGGCGGCTTTCAGCGCTTCACGCTCCAGCGGTGCACCACGCAGCGCGGCGCGGTCGGCCAGCAGGGCATCTGGCAGGAAGTCGGCCAGGGCGCCGAAGGTGTAGCCGACCGCGCGGCCGAACAGGTTCGTGTCCACCCAGTGTTCGACGATTTCGGTGAAATGACCGGGCGCGTTGCGGATGCTGGGCTCCGGCTGCCGAGCCTCCAGCACCTCGGCGATCAAGTGGGTGTCGCAATAGACGTCGGCACCGATCTGCAGCACCGGCACCTTGCGGTAGCCGCCGGTCAGCGCGACCAGGTCCGGCTTGGGTGCCACGCGAGGCACCTTCACCGAGCGCCAGGCCAAGCCTTTGTGGCCCAGCATCACGCGGACTTTCTCCGCGTAAGGCGACTCGTTGTAGTGGTGCAGGATCAGCGTGTTCACATCAGGCTCCGGGGCGGGGTGGGTATCTGAACGATTCTGCGCGGCAAATTCATGACGTGCTATTGTCGTAAAAGACATCTTTGAGGTTGATATGGACAATCTCTCGCCGCCTGTTTCTGCGCAAACCACGCGTCCGCCTCGCCAGGTTCACCGCGTGGCCGTGGTGGTGTGCCCGCAGCACAGCCTGGGCAGCATTGGCCTGGTGCTGGACGTCTTCCGCATGGGTAACCAGTTGCCGGGCGCCCACCGTTTCGAGCTGATCCGCGTGAGCGAGGATGGTCAGCCCGTCCCCCACCCGGATGGCTTGCTCGCGGTGGAAGGCGGGCCGGAGCAACTGAAGGGGGCCGACCTGGTCGTCATCCCCTCGCTGTGGACGAAGGGGCCCGACGCGGCGGCCTCGCACCCGAACGTGATCGCAGCCCTGGGCGCCTTGCCCGCGGGTGTGCGCGTGGCCACGTTGTGCTCGGGCGTGTACCTGCTGGCAGCGACGGGACGTTTGGACGGCCAGGTCGCCACCACCCACTGGATGCTGGCCGACGAGCTGCAAGCGCGCCACCCCGGGGTGCAAGTGCAGCCGGAACACAACCTCACCCAAGCCGCGGGGATGTGGTGTTCGGGCGGCTCGCTGGCCGGGGTCGATGCCTGTTTGCGCGCGGTGCAGACCCTGGCCGATCGCGACACCGCGCGCGCCCTGGCCCGCATGCTGGTCACCGAACTCGACCGTGGGCCGCAGTCACTCTACATGCCGCCCCCGGGCTGGCGCCGCCACACCGACGCCGACGTCCGCCGGCTGCAGGACCGCATCGAGGCCGATGTGGCCGCGCCCTTGTCTTTGCAGGCGCTGGCCGATGTCATCCATGTCAGCGTGCGCACTTTGCAGCGGCGCTTTCTGGCCGCCACGGGCACCACGCCCATCCAATACCAGCAGTCTTTGCGGTTGACCCGTGCCCAGGATTTGCTCGAAACCGCCCGTCTGTCGGTGGCCGATGTCGCCGAGGCCGTGGGTTACACAGACCGTGTGGCATTTGGGCGCCGGTTTAAGAAGCACACGGGCATGACGCCTGCGGCCTGGCGGCAGCGACACACCGTCAGCCATGACCTCGACCACGCTCGGTCATGAAAAAAGGGCCCGAGGGCCCCTGGTGTGTGCGCTGCTGAAGTCGCTCACTCGGCGAGGTCACCCAAGCCGCCCATCACGTGGCTGAAGCCGCCGTCCACGTAGGTGATCTCCGCGGTCACGCCACCGGCCAGGTCCGACAGCATGAAGGCGGCCACGTTGCCGACGTCCTCGACGGTGACGTTGCGGCGCAGCGGGGCGTTCTGCTCGACCACGCTCAAGATCTTGCCGAAGCCCTTGATGCCGGATGCGGCCAGCGTCTTGATCGGGCCGGCCGAGATGCCGTTGACGCGGATGCCCTTGGGGCCCAGGCTGGCGGCGGTGTAGCGCACGCTGGCCTCCAGCGAGGCCTTGGCCAGGCCCATGGTGTTGTAAGCCGGCACGATGCGCTCGGCGCCCAGGTAGGACAGCGTCAGCAAGGCAGCCTGCGGATTCAGGTAGGGCAGGGCGGCCTTGGCCATGGCCGGGAAGCTGTAGGCCGAGATGTCGTGGGCGATGCGGAAGCCCTCGCGCGACAGGCCTTCCAGGAAGTCACCGGCGATGGCCTCACGCGGGGCAAAGCCGATGGAGTGCACGAAGCCGTCGAAAGTCGGCCAGGTCTTGGCCAGGTCGGCGAACATGGCGGCGATCTGCTCGTCGCTGCCCACGTCACAATCGAAGATCAGCTCGGAGTTGAACTCCTTGGCGAATTCGGTGATCCGGTCCTTGAAGCGCTCGCCCACATAGCTGAAGGCGAGTTCGGCGCCTTCGCGCTGGCATGCTTTGGCGATGCCATAGGCGATGGAGCGGTTGGACAGCAGGCCCGTGATCAACAGGCGTTTGCCGGCGAGAAATCCCATGGGGTCTCCAAATGAGGTCATTACCAGGCCAGGATTCTGGCACGGACACGGCCTTCAACAGAATTTCGGGCACAAGCCTTGCTGAGGCGCCTTCATCGGGGTAAAATCCGAGATTGGCTGCTTTTGGTGGCGCCTGTTCCTCTGGTGTTTCCTTGTGAACACGTGGGAGTGGCGTGTCGGAGGCGGTTCGTCTCGTGTTGGTCACCTGGTGTGGCGCCGGGCGGTGCGGGTCTTTGATCGGCGTCTGCTGGTGTGGCGTTGGGTCGGCGGACTTCAGAATGGGCGGATCACTCCAGCCCTTTTTTTTTGCTCGACCGCTTTTGCCGGCATGCTGCTGGCGTTTTTTGTTGGAAGCCCCTGGATCGGATGACCTGGCTGAATGTCGTTGAAACCACCGTGACCGGTTTGGGTTACGAGCTTGTGGACTGCGAGCGCAGTTCACACGGGCTGCTGCGCGTCTACATCGACCGCCTGCCCGAGCAAGCCTACGACCTGCCGGGTGACCTGGTCACTGTGGACGACTGCGAAAAGGTTAATCGCCAGTTGCAGTACGCCCTGGAAACGGTCGATGCCGACTACAGCCGCCTGGAGGTCTCCTCCCCCGGTGTGGACCGCCCGCTGAAAACGCCGGCCCACTTCGAGCGATTCCTGGGTGAGCAGGTCGAGATCTCTCTCAAGGCCCCTTTCAAGGGCCGCAAGAAATACAGTGGTGTGTTGTGCACATCGCAGGACGGCGACGAAGCCGCCACCGCCTCGGGCCAGGCCTGGGGCCTGGTGCTCAAGCCGGCCGATGCGGACAAGCCACTGTCGAAAACGGCAGCCAAGAAGCTGGCCAAAGATCAAGCCGCGGGCATCGCTGCACCGCAGGATGTGTATGAAGTTTTAGGTTTCACGCTCGATGAAATCCGCGAGGCCCGTCTGGTGCCGGAAGTGAGTTTCAAGGGTCGTGTGCGCCGGGCGGCAACCCCGGCAGACGTTGCCGTCGATGAGGCGCAAGAACTCGGAGGTCAGAACAAATGAATCGTGAACTGTTGATGCTGGTGGACGCCATCTCCCGTGAGAAGAGCGTGGACCGTGATGTGGTGTTTGGCGCGGTCGAATCCGCCCTGGCCTCTGCCACCAAGAAGCTCTACCAGGGCGAGGTGGACATCCGCGTCGCCATCGATCGCGAAAGCGGCGTGTACGAGACTTTCCGCCGCTGGTTGGTTGTGCCCGACGAGGCCGGCCTGCAGAACCCGGAAGCCGAAGAAATCCTGTCCGATGCCATCGACCGCATCGCCGACATCGAGGTCGGCGACTACATCGAAGAGTCCATCGAATCCGTGCCCATCGGACGCATCGGTGCGCAAGCTGCCAAGCAGGTCATTCTGCAAAAGATCCGTGACGCCGAGCGCGAGCAACTGCTCAACGATTTCCTCTCGCGCGGCGAGCGGATTTTCGTGGGCACCGTCAAGCGCCTGGACAAGGGCGACATCATCGTCGAGTCGGGCCGTGTCGAAGGCCGCCTCAAGCGCGGTGAGATGATCCCCAAGGAAAACCTGCGCTCCGGTGACCGCGTTCGCGCCTTCATCCTCGGCGTGGACCCCACCCAGCGTGGTCCGCAGATCATGCTGTCGCGCTCGTCGCCCGACTTCATGGTCGAGCTGTTCCGCCAGGAAGTGCCCGAAATCGAGCAAGGCCTGCTGGAGATCAAGAGCTGCGCCCGTGACTCCGGCTCGCGCGCCAAGATCGCCGTGCTGTCGCACGACAAGCGCGTGGACCCGATCGGCACCTGCGTCGGCGTGCGTGGTTCGCGCGTCACCGCCGTGACCAACGAGCTCGCCGGCGAGCGCGTGGACATCGTGCTGTGGTCGGAAGACCCCGCCCAGTTCGTGATTGGCGCCCTGGCCCCGGCCAATGTGCAATCCATTTTTGTCGATGAAGAACAGCACGGCATGGACGTGGTGGTGGACGAGGAAAACCTCGCCATCGCCATCGGCCGCGGTGGTCAGAACGTCCGCCTGGCGGCCGAGCTGACCGGCTGGCGCATCAACATCATGTCGGCTGAAGAGTCGGCACAGAAGCAGGCTGTCGAATCCGACTCCATCCGCAAGATCTTCGTCGACAAGCTCGACGTGGACGCGGAAGTCGCCGACATCCTGATCGCAGAAGGTTTCTCCAGCCTGGAAGAAGTGGCCTACGTGCCGCTGCAGGAAATGCTGGAGATTGCCTCTTTCGACGAAGACACGGTCAACGAACTGCGCACCCGAGCCAAGGATGCGCTGCTGACCATGGAAATCGCCAAGGAAGAAGAAGTCGAAGCCTTGTCGGAAAGCCTCAAGGGTTTGGAAGGCCTGACGCCGGAGCTGATCGCCAGCCTGGCCGATGCCGGTATCCACACCCGTGACGACCTGGCCGACCTCGCAGTGGACGAGCTGACCGAGATCACCGGAGTGTCCGAGGATCAGGCGCGCGCGCTCATCATCAAGGCCCGCGAACACTGGTTTGCCTGACGCAGCCAGAACCCGCCCGACCACCGCATCCGACACCACTCAAGCAAGCTCATCGCAAGGATCTACACAATGGCCGTGACCACCGTCGCACAACTCGCCGCGGAGCTGAATCGCCCGGCTGCGACACTGCTGGAACAGCTTCAGTCTGCCGGCGTGCCCAAGGCGGCAACCGACGACGTGCTGACGGAGGCCGACAAAGAGCGTCTGCTCGATCACCTGCGCACCGCCCACGGCTCGACCGGGGCCGACCGCAAGAAAATCACGCTGACCCGCAAGTCGACCACCGAAATCAAGCAGGCAGATGCCTCCGGCAAGGCTCGCACCATCCAGGTCGAAGTCAAGAAAAAGCGTGTCTTCGTCAAGCGCGATGAAGCGGGTGGCCCTGAAGAGGTCAACGAAGCTGAAATCGAGCTGGCCCGTCGCGAAGAAGAAGCGCGTGCCCAAGCCGATGCCCTGCGCGCCCAAGAGGAGCAGCTGGCCGAAGCCCGTCGCCAACGCGAAGAGCAAGAACGTGTCGAGCGTGCAGCCCGCGAAGCCGCCGCCGCTGAAGCCGCTGCCCGTCAGGCCGCTGCCGAAGCCGCTGCGCGTGAGCAGGCTGCCCGTGAGGCCGCTGCCGCGCAAGCCACGACTGCCGAACCGTCCGCCGAGGTCAGTGTGCCTGACGCAGCTGCTGTCAAAGAGGCTGCTGCAGCCAAGCGCGCGGCAGCCCAGGAAGTGGCGCGTGCCGAAGCCGCCGCACTGACAGCCGCCGCCCAGCGAGGCGCCCGCGGTGCCCGCAGCGGAGCGACCAAGGTCGCCGCCGACAAGCCGGCCGCCGAGCCGGTGGCACAGGCCGCCGTTGAGGCCAACGTGCCAGTCACAGCACCTGTCACCGTGCAACCGGCAGCCCTGCCTGCCGCCGAAGCGCCCAAGGCGCCGGCTGTGCGCGTGGTCAAGGCCGCCGACATCGAAGCCGAAGAGCAGAAACGCCTGGCCGACTTGGCCAACCGTCGCAAGGCTGCCGAGGCAGAAGCCGCGGCCATCCGCGCGATGATGAACGCGCCCAAGAAGGTCCTGACGGCCAAGAAGCCCGAAGAGGTCAAGCCAGCCGCCGATGCCGCAGGCATCAAGGGCACCATCCACAAGCCCAAGGGCGCACCGGGCGCCACCACGGCCCCTGGCAGCACGACGGCCAAGCCGGGCGACAAGAAGTCGATCAAGTCCGAGAAGTTGTCCTCCAGCTGGGCTGGCGACGACAAGAAGCGTGGCGCACCGGCCGGCAAGGGCCGCAGCGATGGCGCATCCGCAGGTCGCAGCAACAGCTGGAAGGCTCCGGGTGGCCGTGGTGGTCGCCGTGGTGATCGTGGTGACAGCCAGTCCACCTTCGTGGCACCGACCGAGCCGCAGATCATCGAGGTCCACATCCCCGAAACCATCTCGGTGGCCGACCTGGCCCACAAGATGTCGGTGAAGGCCTCCGAGGTCATCAAGCAGATGATGAAGCTCGGCCAGATGGTCACCATCAACCAGCAGCTGGACCAGGAAACCGCCATGATCGTGGTGGAAGAAATGGGCCACAAGGCGTTTGCCGCCAAGCTGGACGACCCCGATGCCTTCCTCGAGGAAGAACACGCAGAACAAACCGCCGAGGTGTTCCCCCGTGCGCCTGTGGTCACCGTCATGGGCCACGTGGACCACGGCAAGACCTCGCTGCTGGACTACATCCGCACCTCGCGTGTGGCGGCTGGTGAAGCTGGTGGCATCACGCAGCACATCGGTGCCTACCACGTGAACACGCCGCGCGGCATGATCACCTTCCTGGACACCCCGGGTCACGAGGCCTTCACGGCCATGCGTGCCCGTGGTGCCAAGGCCACCGACATCGTCATCCTGGTGGTGGCAGCCGACGACGGCGTCATGCCGCAAACGAAGGAAGCCATCCACCACGCGAAGGCGGCTGGCGTGCCCATCGTGGTCGCCATCAACAAGATCGACAAGCCCGGCGCCAGCACCGAACGTGTGACGCAAGAGTTGGTCGGCGAGCAGGTCGTTCCGGAAGCCTACGGTGGTGATTCGCCGTTCGTGCCGGTGTCGGCCAAGATGGGCCTGGGCATCGACGACCTGCTGGAACAGGTTCTGCTGCAAGCCGAAGTGCTGGAACTCACCGCCCCGAAGGAAGCCATGGCCAAGGGCTTGGTGATCGAAGCGCGTCTGGACAAGGGCCGCGGCCCTGTGGCCACCGTGCTGGTGCAGTCGGGCACCCTCAAGCGCGGCGACGTCGTGCTGGCTGGTGCGTCCTATGGCCGTGTGCGCGCCATGCTGGACGAAGACGGCAAGCCCGCCACCGAGGCTGGCCCTTCCATCCCTGTGGAAATCCAGGGCTTGACCGAAGTGCCGGGTGCCGGTGACGAGTTCATGGTGCTCTCCGATGAGCGCCGTGCACGCGAAATCGCCACCTTCCGCCAAGGCAAGTACCGTGACGTCAAGCTGGCCAAGCAGCAGGCCGCCAAGCTGGAGAACATGTTCGAGCAAATGGGTCAGGGCGGCGACGTTCAGACCTTGGCGCTGATCATCAAGGCCGACGTGCAAGGCTCTCAGGAAGCGCTGGCCGCTTCGCTGCTCAAGCTCTCGACGCCCGAGGTCAAGGTGCAGATCGTGCACGCCGCCGTGGGTGGCATCTCCGAGTCGGACGTCAACCTGGCGATCGCCTCGAAGGCCGTCATCATCGGCTTCAACACCCGTGCGGATGCCAACGCCCGCAAGGTGGCCGAGCACAATGGCGTCGACCTGCGCTACTACAACATCATTTACGACGCCGTGGACGATGTGAAAGCAGCGATGGGCGGCATGCTGGCCCCCGAGCAGCGCGAAGAAGTCATCGGTTCCGCCGAGATCCGCCAGGTCTTTGTTGCCTCGAAGATCGGCACGATCGCGGGTTGCATGGTCACCGACGGCGTGGTGCGTCGCACCGCCAAGCTGCGCCTGCTGCGCGAGAACGTGGTCATCTACACCGGCGAACTCGAAGGCCTCAAGCGCTTCAAGGACGACGTCAAGGAAGTCAAGGAAGGCTTCGAGTGCGGCCTCAGCATCAAGAACTACAACGACATCAAGGAAGGCGACGTCCTCGAATTCTTCGAAATCAAGGAAGTGGCTCGCACGCTGTAATTTGCAGATGCACCCCCCAAGCAGGGC
>Ga0209617_10000917_pt1 | contig 13429 bp, 12 predicted proteins | sample LakEriepJuly2011_2_FD_187459 | JGI IMG/M metagenome (GOLD analysis project Ga0209617, IMG submission 187459) | Freshwater microbial communities from dead zone in Lake Erie, Canada - CCB epilimnion July 2011 (SPAdes) (version 2) | ecosystem: Environmental > Aquatic > Freshwater > Lentic >... | reverse complement strand
TCAGGGAGAGGCTGGCGATCTCGTCGCCGATCTTGGTCACCTTCGCATCAAACGTCTTCGTATCGGACATGTCTCAAACTCCTGTGCCTGTTCCAAGAGGCGCCGGACCTTCCGGCGTTTGACCCGATGGGGCCAGTCAGAACTCGGCGAAAAGGTTCAGTAAGAATGCGTCAGGCCTTGGCCGCGATGGTCTCGCCGGCTTCCAGCTTGCGCTCGATTTCCTTCACGATGCCCATCACGCGACCACCCGGACCCTTGACGGCGCCGAGCAGCTTGCGACCGGGCGACAGCACCAGGGTGACGACCTTGGCCTGCGCCTCTTCGCGCGTGGGGTACTGGCTGAGCGCTTCCACGCCCGCCTTGCCTTCGAAGGTGATGCCATCCAGGATGGCGGCCTTGAACTTCAGCGAATCCTTGTCCTTGGCCCACGCCACGATCTCGCGTGCCAGAGCCACAACGCTCTCGCCACCGTACACCAGGGCGCTGGGGCCGCTGAGGAACTTGGAGAGCGACTCGAGCGCGGTGCCTTGGAAGGCCTTGCCCGCCAGGGTGTTCTTGACCACGCTCACGCGGATCTTCTTGCCCACCAACTCGGTGCGCATGCGATTGTTGGTGCCCGCGTCCATGCCGCGGATCTCCACCAACACGCCACCTTCCACGCCTTCGAAGCGCTTCTGGTATTCGCGAACGATCATCTGCTTGATTGGCTTGCTCATGTTCGGTGCTCCGTGTTCAGGCGACCACCAGCACGCCAGGGCTCATGGCGGCGCTGATCACGCACTTCTTGAGGTAGGTGCCCTTCACGCTGGCCGGGCGGGCCTTGTCGATGGTGGCGATGAAGTGGCTGAGGTTCGCGACGAGCTGCTCGTCCTTGAAGCTCATCTTGCCGATGACGCAGTGCACGTTGCCACCGTCATCGTTGCGGTACTCCTGCTTGCCGGCGCCGTACTCCTTCACCGCACCCGCCACGTCGGGCGTCACGGTTCCGGCCTTCGGGCTGGGCATCAGACCCTTGGGTCCGAGCACCTTGCCGAGCTTGCTGACCACACGCATCATGTCGGGGCTGGCCACGGCCACGTCGAAATCCATCCATCCGCCTTCGATCTTGGCCACCAGCTCATCACCGCCGGCCTCGACGGCGCCGGCAGCCTTCGCCGCGGCAACCTTGTCGCTCTGGCAGAAGCACACCACGCGGGCGCTGCGGCCGATGCCGTGGGGCATGGCGATCGAGCCGCGAAGCGCCTGATCGGCGGACTTCGGGTCGATGCCAAGGTTCACCACCACGTTCACCGTCTGGTCGAACTTGGGGGCCTTGAACGTGCGCAGGGCCTTGATCGCTTCGGCCGGGGCCAAAGCGTTTGCGGGCTTGCTCTCGAGGTTGGCGCGCATGCGCTTGCCGAAACCGCGGAACGACGACTTGGTCTTCTTGTTGCTTGGAATGCTCATGGGATCAGGCCTCCACCGTCACGCCCATGCTTCGGGCAGTGCCTTCGACCACGCGCATCGCGTTCTCGACGCTGGTGGTGTTCAGGTCCTTCAACTTCTCTTCCGCGATCTTGCGGACCTGGTCCTTGCTCAGCTTGCCCACCTTCACGGTGTTGGGCTGGCCCGAACCCTTCTCGATCTTCAGGGCCGCGGCGATCATCACGCTCACCGGGCTCGACTTGATCTCGAGCTCGAACGTGCGATCGGCGAACACCGTGACGATGCAGCCAACCACGCGGCCGTTCAGGTCGCGTGTCTTCTCGTTGAACTGAGAGATGAACTGGCCGGGGTTGACGCCGTTGGCGCCCAGCACCGGGCCGAGTGGCGGAGCCGGCGTGGCCTTGCCACCCGGAGCCATGATCTTGAAAACCTTGGAAACCTTCTTGGCCATTGGTCCTTACCTCCTACCTGTCGGGCCCCCACAAGGGGCGTTGCTGGCTCAGCCAAGAGTCCAGCGCCGATTCGGTAGTTCTGACGGCGTGCGAATTCGAGCCGCGCAGTGTAGAGGAACCCGGGGGTGGCCGCAAGCCCATCGCGAGGCTGAGCGGTGGGGTGCCCGTCAATACATGAGGAAGAAGGCCACATCGCCAAAATCGATGTAACCATTGCCATCAAGGTCACTTGGGCACGCACAGGCGTTGTCCAGGCCGACCCGTTGCTGGCCGTTGGGATCGCCGTAGCAGGGGTTCAGGCTGCAATCGGATCCGAATTCCAGCATCAGCACGGCCAGATCGCCCAGATCAACGCCGCCAGAGCCGTCCAGATCGTGCAATTGGCCCCCGTGGCTCAGGGCCGATGCCGGAACCGTGATCCGGGTGGTGGTGCCGGGCACGGCCCACTTCAGGGTGAGGCCACAGGTGCCGGTCGACTCGAAAAAGGGGACGCGGATCGAGTGGAAGCCGGGCTTCAGGTAGATCGTGCCGGTCTTCTCGGTGTAGGTGTGAAGGCCATTGTTGTCGACCACCAGAAGGCCATCGATGAACAGCTGGCTTCCAGCGTCCGAGGTGACCGACATCGTGTAGTTGCCTTCGGTGGCCGCCTGGATCCAGCCTTCGAACACCGCACCCACGCTGTCCGCGCGACCGCTGCCCACGCAGATGCCGGTGGTGCCGCCATACGCCAGCAGACTGACGGTGTTGTACTGGTACGGCGTGAGTGACGCGAAGTCGGGCAGCGTGGTCGGACTCGTGAGAGCGTAGAAGCGCGAGTTGAGTCCTGGCTCGTTGTTGGCCAGACCCGTGAACGGCGACAGCACGGGCTTCACGTCGATGGTGACGGTGGCGGGCACGGAAACCTGGTTGCTCGTGTCCTTCAGCGTGTAGGTGAAGCTGTCGGTGCCGCGGATGCCGATGCCGGGGTTGTAGGTGATCGCCGGGCCACCGCTGGGGCTGCCGGTGGGGTTGATGGCAATCGGCACGCCAAGCGCGCTGGTGGCGGGCAATCCCTGAATGCTCACGCTTTCGCAGTTGTTTGCGCTGTCGTTCGCCAGCACATCCAGCATGATCGTGCTGCCTTCCATCACCGAGCTCGTGTCGGCAATGGCAACCGGAACTGCCACGCTTGGCTGCGTGCAGCTCTTGCTGCCGATGTGGCTGATGATGGAGGTGATGTTGGTGCTGTCGAAGTTGAGCGCGATGTTTGCGTAGCCACCCGAGCACAGGTGGCAGTAGCTCATGATGGTGCCGGAGGCCTTCTTGGTGCAGGCGCCGAGGCCCGAACCGTCGGACAGGTAGCAGTCATCCAGCCCCAGCTCGTGGGTGTGGCGCGCGCTCATGTTGTGGCCGATCTCGTGGCTGACGACGATGATGTCCCAGTTGGAAGAGCTGTTGTTCGCCAACGGATAGGGGAACGATCCGTTCAGGCTGCCGGAGAACGAGTAGCCGTATCCGCTGCCGCTGGTGCTCGCGCATGCCTGCGACACCCACGCCACGCCTCCGCCGAGACTGCGGCCCGACAGCATGGTGGTGAACACGCGCGGCGTGGCCGTCATGTTGGCGTTCCAGTGGGTGCGCAGTTCGTTCAGTGCATCGGAACTGTTGGTGCCCGTCCACGGATCGGTGGTGCTCCACAGGCGCAGGTAGGTGATGCTGGGGCGGCCGTTGAAGTCGCGGCTGTAGATGTCCATCAGGCCGGCGAACAGGGTGGCCACGTAGGCGCTGGCGGTGGTGGTGTTTCCTGCGAACTTCGCCAGCAGTTCCTGATCGGTCTCCACCGCGATCGGCAGTTGCTTGCACGCGGCGGCCGCGAAGCCGGCGATCGGTGGCGCGTCGGCATCGGGCAGCGCCTCGGCGTCCTGCATGGGCGGCGGGTTCTCGCACACGAACGAACCCGGCTGCAGGAACGCGGCGTCGGTGATCATGGGCGCATCGCCGCCGGCAGGATCGCCGGAAGAGATGATCTCGGTGCGGTGGTCGAACTGGATCCAGCCCTGCACGCCGGCGTCCGAACGAACGATGACCGCGGAGGAATCGGGAAAGCCTGCGACGCAGCCGCGCCAGGCGGAGATGGACGGCAGCGGAAGTTCGCGTTCCACCGGCGCGCCATCGCGTCCGGGCACCATCTGCACGATGCGCGCATCGGGGCTGAATGGATGCAAGCGCATCATGCGAAGGTCCACGGTGGAGCCGTCGGAAAGCGGCACGCCGTCCATCCAGGCGGTCTCGGCGGCATCCAGCTGTGCCCACGCCTCCGCATCCACCTGCAGGCGCATCGCGCCAAACGCCGGGCCTGCCGCCTGCGCTTCAAGTGGCGCGGCGAGAGGGATGCCCACAAGTGGTCGCGTGCGTGGAGGCTCCGCTGCAAGCCCCGCCGCCGCGAGTCCATGCCAGGCGAGTGCAAGCAGGCTGGCGGTCAGCGCGAGCGAGGGCATGCTCACAAGGTACGCCAAAGCCGGAGGAATCCAAGCTCCGAGGCCCGTGGAAGCGGCCAATTTCGCATTCCATCAGTTTTGGGAGGGCTCAGAACAGCAGCAGGTAGGAGACGTCGCCGAAGTCGATGAACCCCGAGCCGTCGAGATCACTCGGGCAACTGCACGCGGCATCCAGGCCGATGCGCTGCTGGCCATTCGGTTCGCCGTAGCAGGGGTTGAGCGAGCAGTCGGAGCCGAAGTCGAGCAGCAGGATCGACATGTCGCCGGCATCCACGCTGCGCGAGCCGTCCAGGTCGAAGATCTGGCCGCCGTGGCTGAGCGCCGTCGACGGCACGGTCACGCGCGTGGTGGTGCCCGGCGTGGCCCACTTCAGCGTGAGACCGCAGGTTCCCACCGCCTCGAAGAACGGGATGCGGATCGAGTGGAAGCCCGCCTTCAGGTACACGGTGCCCGTCTTTTCGGAGTAGGTGTGGATGCCGTTGTGGTCGATCACCAGCACGCCGTCCAGATACAGCTGCGAGCCTGCATCCGAGGTGAGGCTCATGGTGTAGGTGCCTTCGGTCGGGGCCTCGATCCAGCCTTCGAACACGGCGCCGAAGTTGTCCGACACGCCGCTGCCTGCGCAGCTTCCGCTGGTGCTGCCGAACACCAGCAGCGGCACCGTTCCGTACTGGTAGGGGGTGAGTGAGCTGAAGTCAGGCAGCGTGGTGGGGCTGGTCAGGTTGTAGAAGCGCGAGTTCAGGCCAGGCTCGTTGTTGGCGAGGCCGAAGAAGTCCTGCAGCACCGGCTTCACGTCGATGCTGACCGTGACGGTGGAGGAGACCTGGCTGCTGCTGTCACGCAGGAAGTAGGTGAAACTGTCGGTGCCGCGCACGCCCACGCCAGGGTTGTAGGTGATCGCCGGGCCGCCGCTCGAGCTGCCGGTGGGGTTGATGACAAGCGGCACGCCGAGCGTGCTGCTTGCGGGCAGGCCCTGGATGGTGAAGGCCTCGCAGTTGGCGCTGGTGTCGTTGGCCAGGATGTCGAACGTGTTGGTGCTGCCTTCCAGCACGGCATAGGTGTCGGCGAACGCGACCGGCCGCGCGACCGTGGGTGAGGTGCAGCTCCTGCCGCCCACATGGCTGATCACGGACGGGATGTTCACCGAGTCGAAGTACATGTTGATGTTCGAAACGCCGCCGGTGCACAGGTGGCAGTAGCTCATGACCGTGCCGCTGGTGCGCTGCGTGCACGCTCCGAGGCCGGATCCGTCCGACAGGTAGCAGTCGTCCACGCCCACCTCATGCGTGTGCAGCGCGCTCATGTTGTGGCCGATCTCGTGGCTGGTGACGATGATGTCCCAGTTGCTGCTGCTGCGAGAGATGACCGGGTACGGGAAGGTGCCGTTCAGGTTGGCGCTCACCGAGTAGCCGTAGCCGCTGCCCGAGGTGCTGGCACACACCTGGCTGAGCCACGCCACGCCACCGCCGAGCGAGCGTGCCGACAGCAGCGTCGCCAGCGATCGCGGCTGCGCGCGCATGTTCGTGTTCCAGTACGTGCGGAACTCCGTCAACTGCGCGGAGGTGCCGCTGGCGATCGTCCATGGGTCGGTGGTGGTCCACCAGCGCAGGTAGCAGATGCTCGGCCGCACGTTGAAGTCGCTGGTGTAGATGTCGTTCATGCCCGCGAACAGCGTGGCCACGTAGGCGCTGGCGGTGGCGGTGTTGCCCGCGAACTTCGCGAGCAGTTCCTGATCAGTGTCGACCGCGATCGGCAACTGGCGGCACGCCGCGGCGGCGAAGCCGGACATGGGCGGTTCGTCGTCCTGCAGCCCCTCCTCGATGGCGGGCGGATTTTCGCAGATGAACGGATCGATCGGCAATCGCATGGCATCCGCGATCATCGGTGCATCGCCGCCAGCGGGATCGCCGGAACTGATCACCTCGGTGCGTCCATTGAAGCGGATCCAGCCGTGCAGGCCGGCCTCTGACTTCGAGATGAACGCGGACGAGTTGGGGAAGCCTGCCACGGTGCCACGCCAGGCGGAGATGGTGGGCAGCGGGAGTTCGCGCTCGATGGTCTGGCCGTTCGCGCCAGTCTCCATCACCACGATGCGGGCATCGGGGGAGAAGGCGCCCACGCGCGTCATGCGCAGGTCCGCGGTGGAGCCATCGGACAGTGGCACCTCGTCGAGCCACGCCACATCGCTGGCGTCCATCTCGGCCCATGCCGCCTCGTCAACCGCCAGTTGCGCTGCGGGAATCGTTGGGCCCTGCGCGCCGTCAGGCAGCGCCGCGGCCAACGGAATGCCGCGCAATGGCTTGATGCGCGCGGGCTGAGCCGCCTGTCCGACAGCAAATGCGGAGCATGCGATGGAGAGCATCGACACGAACACCGTGGCCAGCGAGGTGGGCTTCATGACCCACAAGTTAGCCCGGTCGGGGGCGAAGACAAGCGCCAAGTGGGAATTCTGCGAACCTATCGGACCTTGGGGAGATTCAGGCTTCGGCCAGCGCCAGATGCACCATCGCCTGCACGCCGGTGGCGATGGCGCTGTCGTGGAAGTCGAAGTGCGGGTCGTGCAGGGGCGGACAGCGGCGGGTTGGCTCGTCGAGTCCAAGCGCGAAGAAGCAGGTGCGCGCAGAGGCACCGTAGAAGGAGAAATCCTCCGCACCCATCACCGGGTCGCCGAAGTCGCGCACGCGGTCGGCACCGAACGTCGCGGTGGCCACGCGTTCGAAGCGCTGCACGGCCTGCGGCTCGTTGACCGTGACCGGCGTGTTGGCGAAGAACCGTACATCGGCGCGCAGGCCGCGCGCGCGTGCGGTGTGTTCCGCGCACTCGCGGATGCGACGGTGCAGCATCTCCTGCACAGGTTGGCGGAAGCTTCGCGTGGTGCCGCGCAGCAGGGCCGTGTCCGGAATCACGTTGAACGCCTCGCCGGCGTGCATGGCCGCCACCGTGATCACGGCGGCATCGAGTGGTGCCACATCGCGCGACACGATCGACTGCAGTGCCTCCACGATGGCGCAGGCCGTGAGGATCGGATCCTTGGCCAGGTGCGGCCACGCCGCGTGACCACCTGCGCCATGCACGGTGATCTCGAAGGCGTCGGCTGCGGCGAGCATGGGGCCTGGTCGTGAGGCCACCACGCCCAGCGGGAAGGTTGGCCAACCGTGCAATCCATACATCTGATCGATCGCGGGGCCGAGCACGCGTCCATCAAGGCAGCCTTCCTTCACCATGCGGTCGGCGCCATTGCCGCCTTCCTCCGCAGGCTGAAAGAGCAGCGTGACGGGATTGGGAAGGGGGTGTTCCTTCGAGAGCGTTTGCAGCACGCGCGCCGCGCCGAGCACGATGGCGGTGTGCCCGTCATGGCCGCATGCATGGGCGCAGCCCTCAACGCGGCTCTTCCACGCACGTTCGCCATGCTCGTGCATGGGCAGCGCGTCGATGTCGGCGCGAAGGCCGATCGCCTTGGCGCCGGGCTTGCCGCCGGGGATGTGCGCGATGGTGCCGGTTCCGCCAGCGAGACCACCGACATGCTGCACGCCGATGGCGGCCAATTCGCGCTGGATGCGCTTCGCCGTCTCGTGTTCCTGGTAGCCGATCTCCGGATGCTGATGCAGTTCGCGGCGGAAGGCGATGAGCGAATCCACTTCCTGGGCGATCAGGCTCTGGATGCGCTTCGCGTCGTGCATTGGCACAGGGTAGCGGGGCCGACTTGAAGGCAGCCGCGCAACGCCGCACTCATGATCGCAGCGGTGCCAGGCCCACCTGCACGCGACCCTCGTTCACCGCGGCGAATGCCGCCTTGTCGTGACGGATCAGGCGACTGAGCTGGCTCATGGTCACGCCCAGAATGCCCGCGGCACCGGCGATGTCGAAGCGGCGCGACACGATCAGGTCCAGCGCCTCGGCGAGCAGGGCGGGATAGTCGTCGTGCTCGGGGTTCACGCTCAACTTGTCGCCCTGTCGGCGCGAGCGCCACAGTTCGGAAATGACCGGTCGGTCGCGGTTCACCAGCACGCGCAGTCGCACGGCCAGCTTGCGTCGCAGGCGTCGCAGCGCCTGACTGCGGTTCTGTGCCTGACTGCGACGCTCGGTGCCCGAGGCATCGAAGCCCGTGGGCGTGTGCTGGATCCACACGGCCGTGTCGCGACGATTGCGGTTCTGTCCACCGGGGCCGCTCACGCGTCCGATCTCGATGCTGCAGTGCTTGAGCAGTTCCGCCTCTTCCAGCGAGGCTGGGTGCGGGGCTTGCACCATGGTGAAGCGTTCACTGACGAAGGGCGGGCGGTAGGTCATGCGCGGGAGAGCAGCGAGAAGGGTTCGGCGGACAGGCTGAGGTCGTCGTGCTCGCCGGCGGCGAGTCGAAGGGCGGCCAGGGCGCCGATCATGGCAGCATTGTCGGTGCAGTGCTGCGCCTGCGCGAGGTGCAGCGATGCGCCGTGATCGCTCGCGACCTTGGCCAGCATGGCGCGCACCGCCTGATTGCGCACCACGCCGCCGCCGGCGATCAGCGAGGCGCTGGGATTGGTCTCGAACGCCCGACGCAGTCCAGTCTCGAGCGCTCGCACCACCGCACGCTGGAAACTGGCAGCCAGATCGGCCACACGCTTCGCATCAAGCGCCGGTGGGGGCGGGCGTGGCGGACGATTGGGCGCATTCGGCACGCCGCGCACCGCATACAGCACCGCGGTCTTCAGTCCGCTGAAACTGAAATCGGCGCTGCCCGCGAAGCGTCCGCCCTCGAAGGGGAACGCCTGCGCATTGCCCGTGACGGCGGCGCGTTCGAGCATGGGACCGCCCGGCCAACCAAGACCCAGGATGGAGGCCGCCTTGTCGAACGCTTCGCCCGCCGCATCGTCGCGCGTGCGGGCGATCACGGTGGCGTGCAGCGCATCGGGCATGGAAAGGATGTGCGTGTGTCCGCCGCTCGCCACCAACCCGATCGCGGGGTACGCGGGGGGCGTGTCGTTCAGATGGCACGCGGCGAGATGCGCCTGCACATGATCCACGCCCAGGAACGGCTTGCCGATGGTCCACGCGAACGCCTTGGCCGCGCTGGTGCCCACCAGCAGCGAGCCGATCAGGCCGGGGCGATGGCCCGCGGCCACGGCTGCGAGATCGGTCGGCGCGACACCTGCCTGCTGCAGCGCGGCGCGGATGGCGGGGGTGAGCTTTTCCAGATGCGCGCGGCTGGCCAGCTCGGGCACCACGCCGCCGTATTCGGCATGCACGGCATCCTGCGTGATCACAGTTTCGCTGCGCACCAGCATGCGGCCTTCGCGCAGTTCCACCACCGCGGCGGCGGTTTCGTCGCAGCTCGTCTCCAGCGCCAGGATGAGCCGCGATGGGGTCACCCGCGCATCCTAGAATCATTCCTCCATGGAAACCGGACTCTCGCAGTCGCGCATCCTGTCGGAGCGCTCGATCCTTGTGCAGGTGCGCCTGCCCAGCAGCGACGTGGATGAGCGCGATCCGCTGGGTGAATTGCGCGCCTTGGCCGACACGGCCGGCGTGCAGGTGGTTGGCGAGATGCAGCAGAACCTGAAGGTGCCCCGCGGCGCCACCTATCTGGGCAAGGGCAAGGTGGAGGAACTGGCCGCCATGGTGCAGGCGCTCGATGCGAAGGTTGTGGTGTTCGACAACGACCTCTCGCCCAGTCAGGTGCAGGGCCTCGAGGAAGCGATCGGCTGCAAGGTGCTGGATCGAAGCGAGCTGATCCTGGACATCTTCGCGCACCGCGCCACCACGCGGCAGGCGCAGTTGCAGGTGGAGATCGCGCAGCTGCAGTACACCGCACCGCGTCTGCGCGCCATGTGGGCACACCTTGGGCAGGTGACCGGCGGCGCGCCCGTGGGCGTGGGCACGCGCGGTCCGGGTGAGCAGCAGCTGGAAATCGATCGTCGACTGGTGAAGGTGCGTGTGGATCGCCTGCGGGGCGAACTGGCCGAGATCGCCGGTCGCAAGCAGCGCGAGGTGCACGCGCGACGCACCGAGCACTTCACCGCTGGTCTGGTGGGCTACACCAATGCGGGCAAGAGCAGCCTGTTCAACGCGCTCACGCGCGGCGGAGCCTTCGCCAATGACCAGTTGTTCGCCACGCTGGGCACGCGCGTGGAACAGTGGAACCTGCACGGCGGAAACAGCTGCATGCTGAGCGACACCGTGGGATTCATCCGCGACCTGCCGCACCACCTGGTGGCCAGTTTCCGCAGCACGCTGGAGGATGCGGTGCATGCGCACCTGCTGCTGGTGGTGCTGGATGTGAGTGATCCGCGCGCCGAGAACCAGCTGGAGGTGGTGGAGCACACGCTCAACGAGATCGGTGCCACCGAGCCTGCGCGGCTGCTGGTGCTGAACAAGGCCGATCGACTGGAGGCGGCCAGCGCGCGCGATTCCGAGCGCGTGCATCCGCTGTCGTGGTGGCTGGAGCGGCATCCCGATGCGCTGGCGGTGAGCGCGCTCACGGGTGAGGGCCTCGATCGCCTGGCCGAGCAGGTGCTGGAGCGTCAGAAGGGCGCGGTGCGCACGCTGCGCGTGACCGTGCCGCTGCGCGACGCTCGCACGGTCGACTTCCTGGAGAAGCGCTGCCCGGTGCAGGCGCGCGACTACCTGGATTCGCAGGTGACGCTGACGGTGGAGATCGGCCGGCGTCAGGTGGACCAGCTGCTGTCGCGCGGCGCGCGCTTCGACATCGAGGGCGTGCCGGCGAACGACTTCGTGCGCACGCAGTGGGATGCCCAGCCCGGCAGGCCCGATCGTGGTGCGCCGCCGCACGAGCGCATGGTGGGTGAGTGGTGATGATCAATCGCCCGCACGCGTGCGGGCCATGCAGAAGGGAATGCCTCGATGCGACGATCCGAACTCAACCGATGGCTCGCTGAACGACCCGACGCACAGCTGCGCTTCGTGCTTCCGGATGGCACGTTGGTGCCCGCGCACTTCCATGTGACCGAGGTGGCGCGCGTGGACAGGCGCTTCATCGACTGCGGCGGCACGCGTCGCACGCGCAGCGCCTGCATGCTGCAGGTGTGGGTGGCGGATGATCGTGCGCATCGTCTTGCCACGGGCAAGCTGGCCGGCATCGTTCACATGGCCCACGACCTGCTGGGTGACGACGACCTCGAGGTGGAAGTGGAGTACGAGCGCGGCGTGATCTCGCAGTACCCGCTGATCGGCGCCGAGCGGCAGGAGGGTCTGGTTCTCTTCCGACTGGGCCTGAAGCACACGGAATGTCTGGCGCCCGATCGATGCGGTGTGCCCGTGGCGGCCACGGCTGCCGCGAAGCCGGGCTGCTGCGGCCCAGGTTGCTGCTGAATCAGCCGGCGCGTGATCGCATCAGGCTGGCGCGGGCCAGCGCAGCGCTTTCAGGCTTCGGCGCATGTTCGTCACGCAGCCACATGTGGCCGGCGGAGAGCTTTGGTGCGCTGTCGAGCCCATCCATCGTGCACCAGCACGCGATGCCCGCGTCACGCGCGGCGCCGCGCGACCACAGGCCGGTGTCATCACGCCCGAAGGCCTGACGCTCGCCGCGGCGCGGCAGTCGATCCCATCGCGCGATGAACTCGCCGAGCAGCGCCTGATCCAGCAGTTCGGCGTCGGCCTCGCACGCGCCCACCACCATGATCGCGTTCTCGCGTCCGGGCATGCATTGCTGCGAAGCGCGGTCGAGCAGGCGATCCAGGCGATCCAGCACGGCGAGTCGATCGGGGCGGTCCACGCGCACGTCGAGATGCTCGGCAGGACGGTCGATGCGCAGATGACCCAGTTCGTGCTGCGATCCGTCGCGCACCGACAGCGACTCGCCGATCTCGCCTTCGCGCAGGAACGCGTCGAATGCGTGGCCGAGCCGACGCAGGCCGGTCGCGTCGAGTTCGTCGCTCCATCGCATGCCCACCCGCAGCGCGCGGGTGCACCGGATCGCGCGGCGCAGCGCCGCGGGCACCGTGATCTGCGGCATGGGTGGCGCGTCGAGCCGCTTCACGTGCACGTGCAGCAGCACGCCATCGCGCGCCAGCCGGAAGTCGCAGGTGCGGCCGGTGGGCGTGGGCGTTTCGGCATCCACCGTGCAGCCCGCCAGCAGCGCGCGGCGCGCCACCAGCACCTCGGCCACCACCGATGGCAGGCGCTGATCGGTGGCGTTGTCGAGGCGGTGCAGCAGCCGCTGCAGGGTGGTCAGGTTGGCGCGATCGGTGCACGCGCGCATGCGGCGGCGCAGTTCGTCGGCGAGTCGATTGCGTGCGTGGGCGTGCATGATTTCGCTGGTCACGAGGCTACGACGGATCAGTCGGAAGCGGCTTGGGCCGAAGTTCTGCAATGGGCGTGATGCGACCCCCGGATCGCGCCGATGCACGGGGCGGAGGAGACGAATGAACGACGCTCACAGGATCGGCCGTCGAAGGGCCTGGCAATTTGCGGTGGTGCCGCTGCAGCGGGTGGGGGACGAGCTGGAAGTGCTCAGCACGGCCGCCCACGCGGCGCGCGCCATGCGCTTCATCGAGCGCGTGCTGGGCCTGCGTCCGCGCGTTCGGCTGGTGAGCGAATCCACGCTGATCGAGGCGCTGCAGCAGCGCTTCGCCTTCGAGGGCGGGGTGCCCGAAGGTGTGCGTCCGGGTGGCGTGGATCTTGGGTTCTCCAGACTCGGCGACAGCGGCGACTGAACGCGCGCAGGCGCGTTGCCTCGAAACCATCATTGGGTGTGTTCGCCGTGTGGGTGCGCGCAGTCCCGTGACCGGCGTGCAGCGCTCGCAACGAGAAGTGGCACCTCCCGGACTTGAACCGGGGACACCCGCATTTTCAATGCGGTGCTCTACCAACTGAGCTAAGGTGCCGTCGCGGCCGAAACCGCGGGGGAGGCAAGGCTACGCCCGGTGGCGAGACTGTCAAGCCGCTCGCGATGCGCGCTTTCGGCGCGCGCCTCGATTCCGCCGAACAGGCGATCCGCCAGCCAGTGGCGAAGCGGACGCAGGCCCGCGAACCACTGCAGTCGCGGGTAGGGCCAGCCGTCGTCGCGCACGCGATCTTCGGGGGCGCCAAGGGTTCCGTGACGAACATCCACCCAGAAGCGGCGGGCGCACAGTCCGCCCT
>Ga0209617_10000916_pt1 | contig 13433 bp, 14 predicted proteins | sample LakEriepJuly2011_2_FD_187459 | JGI IMG/M metagenome (GOLD analysis project Ga0209617, IMG submission 187459) | Freshwater microbial communities from dead zone in Lake Erie, Canada - CCB epilimnion July 2011 (SPAdes) (version 2) | ecosystem: Environmental > Aquatic > Freshwater > Lentic >... | reverse complement strand
GCTTCAATAAATTTTAGTCAACCCTCACAAGCATTAGTTCTTATGTACTAAATATATCGGTTTTCTTGGGGTGTGACACTTGGGGGTGCGGAATGTGGGTTATAGGAATAAGTGTTTTGTGGATGCTGGATGGGTAATAATTAGACATCTCCGAAAATAGTCAAAGTCGCTTTGTGACTAGCTTCTAAGCTGCATTTTCAAATATTGCAGATTAGCTAGTTAATACGATAAAATAGGTGTTTGAGATATTTATTGATAGTAACAAGGCAAAAAGATGTAGTTATGTGCATGAATTTTAAACTGATAGTACAGGGTTTATTTCTGCTGGTAATATGAGTGAACCAATTCGTAATCTAACTAATCCACAAATTGTTAAAATTACCTGTTCATACTTTTTAGGTTTTAACCTAAATCTTTCTCGAACAACTCGAAATATTTTTATAGAACGAATTCTGTGTTCAACAAATACTCGTTTAGATGCAAATTCCGTATTTTCTTTTTTTTGGTCTGTTGTTAACTTTCCATTTCTTGGTCTTTTAATTGGAGTGTCAATTAAATCTTCTCCTTTATAACCTAAATCTCCCTTAAATTTTTGTTTTGGGTCAAAGTTATCGCGGTTTTCTCGAAATAAAGTTATATCACTTTTTGGTCCAGGTTCACCAGCTATAATATCAACAATATCGCTGGCATCTGGCAAGATAATTATTTGACTTTTAAATGTATGTTTACTTTCTTTACCAGAGTAATATTTTTCTTGCTCTTCATTGTCTCCAGGTCTTTCCCTGACATGTTCATAGCTATCTACAATTAACTCATACTCTGTGAGTATCTCTTTAACTACTTCATAGTCAGATTCTTTTTTTTTACTTGTTCTATTAAACTAGATGGTAATAACTCTCTTAGTAGTGGCAACCAATAATTAAATGTACTATTTGCTGTAGATTCACTTACACCAAACTGAATACCCAGAAGTTGAAATGTAGTTAGATGTCTGAGATAAACCAAAGTCAAAATTATTTGTTCTGGGAGCGATAATTTAGGTTTCCTACCACCTCCACCTGCAATGATTCTAGTTTTATTTGATTCTAATAAATCTTGTTTTTCATTGTGTAATTGTTCCAGCTTTTGAATTAATTTTTGTAGCTGCTCATAATCTAGACCAATTAATCTTTGTGTTTCTTTATGATTCTCTTCAATGTGATTCAGTATTAAACTCATATTTTCCTGTTGAAAACTAATTATTATATTCTTTTACCATAAAATGTTACTATTTTGGAGATGTCTAATTACCTCTTCAATCGGGTCATAAATAATTTGTTTAATTTGATATCATTAAATATGAAATTTGGGCAAATTCCCGCTTAAAAAAAGTTTCATAAGCAACTACAGGCACAGCTAAATAGAGAATACGAGTTGGATTACTGATTTCTAAGGCCAGCCGATAATTCAAAAACTGTCCTAACGCAGCATGGTAATCGGTCAGTGGTGAATCACTCAAAAAAGTTTTAATCTCAACTGCAATTTTTTCTTGGTCTCGCACTGCTGCTGGGCACCTAAATCAATTTCAAACTTTGTTCCGCCTACTTCGAGTCGCAGGGGATCATCGGTTATCTGACGGACGGCTAAAAACACCTAAATCCCGTGATAAAATATACAAGAAAATAATCCTGGTTTGTACTAATATTTTATCATTTTTGTTTTAACTAATAAACTGGCGGATCGTCTCTTAATCTCTTTGATGTTTCCAGCAAGCCGCGCAAAACTTTCTTTCCGCGCTTGTTGTTAACTGATAAGGATATCTTCTTTTTTGATTCCTGCCTCGATGAGTGTATCAACTAATCCTTCCTCAAAGTTATCTTCTTCGATGATGATTTGGGGATCACAGTTATCTTTTTCGATGAGTCTGGCATGAAATATTACATTATCCATCCATTGTTGTTTATCAAAGCCTGTAGCAAGAACAACAAAATTACCAGATTCAACGTCACAAACTGGATAGAGTTTAATTGCTTGAATACTAGGTTGATCAATAGTGGCAGCATTCACTGTTTTTTTGATTATTTCTGCATAATTTAGTGAGTTATCCATTGGATAATTACCTCCTGATCTGGAGCATAGATTAATAAATTAATTTTACTGCGCTGGATAGCAATTTGGAAGATTGGCTTTTGAAAATGTTTGATATATACTGCTTGACTTATAGCCAAAAACAATTGACGCTCTGGTTCTTGTTCTTCTAATGCCCATTGGTAAAGTTGAAGTTGTCCCATTGTTTTCTCCAGTTCACTGATTACCGAAGAAGCATCAAAATCTTTGATCTCAACAGCTATTTTACGTCCTTCTTTTTCGGCTGTGAATAGTTTTTCTGCTCCTAAATCAGCTTTTAAGAGTGTTTGTCCAAGCACTAAGATTAAGGGATCACTGGTAATTATCCATCCATCTTTTTCAAGAGTACGGCGTAAAGGAAAATGTAAATCATCTCTTCTAGACATTATTCTTTCCTATAATGTTATCAAATTTAACCAATCGTTTGCCGTTTCATTTCCCACTGCACCGGATCTAAATCATAGTAACATTGTAGCTGCTGATAAACCGCCGCATAATCAGATAATAATTGATGTGGTTTTTCAAAGAAAGTTTCAGTCGCTACCGCAAAAAATTCTGCGGGATTCGTTGCACCATAACTATCTATGACATTATTTACACCTTGGAAAACATCGTTACAAAGTTGTTGATATGCTTCGCTCATCACTTTAGCCCAAATCGGATAGTCAGAGTTGCGTTGTAAAATTGGCACACCTTCAGCTTTACCATCCTCTTGATCTAACTGATGGGCAAATTCATGCAGGATAACATTATGTCCATCTTGCCAATTAAGAGTGTCCTGTTTTATCTGTTCCCAAGACAATATTAACTGGTCTTTTGTCCATGATTCCCCTAGTCTAGCGACACCTCATATCTTGCACCTGGAAATAGTAATGTCAATTCCGTGACTAAGTGCTAGGGGACGAAGGCGTTCAATATGGCTAGACTGTGCCAAAACGGGAGAATCGTACGCTAAGGAATTAAACCAAGTGCTGAAAACAATGTACGACAATACTTTCAGCCATCGCTTTTCATCATTTTTTGATTCTTAGAGGGTGCAAATTATCAACACTGCTCACCGACTTCAAATTCCAAATATAATCACCAGTTAAATTGATATGCTCCCACCCCATAGGTGATAAATGTTGCAAAAATTCGTCCGGGATAGCCATCCCCTCGGATTTCAACCAATTTACCGCATTCTCCAAATACACGGTATTCCATAATACAATCGCCGCAATAGTCAAATTTAACCCACTCGCACGCAAAGACTGGTCTTCAAAAGAACGGTCACGCACTTCTCCCAAACGGTGAAAGAAAACCGCCCTAGAAAGAGAATTTTTGAGTTCCCCCTTGTTAAGTTCATTAGTAGCCTTACGGCGTAAAATTGGGCTTTGTAACCAATCGAGAGTAAATAAAGTTCTTTCAACCCTTCCCAATTCCCGTAACGCAGTCGCCAATTTATTTTGACGGGGATAGGAAGCTAACTTACGAACCAAAAGACTCGCCGTAACAGTCCCTTTCGAGATAGAAGTAACCAAGCGTAAAATATCATCCCAACAATCCTCAATCAACTTAACATTAATTTTCTCACCCAATAACACAGACAAAGGAGAATCAGTATTGACACCTGCGAATATATGCAACTTTTTAGAAGCTAAATCCCGCATCCGAGGAGAAAACTGAAACCCTAATAAATGGCAAATAGCAAACACCTGTTCAGTAAAACCATTAGTGTCCGTAAAATGCTCCTCTATTTGTAAATCACTTTCGTGATAAAGCAACCCATCTAAAACATGAGTAGCATCTCTAATAGTTGCATTAATTACCTTAGTATGAAAAGGCGCATATTGGTCAGAAATATGAGTGTAAAAAGTAACGCTTCTATCATTTCTATATTTAGCATTAATCTCTTCATTAAACGAGTGAGGACCAGCCGCCTTAAATCTTTGTCCATCACTTGAAGAAGTTTTCCCATCACCCCAGTAGGCAGAAAAAGGAACTTTGGTATGAAAATTAATCACATTTGCCAATCCCTTTGAGTAACTTTCATCACGGATATACCAGTCAGAAACCCAAGCCAAACGCTCAAAAGTCAAACCAGGAGACGCTTCTGCCATCTTGACCAAACCCAAATTAATCGCGTCAGCCAGAATAACACTAAATAAAGTAGTTTTATCTGATACTAATTCTCCTGTTTGTTGGTGTGTAAAATATTGAGTAAAATCAGTCCAAGCATCAACCTCAACAAGTAAATCAGTTAGCTTGATTCTTGGTAACAAACCATAAACACGGTCACGAAATTGAATAGCACCATTTGGGACATTACTAGTAAAAGGACTAATAACTAATTTTCCTTTTTCAATCACAACACCTGGTAATTTATTGTCAGTAATTAGCTGAGAAACATGGGCAAACTTCTCAATTAACAGAGTTGAACGTTGTTGAAAATAGGTAGGATAATCAGTGGGAATAGCTACTGGAATTTGATGATTATCACGGATTTCTTGCCATTGTTTAGGTGGTAGTAAATAATCCTCAAAATCCTTATATTGACGGGAACCACTCACTGAAATATCCCCAGAACGCAAACCATCCCGTAATTCACTCAAAGCGCACATTTCATAATAATGACGGTCAATCTTCCCATCATTAAAAACATATTTTGACCATTTGGGTTTGATAAAATCAACAGGTGCATCATCAGGTACATGACGACGATTAGTATCATTTAGTTCTTTAATAATCTTCAAAGCTTCCACAACAGATGAAGTGGGATTACTAGCCTTAAAATCGAAAAATGAGAGTAATTTAGGTGTATATCTACGTAGTTGGGAATAACGCTTATCAAGTAAATCAAAATAATCAAAATTCGCAGGACGTGCCAACTCTTCGGCTTCTTCCACACTATTGACAAAATTATCCCAACTTAAAACTGATTCAATTGCAGTATAGGCATCCCCTTGACCCTCCCTAGCATCAATCAAAGCCGTGCCAATTTGGGCATAAAGCCGCACCTTTTCATTAATCGCTTTTCCATCCTGTTGAAATTTTTGGTTGCGTTGGTTTTCGCTCCGACGGAACAATTTACCCATCATTTTATCATGCATGGTAATTGCCGTATCAATTAACAATGATGCAGTTTCTAATAAAAAAGCGATGATAATTGCATACCTTCTTGTATCATCTAATCTGGCTATATGTGCAAGTGTATTTTTCTGTCCCAATCGAGTTAATTGTACCAAACGGTTATGATGTACTTTTTGTAAACAAGCAGGATCTAATTTTAAATCACGGATAAATTCTAATTTTTCCAAGACTTTTAAGAAGTTCTTAGGATTTGGTACACCTGGTGGTTGACGTAACCAAACTAAAGGTGTGCGATTTTTCTCAGAATTTAGAACCAATAAACCATCAATTTCTTTCTTTTGAATTAATGTTAATTGTTGAGTAAGTTCCCAATAAAATTGCTCTTGAGCGCGTCTTCTAGTTTCCCAAGCCAGTCTTTCTACAGTAAATATAGTAGGAATAATAATCTGACACCGACGCATTTCTTCAATCAGTGCTTCAACTAAGGCAATTCCCTTATCCGTACTGAAAGCCAGTTCCATTAACCATTTGGAAAGTTTTTTATAATGAGACATCCTAAAAGATACATAGCCAAAAATTTGTTGAATTTCCGCTAAATGCTCCCGTCGAGTGGTATCCCGCAGTCCATAATCTTTAATGACTTTAGGTTTAATATCTAGTTGTAAAGCGATATAAGATAAGACAGTTTTGGGAACTTTTTCTCCTAATTCCCATACCCGACTGGGAAAACGTAAATAACATAATTGGACTGCAAATCCTAACCGATTATGTACGCGACGACGACAATTGATAGCTTTTAAATCATCGAAGTTCAAGGTGTAGTGACGAGCTATATCTCTAGCACTAATATCTATGGGTATTTCTCTAAATTGTCTTCTTTGTTCGGGTGATAGTAATTCACGGGTAGCCAAATTTTTAGACCTGTATATTTATTTTTGAGGTGGATGAAAATAGTAAATAGCAATGATATGGGCATTGCGATGGATTAAATAACTTGTAATTCCCGGTTATTATTTGGGTGTCAGACAAGAAATCTCAACTAAAGTTTGAAAAATTGATAAAAACTCTTGGGTTTTGCAACTTCTATACAATGAGATTCAGAGGGAACGGGCAACTCTTAACAGAAAAAACTCATGGTTAAAAACATGAAATTGAAATAATGACACTGTTTTTTTTTTCGGGCTACGCATCTTGTAAAAACATCTTTTTTTGACTGAGTTTTAAACTGGTGCAAATGAGTATTTCTTATTTCCAGTTAAGAGTTCCCTTTTTTTGTAACAATCATCTGAAAAGTTGATAAAAATTCTTGTGTTTTGCAGCTTCTATACAATGGGAGTAAAAAACGAAGAAGTTTATGTTTGTTTGTATGATTCTCCACAATATGGACAGAACCTAAATTTCAACGACATAATAGGTTCGTTACAACTTCTACATTGCGAACGCAAGCTTGTACCGCAAGCAAAGCAATATTTTGAGCGCAGTGAAGTCCACATCGGATCTGGTGTCGTCCCCGGTATCCAACATTGGGGACAATATTTGAGTGCAGTTACCGTTTCTAGGGAGATTTGTTTGACGACAGCATCTAAGTATTCCTGGGGGATACCAAGAGCAGCAGCCAATCCAGAACGGCATTTTTGGCTGAGTCGGGATGTTGCACCGGATTCGATTTTCCGTATAGTTTGGATATGTATACCTGCTTTGATACTTAATTCCAATTGTGTTAACCGCATAGAATCACGAACCCGTTGAATATATTGTCCCAACGGTTCAGATGGGTTAGGAACCACATCGGTGATAGATACATTCATAAAAGTATTGCTATTTTTATTACTTATTAATATTAAATTATAGCGGTTTTCGCTTGAGTGAGATACAATCAAATGTACTATACAGGGAAACCGAGTAATCTTTATTATCATAAATGAAACCATATTCTCTAGACTTACGACAGAAAATTATCGAAACTTATGAACAGGAAGCTATATCTCAACGCAACTTAGCAAAGCGGTTTCGAGTAGCTTTAAGTTTTATATATAAACTGCTAAAACTTTATCGAGAGAAGGGAACATTTGAACCTAAGAGTCATGGAGGAGGTCAGAGTATGAAACTGAGTCCAGAGAACATCATAGTTTTGGGAGAACTAGTAGAACAGAAGAATGATGCCACCCTAGAAGAATTAAGAGAAAAACTACATGAACAGACACAGGCAGAGGTAAGTATCTCTACTATTAGTCGTGTATTAACTAGTTTGAACTTCACTCGCAAAAAAAAACGCTGCACGCCACTGAAAGACAAACCGAGCGAGTTCAAAACTTACGTTCAGAGTACCGACAAGAAATAAGCAAGTTGCCTGTGGAGGATTTGGTATTTATAGATGAGGCTGGAGTAAATTTAGGAATGACTCGCCGATTTGGACGAGCTTTATCAGAGACTTTGAGCTTATGGGACTTGTCCTCAACAACGAGGTCGGAATGTTAGTTTGATAGGTGCAATTGCATTACGAGGTGTTATTGCTTCTATTGCCATTATGGGAGCAACAGATGGACTAACTTTTGAAGCATTTATCTCCCAACGACTAGTACCCCATCTCTGGACTGGAGCTTGCGTGGTTATGGACAATGCCTCTATTCATCAGGAAGCATTTTTACGTCCTATTCTCGAACAGGCAGGTGCTACATTACACTTTCTTTCTTCCTATTCTCCTGACTTCTCCCCCATAGAAAACTGTTGGTCAAAGGTGAAAGAGTGTATTCGTTCCATCGCTCCTCGTACTTATCATGACTTAGCCCAATCTATTGAGATGGCTTTTCAACAAGTTTCTCTCAAAGATATTCATCACTGGTTTACTCATTGTTGTTACTGTCTGACTGAATACTTAGAACCAGATTCAAATTTTCCAGCTAACTCATCTGCTTAGTACATATGTTTGTATCTCACTCAACTGATAACCGCTATAGTTATATTCTGATAAGTAATATTGTAATTTGACCTTTTACCCTCTCTAAAATTTATTTGGCTTTGATGAGGTAATTTCTGTGGGGGGTTGCAAGCGCAAGCAGTTCGCAGCGATAGCGAAGCGCTCCGTAGGAATCGTTATCGCTCTATAAAAATTTCCCCTAAGAAAATTCTGCACGGTGTTTTCAATCCTGGTTTTCCCCAGTCTGATTATTTTCCCTCAAGAAAATTTAGCAGTGGTTTTCCCATAAATCTACCGGGTCTAGCGTTGCTGTCACCAGGGGCAAGATAGCCTGAAAGTATTACCAATAAAGCTTTTCAGTTACCACCCTGCCAAAACGGGAGAAATGTACGAATCGGCTGAAACCTAGACACAGCAACAGTTTCCAGACCCGGACAGCAGGTTTTTACAAGGATCTCGGTCTGTTACCATATTAAATAACTGCAATTAAAAATGATGGAAAATACATTAGTTGATAAAACCTTCCGTGACAGCAATGGCAGAATTGTTTTAGCTCAGATGCCAAACCTACCGCTTATTGTTTGGATAGTAGCTAATTTATTAGCTCTATTTTTTACCAATGGCAAAATTAATACAGTATTAGGCGTACTGGCAGATGGTTCGTTGTTTACTTGGGCGTGGATGGAATTATTTCAAGGCGTTAATTATTTTCGCAGATTGCTAGGTCTTGCCGTATTTATTGGTATTATCGGATCGAAACTTATGTACTAAAAACTAATAACAGAAGTTGCGATCGCTCTCTATCAAGATTTCCCCCAGGGGAAACGCATCTAAATTTTATTGACAAAACACCATTTTTGTGTATAAAGGAAGGAATCGGTATTTATCGTTTGATTGATTTTTTCAGAGTCATCGTGATGGTTTAAATCATTGTCAATAAGTAGACGTTAATGCGAATTTTTGGGTCATTATTGAGATTAAATAGTCCTTATTGATAAGATGCGTTTCCCCTGAGATTTCCCCCAAGAAAATTCAACGATTCTCAAACCCCGACAAATCAAACAACGACAACTGCCCCACAGAAATATTGCCCTTGCCTCCTCTATGGTATCCAAGATGACATCCACTACAGAGGCAAATTAGGTTCTCAACCCTGTTATCCGCAGGGTTCATATTGAAATGGTGAACTTGAAGGTTATAGGCACGGGGTTTAATATTGTCGGGAGGTTTTTCACTCTTGAGTAAGCAAACACGCCCACATTTTTGACAACACCAATTAGCTTTTTCCTTGATAGATTTAGCCAGTTCTTTCCAGTGCTTCGGGTATCCCATGATGACTCTACCAAACTGGACACTAATATTGTACTGCTACCCGTCCTCCACAGATTTGCCACCAAAGTTGAAATCATTGCTAATGATAGCCCGACAAACCCCGACAGTTAAACCGCGACAATGATATAATAGATGTCGTGGTTTAAATCCGACCAAAGTATAATGAACAAAAAAGAAGCCGCAGCATATTTAGGTTGTAGTGAAAGAGCCATAGAGCGATATGTGAAAGACGGTAAAATATCTTGCAGCTATGAAAAAGGTAAAACCCGCACTGTAGCAGTATTTACGCAATCAGAACTAGATAAAATTAAATATCAATCGGAGTCCGTAACACCAGCTTATGAAACAATACCAGAACCACGACAAACCGCGACATTAGACGAGAATGAGCTAACAATATACCATGATGAACCTGTCGGGGTTGTCGAGGTTGGCGATATTTCCAAGCTATCGGCAATGGTGGAATTGCTTCTAGTTGGCCAACAACTAAAGGCCAGCGACAAACTGGTATTAACCGTTGATGAGTGTCATCAACTAACGGGATTCCCAAGGGAAATGCTTAAAGAAGCGATCGCTAATGGTCAATTACCAGCTAAGAAAATTGGTAGATCATGGCGGATAAAAAGAAGCTGCTTAAATGCTTATATAGATGAAATATTATAATGCCGACAAACCACGACAATAGCAAAGTAAAAGCCAACGATATACCATAATGAACCTGTCGGAGTTGTCACCAAGAGAGTTTTTAATCTTTGGTCATTGGTCCTTGGTCAGTAGCAAAGAAAATATAACGAACAACTGACAACGAACAACTGTACGGGCGAAGCATTTGGAGAACTATTTTTGGCAATGACCGATAATTTATCTTCCAAATGCTTCGCCCCTACTGACAACTGACAATCACTTAATTATCATTTTCATTGATTTTAATTGATGTATCAAAATTTCCCGTACAATTAATAGCGGCGTGTACAACGTCGCTTTTTTTATATAATTTTCTTGTACAATCACTGATACATAAATTAATACTTATATAGTAAAATAGTACAAATTATTCTTTACAAAACTATGACAAGTACACCTTTAGAGCCAAGTTTGAAGGATAAAGTCTTTGAAATTTGTGAAAACTTACATAGTGAAAATAAAAAAATAAACAGAGATATTGTACGACAGCAATTAGGCGGCGGAAGTTTTTCAGATATTAGTCCCCTAGTTGCGGAATGGAAAGAGCTTAAAAAATTGGAATCCGTACAATCTGATAGCCTAGGTGGCGTAGTCATCGAGAATGAAAGTACAGAAATAAGTCCCAAAATTTGTACAGAACCAAGTACAAAATCTGATGGCTTAGATGATGCAAGCAATCTTGTGTTGAGTCAAGAATCAGAAATTACCGATGCAGCACAAGAGTTAAACGCTACATCATTAAGGGGTACAGCCGGGATACCTGCAAGTGCGATTCGTTCTGGAGAAACCCAGTTTCTGGGGGGATTCCAGGCTTTAGTAGAGTAACCCTTATGGGGCTGAGTCCGCACTTTAATCCTCTACTAATGACAACTTGATATCCATGTAAGTGAGGTTCACCAAGAACCAATTCTTACTGCCCTGGTGCGGGGTTGAAAGCACATAAACTACCAGAAATGGTAGCCCCTACGGAGAAGACTGACTATCAAATCTGTAAAGCGGGGATGAAAGCGGTTAATGGTGGTAATTGCTGAAAGCACCAACTGCAAGCAAGAGTTTATGGGGAGAGTAAACGAAGTGTCGTTGAGCCATCGTCAGATCTCGCCAAGGGATATAAGCTTGTGTTTCGGACACACCTTGGGTTGGAAATAACCGACAAGGGGTTTGGACTGTTAGGATCTTGCTACCGAAACAGCGTACCTCCTAGACCCCCGGTGGATAGACACCCCCTAAAGACTCAAAACAATGGATATCAGGAACGAAATAACCCAAATTATAGTTCCTATAGTGGTCGATATATAGGTAAGCAGTCAAGCTAAAAGCTTTATTTGGGAGGGATGGGTTAAAAAGCAAAAGCCTAGACCGAAATAACGGTCAAAGCCTGAAAAGGGATGGAGTAATGTCCGGGATAAGCAGACGTAACCCGCAATGTGTCTGTATATAGGGGTGTAAATAGCAATGAATAAGCCTAAATCAGATTCAACATTGGATACTGAGGGATGGAAGACTATCAACTGGCGACAAGTCGAGCGATATGTCTTTAAATTGCAAAAACGCATCTATGCCGCTTCACGTTGTGGTGATATTCAACGAGTTCGTAAACTCCAGAAAACCCTAATGAGGTCTTGGTCGAACAGGGCATTAGCGGTAAGAAGGGTAACACAAGACAACCAGGGAAAAAAGACCGCAGGAGTGGATGGTATCAAATCACTATCCCCAGGAGCGCGTTTTAACTTGGCAAAAGGTCTATTCATTAACGGTAAATCCAAACCTACACGGCGGATATGGATACCAAAACCAGGTAAAACTGAATTTAGACCGCTCTCGATACCCACTATTCTTGACCGTGCCTTACAAGCGGTAGTGAAAGCTACCCTTGAACCGGAATGGGAGGCTCGTTTTGAGCCGTCAAGCTACGGCTTTAGACCAGGCAGGTCATGCCATGATGCTATCAAACACATCAAAAACTGCATAGTATCAAAATCTAAATTTGTTTTAGATGCAGATATATCGCAATGTTTTGACCGCATAAATCAGGAAGCATTACTTCTGAAATTAAACATGAACGGTTCAGTCAGGCGACAAATCAAAGCCTGGTTAAAATCAGGAGTGATAGATTCAGGAAAATTTGCAGCTACTACGGCTGGAACACCACAAGGCGGTGTAATTTCGCCATTATTGGCATCCATCGCTTTACATGGATTAGAAAGCCTGATAAACCAAGAATTTCCTGTCAATTCAGCCGGGAAAATTAAAGGGGCTAAAAGCAAATTTGGCTGCGAAATATCTCGCGTAACTTGTATTAGGTACGCGGACGATTTTGTGGTTTTAAATGAATCCTTAGCGGTCGTTAAGAGGTGTGAGGAATTAATCAAAGATTGGCTCAAAGGTATTGGCTTAGAATTGAAACCAGAAAAGACGCGAATAGCACATACGCTATATCTACACTTAAGTGAAGATGGTAAACCAGGATTTGATTTTCTGGGACATCATATTCAACAGATAAAAGTGGGGAAATACCGAGACAATAAAAATAGTCAAGGTAAAAAACTTGGTTTCATCACCCTCATTACCCCCTCTAAGAAGGCAATTGAGGCTCATAAATATGAGATGAAAAGTATCATCACAAAACACAGGTCACGTTCTCAAGCAGAACTAATTAAAGACCTTAACCCTATTATCAGGGGATGGGCTTCATATTATAGAGTCTCAGATGCTGGAACTACTGGGGACTTCTCCCGGTTAGATAGAATCACCTATCTTCGGCTGAGAAAATGGGCTAAAAGACAGACTGGGAGCATTAACTTAGGTCATCAAAAATACTGGCACACCATAGGCGATAACCATTGGGTATTTACTACTAGGTCAGAAAGTAATCCTTTGCGGTTATTAACACATATCGAATTTCACTCTAGTGTGAACGATTATGTTAAAGTTCGCGGTGATAAAAGTCCTTTTGATGGTGACTTAATTTACTGGAGTTTAAGACTAAGCAAACACCCTGAGATGCCTACTACTAAAGCGAAGCTTCTCAAACTACAAAAGGGTAAATGTGCTTGGTGTGATTTGCATTTTCAAGAAGGCGATTTATTGGAAATTGACCATATTAAACCCATTTCTTGTGGAGGTAAAAAGGAATGGCAAAATCTCCAATTATTACATCGTCATTGCCACGATGATAAAACTGCCAATGATGGCAGCTTGAAGTCCCATATTGACAAAATGGAAACACATTGAGTAGCCGTGTGCCGGGAAACTGGCAAGCACGGTTTCGGACGGGAGGGGTGGAACAGTAATGTTCCCCTCGACCCTCTCAATGGGACACGAT
>Ga0209617_10000914_pt1 | contig 13441 bp, 10 predicted proteins | sample LakEriepJuly2011_2_FD_187459 | JGI IMG/M metagenome (GOLD analysis project Ga0209617, IMG submission 187459) | Freshwater microbial communities from dead zone in Lake Erie, Canada - CCB epilimnion July 2011 (SPAdes) (version 2) | ecosystem: Environmental > Aquatic > Freshwater > Lentic >... | reverse complement strand
TGTTCGGGAGGTGGGTTTTTGGAACAACCCCGAGGATCTTGCCGCGGGAGACCGCTACGGCCACGTTGAAGAGGCGTCCATTGACCTCCAGAGGGGTGCCGACGAGGGCAGTGAGGCCAAGCTTCGCGGTAGCCTCGCAAACCTGCCCTAGGGCCTTTACGGCGCCGTTAAGGAGGGTCCGCTGGCCGAAGAGGTCACCACAGCTGTAGCCGGTCAGGCAGAGCTCGGGGAGGACGACAATTTCCACCCCCTCTTGGGCGGCTTTTTCCAGGGCCTGAATGATCAGGGTGGCGTTGGCCGCAGGGTCCCCCAGACGGAGGGCCGGCGAGGCGGCCGCCACGGTCACAAAACCGTTCTGGTGGATGCGGTTGGACATCAAAGGACTGGTATCCGTCATGTTCACCGTTGACCGAAGGGGAGGCAACCCGAAAGGTCTGCCCACCCCTGTTAAAGGGGCCTTATGTCCGCTCAGCCGCTCAAAGAAGTCCGTATCTTTTCGCCTGCCACCGTGGCCAACGTGGCCTGCGGTTTCGACGTGCTTGGCTTCTGCATCGATGCCCCGGGCGACGAGATCGTGGCTCGCTTCTCGACCACCCCCGGCCTGCGCATCACCAAGATTACCGGCGATGACGGCCGACTGCCCCTCGATTCGAAGAAGAATACCGCTGGGGTCTCCGCCCACGCGCTGCTTCGTCACCTTGGCAAGAGTGACCTGGGTATCGAGATGGAGATCCACAAGAAGATGCCCTTCGGCAGCGGTCTCGGCTCCAGCGCCGCGAGCGCGGTCGGTGGTGCCTTCGTCGTCAATCGTCTCCTCGGTGACCCGCTGACGCGCCTCCAGCTATTGCCTTTCGTGGTCGCCGGCGAAGCCGCGGCCGACGGCGCCTGGCATGCGGATAATGTCGGACCTTGTCTCCTCGGCGGTATCACCTTGATCCGGTCCAATGCCGAGCTCGACGTGATGGACGTGCCGATTCCGGAGCGTCTCTGGGCCGCCGTCGTGCATCCGGATATCGTCGTACTCACCAAGGTCGCGCGTGAGATCATGCCTCGCCAGATTCAGCTCGAGACCTCCACGCAGCAGAGCGGCAACCTCGGTGGCCTGCTGTGCGGCTTCTTCAAGAGCGACTACGCCCTCATCGGTCGTTCACTTCACGACCTTATCGCCGAGCCCCACCGCCACCGCTTGATCCCTGAGTTCTACCGCGCCAAGGCCGCCGCCATGGCCGCCGGCGCGCTGGGCTTCTCGATCTCCGGCGCCGGCCCGAGCGTGTTCGCGCTCTGCGACGGCGAGGAGACCGCCCGCAAGGTCGCGGCCGCCGTCGCCGCCGTGTTCGCTTCGGTGCCGATCAAGGCCACGCCTTACGTCTCGCGCATCAATCCCAAGGGTGTCCATGTCCTCTCCGAGTCCTAAGTTGGAATTCGTCTCCACCGTCGACGCTTCCTGTCGCGGTTCCCTGCGTGACGTGCTGCTTTCGGCCATACCCGCCAAGGGCGGCCTCTGGGTGCCGACGCATATCCCGCAGATCGCGCCCGACTTTATCGAGCGTCACCGAGACGCGTCCTACGCCGACCTCGCCGAGGCGGTCGTAGCCCCCTATTTCGCCGAAGTCCTCGGCCCGGCGGTCCTTCGTCAGCTCTGTCAGGAGGCTTTCAACTTTCCCGTGCCGCTCGTCCACCCCGAGGGATTCAAGGGTACGCCGGCTGAACGCCTCGCCGTCCTTGAACTCTTTCAAGGACCGTCCGCGGCCTTCAAGGACTTTGCGGTCCGCACGCTCGTGCGCGTCACTGCACGTGTCCTTGGTGACGAGTTCCCCCAGCTGACCGTGCTCGCCGCGACTTCCGGCGATACGGGCGCCGCCGTCACGGAAGCTTGCTCAGGCGTCCCCGGTGTCCGCGCCGTGGTGCTCTACCCGCGCATCGGTGTCAGTGGCGTGCAGGAATCACAGATCGCCCGCGCCCGTCCCGGCGTGGTCGCGCTGTCTGTCGATGGCACGTTCGACGATTGTCAGGCGATGGTGAAGCGCGCTCTCGCCGATGAGTCCCTGCGCCGTCGCCGCCCGTTGCTTACGGCCAACTCCATCAATCCGGTCCGTCTGATCGCCCAGGTTCCGTTCGCCTTCCACGCCAAGCGCCTGCTGGCTCCGGGACGGCGCATGGGCATCGTGGTGCCTTCGGGCAATCTCGGTAACGTCGGCGCCGTGCAGCTCGCCCGCCGTATGGGTCTCGATGTTGCCGCCCTTGTCGCCGCGACTAACACCAATTCGCCTTTGCCCGACCTTTTCGCCACTGGCGAATATCGTCCGCGCCGCGCCACGCCCACGGCCTCTAACGCCATGGACATTGGTGACCCTAACAACCTCAGTCGCCTGCTTGCCTGGCGTGAGGGTGGCCCGGCTGTTAGCGCCGTCACCGTCGAAGACAAGGCCACGCTCGATGCCATGCGTCGAGTTCGCGATGCGGGTGGCTATATTCTTTGCCCGCACTCCGCGGTCGGCTGGAAGGCCGCCGAGGATCTGCTGGCTCGCGATGGCGATAAACTCGACGACATCATCGTCTTCGGCACCGCGCATCCGGCTAAATTCCCGGATGTGTTGAAGGATGCCTTTGGGGACGCCAACGCTGCTCGTTTCCCGGGCGAACTGCCCGCGCCGGCGCCGATCAAGATTGGCAACGACTTCGAGGCCGTCCGTAAGGTCCTCGAATCTGAAGCCGGTTTCGGACGCTAAGGCCTACTTCGACGCGCTGTCCGGATTCGGCTTGGCCGCGGCCTTCTTTGCCGGGGTGGCCTTTTCGGCGGGCGCCTGTTCGATCACGATGATGCAGCCCGAGAGGGTGAGGCTTGCGAGGGCAAGGGCGGCGGCGAGGGCGGTCTTCATGTCTGGGAGCATGGGGTGTGGACTGGCTGGGTAAACCCGCAAAACAGAAAGGCCGCCCGGAGGCGGCCTTTGCGGACGGCTAAGATGCCGCCTACTCCGTGTCGGATACCGCGAACGTGACGTTCGTGATGTTCGCCTTGGCGAGGCAGTCGAGGACGTTGATCACGCGCTCGTAGCGGGCGTTCTCTTCGGCCTGGACCGTGATGAGTAGCTTCGTCTTGGACTGCTCGGCAGCTTGGCCCATCTGCTTCATCTGGTTGTAGAGGTTCTCGAGGAGCCTATCGCCGGACGCACCGACCGGATCTTCATTAAGGGTGATTTCTCCGGTCTCGCTGATGCCGATGGTGACTTCGTCGGGAAGCTCGGTTTCTTTGGAAGTCTCGGCGTTGCCGGGGAGGGTGGTCTTCAGCTCATGTTCGACCTTCACGGCGCCGGCCATGACCATGAAGAAGAGCATGATCACGAAGACCACGTCGATCATAGGAGCGATCTGGAAGCCGGGAGCGGCGTCGGGCTGTTCTGGGCGTTGTTTCATGTCTTACTCTTCTTTGTTGAGGCCGGAGAAGGCGATGTTGTCGATACCGGCTTCGGCTCCCCATTCGAGGGCCTTGGAGATGTATTTCGCGTGGCACTCCTTGTCGGCGCGGATCAGCAGGCGGTATTTCTCATTCGTTCCTTTGCGGTCGGAGAGCTCCTTCGCGATGCCTTCCTTGTCGTTCGGGTCGATCTCGCGATCGTCGATCTTGTACTTAGCCTGGCCCGTGGTCTTGTCCCACGAGATATTGATGAGTCCGGCAGCGGCCTTGTCGTCGCGCTTCACGCCGTTGGAGGCGACCGGTAGGGCGATGTTCTTGTCCACCTTCAGCACCTGGGCAGAGGTGATGGACATGAAGAAGATGAGCAGCACCAAGAGCACGTCGATCATCGGCGCGACCTGGAACTCTGGTTCCCCTTCTCCGCCTCCTCCTCCGCCTGCCATGGCTGTGTTGTTGGGTTAGGGGTGGAAAGGGCTTACGACTGGACGTTCGAGGACGCGTTCCAATCGGGCTTGGCGGCGTAGATTTCTTCGTCGCCGACCTTGCAGCCTTCGATTTCTGCGTAGGGGAAGGCACGGAACAGGCCGGTCACGATCTCGGTGATGTCGTGGACGCCCTTGTTGATGCGGTTCGCGAGCATGTAGTAGGACATGAACGCCGGGATAGCGATGAAAAGTCCGGCGCCAGTCGCCACGAGCACTTCGCCGATAGCGCCGGAGAGCTTGGAGGGGTCACCCACGCCGGAAGTACCGAGGGTTTCGAACGCGCTCATCATGCCGGTCACGGTACCGACCAGGCCGATCATCGGGGTACAGACGCCGATCACGGAGAGGTAGGAGGAACGGCCCTTGAGCTCGGCTTGGACTCGGGTGATTTCGGAGATGATGGCTTCTTCGGTCATCGTCTTGCCATCCGGGGTGAAGGCGACGCCAGCGCGGACGACGTCAGCGAGGGGGGAGCCGGCGGACTTGGCGAAGGCGTAGGCACCGACGTAGTCACCCTTTTTGAAGAGCTCGCGGAGCTGAGTGACATGGTCGACCGGGTAGAGTTTACTAGCGCTCGTGCGCATGTAGCCATCGACGATAAACCAGATCATCGCCACGGAACAGGCCGTGATCGGGTACATGACCCAGCCGCCTTCGATGAAGAGATCCATGAGGGTCTTCTTGTGGGCGCCACCGGCGGCTTCCTGGGCCGAGGCAGCGATGGTCATCAGGCCGAGGAGGACGGCGCTGAAGGAGGTATTACGGAGGTTCATCTTCATGATGATGGGGTGTAGGTTGGTTTTTAGGTTAGGTTTTGGAAAGGGGCAAGGACTCACTTATTGCCTTCGACCTTCTCTTCGGCGGCGAGCTTGGGCTTGGCCATGATGACGCCATCCGGCAGGGGGCCGCCGGCGGCAATCTTCTTCTGGTCGGCCTCGGCCTTGGCACGTTCTTCCTTGGGAAGCATCTTCTTGGCTTCTTCGGCTTCTTTGGAGACCGGGTAGGAGACGATGATGTCGTAGAGGTAGCGATTGGCGACGGACTCGAGCTTCTGGTCGCGAAGGGCGGGGCTGTCCATGCCGCGGAACGATCGGGCGGCGCCCAGCATGGCCTTCGGCACGATTTCCGTCTCGGAGCCGAAGAAGACTGGTACGCGCAGGTAGGTGGACATCGCGGCTTCGTACTTCTTGGAGGCGAAGAGCGAGTTACCCTTCACGAGGTGGAGGCGGGCCTGGAGTTCGGCCGTATCCACCTTGGTCAGGAGTTCCGTGGACTCCTTAATGACCGCCTCGTGTTCGCCTTTGCGGGCGCGTTGCATTAAGCGGGCTAGCTGAATCTGGGTGGCGACTTCGGGAAGCTTGGCGGCTTCCTCCTTTTCGAAGGCGGTGAGGAATGATTCCGTGGCGGCGTCGTTCTCGAGGCGGTCGAGGGCGTCGAGCTTGACGATGGACGCACGGGCCCACCAAGAGCCGGGGACGTTCTTGATCGGTTCGAAGAACTTGAGTACGGCTTCAACGTTGTCGAGGGCCTTGGCTGGTTCGCCCCGGCTGACGTTGGCCTGGGCGTCCGTGAGGCGGGAGGGTATCGGCCAAATCACTTCGGTGACTTCGGATAGCTTACGGGTGAGGGTCACCTCGATGCCGCCAGAGTTGCTGACGCGGACGATCTCTCCCTTGATGACGTTGATCGTGCCTTTCTTGATATCGACGATCGGCTTCGGCGGGATGGAGCTGTCCATCTTGAATGGGTCGTTGATCTCCCAGCGTTCGCCTTTGAAGACGAAGGTCTGGGCCGGCGACGTGGCGGCGGCGGCGAGGAGCGCGAGAGCGGGGAGGCAGAAGGAGAGACGCATGGTGATCAGAGTCCGAGGAGGAAGGATTTGGCTTCTTGGGCTTCGCGGGTGTCCTTGATGCGGTCCTTCTCAAGCATCTCCTTGAGGAGCACCTTGGCGGCGTCCTTCTGGCCTAGCTCCGTGGCAAGGATCTTCGCGTTGGAGAAATAGGCCTTCGCGGCCCAGACCTCGTATTTCTTCCAGGTCATGTGGCAGCGACGGTAGTAGGCGATGGAGCGGGCGTAGCCGTCCTTGGCGTTTTCGGGCTCGTTGTTGACGAGGGCGTTGATTGTCACGGTCGACTTGCTTTCCACGTTGTTGTCCAGCTTGACGGTGAGCGTTGCGGTGAACTCACCTGCGGTGGCGTAAGTGTGGGTGGGCGTCGGCTCGGTCGAAGTCGGGAGCTTATCGCCGAAGTCCCAGAGATAGGTCACTTTACCCTTTTTCTCTGGCGTTGCCCCGGATGACGCGAATATCACGGTCAAAGGCGCTGCACCTGAGGTGGGGGATGTCCCCGTCAATTCTTTCGGCACATTGGCCAAGTCTGTCGCATCCTTGGGTTTTTTGATGAGGCTGGGCTTCCCTTGCGCCATCTGGATGGCGTTTCGTTCATGGATTAGGCCAAGCATGTAGAGCGAAGCGGCAGTCTTATCGCCGCGCCATTCTTTGGTGCGAATGATCTCGTCGAAGGCCTGGAAGGCCTCCTCCAGTTTCAAGAGCTCGGTAAGGGCGCGGGCGCGCGTGAAGCGGAGGTCGAGCTCCTTCGACATCAAGATATTGTTATCAATGGCCTCGTTGCAGAGCGAGAGGGCTTCGGCGTACTTCTTGTTGGCGAAGGCGATTTCGGCCAGGCCGGCGAAACCGTAGTCGGCGTATTCCGAGGAGCGGGAATGCTCGAGGATGTAGCCGAAATAATCGGCGGCTTTCTTGTTGTCGCCCTTCGCGAGGAGGCTGTCGCCGACGAGTCCAAGGATCGTCGGGTTGAGTTCCTCGGCCTTGTAGTTGGCGGCGATTTTGGCGTAGTTGGCGGCGGTCTTCTCAGGTTCGCGGGTGAACACCGCGAGCTGGCCAAGGGCGAAGAAGCCGCGGGCTTGGGCGACGAGGGAATTACGGTGGTCTTCGAGGCGGAGCAGCTTGACCAGCTCTTTTTCAGCATCCTCGCTGGTGTAGGCGCCGGGCTCGGGCTTGGCGCCCGGCTTCACGCGCTTGACCTTGCGGGCGATTTTCTCGGCTAGGAACACGATGAGCTTCTCGGTGCCTTCCTGGGTGCGGTCGTTGATGGATTCGGAGACGGCGTCGGAGAGGATCTTGAGGGCGCGCTTCTTCTGGTCGGCGATGGAGGTCTGGCGCTTGACCTCGACCTTGGCGAGTTCGGCCTCGAGTTCGGCGGAGAGCTTGCGGACGGAAGCCTTGGCGACGTCGATCTCGGGTTGGGTGATGCCTGGCTTGCGCTCGAGCGTGTCAACGACCTTACGGGCGTCGGCGAGCTGGGCGCTGAAATTCTTGCGGACCTTCTCGGATTCGGCGGCGAACTCGGGCATGTCTCCCATGCGCTCGGTCGAGCGGATGACCTCGTAGAGGTAGGTCATGGCCTTGGGGTCGTTATGGTTCCAGTCGAAGATTTCTCTAAACAGGTCGCGCATGCGCTTGTGTTCGCCGCGCCCCGGGAGGAGTTTGCGGAGTTCGCCGAGGACGAATTCGAGGGCCTGCGGATTGGTGCGGGCGTTCTTGGCGGCGGCTTCGTAGGCGTCGATGGCCTTATTGGTGACGGCTTCCTTCTCTTTTTCTAACTTGGTCTTGATCTCGACGAACTTGGCCTTGTCGGGGTTCTTGGCGTTGATGCGGACGTCGGTGTCAGCGTCCTTGACCTTCTTGTCGATTTCGTCGGCGAGGGCGATGTTGGCGTCGCCGATCAGCGTGTAAACCTCGGGCACCTGGGACATGACCTCGTCGGTGTTGTCCTTGGCGTAATCCTTGAGCCAGTCTTCGCAGATCTTGATGGTGCCGGGGATGTCGCGAGGGGAGGTGCCGAACTTGACGATGGCCTGACGGTAGCGGACGTCGGGGATGAACTGGCCTTTCGGGTATTCCTGCTCGTATTTATCGAAGTCGACCTTGGTCTCCTTGTACTTGCCTTGGAAGAACGAGCAGAGCGCGTTCATGTAGAGGACCTGCTGGCGGACCGGGGAGCGCTCGTGCTTCTTGAGGAATTCCTCGAAGGCCTTCTGGGCGGGCGCCCAATCGACCTGGGAGAAGAGGCAAGCGGCGATACGGAAGTCGATCTCTTCGATGACCTCGGGCGTCAGGGTCTTTACGTTGGCCTGGACCCACTTGTAGTGGGCGATGGCCTCCGGAAACTCTTCGCGTTCCTGGGAGATGTCGCCGAGGATCAGCGCGATAGCGGAGACCTGTTCGTCTTTCGGGAACTTGGAGATGAATTCCTTGCACTTCGCCTGGGCCTCGTTGTCGCGGCCGATGCGGCGCAACGCGAGGATGTGATAGTAGTAGGCGCCGGAGATGCGGCTGAAGCCGGGGCTATTCTCGAAGATGTCGAGGAAGGCGATGTGGGCCTCCCAAGGGCGCTTCAGCTCGAGGAGGCAGAGGCCGATGCGGTAGGAGATAAACGCGTCGTAGTCCTTGTTGGCGTTGAACTCCTCCTGGATCTTCTTGAATTGCGCGACCTCTTGCTTGGTCTTCTCGAGGTTGGCGGCCTGTTCGGGGTTCGGCTTGGGGAAGTTCTTGGTCAGCGTGTCGACTTCCGTCTGCTTAGCCTCGATGGCGCGACCGAAGGAGCTGCTGAGGTTGGCGCGACGCAGCGTGCCTTGGTAATTCGTGAGGGCCTGACGATAGAAGTCGGCGCGGAAATTCTCGTCGGCGGCCGTTTCGGCGGCGGAGAAGCGGGCGTCGCCGATTTCGAGGCGCTGAAAGTTGGAGCGGACGACTTCGACGGGCGAGCCACTGCTCTTCGCGTCGATCTCGTTCTTCAGCTGGGTCGCTTCCTTGGTCAGGCCGAGCTTGGTGTACATGTCGACCAACTTGTAGGCGGCCTCGCGGCGTTCCGGCGTATTGATACCATCGGCGGTCGCCTGCTTTAGCAGGGTCAGGGCCTGGGCGTAGGCGGCCTTCTTGACGTCCTCCGGCGAGCTCTTGGCGCGGTCGACGATGATCTGGGCGGAAAGGGTGAAGGCGCTGACGCGCTCTTCGGGGCGGGCGAGCGAGTTGGTGCGAATCTTCTCGAGGCGGGCGAGCGCGAGCTCCCATTTGCCCTGCTTGGAATAGGCTTCGATGAGCAGAAGCTCGGCGGTGCCGCGGCGATTGTCGGTATCAGAGAGGAAGTCCTCCGTGCCCTTGGGGAACTTGTCGAGGAAGGCGGTCAGCTCGGTTTCGGCCCGCGGCCAATCCTTGATGAAGAAATGACAGAGGGATTTCTGGAAGGAGACGACGGCCTTGAGCTTCGGTTCGACGTCGACGGCTTTGGCGTCGAGATCTTCGAAAAGTGCGAGGGCCTCCCGGTACTTCTTTTCTTCGAGGTTCTTGATGGCATCCTTATAGAGGAGGGACAGCGGGTCCTCCTGTGGCTTCTGGGCGGTCGGCAGCGGGCGAGCCTGCGCCTTCAAGTCACCCGTGACGGGGGTCAGGGCAATGAGGACGGCGAGCAAGGCGGCCTTGGCCAATTTATAGGTGCGGGACTCTTTGATAAGCATCGGTTGAGGGGAGCGTTTAGCTCCGCATCGGGGGTATGTAGAATTAGCCCAGCCGGCCGCAGATTGCCAAGCAAGAAGCCCCTTTTGAACGACATTCATTCGAGGGGGTATGCCCCAGGGTTGGCCCCTGTGAATAACTCAGCCTCCGGGCTTCATGCCTGTCGCCAGAATAGTCTCAAAACAGGGTTCTTTGACTTCTTTGGCAACGACCCGCACCTCGGATTGGCGGAAACCAGCCTCCTCGATCCAGTCATGGAGCTCGTTTTCTTTGAAACCGAGCCAGCGGTCAGCGTAAAGTTCTCGGGCTTTCTCGAAACGATGGGCGCGGAGGTCGAGGATGAGCAAGCGGCCGCCGGGCTTGAGGATGCGAAAGGCTTCCGACAGCGCCAGCCGCGGGTTCTCGGCGTGGTGCAGGGCTTGGCTGAGTAAGGCGAGGTCGATGCTCCGGTCCGGCAGGGGGACTTTCTCGATGTTACCGAGGATGTAGGTCAGGTTCCGGAGGTGCTCCTTCTTGGCCAAAGCACGGCCGACCTGGACCATCCGGGGGGAGTTATCGACACAGTGGACGCTCTCAGCTTGGCGGGCCAACAGGCGCGAGAGCGTGCCGTCGCCGGCGCCAAGGTCAGCGATCCGCACACGCGGTGTCAGGAGGAAGAGCATCTGCCCGATCGCTTCCCATGAGCGACCGGGGCAGTAGTTGCGGCCGAGACGGTCGGCGACGAGGTTGAAGTGCTGCTCAGCTTTCTGGCGGCGCTTCTCGATGATGCGTTGCAGGGAGCGCTGGTCCGCGGCGGACTTCGACTCGCGCGCGCTGGCGGCGAGGGCGGCGTCCACGATGCCAGCGATACTCACCGGCAGGTCGCGGGCGAGCGAGTAGAACGACTTCTTGCCGTCGCGGCGGTCGTTCACGAGCTGGGCTTTTCGAAGCAATGCCAGATGGGTCGAGATGCGCGACTGGGGTAGTCCGAGGATTTCCTGGAGCTCACCGACCGCCAGCTCGCCACGGTGCAGTAGGTGCAGGATACGGGACCGGGTTGGGTCGGCTAGGAGGCGCAGGGTTTCCCAGGGGTCGGACATGTGGGCAGGTTGGGGCGCGCCAGCGTCCGTGTCAAAAGAGGAAGCCCCGTTTCCGGGGCTTCGTCAGCAGGCCATCTGGCTGGGTGCTTAGCGCTTATCGACCCAGCGGGTGATGCGAATGACGGTCCAAGACTCGGCCTTGCCGTTGATGTTCGTCGTGAAAGTCTCCCCCGTCTTGTGGTTGAGGAACTGCTTGGCCAGCGGGGAGATGTACGAGAGGATGTTCTTCTCCGGTTCGCCGTCCCAGGCGCCGAGCAGGTCGTAGGCGAACTCCGTCTGGTCGGAGCCGCGGCGGAGGACCACGCTGGAGCCGACGCTGATGGTGTCCGTGTTGGCTTCCTTGAAGTCGGTGACCTTGGCCTTCTTCAGCAGCGCGTCGAGCTCAGCGCGACGGGCGGCGAGGGTGTCATGGTCCTGTCGGGCCATCTTGTATTCGGAATTTTCCTTCAAGTCGCCGTGCTCCTTGGCGATCTGGATGGCTTCCTTGACCGCGGGGAGGCGCACCTTGACGATGTCCTCGAGCTCGCGCTCCTTTACTTCCTTCGAGTTCTTGGAGACGAGGAGTTCCTTTTCCTCGGCTTCGGAGCCGGAATGCTTGGACTTGGCGAGGCGCTGGACGTGCGGCTCGATCTTGGCGAGGCGAGAGAGGAGAGCCTTCTTGGTCATCTCGTCAAAGCCCTGGCTGCTCATCATCGTGCGGGTGAGGTCGAAGATCGTCTCGCTGTCGGCCTTCTTGCCGTCGGCGGGGATCAAGATGTTGGCGATGAGCTCCTTGTCCTTGATGAGTTCGTTGGCGAGCGGGATGCGGGCCGTGGAGTTGGACTCGAGGGACTCGGTGTCGATTGAAGACAGGATGGCTCCGAGCAACGACGGGTTGATCAGGCGGCCGACGATATCGGCGTACTTCTTCGAGTCGCGATTCTTGATGACCCAGATGATGACCGGAGCGCGGAGTTCGCGGGTCTCGAGCCACTGAGCGAAGCGGGCGGAGACGACGGCAGCGAGCTCTTGGTCGCAGAGGTAGGCGATCGATTCGGAGACGAGCTTAGCGGAGCCGCTCTTCGTGCCGCCGATATCGCGGTTGCGGAGCAGGTCGAAGGCGCGTTCGGACCAGTTGTCGCCGTGATGGGCGCGGACGAGGTCGAGCAGGCTGCGGATCTTCTCGGTGGTGTGAGGGATGTTCAGCGCCACGAAGGCGAGGTCGCTTTCGGTGCAGAGGGCGATGATTTCCGAGGCTGTCGGGCTGACGGTTTCGACGTTCTCGACGGCGGAGCGGAAGAACTTATCGCGGTTCCAGATGCCACCGAGGATGGCAGGGAGGTTGTCGCGTTTGCGGGCGGTCTCGAGCTTCTTGATTTCCTTGGCGAGGTCCGCGGAGACCTTGTCGAGGTTGGCAGCGTTGGCGGCCGAGCGGGTCTCCGAGGAGGCGCTGCCGGCGAGCTCTTCGAGGAGTACGAGCTTACGTTCGAAATTAGGGGCGCTTTCGTACTGGGCGAAAAGGTCTTCGCCGAGGTCCTTGGGGGCTTCGAGGAGGGCGTACAGACCACCTTTGCGCTCCGGGACGAGGATGGCACGGTCCTTGCGGAGGGCGGCGCGAGCCTTGGTCCACCAGGCCTTGAAGGAGGTGGCGCGATCCTTGCCGGCCGGCAGAGAGGCGAAATAGACGCGGTCGAGGTTGGCCTCGAGGGCGTAGGAAGTGCATTCGCCGGTAGGGTATTCGGCGAGGAGGGCCTTCACGACGCCGGCAGGGTCGTTGGCGACCATGTTGGCGACCTCGGCTTTGGTGCTGTCGCCGTAGGCCTTAGCCACGACGCCGTTGGGATTGATGACCTCGATCTTGCCGAGGAAGAAGGCGGCATCCATGGCGTGGGCCTTCTTGTTCTGTTCAGGGAAATCGACGGTGAGGCGCTTGGTGGCTTCGTCGTAGGCGCGGATGACGCCGATACCCCAGGCTTGGTGGAGGCAGAAGGCCGGCTGACCCGTGGCGACCAAGTCGATGGCGGCCTGCAGGGAGTTAATTTTACCACCTTGTGGGTTGTGGGCCTTGTTGCTCATTGCAAAAGTGGGTTTTGGGGATAACAATTCTCACTTGCAAGCAGGAAGGCGGGGGGCTTTGGGGTCTATGCCTCGACAGCCCTCCTGGCCTGCGTCCCACATGGCCTTTAAGCCCGAAAAACCCTCAATCCACGGCGAAACTCCCGAGACCCTCGGCGAGCGATTGGTCGCGGATGGCCATCCTCGCTACCGGGCCGGTCAGGTCTTCGAATGGCTCTACCCCCGCCGGGCCGAGACCCCGGAGGCGATGACCAACCTTCCGGCCAACCTCCGGACCTGGCTTTCGGCCAATTATGATTTCGAGGCGACCAGTCTGGTCCAGCGGAAGGCTTCCTCCGACGTCACCCAGAAAATCCTCCAACGCCTCCGAGACGGTTCCCTCATCGAGACCGTCATTATCCGGGCCCCGATGGAGGGGGTCGGGCAAGAGAAGTCCCGCCGGACGATCTGCATCTCGACCCAGGTCGGCTGCGCCTATGGGTGCAAATTCTGCGCCTCGGGCCTCGATGGCTGGAAGCGAGACCTTTCAATCGGTGAAATCGTCTCCCAGCTCGTCCAAGTCTGCCGCATCGAAGACAAGACCGACCCCGCCCGCGCCGCCGAAGGGCTGGCGTCCTTCGACAACATCGTGGTGATGGGGATGGGTGAGCCGCTGGCTAACTACGAGAACCTGATGTCCGCGCTCCGCATCGTGAACGCGCCCTGGGGCTTCGGCTTCGGTGCCCGCCGGGTAACGATCTCCACTTCAGGCGTGGTCCCCAAGATCCTCAAGCTCGCCGAGGAGCCGCTGGGCTTCCGCCTTGCCATCAGTCTGCACGGCGCGACCAACGAGGTTCGTAATCAGATTATGCCGGTGAATAAGAAGTTCCCGCTC
>Ga0209617_10000910_pt1 | contig 13476 bp, 9 predicted proteins | sample LakEriepJuly2011_2_FD_187459 | JGI IMG/M metagenome (GOLD analysis project Ga0209617, IMG submission 187459) | Freshwater microbial communities from dead zone in Lake Erie, Canada - CCB epilimnion July 2011 (SPAdes) (version 2) | ecosystem: Environmental > Aquatic > Freshwater > Lentic >... | reverse complement strand
CACACACCACAGCACACACCACAGCACACAACACAACACACAGCACAGAACACAACACAACACACAGCACAGAACACACAACACAACACAAAACACAACACACAACACAACACACAACACAACACAACACACAACACAACACACAACACAACACACACAACACACAACACACACAACACACAACACACAACACACCACACACCACACACCACACAACACATACAACATACACCACACAACACATACAACACACAACATACAACATACAACATACAACACACAACAACTCACACCCTCATGTCCTAATATGTTCCGATACATCAACATAGTTCAGTTAATTTTTTGCGACTGTAACAGTAAACAATAACAATAACAAAAATAAAATAAAATAAAATAAAATAAAATAAAAAGAACAAGAACAAGAACAAGAACAAGAACAAGAACAAGAACAATAACAATAACAATAACAATAACACTAACAATAACACTAACAAATAACAATTTTATTTTAAAAAATTTTTTTTCTTTCAGCTTTCAAAATTGTCGATATGTATACCGTCCGATTCCATTCCAACGACTCTGACAATTTAAAGACTACCTCACAAGCGCTAGAGTGCAATAAATTTGAAAAACGACTATTTTCATCACCCTCAGATAGACATTGTTATACAGCTAAATTTTACTCAAACCCAATCAGGTAACAAAAAAATTTTTAAAAACTTTAATTAATCCCCCCCATGATCTTTTTTATAAAATTTTTTATGTTTTCTTAACATAGTCCAGGAAGATTGCCTGGTCCTGTCAAAGATCTGTATCGATATGTGAGGTGGGACTTTTAATAATTTTTTGATATTTTATAAAAAAAATTCATATTTGGATATTTTCTTCTGACTTTCCCTTTCCTAGAAATAACAAATATGACATTTTGGACTCTTCCCCTGGTCTTTTAGGTTAGTGAAGGGTTGAGTTGTTTTTGAACTGCATCACAACAAAATATAGTTAACCCATTTTAATATATTTTTTACTTTTTAGTTTTGACCCACAGATATGGACGTGATGGTCGTGATAGTAAAAAATTTGAGGATAAATCTCTAATATTCGATTTTCCCTTTCTGAAAAGTATTTCTGATAAATTATTTGTGGCTGACTACATGTTATCTCTTAACACATTTGTTCTCCTACTGAATGAGCAAACAACCACAGGTGAATAGAAAAAATATTTCTTAACTGCTCTCATAATCCTTTTGCATAACATACTTTTTCTTTTCTCAAGACTATGCCCATCAGAGCACCATCTCTGGTGTCAAAACATATACCATATGTACAATAGATACAACAGATCCGGCTATAAAAATAGTCTTAACATTTGAGGTAACTTTCCATATATAAAAAGTCTTATTTGTTACAGCACTTTTTTATAACAAACAATACTTATTATTTTGTAGCATTATAACTCCAGTGAGTTAGGATTTGGAATCCAACTAAACAAAAAACAAGAAGTTAGGTATGATTTTTATATAATTCAATTATTTTCTAATATTTAATATTTACTATTTACTATTTACTATTTACTATTATTTACTATTTACTATTTAATATTTGTAGCGAAAGTGATGTGGCCCTAATCATCAAATATAAATTTCACGATGAGGAGATGCTAAATTGTACAGACCTAAAGAATAAAAAAAGAAAAATGACCGACACCAAAAGAATTAATGTGATCGAATACAGCTATATAAAGTTACCAGCCCTGATGTTTGGTCAGTACTTGGATCAAGACTGTCAAGGATTTATTGATGACTGTATCAGGTTAGCAAAAAAAATTGAACTATGTTTTTGTCTTATTCATCACAAAAAACTACCCCTCTGACATGACTTTTTAACTTGTTTTTTAGCCTCGTGGCTAATTCTACCCAACTGCTGCCCCCTCCACAATGCAACGACAATTATCAGAAATAGTCCCTTTATCAAATCTAATTTTTGTAATAGGTACTAAAAGTTAAAATAAAAAAACTACATAAAGAAACTAGCCTTGTTTTTTTTTCATTTTTAGCTGAATCTGGAAGCGGTAAATCTTCCTTTATTCATTTAATAATAAAAAACTTAAAAACAGGTGACTATATTGCTACATTTTTTTATAAAAACAAACACCAATTAATTATTTCTTTACTTTTTACAGATATTTCAGTTTATGTTCAAACTCAAGAACAAAGTGACTTTGCTGATTTACCGAATATCCAATTTTTGAACAGTGAATTTTCAGTTCAAGAAGAACATTTTAAAGAATTGTCTGACCATTCCTTTGTTGTCTTAGATGATTTTTCTTTTAAGTCGACTTCTTCTAAGACTGTTGTCAAAGCCGACTTTCTTCGTGTGATAAACTACTATCTTAGGCATCACAATATTAAACTCTGTCTTATCATACATAACCTGTTTAACAATCATCTATTCACAGAAATATTATTAGCGCCCCACATCTTCTTGTCCTATACAAACCTGGGTTATTATGTTATAAGGTAAAAAACATTGTTATTATTCTATTGACTCATTTTATATATTTAGCCAAACTAAAAATTAACTAACAAATATTTTGTAATTATTATTTTTTAGAAAACTGCAAGCCCGTCTTGGCGGAAAAGAAATACTTTCTTTCTATCAGGAAGCACCAAAACATAACTTTAATTTCTGTTACATTAATTGTAAAAAAAATTATCTGATTAATCAAATTGACCAATTATTTATCGGTGAAAAAGTTATCATGTTTTCAAATGGGGAAAAATTTATTATTCACAAAGAAAATGAATCCTGTGGACTTACTACTATTGACAGTGAAATTTCTGATACACATTCTCCTCAGCAAAATGTCATGGAATTCATAAAAGAAACCTATCCAAAACAGAAATATTTATCTCTGATTTTTACCATTATTGAAAAACACCATCTGTTTGATGATAATTTATTTTGTAATGCATTTCCCAACATTCATATTGCTGACATATGTTCTTTTTTTCTCAATCGATTTGGAAAAATGGAAAATACAGACAATCGTTATATAAAATTTTGTAAATTTTTGCAGAAAAAGGGTATAAAACTCCCTAAAATTAGCATAAAAAATCCAGTGGCGCAAAAATACCTTTGTTAACTTTCAGAGTAAAAAAATGAACCTTCAATCATTCCTGATTCAATGTTCTTCGAAGGTATCTTCTATACTTTGCTTTTAGTGCTTATTATTAATTATTTAATGCATACCACCCCTTCCCCCCCTCTGTTTCAGGACAGTGTTTTCCAATGTCAACTTCCTCACCAGTTCAGAGAAGTAGACTGTAATAGGTCAAATTTGAAATTAGAATATGTGGACTCAAACATCTCAAGTCCTCCTTTCAGTAAGATTTTTTTGTTTGTGTCCTAATTTTTTTTTAAATTTATCACTTGATTTTTTTGCAGGTCCTATGGATTTTCAATTTTCTCCAAAAGGAACTATAGGTATACATACCCTATTATGGTAAATCACCCTTTCTTTTATTGACTTTATTACCTTTTTGTTTAGATATTATATCTCTACGAAATACATCTGAAGCAGTTAAAGATCCTATAAAAGAAATCAACAAAATATATTCCAAAGAAATAAACGCCTTCAAACCAAATAGACCATTTTCCAGTATTTCTTACCTACAGGACACAATTTCAATTGAATTAATTTTACTACCTCATCAAGTAATAGTTTTTCCCTTTAGCCTACTAAGTAAAATATCATGGCCAATCGACCTTACTATTGAAGAATATGAAGAAGATGATATAAGGTATTTTTTTCTTTTTTACAGTCAATTAGTATGCATCCCCCCCTACCTTTTTGATATCTTTCAGAACCCTCATAGAAGATAACACATTTACAGTATCAATGGTTACAAATGACGCTGATAAGGTAACACAACTTGTTTTTTGTAGAATATTCATTTTTCCCCCAACAGACTCCTTATTTTTTCTTTAAAGGCGATGACCTTTGCCGCAAATTCAGCTGATTTTGGGGCGGATAAAGAACACCTACTGAAAGAATATTCTTTTCTCTACACAGATGGAATAAGTATGTCTTGCGGTTTTTTGTTAAATAGAAGAATATATTTTCCTTTATATACACTTTTTAAAAAACGATATTAAAAACATTTTTTCAGTGGGATTTGGTTGGACCGGGGAAAGAAAAAAATACTTTACTGAAAACCCAAATAATTTTACACTAAAAGAGTGTACAATTCAACTGGAAATCGCATGCACTAAAGAAACAAAAGAAGAACTATTTACAACTGATGAAAGTGTACCCAAAACGAGAAGAACCCTGAATAATTTTTTTAATCTAGCAATTATCAGTGAACCTATTGATTCTTGGCAAATTGTACGCCTTGATGCATATAACTCTGCCCCAATTTTCAACTTTTTTTCAGGAAATTTTTCTAAGGTAAACCTTGACATTAAAAACTTGTAATTTAAATTTAAATTTAAATTTTAAATTATAAAAAATCAATGTAATCTTTTTTCAGAACACGGAATTTTCTCAGCATATAAAAAGAGAACTGCTGGCGATCTACACTCATTGTTGGATTGGATTATATTATGGATATATTGGTTCTACAAATGATTCTGACAATGTTTTTTTTATCAACCCAAAAGGGAAAAAAATAATTGAAGATACTAGTCGATTTTATGTTAATGTATGGTTGTCTGATGCACAATCCCAGATCTATTTTTATCCTCCCTCAATATGGAATAGAATAGGTCCTTCCCTCGAAGCAGACCTATTGATATTCCAAACCGACTCCTTGTCCAACATGCCTCACGGTATGATAACTAATGGTTACCCATATTCAAAATCCCCCTATTATAAACCGCCCTTTTTTTTAACTTTCAAAACTAGCCATTCAGTGGATTCAAACTTTTTAACTTTCAATAATTTTCTAATTCCTAATTCGTATGATCGAATATTATGTATGTTAACATTTGATGATGATACTGATAAATTTATTCCTGAATTTAAAGCTAGTATATATTTACCTTACCAAAATACCCCTTCCCTAAACAATGTTTTGGAATTTCAAATATATGATGCAGAAAAAAAACAAGTTCAATTTATGGACTTGAGTCAACTGTATGTATGTATACACTTTTTATGAAGAAAACCCAACAGAATACCTACTTTTTCAGATGCGATGCACTACTTCGGGCTAAAATGTAGTTTTGAGGAAGTGCCAGTTGAAAAAGATCAACAAAATGTGTATACAGATGGGGAATTTCGAGTTATGCTACCAAAGGGAACTGGTCTGCGATATATGCCCAAGATGACCTGGATTAGGGTAAAAACTATTTATAAAATAAAACTTTTTCTTTTTTACAACATTTATGTACACTTAATGTTGACTTTTTTCCTTTTCAGGCAAACGATTCAAGAAATTACCGGTTCTACAGACTTTCTTTGAAATTCACCCAAATTAGTTGTACCAACATCAATTATAAATCTCACGTCACTTTCAACAAAAAACTACCTGAAGAAATTATTCGTATAATATTATCATATCTTTCAATGAAAGACATATTTCATTTATGTATTTCACAACTATTCAAACCATGTTTTATGAGTTCTCCTTGGTTTTTTAAAAAAATGAACACCTATTTTACCCATTTACTTGGAAACAGCTATTCAAACAGTCAAAATATATTTCTCCTATGTGCATTGCATCCAGCAATAGTCGGCAATACATTTTATTTTTCAGTTGATCATACAAAATTACCCTATTTTAAAAAGCTTTTTAATGGACAAGCTACTATTTTTACTCTTAATAATCTTGAACATATTTTAAAAGTCGGGTCAATTCTTTTTGAACCTTACGAAACTTTTAAAAAATCTCAACGCTACTATCTTAAAACTATTCAATCATTCCCAAATTGTCGCAACTTATGTCCATGTCATAACTATGAAAATATTCCTTTTTATGCAGAAGGCTTTACTGACTAAACAAAAAAGAACTCCTTCTGCCCCAATAAAAACTTGAAAAAGTAAGTCATATTGTAATATTAACATGTAACAATTATTTGATACATGTTAAACAAAATTAAATTTTTTTTTACATATTTCAGAGAAAAAAATGAACTAAAACTATGATAGAGGGACTAATACTTTTTGGAGGGTGTTCCTTCTTTGGTATGTAATTTCCTCATGTGTATTCAGTTTTTCTGATAACACAGTTTTACAATTTTTATTTATACATTATGCATCTTTTTTCTTATTCTAGCGATATTAATTTGGAGTCTACCTATCTGTTATGCATTAAGACCTACTACCTCAAACATACTCAACATTCTTCTTAATCAGCATGGTAAAAAAAAATTCAAATGAACATATTATTCTACAAACCCTCCTTTAAAAATATTCTCCTAGAAAAAATACCTCATTAAAGACTTCTTTTGTTTTTTTTCAGATCTGTGTTCTACATACAAGAACCTCATTCAGCTTTTGATTAAAAATAACATACCAATTCTGTTACATGTTAATCCAATGGATCCAGAAATTTCCCTATATGTAAGCAATCAAGTTAAGCGTAATATATTAAAACCCATTCTGACAAAAAAGCGCCAATTTAACAATATTATTTGTGATAATAGTAGCCGAGGTGTTGTATATTTTAGCGAAAATCAGATTAAAGTTACTAGTTATTTATGTAGAAAATCTGACACTACTCTCAATATAGTTGTATTATTAGGTCATGCCCCTCGCTCGCTAAAATTTTTTTTACCACAAGAATATTCTCCAAAATACTTTGGAATAAAAAATGGAAAACTAAAAACGTATACTGAAGCGAATCTTCAAAAAATTTTGAAAAACTATTTACTGTAATCATTTCTTTCAGATAACACCAAATATTTCATCCAACAAAAAATATGAATCAAGTTTGTGCGGGTCTGAATGAGTGTGTGGATTTAAATGAGGACAAAAACTATGACTACAGTTATTTTCAGGAAACAAATCTTTCTTCTCTGAATGTGAACTATTAACTAAAAAGATTTAACTCACTAATTATGAATTTTATTTTGCTATCAAAGCCTAAAATTTTCATTCAGAAGAAATATTTTTTTTAGGCCGACATTGAACCAATAATAAAAGAAATCCTGACCCAGTGTGATGAAATTTCATATTCTATTGATGATAAAGTTATAAAAAAAACCCATGACAACGAGAATTATGAAGAATACTCACAAAAATATATATATAAGTTTGATGACCCTCTTGTCCAAGAAAGTGCTTATGTGCAAGTAATTGACAATAAAATTATAGGTCAGTTTCCTGTTAAACCAGATCATACACATACCTTTTCACCTATGCATCATGTCCAACTATACTTAAACAAACAATTAATATTTCACTCCAATTGGCTACCTATTTCAACCCTTCAAGATCATGCAAAATTTAAAGTCATGTTTCAGCAAATCTGTCATGAATACACAATGTTTACACATTACAATTATTATCCTACATCTTCATTTGTACCCTTACTGCACAGTGAACTTGTAACCGTTTTTAACAAACCCTCTTATTATTTAGCCTGTTTCGAAAACAATAACATAACCTCTATAGAACTTGAAACTAAAACTGCTAATATACCCTCACAACCTGAAACCGTTCCCATTCATGTACAATTTTATATAGGAAAACATTTAGTTTTATGTTCTGAAACTCAACTGAAAAATTTGGATGTTCATACACTTCATTTTATCGTATCATTTATATTAACTAAATTAACGAATTAACTTGATTCTTTAATGTTTTTCATTTTTTACAGAAAAAGAAATGGAACGTATTCATGACTACACTCGCTATTTACAGCAGTGTACCTCCATATCTGAAACTATTGAACAGCATTTGGGTAAGTAAATAAATATGAACTCCCCTATGTAATGAAACTAACAAAAACTGAAACTTGTATAAAAAAAAATTCCCCTTTTTGTTTTTCAGAAACCTGTGACCGATGCAAAGACCCCTTCAAACACCAGCTAACAAAATTGTACTTAGAATTCTTAAATGCTCAGTTAATGCCAAAACTGAACAAAAAAACTATCGAGTACGCAGAATGGTGGATTTTCAAACCGGAATCAACTCTGGCTAAATTCATTCAAAACAACCAATTGGATTTAAATCTCTATTTCAGACCCAGTGAACTAATAGCTCTCATTGAACACATTGCAAATAAAGAGAACCGTTATGACCGTGGGAACTATAATATTATGTTTTTGCCTGAAGAATTAAAACAATGTTTTAATGTGAGTACTGTCTATCTACCTGAGCTGTACAATCACTGTCTACCCCATGTTAACTTTGTAAATGACTCCAAGAGTTTTTTCTTAAAAAATGAACTCATTGAAAGTGAACTATATATAGAGTCACCTCTTGACATAATATACACAGATCCCTCTTCAAAATTTTGGATCCCCCGCCAGTTAATCCACCCATTTGTCTCTGATGATAATCAGCTTATTTTTACCTGGAAAGAACTCTGTACAAAATTTTTAAAATTGATTACCAATCCTCATAATTCTATTACACAAACTGAAGGCAATATGTTTTTTATCAATGATGACTCAATCCTTGCCAAACTATTTAATTTTAAACAGTTTCACAAAAACCAAATCCCTGATATTTTGAAAAAAACTACAAAATTTTTGGGTAAAACCAATACTATTTTATCACTTTGCTCAGATTTAAAGTTTTCTCATATTGGACCCAATGATCCAGTTGTGTACTGGATAGAAGAACTTATTCTAAAAAGTAACAATGTAATACCTTATACACCGTCCAGCATTTATCTATGAAAAAATCAACCTGTACTTTCAAAGCTATCAACGATAATATATAATTTTGTTTCAGAAAAACGGTCTTATCCAAAAAAACAATGAATAGCTGCATTGACAATGTTCCCCTATTCATCCAACGATGGGGTATCCGGCTGCAACCCCATCCAAATTATCAAAGCTACTTTGATAAAAACACTTTAATAGGTAAATTAATTTTAAAATTTTTTTTAACTTTGTTCATTTTTTTTAATGAAGATTTTTTTATTTAGATATGTTGCTACAGCATATCTGGACCAACTACAGTCAGTTTTTTCCTCAGCTTCAAGACTATCAAGACTTGATAGAAAAAGTAAAATTGACCCCAAGAATATGGAATAGTGATGTGAAAATCAACGATATTCTTAAGTACCTATCGTGGGTACTAGACCTTTCCATTAATCTTATTGGATTAAAATACACCAAAAATCCTCATAGTGATACTTTTAAGTGTACACATACACGCCCATGTTTTCTTCCATATTACAAATATCAGAATCCATACATCCGATTTTGTAAGGCCTTCCGCAAGAAGTTTCAAATCAATATTTTGGAATTTAAAACTCAGCCTTACATCATTGACTCTGCATCATGCAACCCTATTCTTATCAATCAACTACCAAATTTTAATTTTCACTATAAATCAGAACCTGTCACTCTACATGACATTGAATCTATTTTAAAACAAAAACCAACGGAAACCAAATCATTTTCAATAACCCTCTATTCAACAAGCACCTATGTGAAAAGTTGTCACACCAAAGTTATCAGTGAAAATATTGTGGGCCATTTACCAAGTGATTCCAAAGATACATTACATCTTTTTTTAATGCCCCACCTTCATGGATCCACTTTTGATGTGCATGTGCTAGAAGAATTAACATCCAAAAATATTGGATTTAATCAAAAAAATGTGTATTGTAATACACACATAACAGAGGGTAAATATGAGTTCAAAAACCCTTCTCAGACTAACAAAGAAATTTTAAATCAAGATCATTGTATCTGTGAGCATCCAGACACTGAAAGATATCATACTCCCAACAACAAAGCATTTAATCCATTAGGTAAGACTTTAAAAAAATCTACATACACATATCTTTATATAAAAAAATCCCTCCTGTTACTAAAAATTTTTAAATTTTTTTACAGCTCTTGGATCCAACCAAAAAAATTTCCTCTATGAGAATCTAGGTATGTAGCTTTTTTGCATCCCCTTCCTTTAAAAACACTAAAAATGTCTTAATAATTTTTTATCTTACAGAAGCCTGTGGTCTGTTGACAGAAGAACTAAAAATAAAATTGAGAATATGCAGTGAAATTTCATTTTTAAGGTAAGTGATTTGTAAGTATCTCTGGTATTATCAGTCATAAAAACTTTTTAAAAATTGTAAATCCCCCTCACCTTTTTCAGCTATGATACAGAAGCCCTCAACAAAGCTTGCAGTGATATCCAGCCAGAAATGGAATTTGAGAATGTGTTTCAAGAAACCCAACACAAAAAAATAAACACAGGAATTCAGCAGCTATATATTATAGGACTTTATGATGGATTACCTGTTCAGGAATTACTTCATATTCTATTGAAATATTTACCACCTGCTTTGTTCCTTAAACTTAAACGTTATATAACCTGTGACCCAAACAAAATAACCACTACAATCCATTGGCCTACATTTCGAAGCAAAATTGACCAACAATTGAATATGTCTCAATGCACCCAAGAATTAATATCTCTTCTTAACTCAATTACTCCTTCGGAAAAATATGTCAAAACCTTTCACATATTTCAAAACCATGAAGCAAACAAATCCACTGAACCCAATCAAAGCAATACAACTCAAATGGTTTCAAACTTCCTTACCTCTATTTATCAGCGGAACATTCTTGCCTCTTTAGTCAAATATATTTTTCTTCATCCATTAATAACCGCCATCAGTACATCTTTACTCAAAGATCAAAGAAGAGGAATATTTTTTCTTATACATCAGCGGCTGCAAGAAATTATATTTGAATGTGTTCTTACTTCTTTTAATGGATCCAATTATGATAACTACCTGTTGTGCAACAGTCTCATTTTAATTCAGACTCGATTACATCACAAAATTAAAATATTCAAAAAAGGAGCTTCAATTTCCTCAGTGCTTTGCATAAACAGAACAAATTTTTATTTCAGAAAAAAAAACGAATCAAAATCAAAAAATATATACAACAAATGGACCATGAAATTGTATATCAAAGACATAAGAAATTTAGTTTCTTCTAGTATGACATTGGACAGAGTAGGAAAACTATTTAACCTTCCTGTCTCCAAACTTATATTCCCTTACAACCAGGCGACGTCTATCCAAAAAATTAAAAACATTTACTCATTGCATCCAAACAATGACCAATTTTGGAAAGATTGCTTTTTTGGTAAAACCCCTACCTTGGAATCCCGTATAGAAGCAGAATGTATATTTAAAGAAAAAAAATTTAAAAATTTATATGAATTTGGAACATACTATCTAATTCAAGACTGTACTCTACTGCATTCAATACTGTTAACATTGTTCAAAACATATCTAGAACAAGAACCGTCGATCAACATTTTTTTACGAAGAAACTATTCTCAATCTAGTTTATCATATCAGCAATTTTTTATAATTGAGCCGTCAAAACAAATCGAAAAACAATTAGCTCCCAAAGAAATTAATAATACATTTTACAATTATATGATAAGATGTGCAGTTACTGGAGGACTCTGCACCAGTTTTGTTCATGGAAAAATAGACGAATCCGTCTCAATTAATGAACATTTCAACTACTTAGAAAAGCCTGATCTAAGTACTATTTCGTGGCCTAATTTTGTACATTGTGGTGATTGGAAGAAACAATTTAATGAAAAACCATGCGGAATTACTACTCTTGACATTCGATCTCTTTATCCAAGTGCATCAGTCAAAAAGATTCCGGTTAACACTCCTTTGTTTTATTCCAGATTCACTTCTGAAGATTATGAAAAGCTTTTTCAAAACCACGGTTTTTATAACACCCTTAAATTACACAACTATTGTACCAATGTCAATCAGACTGGAAGTCAAAATACAGACCAATTCAGACTAATAAGTAAACCCCCACGATTCTACAATGAATTTTCTGCTCTAGCTAATTATCTCCAAACTTTTCAATCAAATCCAAACATAAAAATTTTGAGATTTCAATCAGGATTCACTGCCTTAGGACAGCTCACTTTCAATGCATTTCCTATTGATGGATTTTTATCCTACAAAGATCTTAATACTGGCATTATTCATATGAAACTGATCCAATACCAGTCCACTTTTTTTCATGGACATACTGTAGAATGTCCAGTAAAAAATAATGATAAAGAAAATGAATCTTTACAAAAAACCATTCTTGTAACCAATGAGATCAAAAAATTATGTGATCATTATATGGAACATTTTAAAAACTTTTTGGTTTTCCCCGCAACTATAGAATATGTGGAAATTTCAGACTGTCACTTCCCTAATCACTATTTGGCAAAAAATGATAAGTTTCTTATGTCATATAACAAAAATTATACTTACGAATCATTTTTACAAGCTATATTTAAAAAAACTCTTACTGGATTAATTGTTGTCAAAAATTTAAAAATTAAAAAGACAAACCAAAATCCTATATTCGGTTTTATTATTCAAAAAATTGAATATGGACTAAACAAACTTTCTCCATACACCCAAGAACAAGTAACTCATTGTCATACTGGCACCCGTGTACTAAGTGTGCATGAAAACAAAGGATTTATGGTAATGAGTACAGAATACTTTAACTTCTTGCACAAAACATTTGGATTTGAAAACAATCCTGATATTTATCATGGACTGTTTTTCCAACTAGATGACTATCTTAGGTCAAGTATTGAAAACAAATTAATTCTTAGAAAAGAACTCAAAAATATGATAAAATATGAAAAAAATCCTGAAATTCGACAAAACTATGAAATAAGAGCTGAACTCATCAAACTAATGCTCAACTCTTGTTACGGATATACTCTTTGTAATATTTCATCTGAAAAATTTAAGCAGTATGAAAACAGACGCAAAAAACCTAGAAAAAATAACAAAATCAAATCTTGTTTGGAAATGGAGAAAAATATTTTTTTAGTTGAAATTGCAAAAAAACATGAGGAATCTTTTCCAACCCTTTTAGGACATGTTGGATGTTACATTTTATTCAATAGTAAAATTATTCTATTGAAAAGACTTTATTTTCTTCTCAAATTTTTAAATCCAAAATTAGCCCAACTTCTGTATATGGACACTGACAGTGCACATTTTTTAGTAAAACATAAAATTCTTCAAGAAAATGTAAGCCACCATTTGAAACCTTTTTTCAACAAGCAATTTAACAAACACTTTGAAAGTGGATCCAAAATGTCTGGCATATGGGTAGAAGAAGGGTTCTATGAATGTGGGGAATATCTGGCAGAAAAATGTTACAGATTGTATAACAAAAGTGATAACAAATATTTAACTCATATGAAAGGATTGAATGCTACTTTCCAAAAAGAATACCATGAATCAAATATTGACCAAAAAAAGTTCCCTTACCTGGCTTACAATA
>Ga0209617_10000908_pt1 | contig 13493 bp, 6 predicted proteins | sample LakEriepJuly2011_2_FD_187459 | JGI IMG/M metagenome (GOLD analysis project Ga0209617, IMG submission 187459) | Freshwater microbial communities from dead zone in Lake Erie, Canada - CCB epilimnion July 2011 (SPAdes) (version 2) | ecosystem: Environmental > Aquatic > Freshwater > Lentic >... | reverse complement strand
GTCTGCGAACGCTCCCGCTGACACCGCACTTCGATCCCCGTTGGACCATGCCGCAACCACACCGTCGAGCTGGTCTTGTTGATTTTCTGCCCACCCGGCCCGGTTCCGCGCACAAATTTCTCCTCCACCTCGCTTGCGCTCACCCCTAGGGCGGCCAGCTTCTCGAAGATTTGTGATGGCAAGGTCATGGGGAGGCGTTTTCTTAAGTGAAACTCTTTGCCTGTCGCCGAGTCAAACCGGCCTCCTATCTGCCCTCGCCTTCAGCCTCTCACTCCTTCCGCTTTTTATTTTTCTCATGCTCACCGGTCCCGCTTGGTCCCAGAAACTCCGCACCGAAATTGCCAAAGCCGTCATCGGCCAGGACGCCGTCGTGGAACGTCTGCTGGTGGCCCTTCTCGCCAACGGCCATGTCTTGCTCGAGGGCATGCCCGGCCTCGCAAAAACCCTGCTCGTCAAGTCCCTCGGCACCGCCCTCGGCGTCCAGTTTGAGCGCGTCCAGTTTACCCCCGATCTCCTGCCCAGCGACGTCGTGGGCACCATGATTTTCTCGCCGAAGAACGGCGAATTCACAGCCCACCGCGGCCCCATTTTCGCCAACCTCGTCCTCGCCGACGAAATCAACCGCGCCCCCGCCAAGGTTCAATCCGCCCTCCTCGAAGCCATGCAAGAGCGCCAGGTCACCATCGGCGGCCAGACGCACCCTTTGCCCAAGCCGTTCTTCGTGATGGCCACCCAAAATCCTGTCGAGCAAGAGGGCACCTACCCGCTGCCCGAGGCGCAGACCGACCGTTTTCTTTTCAAGCTCATCGTCGATTATCCAACCGCCGAGGAGGAATCCACCATGATGCTGCGCTGGGGCCAGGTCACTCAACAGCCCGCGCTGGTGCCTGCCTCCAGCGGCGAGGAACTGCTTTCTCTCCGCACCGAGGTCGACCGCATCCACGTTTCGCCCGCCATCCAGAACTACATCCTCGCCCTCGTCCGCGCCACCCGCGCCCTCACTGAGGGTTCACCCGCGCAGCGCCTGCTCACCTTCGGCGCCTCGCCCCGCGCTTCCCTCGCCCTTTACCAAGCCACCCGCGCCCTCGCTTGGCTCCGCGGCCTCGAATTCGTTTCACCGGCCCTGGTGCAAGAGATCGCGCCCGACGTCCTCCGCCACCGCATCGGCCTGACCTACGAGGCCGAGGCCAAGGAAATCACCGCGGACAAAATCGTCGCCCAAGTCATCGCGAAAACTCCCGTCCCCGCCGCCTGAATCTTTCTCTTTCCTCTTTCTCTCACTCTTTCTCCCGCCTCCGGCGCGCTCACGAAAGAGAAAGACTAAGAGAAAGAGGAAAGATCCCCGTCACGCCTTGGCCTTCCACGTCCCAGTATCACCGCCGCTCTCCGCTGACGCCCCCGCGTCGCCGCTTGCCCTGCTGCGCCAGTTGGAGTGGCGCGTCCGTCACGCGGTCGAAAACGTCCTCAGCGGCGAATACCGCTCCGCCTTCCGCGGCCGCGGCATGGAGTTCGATCAAGTCGTCAAATACACCTTCGGCGACGACGTCCGCGACATCGATTGGAACGTCACCGCTCGCCTCGGCGAACCTTACCGCAAGAAATTCGTTGAGGAACGCGAGGTCACCTTGCTCGTGGTGTTCGAGGATACGCCCAGCCTCCAGTTTGGTTCCGGCGCCCAGTCGAAACGCGAAGCCCTCCTCGAACTTGCCGGCCTCGTCATGCTCCTCGGCGCCGTCAACCGCGACCGCGTCGGCTTCGTCCACACCACCCCGAGCGGCGACTATCTTTTCCGCGAACCCGTCCGCGGCCGCGGCGCCATCCTCCACGCCGCCGCTAGCCTCCTCGCCTGCCCCGCACCTCAACTCTCAACTTTCAACTCTCAGCCCTCAACTTCCTCCGCCATCCCTTGGCGCCTGATTTCCCGCGCCGCGCCCAAACACAGCGTCCTGCTCTGGCTCGGCGATTTCGCCCCGCGCCCCGAGCCCGAGGGCTGGACCGTCCTCCGCCGCCGCTACCAGACCATGGGCTTTCGCGTCGACGATCCTTGGGAACGCGCCCTGCCCGACCAAGGTGCCTTCGCCGCCTACGATCCCAACGCCGGCCAACTCGTGACCATCGAGAACTCCTCGGCGGAACGCGCCGCCCATGCCGCGTGGCGGGCCAATCGCGAAGCCGCGTGGACGACGCTCTTTCCCGACCTCCTCAGCCGTCTGGTCGTGAGCACGGCAGAAAACCGGCTCGACGCTCTCGTCCGGTTTTTCCACGCCCGCATGAGAGCCGGCTCGATCCGCTGAAGCATGCTCAACTACACGCTCCACGATCCCCTCTGGTTTCTCGCCCTCGCGCTTTTGCCCTTGAGCATCTGGCTCCGCGGTCGTCGCCGCGTGCCGGTCCTTCTCGTGCCGTTCGCCGCCGCTTGGCACCGCCCTTCGCTCGCTTCGGCCTCCCGTTGGCCTACCGGCCTCGCAGTCACCGGGATCGTGCTGCTCGTCGCCGCCCTCGCCCGCCCGCAACGCGTCGAGGACAAACGCGAGGTCCGCTCCGAAGGCTACGATATCGTCCTCGCGATCGACCTTTCCTCCTCGATGCTCGCCGAGGATTACGAGCGTGGGGGCGACCGCATCAATCGCCTTCAAGCCATCAAGCCCATCATCCAGGCGTTCATCGAAAAGCGCCCCTCCGACCGCATCGGCATCGTCCTCTTCTCCGGCCGCGCTTACACGATGGCTCCCCTCACCACCGACCACGCTTGGCTCGCCGCCCAACTCGAGCGCGTGAAAATCGGCCTGATCGAAGACGGCACCGCCATCGGCGACGGCCTCGGCGTCGCGCTCACCCGCCTTGAACAGGCCAAACGTGACTCCGGCGGCAAACGACAGGGTGCGTTTGTGATTCTCCTCACCGACGGCGCCAACAACCGCGGCGCCCTCGCCCCGATGCAGGCCGCCGAGCTCGCGAAGTCCCGCGGCATCCCCATCTACGCCATCGGCGCAGGCAAGGATGGCATTGTCCCGTTCCCCGTCTTCGACGACAAAGGCAACAAAGTCGGCTACCGGCGCATGATGTCGGACCTCGACGAACCCGCCCTGCGCGCAGTCGCCGAATTCACTGGCGGAAAACTCTTCCGCGCCTTCGACACCGGCGCCGCCGAGTCCGCCTTCAAGGCCATCGACCGCGCGCAGAAAATCGAATTCCAAGCCAAGAGCTACCTGCTCACCACCGAACTTTTCCCGTGGCTGGCGGTCCCCGCGCTCGCCCTCCTCCTCGCCGCCGCTCTCCTTTCCCGCCCCGCCGCTGCCGCCAAGCGCGCCACCGCATGACCTTCGCGACACCCCAACTTCTCTGGCTCCTGATCATCCCCGTCGCCTTGGCGCTCTGGGAACTCACCCGCGCCCGCCGCACCGCCGCCGTCACCCAGCCTAAAATCCTCCGCGCTGAAGCCGGAACCGATTCTCTTACTCTTCAACTTCCGACTTCAACTGCCGCGAGCGCCCCGCGACTCCGTCTATTTTTCTTCACCGGTCTCACGCTCGCCGGGTTCGCCCTCGCCCGCCCTCAATATGGCCGCATCGACGAACCCGTCTTCGACCAATCCCGCGAAATCCTCCTCGCCGTCGATCTCTCCCGCTCGATGCTCACGTCCGACGTCAAACCGTCGCGCCTCGACCGAGCCAAGCTCCTGATCACGTCCCTCCTCGAGCGTCTTGCCGGCGAACGGCTGGGCCTCGTCGTCTTCTCCGGCACCGCTTTCCTCCAATCCCCCCTCAGCGCCGACTACGAGATTCTCCGCGAGTTTCTCCCCAACCTTGGCCCCGACTTTCTCCCTGAAGGCGGCACCAACTACTCCGCTCTCATTCAGACCTCCATCGCCGCCTTCAATCAAACCACCTCCGCCGACCGCTTCCTCATTATCCTCTCCGACGGCGAAGCCACCGATGACACTTGGCGCGCCGCCGCCGAAGAACTGAAAAAGAAAAATATCCGCGTCCTCGGCCTCGGCATCGGCACGGCCAGCGGCGCGATGATCCCCGATGGGCCCAGCGCCTTCGTCAAGGACGAGCGCGGCGCCGTCGTCCTTTCCAAACTTGAGCCCGCTACCCTCCGCGACCTCGCTGATCTCACGGGCGGCGTCTACCGCGACGCTTCCACGTGGGTCGACTTGGCATCACTCATCCAATCAACGGTTGAAGCCGGCCAAAAAGGAAAGTTTATGGAGAAAAATTCTATCCGTCTCGTTGAGCGCTACCAATGGCCCCTCGCCGCTGCCCTCCTTTGCCTTGTCGCTAGTTTCTGGCGCGAGTTCCCCGTCCGCCCCAAACCCCGCGTTCTCGGTGCCCCCCGCCGAACCACCCCGCCGATCCTTTCGCCCGCCAACACCGCCGCACTCTGCTTCCTGCTGCTTTCGATGCTGAGTTCGCCGCTTTCAGCGCAACTCAAGCGCCAAGCCACCGGCGTCGCCGCAAGCGACCCGCTCGCCGCCGCTCCAACGAAAATCGAAAATCCCGAATCGAAAATCCCAAATCCTGCGGCCGCCCTCACCTCCATCGTCACCCGCCTCGCCGCCGCCCCCGACCGCTCCGGCCGCGACTGGGCCGAGCTCGCCCGGGAAACCGTGACCTGGGGCCAGCGCCTGCAATCCGGCCAACAGCCCGTCGCCCCCGGTCCCGTCAACGACGCCCTCGCCGCCGTCACCGCCGGTTCCGCCCTCGATCCCAAAACCGCCGACTGGTCGAAACTCCGCGAAGAACTCAACGCGCTCCTGCAAAAACCCGACGAGAAAAACCAAGACGACAAAAAACAAGATCAGGAAAACAAAGACCAAAAGGACCAGAATCAGTCCCAAGACAAAAACCAGCAGCAGGACAAAAACAAATCCAAGGACGATAAATCCGACCCGTCCCAAGACCAAAAAGGCGATCCGGCTCAAAACTCCGACGACAAGAATAAAAGCAAAGACTCGCCCGAAAACCCCGACTCAAAGCCGCCAGAGGGCAAAGACGGCCAACAGGCCTTCGGCGACATGAAGGACAAAGAATCATCGCCACCACCGCCTCCTCCCGAGGGCGACACCCAGCAAGTCGGCGGCCAGCCGGACCAGAAGCCCGCCGACGCCAACGCCGACCCTGCCCTCGCCATGCCGCTCCAAAAACTCGAGCAGCTCCGCAACCAAGATTCTCCCGCCAAACTCTTCCGGCTCATGCAAGGCGACCCCGGCCGCACGCCCGATAAGAAAGGTAAAAACTGGTGATCATCCGTATGATTCGTCGTCTCCTCCATCTCCTCCTGCTCGGCCTCTCGGCCCTTGTTGGCGCCCACACCGCGAGCGCCCAGACCGTCCGCTGGGACCCCATCCAAGGCACCCTCGCCGTCGGCCAGACCAGCGAGCTCCAGCTCATTTTCGAGGACTGCTCGCCCACCGGCCAGCCACGCCTCCCGAGCATCGACGGTCTCACCCTCGAGTTCGCGGGCCAGTCCACGAGCACCTCGATCATCAATTTCAGCCGCTCCGACTCGGTCACGTTCACCTACGCCGCACGCCTCAGCAAAGGCCAGCGGGTGACCATCCCTTCCTTCGAAGTCGAAACCAACAAGGGTAAATTTCGCACCCCCGTCGCCACCTTCGATCCCGGCGCTGCCACCGTCGGCGGCACCGGCGTCGCCCTCGACAACGCCGCCGCCTCCCGCCTCGTCGCCACGCCCGCCAGCGTTTGGGCCGGCGAGGTGTTCACGCTCACCTACTCTCTCGACGCATCGCGCAACTACTTCCCCGATTTCGGCCGAGGCCAGATCGAGTGGAACGCGGAGCCTCTCGTCGCCGAGGATTGGTCCCGGCCCGAGCCCCTTGATTTCCGCCTCGGCAACGAGCCCCGCACCGGACTCACCTACCGCACCCGCGCCGTCGCCCGCACTCCCGGCAGCATTCGCCTCAACGCCGTCAACCAGCTCCTCAACCTCTCCGTCGGCGTCACCGGCTTTGGCTTTTTTCAGCAACGCCAGTATCAACAATACTCCGTCACCAGCGCCACTCCCGTTCTGGCGGTAAAGCCGCTCCCCGTCGCCCCGTCCGGTTTCAACGGTGCCGTCGGCGACCTCAAGCTCACCTCGAACGTCGTTCCCCTCACCGCCACCGTCGGCGAACCAATTACCTGGACGCTCGAGCTCGCCGGCACCGCCAACTGGCCCGACCTCCCCGGCCTGCCGTCCCGCGCCGTCTCCAAAAATTTCCAAGTCATCTCGCCCCAAGCCAAACGCACGCCCGCCGAGGGAAAGCTCTTCGAGGCCACGCTGGCGGAAGACGTCGTGCTCGTTCCAAGCAAGGCCGGTTCCTATACCCTCGCGCCCGTTACCTTCACTTACTTCGACCCCAAAGCCGGCGCCTACAAAACCCTCACGACGGCCGCCACCACCGTCACCATCACCGAGCCCGCCCCGTCCGGCCTTAACCTCAACGTGACGCCCGCCGTCTCCAGCCAAGCCAGCACCGAAGATCAGAAACCGAAAACTCCCCCCGTGCCGGCCGCCGCGCCGCTGGCCCTCCCCCGCGAACCGGTCTTCGGCTCAGCCCTCTCTTCTGTTCCCCTCGCCCAGCGGACCGTTGTTCTCCTTTGCGTCGCCCCCTTCGCGCTGCTCAGCGCATTCTGGTTCGCGCTGGCTCTCCGTCAGGCCCGCGTCACCGACCCGCTTCGCCCCCGCCGCGAAGCTCGCGCCCGGCTCCAAAAGCTCCTCACCGAAATCTCCAGCGCCCCTCCTGCCGCCCTCACTCCGCTCCTGCTCCGGTGGCAGCATGATACCGCTCTCCTACTCCAAACCCCCTCCGCCGCACCCACCGCCACCGAGCTCACCCGCTCCCCGGCTTTCCAGCAACTCGCGGACCGAAACGCGGCCATCGAGCATCTTACCTCGCTGTGGCGCGAGTCCGACCGCGCGCTTTACGCCGAGAACATCCCGCTTCCCGCGGACTGGACGACTCGGGCCCAAACCGCCCTCGCCGCGACTCCGCTCCCGGGATTCTCGCCGTTGAGACTTTTCCTGCCCCGCAACCTCTTCCCTTTCGTCGCGGCGCTCCTCCTCTTCACTTTACTCTCGCCCATCGCCTCCGCCGCCGAAACCCAAAACCCCGCCTCCGCCGCCGCCGCGGCCTATCGACGCGGCGATTTCCCCGCCGCCGAAAAGACCTACCGCGCCTCCCTCGCCAAAACCCCGCTCGACTCGCTCGCCCATCACAACCTTTCGCTCGCTCTCGCCCAACAAGATCGGTGGGACGAGTCCGCGGCCCACGCCGCCGTCGCCCTCGTCCAAAATCCCGCCCACGAATCCATCCGCGCGCAATTTACCCTCGCCGCCGAAAAATCCGGCCACGTTCCCGCCCCTCTTGCACTTTTCATCGCGCCCAGCTCCTTCCACAAACTCGTGCTCCTCACCTCACCTGCCCGGTGGCAGCTCGGGCTCATCTTTAGCTGTGTGATCGCCGCCGGTGCCGTCGGTGGCCTGCTCGCCGGCGCCTACCTTCGCTCTTCCCGGCGCGCCATCGCTCTTGCCTGGAGCGTGCTCGCCTTGGGCATTTGCACCGCAATCACGAGCCTCGGTTGCTGGCTCAACTACGGTCCGGCGACGGACGCGCGAGCCGCGGTTATCTGGCGCGCCGGCACGCTCCGCTCCATCCCGACCGAGGCCGACACCGCGCAAAAAACCACCCCTTTGGCCGCCGGTAGCCTCGCCCAAATTGATCAGTCGTTTCTCGGCTGGAGGCACCTCCGCTTTGAAGCCGGCCAATCCGGCTGGGTCCGCGCCGAGGACCTCGTTCCGATTTGGCGATGATTCCGAGGCTCACCCTCATGCTCAAGCCAACTGGGGTATTCGTTGGCCCACGCCTAGCAATTAGCTAAAGATACCCACCCAAGTATCGCGGTCGCGCCAAGGCCGAGCCGGCGATTCCCGCGCCCGCGCGGATCGGTCGGGAAATCCTTTGATTCAATCCGCACGCACTGCCCCTCCACCCTTGCCCCGGCCAACTAACCGCGCACGTTGACTCGGTCCTGCGGTTCAACGCCCTCATCGTCTTTTTCCGCCATGAAGCTCGCCCCAAAATACGTCGCCACGTTCACGGTTCTCCTGCTCGGCCTCGGAGTCGTTGCGCTCTGGAGAAATTCTCCCGGCACCCTTCCCGTCGTCCCGGCCGAGCTTCGATTTATCGACCCTCTGCCGAAGGCTCCCACCACCGCGCTCACCCCCACACCGGCGCACGCGACCGAACCCAACCCGCCTTCGGTCGCCTCGCGGCCGCCCGGCCAAGTGCTCCCGCCCCGCACCTTCATTTTCGGTGAGTCTGGCCCCGTCACCCTTGAGGACATTCCCTCCGGCCGTTTCCGCGATCAGCTCCTCGTCGTTTCCGACGTCGCCCGCGCCCGCGCGCTGACGGCGCTCGGCGCGCTCCGCGTTCCCCTCAGCAATCTCGCTTCGCTCCACGTGGACGCCGAGGGCAATCTCTTCTTCGCCTGCCCGCAATCACCGCTCGCTCACTACGACGAAGCCGCATTCCTTCCCGCTTCCAGCCCAACCGCAAACGTCGCGGCTTCGACCGAATTTACTGTCTCCGTCCCAAACTCCACCCCGCCGGTCCGCCACAGCCGCCCCGGCGCCTCCCGGGTCATCTACCTCGATTTTAACGGGCACGTCGTCACGGGCACATCGTGGAACTCCACCGCCGGCGCACCTTCGGCGTTCTTCTGCACGCCTTTTGACACCGACGGCAATGCCGGTTCCTTCAGCGCGACCGAGCAAGCCGCCATCGTGCTGATCTGGGAACGAGTCGCGGAATCGTTCCGGCCGTTCGACGTCGACGTCACCACCGAGCAGCCCGCGATCTTCAACAATTTCACCTCCCGCGCCCTAATCACCAAAGCCCGCGACGCCAACGGCGTGCTGAACCCCGTGGCCGATACCGCCAGCGGCGTCGCTTACCTCAACGTTTTCGGCAACTCCACCTTCGCTGCCGCCACCAGCACGTGTTTCATTTACCAAGGCTCAATGAGCGCCGCTAAAATCGCGTCGGTCGTATCCCACGAGATCGGACACCAAATGGGACTCAGTCACGATGGTACTCTGCCCAGCGAGCCGGCCAACGAATACTACGCCGGTCACGGCGCCGACGATACGTCTTGGGCTCCCATCATGGGTAGCTCCTCACGCAATGTCCTCCATTGGTCGAAGGGCGAGTATCTCAACGCCAACAATACCCAAGACGACCTCGCCCTCATCGCCGCCAAACTCCCCGTCCGTCCCGACCAAGTCTCTGGCACGGACTCCGCCGCCACCACCCTCATTTTCAACGGCACATCGTTGCGCCAAAACGGACTCCTCGAAACGACCAGCGACATCGACACCTTCACCTTCTCGACCTCGGGCGGCCCCCTATCCCTCCGCGTTTCTCCGCCGGAAGTTGCCGCGCTGTCCAACCGCTTCTCCGTCGATCTCGCCGCCGAGCTCAGGGACGCCGTTGGCACGCTCATCACCCGCTCTGATCCGCCCGACTCAGCCTCCGCCACGTTGGAGCAAACCCTCGCCGTCGGAACTTACTTTATCCGCATCACCGGTGTCGGCACAGGCTCACCGCTCAACAACCCGCCCACGGGCTACACGTCCTACGGCAGCATCGGATCCTACGAAATCACCGGCACCGTTCCGCCGCCGACCACTACCTTCGCCGCCGCCATCGCCCAGAATCCTGAGCCGCAAAATCAATTCCCCGGCAACTCCGCGACGTTCACCGTCGTGGCCCGCGCCAACCCGGCCGCTACCTTTTCTTGGCAACGCTCCATCGACGCCGGCGCCACTTGGACGTCCCTCAACGAGGGCAGCCCGTATGCGGGGACGAACACCGCCGATCTCACGGTGTTTCCGCTTTCCGCCCCGATGAACGGAGACCGTTTCCGCTGCGTCGTCACCAATTCCGCCGGCTCCGCCACGAGCACGGCCGCCACGCTCACCATCGCCGTGCCGCCCCCGCCCACGCTGCCCACCTTCGATCCGTTTCCGATCGTCAGCACCTTCGGCCGCGGACTGGCCGCCGGCTCCAATACCAACCTCACCATCACCCTCACCGGCGGGTCCGATCCACTCACCCTCCGTTGGCAACGCGACGGCGTAGATCTGCCCGACGCGGCCGGTCCCGTTTACTTCTTGCGCAACTGGCAGCCCACCGACTCCGGCACTTACCGCGTCGTCGCCACCAACCCCGCCGGCACCGTCGTCTCCCCCGGCTATCGCCAATTCGTCCAACCCGAAGGCGGCTGGCAATGGCGCCACCCCACCCCTACCGGCGCCAACCTCACCAGCGCCGCATTCGTCAACGGTCGCTTTTTCGTCGGCGGTGTCCGCGGCACAGTCCTGACCTCAACCGACGGCACCACTTGGACAGTTCGCACCCTGCCCGCCGCCAACAACATCTTCGGCTTCCAATACCTCAACGGCCTCTACATCGCTCTCGGCAGTTTAGGCGCGGTCTTCACCTCACCCGATACGATCGCATGGACGCCCCGCAATTCGGGCATCATCGTTCGCGACACCGGCACCGGCCTCATCGATCTCACCCTCGGCAACGGCCGCATCGTCGCCGTCGGGATCGGCGGACTCACCAGCACGTCCACGGATGCGATCAACTGGACGCCCGGCACCATCGGCGTGACCGAAGGTCTCGCCGGCGTCGCGTTCGCCTTCGGCCGCTTCCACGCCGTCTCCTCCGATAGCGGCCGCGTCTTCAGCTCGTCCGATGGGGTCAACTGGACCTCGACCATGACCGCGACCTCGGGCTTGGGCGGAATCGCCGCCGGCGCCGGTCGACTCATTGGGGTGGGCCTCAGCGGCGTCACGTTGACCTCCACCAATGGAACAAATTGGACCCCGGGCAATGTCTTCCCCTCGGCCAATCTCCTCGGCGTCAATTTCATCAACAACCAATTCGTCGCCGTCGGCACCGGCGGAGCCATCCGCACGTCCCCCGATGGCGTGACGTGGACCGCCCGTAGCTCCGGCGGTAACGCCAGCAGCCTCCAAAACACCGCCTTCGGCAACGGCATCTACGTCGTCCCCGGCTCGACCAGCTCGACCGCCCGTGGTGCCCTGCTCACCTCGACGGATGGCGTCATGTTTCGCGAAACCATCGCCACCGCCATTCCGACCGGCGGCTTTAACCTCACCCTCCGCGGGATCGCGGCCAGTCCGACCGTCCTCGTCACCGTCGGCAACTCCGGCACGATTCTTCAATCCAGCGACGGCACACGTTGGACCACCCGCACCTCCGGCACCTCCGCCCAACTCAACGACATCGCCTTCGGAGCCGGCCGGTTCGTCGCTGTGGGTAATACCGTCGGCGGGGTCGGCACCGCGCTCGTCTCCGACAACGGCGCGACGTGGACCCCTGCCTCCGTCCCCGCCAACTCGCTCAACGGTGTCCGGTTTGCCGCCAACCTCTGGATCGCCGTCGGCGCCTCCGGCCGGATTCTCAGCTCTTCGGACGGCTCCGGCTGGACTTCTCGCTTTATCGGCGGCACTTCCGCCACCCTCAATAAAACCACTTTCGGCGCGGGCCTCCACGTGGCCGTCGGCAATGCCGGCACCCTCGTCACATCGCCCGACGGCATGGCCTGGAACGCCACCACCGCGCCCACGACCGCCAATCTCAACGACGTCACCTTCGCCTCCGGAACCTTTGTCGCCGTGGGCGCCGGCGGAGTGATCCTCACCTCGCCCAACGGCGTCACGTGGAGCGACCGCAGCTTTGGCAACGAAGCGCTCACCAGCGTCACGTTTGCGAACGGCCAGTTCCTCGCCACCGGTCCCGGCAGCAACTATTTTGTTTCCCCGGACGGTATCACGTGGACCGCTCGTTTCACCGGCGCGTCCGACGCCTCGTTCGACTCCGCCGCCTTCGGCGATGAGCGCTACCTCGTGGGCGAAAATGCCGCGATCCTCGCTACCGGCGCGCCGCTCATCACCGCCCCCGCGCCCCAAATCGCTCTCGTCGGCGCACCGCTGACCCTTGGCGCCGCCGTCACCGCATCGGCCTACCCCCTCAACTACCAGTGGACCAAAGACGGTGTCGCGATCCCCGGCGCGACCGCACCCACCTATTCCTTGGCCCGCACCGCCGCGACCGACGCCGGCACCTATCGCCTGATCGCCAGCGGCCCGCTGGGCTCCGTCACGGCGAGCGCCGCGACCGTGAGCATCGCCGCGCCTGCCCCGGGACGCATTCTCAACCTCTCCGTCCGCGCCGTCGCCGGGCCCGACGAACGCACGCTCATTGCCGGCTTCACGCTCTCGGCCGGCGGCTCAAAGAATCTGCTCATTCGCGGCATCGGCCCCGCCCTCATCCCGCTGGGCGTGCCGACTGCACTGCTCGATCCTCGTCTCCAAATCTTCAACTCGCCGCCCGCCGCCCCACTCGCCGCCAACGACAATTGGGGCCCGAACCCGACGTTGGCCGCCCTCTTCCCGTCCGTCGGCGCCTTCCCCCTCGATCCCGCCGGTCGAGACGCGGCCCTCACCCAGACTTTTCTCGCCGGCAACTACACCGCCAACGTCTCCCCGCCCGGCACTGCGAGCGGAGTCGCGCTCGCCGAAGTTTACGACCTCGATTCTCCCGCCGCGTCCGCCCGCCTCCTCAACCTCTCCGCCCGCGCCCAAGTCGGCACCGAGGCCGATCTGCTCATCGCCGGCTTTACGCTCTCGGGCAACGTTCCCCGCACCGTTCTCATCCGCGGCATCGGCCCCAGCCTCACCCAGTTCGGCGTGCCCAACACCCTCGCCGATCCGAAACTCGAAGTTTTCCGAGACGCCACGCTCCTCCACGCCAACGACAACTGGGCCGCCAACGCGACCGCTGCCGGCACCGCCGAGCTCGTCGCCGCCTTCGCCCGCACCGGTGCCTTCGCCTTGCCCAATCCCGCGAGCCGCGACGCCGCGCTCATCGTCACGCTCGCCCCCGGCAACTACACCGCCCAAGTCAGCGGCGTAAACGACACCACCGGTGTCGCCCTGATCGAAATTTACGAACTGCCCTGAGTCCGACGTAGGGCAGAGTCTCCGACTCGCCCTCCACGCCCCGCGCGCACGTCCGCCCAGCCAATCCAGCACCCGCCAATTGTTCCTACCAAGGTTCGTCATCCGACTCAGCTTGAACGCAGCTTACGCCAACGTCCCTCGATAAGCCGACTGTCAGTGCGAGAAACGCAGCGCCAAAACAATCCAGCCGAATTATCCACTTGGCCCTCAAATCGGGCTCAGCGCAGCCCACATGCCTTACGCGCCCGATCGATCACCTGCTCCGCCACCGCCCTCGCCCGTTGCGCGCCTTCGCGCAGCACCGCCTCCACGTGATCCGGGTTCGCCGCGAGTTCCGCCCGCCGCGCCCGCGCCGCCGCAAAGAAATTCCAGTAGTGCTCAAACAAAGCCTTCTTCAAATCACCGTAACCCAGCCCGCCCGCCCGCAACCG
>Ga0209617_10000906_pt1 | contig 13502 bp, 10 predicted proteins | sample LakEriepJuly2011_2_FD_187459 | JGI IMG/M metagenome (GOLD analysis project Ga0209617, IMG submission 187459) | Freshwater microbial communities from dead zone in Lake Erie, Canada - CCB epilimnion July 2011 (SPAdes) (version 2) | ecosystem: Environmental > Aquatic > Freshwater > Lentic >... | reverse complement strand
CCGCGGCGTCGGCCCCGGTCTGGCCAAATTCGGTCTTACGGGCGCACTCGGTGATCCCGTGATCAAGGTCTACAATTCTGCCGGTGCGCTCATCGCTTCCAACGACGACTGGAGCGGTGCCGAGCTCGCGGCGCTCGCGCCGTTCGCCCTCGACGCCGGCAGCAAGGACGCGGCGCTCATTTATTCGTTCTCGCCCGGAGCCTACACCTTGGAAGTCAGCACCACCGGCACGGCCGGCGAAGCCCTCGCCGAGATTTATTCCGCGCCGTAAGTATGGAGGGCGCGGCCGAGCCGCGCCTCCCGGGATCAGACCTTGTCCAGCTCGAACGCGCCATGCACGACCCGCGCCGCTTCGTCGACCCGGTCGAGGTCAATCACGACGGAGATTTTGATCTCCGAGGTGCTGATGAGTTCGATGTTGATGCCCGCGTCGGCCAGCGACTGAAAAAGCGTCGCGGCCACGCCGCTGTGCGTCTTCATACCGACGCCCACGACGGAGAGTTTCGCGATGTGTTCGTGGACGGCGACCTCGCCGCCGCCGTGGGCGGCGAGCACGGGTTCGAGGGCCTTCACGGCCTTCCGCGTATCGGTCTGCGGGACGGTGAACGTGAGGTTGGCGACGCCGTGGCGGCCGACGTTTTGCACGATCATATCGACGAGCACCGAGGCGTCGGCGAGAGCGCGGAAAACGCGGGCCGCGGAGCCGGGTTTGTCGAGGATGTTGCTGACGATAATTTTGGCTTGGTCCTTGTCGACGGCGACGCCGCGGACGACGACCTTTTCCATGTAGGCGACTTCTTTTTTCACGATGGTTCCTGGATTGTGGTTAAAGGAGGAGCGGACTTCGAACACGACGTCATACTTCGCCGCAAACTCGACCGAGCGCGACTGCATGACTTTCGAACCGGACGAGGCGAGCTCGAGCATTTCGTCGTAACTGATCTCGGGAATTTTCTTCGCGTTCTTCACGTTGCGCGGGTCGGCGGTGTAGACGCCGTCCACGTCCGTGTAGATTTCGCATTTGTCGGCCTTGAGCGCAGCGGCGAGCGCGATCGCGGTGAGGTCCGAACCGCCCCGGCCGAGGGTGGTGGTGCGGCCCTCGTCGTCGGCGCCTTGGAACCCGGCGACGATGATGACGCGGCCGGCCTTCAGCTCTTTCTCCATGGGCTTCGGGTTGATGCCCTGGATTTTCGCCTTGGTGTGGACCTTGTCGGTGAAAATGCCGGCCTGCTGTCCCGTGTAGCTCACGGCGTCGGCCCCGATGCCCTGGAGCGCCATCGCCACGAGGGCGATCGTCTCCTGTTCACCGATGGCCAAGAGCTGGTCGAGCTCGCGCTCACTGGGATCGGGACACACGGCCTTGGCCCGAGCGATGAGCTCATTGGTCACGCCGGCGCGGGCGGAGACGACGACGACGACTTCGTTGCCTTCATCGCGGGTGCCCTTGATGCGCTCAGCGACTTTCTTGATGCGTTCGACGTCACCAACGGAGGTGCCGCCATATTTTTGGACGATACGGGCCATGGTCAGGTTTTAAAAAGAGGATCAATCGTTGAAGTCTCCGATGCGGAGGAGCACCGGTTCCTCCAGCACACTGGCGAGGCCACCCAGGTTCTTGAGGGTCGCGCGGATCGCGCGCTCGTCGCTCTCGTGGGTGGTCAGTACGAGTGAAGCGGCGCCCGCCCGGTCGGACGGTGTCTGAATCACGCTGGCGATGCTCACATGGTGTTTCGCCATGACCGAAGCGACACGGGCCAGCACCCCGGGCTGATCCTTCACCGAGAGGCGCACGTAATAACGGCCGCGGATCCGCTCGGGGGGAGCGAGCCGGCAATCGGTGCACAACGGCGCATCGTCGCCCATGTGATGGGCGCCTTTGCCGTGGCGCAGCAGCGCGACCGCGTCGCCGATGTCGCTGATGACGGCACTGGCCGTCGCATCCTGCCCGGCACCGCGGCCGATGTAGAGGGTGGTGCCGACGACGTCGCCGGTGACGGAGACGGCGTTGAACACACCACTCACATTGGCGAGCACGTTGCCCTCGGGCAGCAAGGTCGGTTGCACGCGCACGCTCAACTCGTCGGTCGTGTAGTCGCGGGTGATGACGGCGAGCAGCTTGATACCGTAGCCGAGGGTGGCGGCGGTCTTGAAATCGGCCGGAGTAATGCGGCTGATACCCTCGACGATCATGCGCTCGGGCTGGACCCACATGCCATGGGCCAACCACGCGAGGACCGCAGCCTTGTGCGCGGTGTCCCAGCCGTCGACGTCGAGCGACTCGTCGGCCTCGGCGTAACCCAGGCGTTTCGCATCGGCGAGGACGGTCGCGTAGGGCGCGTCGTGTTCCTCCATTTGCGTGAGGATGTAGTTGCACGTGCCGTTAAGGATGCCGTAGATCCGCGTGAAACGATTCGCGACGAGGCCCTCGCGCAGGGCCTTGATGAGCGGGATACCGCCGGCGACGCTGGCTTCGAAAAAGAAATGCCCGCCGTGCTTCCGCGCCGTGGCAAAAATCTCCGCGCCATGGGCACAGATCAGCGCCTTGTTGGCCGAGATCACGATCTTGCCGCGAGCGAGCGCCGCGAGGGTGACCTCGCGGGCTAGGCCGGTGCCGCCCATCAGTTCGCAGACGATATCGATCTTCGGATCGGTCGCGATGGCGAGCGGATCCGCGGTGAGCTTGGCAGCAGGGATTTTGACCGCGCGGGCCTTCTTCACGTCGCGCACCGAGGCGCGGGCGAGCACAAGCTTGGCCCCGAGCCGCGCCTCGATCGTCGCGCGAGCGCGGGTGAGGTGTTTCCAGACGCCTTGGCCGACCGTGCCAAAACCGCAGATGCCGATCGTGTAAGTCGGGAGGGAGGTCATGGCGCAGGCGGCGGGGAAGCGGGTTTCTTTTGGCCGATTTTATTTTCCGTGCCGCCCAGCAGACGCCCGATGTTGGCGCGGTGACGGAGGATCACGAACAACGCGATCACCAGGGAAACGCCGACCAGCAGCGGCGAACGGTCCAGGAAATACGCCGCGATCGGCAGCGTGATCGACGACAAGATCGACGAGAGGGAAATGAAACGACTGAGCGCGAGGCACGTGATGAAAACCCCGAACGCGATGAGCGCCCCGACGGGAAACAACACCGCAAACCCACCCGCGCCCGTGGCCACACCCTTGCCGCCGCGGAATCCGGTGAAGCAGGAGAAGCTGTGGCCCAGAACGGAGGCGACGAGGCCAACGAGTTCGAGAATCAGCAGCCCGTCGGCGTCGAAGGGACAATACTGGGGGCCGACAAGATGGATAAGCGGAAACAAAACCACGGCCAGCGCGCCCTTTGCCGCGTCGAGAAACAGCACAACGTTACCCGGGCCGTTACCGAGCACGCGGCGCACGTTGGTCGCACCGGGATTCTTGCTGCCGACCTCAAAGATGTTCACGCCCTTCGCGCGCGCGACGAGATACCCGAAGGGCAAAGCGCCCAATAGGTATCCGACGACGGCGGCGATAAGGAGCGGAACAACCATGGACGGCGCGGCGGGGTCAGGACTACAGCTGGATGAACTTCGCGAGCTTGATGGCCGCGTGAGACTTCAACTCGGCGCGGGCCGCAGTGCTCGGCTCACTGTCGAGGTTGATCACCATGAGCGCGGTCTCTCCCGCCTGCTGCCGGCTGAGCGACATGTTGGCGATGTTGACCTTATCTTTGCCGAGCAGCGTGCCAACGTAGCCGATCATCCCGGGGGCGTCGGCGTTTTCGATGATCAGGAGCTTGCCGGTGGCGGCGACTTCGACGGCGCGACCATTCACGGCGACGATGCGGGGAGAGTTGGCCTTGGTGATCAACGTGCCCGCCGCGCTGCGCACGGCACCGTCGGCGGCGACGGCCTCGACCAACATGAGCTCGGTGTAGTCGGAGTCGTCGGTGGACTTTACGACTTCGAGGCTGAGGCCGAGGCGCTCGAGCATCACGGGGGCGTTGACGACGTTGACGCCGTCGCCGCTGATGCGCGCGAGGTAGCCGCGCTGGATGGCGCGGGTGATGGCGTTGGCGTCGAGATCGACGATCTTGCCGTAGTAGGTGATGCGGAGCTTCGTGACGGCCGGGAGTGCGAGTTGCTGCACCAAGGTGCCGAGCTTGGCGCCAAGATCGAGGTAGGGCCCGAGAATCTTGGCGGTGGCGGCATCGACCGAGGGCAGATTGACGGCGTTGCGGACCGCACCGTTGAGCAACACATCGGCGATCTGCTCGGCGACCTCGATGCCGACGGCTTCCTGGGCCTCGGTGGTCGACGCGCCGAGGTGGGGGGTGAGCGTGACGTTGGCCAGACTGCGCAGCTCGCTGTCTTTGGCCAAGGGCTCGTCTTCGAACACGTCGAGACCGGCGGCGGCTACCTGACCGGATTTCACCGCCGCGATCAGAGCTGTTTCCTTGATAATCCCGCCGCGGGCACAGTTGAAGATCCGTAGGCCTTTCTTCGCCTTCGCGAAAGCCGCTTCATCGATCATGTATTTAGTATCATCGGTGAGCGGCATGTGGACCGTGATGTAATCCGACTGGGCCAGCAGTTCATCCAAAGTGACCGCCTCCACCTGCATCGCCTTGGCGCGGCTGGGTGCGAGATAGGGATCGTAAGCCATGACGCGCATGCCGAAAGCCTGGGCGCGCTTCGCGACCTCGCCACCGATGCGGCCAAAGCCGACGACGCCCAGGGTTTTCTTAAAAAGCTCGATGCCGGAAAAACTCTTCCGATCCCATTGGCCCGCCTTCATGGAAGCCGCAGCCTGCGGCACCGGCCGGGCACCACATAGAATATGGGTAAACGTCAGCTCAGCCGTCGCGATGGTGTTGCCCGAGGGCGTGTTCATGACGATGACGCCGCGCTCCGTGGCCGCCTCGACATCGACATTATCCACCCCGACCCCGGCCCGACCGACCACTTTCAACAGCGGCGCCGCGGCAAACACCGCGGCGGTAATTTTCGTCTCCGAACGCACCGCGATCGCGTGGACGTCTTTGACCAATTCCAACATCTTTTCAGGCGACGAGCCGTAAGCCTCGATGACTTCCAAGCCCGGCTGCGCGCGCAGGTGGGCTACTCCTTTGGGTGAGATCTTATCGGCAACGAGGACTTTCATAAAGACAATGGTCCCTCGAGGGAAATCTCAGCGCCCAACCCTAGCAAGGAAAACGTTAGTGATATGACGGGATGCGGCCAGCCCTCGTGGCACGCATCTTGCGCCCGCTGGGGCGCAACTCTTACTCCGTTCGCTCGTCTTTTTGCCTGCTTCACCCTGTTTTATGTGCACGCTCCCTTTCCACTGATGTTACACCGTCCCCTAATTCCCGGCGCTCAACGCTTTCTCTTTCCATTGCTCGGACTTGGTTTGCTGCTGGGACTGACGGGATGCGCCGACAAAGCCAAGGCACCCGCTGGGCGCGGCGGCGGCGGCGCGGCCCCGGTGGTGGCCGGCAAAGTCGAGCGTCGGGTCGTTCCGCTTACGCTCGACGCGATCGGCGCGGTCGAGCCCAGCCGCACCGCCACCGTTCGCTCCCAAGTCACCGGCACGCTCATCAAGATTCACTTCACCGAAGGCCAAGTCGTGAAGCAGGGCGATGTTCTCTTCGAGATCGACTCCCGGCCCTTTCAAAACTCACTGCGTTCTGCCGAGGCCGACCTGCAACGGATCAAAGTCCAGCTCGGTACGGCGCAGGCTCAAGTCGACCGCTACCGCACGCTCAACGAGGGCGCGCTCGTTTCGCAGGAGCAGTTCCAATCGATCGCCGACTCCGCCCGCGCCCTCCAGTCCCAGCAACTCGCCAGCGAGTCCGCCGCCGCCAATGCCCGTCTCCAGCTCGACTACTGCCTGATCCGCGCGCCCCTCGACGGCCGCACTGGCAACGTCACGGTTCACGAGGGCGACCTGATCCGCGGCAACGACTCGGCCGGCCAGCTCGTCACCGTGCACCAAATCAGCCCGATCAACGTCACCTTCAGCGTGCCGCAGCAATACTTCGGTTCGCTCGTCCAATACCGCTCTCAAGGTGCGCTCAAGATCAAGGTGACCCCGCCCGGCCCCGACGATCGCCCCGAGGAAGGCGAACTTACGTTCATGGACAACACCGTCGATGCGTCCACCGGCACGTTGAAACTCAAAGGCACGTTTCCCAACCCCAAGCAGCGCCTCTGGCCCGGGCAATTTGCCACCGTGACCCTCACCTTGGCCGCGCCCGAGGTCCTGACCGTGGCCAGCAGCGCCCTCCAGACCTCCCAAGCCGGGCAACACGTCTTCGTGATCAAAGAAGACAAAACCGCCGAGCTTCGTCCGGTCACCGTCGAGCGTCTCTCCGGGCCCTTGGCCGTCATTGCCAAGGGCGTGGCCGAGGGCGAAACCATCGTGTCCGACGGACAACTTCGCGTAATTCCCGGACGCCCGGTCGAAATCAAAACCGCCGATGCTTCCGGCGGTGGAAAATCCGGCAAAGGCCCCAAAACCGGCGAAAAAGCCAAGGGCAAAGCCCCCGAACCCTCGGCTCCCGCAGCTCCGCCCACTCCCCCCGCCGTCACGCCTACGATGGAGAAAAAAGCGCCATGAACATTCCCGAACACTTCATCCGCCGGCCGGTGATGACGACGCTCGTCACCTCGGCGATCACGCTCTTCGGCTGGATGGCCTACGAGCGCCTCCCCGTCAGCGATCTGCCCAACGTCGACTTTCCCACCATTTCCGTCTCGGCCAGCCTGCCCGGCGCGAGCCCCGAGACGATGGCCGCCTCCGTCGCCACGCCGCTCGAACAACAATTTTCCAGCATTGCCGGCATCGAATCGATGACCTCGACCAGCTCTCTCGGGAGCACTTCGGTCACGATGCAGTTCACCCTCGACCGCAGCATCGACGGCGCCGCCCAAGACGTCCAATCCGCCATCGCCGCCGTCCAGCGCCGGCTGCCGCAGGACATGCCGAGCCCGCCATCACTCCGAAAGTCCAACCCCAACGACGACTCGATTCTCCTCCTCGCCCTCTCCTCCAAAACTCTCGCCCTCTCCGAGATCAACGAACTCGCCGAGACCGTTCTCGCCCAGCGCATCTCCACCGTCGACGGCGTCTCCCAAGTCAATGTCTTCGGCGCGCAGAAATACGCCGTCCGCGTCCGCGTCGATCCCCGCGCCCTCGCCTCCCGGAGCATCGGCATCGACGAGGTCCGCACCGCCCTTAGCACCAACAACGTCAACCTCCCCGCCGGCGTGATCGACGGCGCCTCCAAGGCCACCACCCTTCTCGCCACCGGCCAGCTGAAAGACGCCGCCGGCTTCCGCAACGTGATCGTAACCTACCGCAACGGCGCCGCCGTGCGCCTCGGCGACGTGGCTCAGGTCACCGACAGCGTTGAAAATGAAAAGTCCGTCAGCTGGTTCGACCAGCGCTTCATCAACGGCGTCGAAGACCCGGAATTCGCCGTCGGCACCAAGGAGACCCGCGCCATCGTGCTTTCGATCCAGCGCCAGCCCGGCACCAACACGATCAAGGTCGTCGATGGCATCAAGGAACTCCTGCCCGCATTTCGGGCCCAGCTCCCCGCCACCATCGACCTTGAAATTGTCGTCGACCGCTCGATTTCAATCCGCGATTCCGTCCACGACGTGAAGTTCACCTTGGTTCTCGCGATCATTTTGGTCGTGCTGGTGATCTTCCTCTTCCTGCGCGCGCTCTCGGCCACGATCATTCCCAGCATCGCGATGCCCATCGCCATCATCGGCACCTTTGCCGTGATGTATTTCTTCGGTTTTAGCATCAACAACGTCACCCTGCTCGCGCTCACCCTCTCCGTCGGCTTTGTGGTGGATGACGCGATCGTGATGCTCGAAAACATCGTCCGCCACATCGAGAAGGGCGAATCGGTCGTTGCCGCCTCCCTGCGCGGCTCGCGCGAAATCGGCTTCACGATCGTTTCGATGACCATCTCTCTGGTTGCGGTATTTATTCCCGTGCTCTTCATGGGCGGTGTCTTGGGCCGCTTGCTCCACGAGTTCGCCATCACCATCTCGGCCGCCATTCTCGTCTCGGGCTTTGTTTCTCTCACTTTGATTCCGATGCTCTGCAGCCGGTTTCTTAAACCCGTCGACCACGCGAAGCAGCACGGAAAAATCTATGCCGCCAGCGAGCGCGTTTTCCAAGGGAGCGTCGATTTCTACGAGCGCACGCTGCGTTACTCGCTCCGCCGGCGCGGCCTCACCATGGGCGTCGCTCTCGCCACCGTTGGCCTCACGCTGTGGCTGATCGTCATCATCCCAAAGGGCTTTATTCCCACCGAGGATACTGGCCGCATTCAGGTCATCGTCGAAGCCGCTCAAGACACCTCCTTTGAGGCAATGACCGGCTACCAGCGCAAAGTCATGGCCGCCATCAAGGCCAACCCCGGCGTGCGGGACATCATCGCGTTCACCGGCTCATATAGCCGGGGCGGTGGCGCCAGCAACACCGGGCGCATGTTTGTCGGTTTGGTCGATACCGACCGCTTGCCCGCCGCTGAAATCGCCCAACAACTCCGCGCTGCCACCGCGGGGATTCCCGGCGTTCGCGTCTTCCCGACCGTGCCTCCCAGCATCCGACTCGGCTCGCGCGGTTCTTCCTCAGTTTATCAATACACGCTTTACGGGACTGATTTGCAGGAACTCTACCGCACTACCCCGCTGCTCGTGGAGCGCGTGCGCGAGGTGCCCGGAATCATTGACCTCAACTCCGACCTACAGATCACCAGCCCGCAGCTGATCATCGACATCGATCGCGACAAAACGTCCTCCCTCGGTCTTAACGCCCAGCAAGTTCAAGAGGCCCTCTACAGCGCGTTTGGCTCGCGGCAAATTTCCACGATTTACACCTCCACCAACCAGTACGCCGTCATTCTTGAACTGGAGGCGAAATACCTCCGCGACCCCGCTTCGCTCGCCCTGCTCTACTTGCGCAACCGCGAAGGTAAACTCATCCCGCTGGAGGCCGTCGCCAAGCTGCGCCCCTCCGTCGGCCCGCTCACCGTCGCCCACCTCGGCCAGGTGCCCGCCGTCACGATCAGCTTCAATCTCAAACCTGAGCTCGCTCTCAGCCAAGCCACGGAAGAGATCGAGAAGATCGCGCGAGAAATCCTGCCCGCCACCGTCAGCGGCACGTTTCAAGGCACCGCCGCGGCCTTCACCAGCTCACTGCAAGGGCTTGGGCTCACTCTCATCATTGCCGTGCTCGTGATCTACCTGGTGCTCGGCATTCTTTACGAAGACTTCGTTCACCCGATCACGATTCTCTCCGGCCTGCCCGCCGCCACGTTCGGCGCGCTCGTCACGCTCCTCGCCTTCGGCGAGGAGCTAAACATGTATGGCTATGTCGGTCTGATCATGCTCATCGGGATCGTAAAAAAGAACGCGATTATGATGATCGATTTCGCGCTCGATGCCCGACGCCAACACGGCAAATCAGCCGAGGACGCCATCTTTGAAGCCTGCATTGTCCGCTTCCGCCCAATCATGATGACGACGTTTGCGGCCATCGCCGGCACCTTGCCCATCGCCCTCGGCTGGGGCGCCGGCGCCGACGCCCGACGCACCCTTGGTCTCGCCGTCGTCGGCGGCCTCGTCGTCTCCCAGATCCTGACCCTCTACATCACGCCCGTGTTTTATCTCTATATGGAACGCTTCTCGAAGCACCTCACGCCCAAGCCCGTCACCGAGACCGAGGGCTCTTCGACCGCACTCCCCCAGCCCGCGTTCTTGGGCAAATAACAGCCGTCCGACGACCGGTTGGCGGGGCACCGACCGACGGCACCCTGCCAGCGCGTCTCACCAACGCATGTGCACGCCGAGGTGAAAATACCCGCCGCTCGGTCCCTCCGGCGACAACAGCGCGAGCGCCACACTGGTCTTGGCCCCATCGGCGATCTCCAACGGTGCGCCCGCACCGCCCATGTCCGTCTTGACCCAGCCCGGATGCGCCGAGTTTACCTTGATCGCCGTGCCCTTCAAATCCTGCGCGAGCTCGACGGTAAACATATTCACGGCCGCCTTTGAAGCATCGTAGCCGAGCAACCGCGCCGGGTAGATCGGTGAGTTCGCATCGCCGTGCTCCGTGAGCGAGCCGAGGACCGACGAGAGATTCACGATCCGCCCCGCCTCCGATTTTTTCAGCAACGGCAGGAAAGCCTGAGTCACCGCCACGAGCCCGAAAAAATTCGTGTCGAAGGTCGCCCGCAACGATGCCGCCGTCACCGTGCTCGGCCCCGTTTCAGTCGCGTAGTCGAGCACGCCCGCGTTGTTCACCAGAATATCCAAACGCCCGAATTCCTGTTCCACCCGCGCCGCAGCCGCCCGGATCGATCCTTCGTCCGTCACCGTCAGGTCCAAAGCGCGCCCGTCGATACCTTCCGCCTTGAGCTGCGCCTCCGCAAGGGCTCCACGGCCCGCATCGCGCGAACCGAGCAGCACCGTGATACCTTGGCGCCCAAGTTGCCGGGCCGTTTCGAGACCGATGCCTTTGTTGGCGCCGGTGATGAGAGCAATTTTGTTCTGCATAGAAATTGTCGGATCGGCTTTATGCCGCGATTCCCGTCGTCTGCCTCATCCCACCATCGCCGGATAATCCGTATACCCGGCCGCACCGGCACCGTAGAACGTCGCGGGCACCGGCTCGTTCAACGCCGCTTGCACCGCAAATCGACGCGGCAGATCCGGATTGGCGATAAAAAGCCTCCCCCACGCGACCGCATCCGCGTTGCCCGCCGCGAGCTCGGCTTCGCCCTCGTCCGCGGTGAATCCTTGATTTGCGATAAACACCCCGCCAAACGCCCGCTTGAGCACAGGCCCGAGCCGCGGCGCCGCCAAGCCTTCGCGTGCGCACAGGAAAGCCAGCTTCCGCTTGCCGAGCTCCGTCGCGAGATAGCCAAACGTCTCCGCCAGGCTCGAGTCGCCCATGCCGTGCGCGTCACCCCGCGGAGCGAGGTGGTAGCCGACGCGGTCCGCGCCCCATACGCTCGTGACTGCGTCGGTCACCTCCAACACGAACCGCGCGCGATTCTCCACCGTCCCGCCGTAATCATCCGTTCGATGGTTCGATGAACTCTGCAAAAACTGATCGAGCAGATAACCGTTGGCCCCGTGAATCTCCACCCCGTCAAAGCCGGCGCGCCGCGCGTTTTCCGCCCCGCGCCGAAACGCCTCGACCACGCCCACAATCTCCGCCCGCTCCAGCGCCCGGGGCGTTTCAAACGCCTTTTGCGGCCGGATGTGGCTCACGTGCCCGGTTGGCGCGATCGCACTGGGCGCCACCGGGAGTTTTCCGTCGAGATACACGGGGTCGGAAACGCGTCCCACGTGCCAGAGCTGCAAAAACATCCGCCCGCCCGCCGCGCGCACCGCCGCCGTGATCGTCGCCCAGCCCGCGACCTGCGCTTCCGACCAGATACCCGGTGTATCCGGATAGCCCACGCCCATCGGATCCACCGCCGTCGCCTCGGAAAGAATCAGCCCCGCACTCGCCCGCTGCACGTAGTAGTCGCGCATCAGCTCATTCGGCACCCGCCCCGCTGAAGCTCGGCAACGCGTGAGCGGCGCCATGATGATCCGATTCGGCAGCGTGAGCGCGCCGAGTTGAAGTGAGGCATGCAATAATCCCATAAGCGTTACCCGATGCCTCGATTCCATGGTTGCGCAACCTCACCGTTGAAAAAATTTGATCCCGGATTGCACGTCCAACCGCCCGCCGACTCACTTTCAACATGACCCCACTTCACTACCTCCGGCTTCTTTTCGCCGCGGCGTTCCTTTTTTCGGCCCACGCTTCCGCCGCCCCGGAAAAATGGGCGAACGAGATCGAAAGATATACTCAAGCCGACGCCCTCAAAGCCCCCGCGAAGGGCGGCGTGGTCTTTATCGGGAGCTCCTCGATCCGCCGCTGGACCAGCCTCGGCACCGACTTCCCCGGCGTCACCCTGCTCAACCGCGGCTTCGGCGGCTCGGAATTGCCCGACAGCGTCTTCTACGCCGACCGCATTGTCATCCCCTACGCCCCGCGTCTCGTGGTCGTTTACGCCGGCGAAAACGACCTTCAGGCTGGCAAATCCGCCGAATCCGTCCTCGCCGCTTTCCAAGCCTTCCACGCCAAGGTCCACGCCGCGCTCCCTCAAACCAAGATTATCTTCCTCGCGATCAAGGAAAGCCCTTCGCGAGCCAAGATCCGCGACAAGGTTCTCCTCGCCAACAAGCTCATCGCCGCCGATTGCGCCCAAGACCCACGCCTCACCTTCGTCGACGTCGCGACTCCGATGCTCAACGCCCAAAGCCAAACCCGCCCGGAACTCTTCATCGCCGACCAGCTCCATTTGAATCCATCCGGCTACGTCATCTGGACCAAGGCGCTCGCGCCCTACCTCAAGCCATGAGCGAGTCGCCCGCCGCCCGCCTCGCCCGCCAGATCGCCTTCATCGTCGAGACCGACAAGCTGAAGAACATCTTCCGCCAGACGGTGAACACCATCAGCCGCCGCGCCGAGAACGACGCCGAGCATTCGTGGGCGCTCGGCCTCCTCGTCATCACCCTCGCCGAACACGCCAACGTTCCCGGCCTCGACGTCCTGCGCGCCCTGAAAATGGTCATCCTCCACGACCTCGTGGAAATCGACGCCGGCGACACCTTTGCCTACGACACGAAAAACATGGCGGACCAGCACGCGCGCGAGGCCCTCGCCGCCGACCGCATCTTCGGCCTTCTCCCTACCGGCCAGTCCGCCGAGTTTCGCGCACTCTGGGAGGAGTTTGAGGCCCGCCAGACGCCCGAGTCGAAATTCGCCGCCGCCATCGACCGCTTTCACCCCATGCTGCTTAACTGCCGCACCGAGGGCACCGCGTGGAAAAAGCACGGCATCACCGTCGATCGCGTCCTCGCCCGCAACGCCCACATTGCCGAGGGCAGCACCGCGCTCTGGGCCTACGCGCAACACATGCTCCGCGATGCCGTCACTGCCGGCCAACTCGCTCCTGCTCCCGCTCCCACCACCACTTGATAAACTCCGTCACTTCAGCACCCTACTCCCCATGAATCGCCGCTCTTTCCTCACTCGCACCTCCACCGCGGCTCTCGCCGCGTCGCTCACGCCCGCGCTTTCGAAACTCTCCGCCGCCACCGCGACCACGCCCGCCGCTGCCGGTGCCACCTACCCGTTTGCCGTCTCGCCTCTCGCCTACGACTTCGCCGCGCTCGAGCCGCATATCGACGCCGCGACGATGAAACTCCACCACGGGAAACATCACGCCGCCTACGTCACCAATCTAAACGCCGCGCTCAAAGACCATCCCACGCTCCACGGCCAAACCGTCGAACAACTCCTGCGGCAGCGCGAAACCCTCCCGGCGACCCTCCAGCCCGTTGTCCGCAACCACGGCGGCGGTCACTTGAACCACGAATTCTTCTGGCAGATTATGCGCCCCGTCGGCACCGCCGGCGCCGGGGGCCAACCGGGCGAGAAACTCGCCG
>Ga0209617_10000905_pt1 | contig 13506 bp, 10 predicted proteins | sample LakEriepJuly2011_2_FD_187459 | JGI IMG/M metagenome (GOLD analysis project Ga0209617, IMG submission 187459) | Freshwater microbial communities from dead zone in Lake Erie, Canada - CCB epilimnion July 2011 (SPAdes) (version 2) | ecosystem: Environmental > Aquatic > Freshwater > Lentic >... | reverse complement strand
GTAAATGAGTTAAATATAAGCAATACGTCAGATATTCAAAAAACAAAACCCACTCACAAAGTTGGTGAAAATGTAGATATAGAACTTGTTGATTATGTTAAAAAAATAAATTATGATAATGAATCATGCTATAACTTATCATTAGATTTTGATATCACAGACCCAAAAACATTTATAACTTCGAATGGTTCCGATGTTCATAAAATGCCTGTATCCTTGGTAATAGATGAAACAGACATAAAAAATTCAAGTGAAAAAAACAGCTCTAAAACAAAAAATATTATTATAACATCACCAAATAATGGCGCAACGGAAGAACCTCGTAAAAAAACAAGTCTAAAGCGTAGAAGTGAAAAGAAAAATTATTCTTTTTTCTAAGTGTAATGTAAGCACAATTGCAATATAATATATTTTTCATATATAAAACAATAATATCACATATAAAATGATGAAAACACAAGTTCCTTTTATTTTTTGCGATTATTATACAAAAGAAGAATATATTATACAAATATATAATGTATAATATTTATTTAAATGAACATACAATACCCGCAATAATTGCTACAATATATTGCGTTTTACTATATTTAGATAGCAAAATTAATGAATTTAACCGCAATGGACGCGATTATTTTAAAGCATTTATTGTTATGTATTCCTTATCTTATGCAACGATTTACATCTATACGAATTATGTAATTAATACCCCTATGCATGCGGGAACACCTTTAAAATCAGGTATAGCTCTTAGGGAAGAAATTTTTGTTGGAAATCCAAATTTTTAAAATAGGTTGATTTGTTGCAATTCTTAGACGATACATCTATTATTAAATAACGGTCATATTCAATCTTTATCGCTATTACCAATACCTATTACCAATACCTATTACCAATACCTATTACCAATACCTATTACCAATACCTATTACCAATACCTATTTACATCATATCTTTATCACTAATTTATGATGTAAATTATTTTAAATTAGATAAAATAATAAATATTTTATCGAATTTCGCATCCATATCATCTTTGATATATTGTATATCTTTTTGAATACGTATAATATCTTGTTTAATTGTATCAGTATCATTTCGTAATATTATTATGGAATCATCCGCATGCGGTGGGTCATGCTGGTTTTCATTTTGTATTTCATCTATAATACTATTATCACCAAATAAATCTATTATATTACTTGTAATTTGATATGTTTTTAAAAAGGAGGATATATGTTGAACAGCGTTAGATTCTATCGTTTCAACATTAATGTTACGATAATAATCTATTAATAATTGATTATATGAGTTTCGTGTATTTTTTATAATATTTAAGTCAATTTGATTAAAATAGGTATAATATGTGTCTAAATATAAAATATGTTTCGTAGATTTAGTAATTATAAATTCAATAAAATTACAATCGATTTTACTTACTTTATGTGTTATAAGTTCATTCATAAAATTTTCCAATGATTTTTCTAATAATGTTTTCAGATAAATATCATCAAAATGTGACATTAATATACATTATATGTTTTATATAATTCATATATCCTAAATCAATAATTTTTACAAAAATATATAATTTTTACGAAGTTGAATAATTTTTACAAAAATATATAATTTTTACGAAGTTGAATAATTTTTACAAAAATATATAATTTATACGAATTTTTACGAAATGAATAATTTTTACGAAATGAATAATTTTTACGAAAATATAATATATTTTCATAAAAATATTAGTAATAATCTAATGGCATAATGGTTTATTTTGACCAGCATTATTGCATGATGATGCATTTGATCGTAATTTAGGACCAGGACACATCTCTAATTGTGGTTTAGGGGGAAGAGGAACTGGGCGATACGTAATCATTTGACAAGGTGGTAAATGTAATTTACTAAGGTTAATTTCTTGAGGGTTTTTGCATCCATTTCCAGCAATATAAAGGGTATCACTGTAGTTAGGTTGATAAAGCATTGATGGGCATTTAGAGGCTGGACGGGTTTGTCCGCGAAGATCACTCTCAAGTAATACAAGGTCACCTGCGATTTGACTTACAGTTGAACCTCCAACAATGCCTAATTCCATACGACATTTATTGCAATTCTCGTATTTCATGGGGTTTAAAATATATGAAAGTGGACTTACTGATTGGTCAAGAGTTTTTCTATATTCACAAGTATCATATGAAAGTCTATTGAAGCTCATTATAGTTATATAATATAGAATGAGAATTTTTTTATAATTTAGATTATAAAATCAATTTAATTAAATAGAATTAATAAATTAAATCAAATGTTTACATACATTTTAAAATTCCTATAATATTATATATATGGTAGAAGTTTTAGTCGCAGGTAGTTTACTTGGATTAGGATATCTAGTAAATAAAGATAATGAAAGGCCATTAGATAAAATTACGCCATCATTAAAATCCAACAGTATAAATAAGAGAACATTATATCATACAAATATTGTGCAAACCTCAAATAAAAAAGAAGAGACACTCGTTAAAAAAAATCATAAAAAATCAATAAATGCTATAGATACAAATATTATTCCAACACATTTCAATGACCGTATTATTAATAAGAGAACTACAAAAATACAATATTTAGAAAAGAGCCCAACGGATATTAATACATATTTAGAAAGACCACAGAATGATAGAAATCTCAAAAATAGAGATGCCCGTATCAATAATAAAAATGATGCAATATCTTTAGAAAATTTTTATGACCCAATATCTTCACAAAAATTACCTACCAACGATGATAATATGTATTATAGCTCACTTACAAATACATATATGAGTCAAGACCAGTTTTCACATCAAAATATGGTTCCTTTTTTTTCAGGAAGTGGCGTCAAACAAAATACAGATGTTAATGCAACAAAAGGTATTTTTGATGCATATCAAGGATATAATAATTATCAATTTCCTAAACAAACCATTGAACCAATGTTTGAACCTAAGAAAGATTTAGGATTTGTAAATGGCACACCTAATGTTTCAGAACAAGTATTTGATAGATTTGTGCCAAGTATGTATAGAAAAAATGAAGTTCCAATTCAACCTATTAACGTTGGACCTGGGCTCAATAAAGGGTATTCTTCTGAACCAGTAGGTGGTTTTCAACAGTTCGATTCACAAAGTTTTGCTCTACCAAAAACGACGGATGAACTTAGAACAATCAATAATCCTAAACTTACATATGAATCAAGAGTAACGGGTGCTCCAAAATCTATTGTAACAAATAGAGGATTGCAATCAGATATATCAAAAAATCATCCAGAAACATATTATGTTCAAACACCTGATATGTATTTAAAAACAACTGGGGCTTACACTAAACCAGAAATGCCCAGTAAATATGATGCTAAAGATACAAATAGACAAGAAAGTATTACATATGAAGGTATTGCTGCACCAGCTGCAACACATGTTGAACCATTACGACCATCTATTAAAAACAGCACCAATATTAATTATATTACGGATGGACCTAGAAACGTAAATTTGCAAAATTATGGTGAAAAAGATAAGAATGATTATAGTATTAATAGCTATTCAGTTAAACCAAATGAAAGACAGACTACTGAAGATAAATCAATTATCACAAATATTACTACAAATGTTAAATCAATAATAGCACCATTACTTGATTTATTTAGAAGCACTCGAAAAGAGGATGTAATTGGTAATCCAAATAAAGTTGGATATTTAAGTGGTCCTAATAAATCGGTCGCATATGACCCGAATGATGTAACACGAACAACATTAAAAGAAACAAATATACACAATAATACACTTGGAAATATGAACCCTGGTGCATTCAAAGGTCCAGTATATGACCCAAATGACGTCACTCGAACAACACTAAAGGAGACAAACATACATAATAGTCAAACGGGAAATATGGGTAGTCATATTACAAAAGGTCCCGCATATGACCCAAATGATATTTCTAGAACAACACTTAAGGAGACAAATATACATAATACCAAAACAGGTAATATGAGTATTGGTGTAACGAAAGGACCTGCACATGACCCAAATGACATATCAAGAACAACTCTTAAGGAGACAAACATACACAACACCAAAACAGGTAATATGGGAAGCTATATGACGAAAGGTCCTGCATATGACCCAAATGACATCACTAGAACAACTCTTAAGGAGACAAATATACACAACACCAAAACAGGTAATATGGGAAGCTATATTACGAAAGGACCTGCATATGACCCAAATGACATATCTAGAACAACACTGAAAGAGACAAATATACATAACACCAAAACAGGTAATATGGGAAGCTATATTACGAAAGGTCCCGCATATGACCCAAATGATATCTCTAGAACAACGATGAAGGAGACAAACATACACAACACCAAAACAGGTAATATGTCTAATCACATTACGAAGGGACCAGTATATGACCCAAATGACATCACTCGAACAACAATGAAGGAGACAAACATACATAACACCCAAACAGGTAATATGTCTAATCACATTACAAAGGGACCCGTATATGACCCAAATGACATCACTCGAACCACTATAAAGGAGACAAACATACACAATAATAAAACAGGTAATATGTCTAATCACATTACGAAGGGGACGGTATATGACCCCAATGACATCACTAGAACAACACTTAAAGAGACAAACATACATAACACAAAAACGGGTAATATGGGAAGCTATATTACGAAAGGACCTGCATATGATCCTAATGACATTACTAGAACAACGATAAAGGAGACAAACATACATAATACTAAAACTGGAAATATTAGTAGTGGAGTAACAAAAGGACCCGCTCATGACCCAAATGACATAGCTAAAACAACAATTAAGGAGACAAATATACATAACACTAAAACTGGAAATATGAGTAGTGGAGTAATAAAAGGACCAGCCCATGACCCAAATGACATCACTCGAACAACGATTAAGGAGACAAATATACATAATACTAAAACTGGAAATATGAGTAGTGGAGTAGTAAAAGGTCCCGCTCATGATCCAAATGACATCACTAGAACAACACTTAAGGAGACAAATATTCATAATTCGCGCACTGGAAATGTATTTGTTCCTGTAAAATCGGGTGTTGTGCATGACCCTCACGATAAAGCAAAAACCACAATTAAGGAGTTAGATATAGATAATAAACATTTTACAAATGTCCGAGGTCCAAAAAGAAATGTAGTATATGACCCTAATGATATAGCTAGAACTACTGTAAAAGAGACAAATATCCATAATAATCGCGAAGGAAATGTGAAAAATACCACTCTTCAAAACGGGGATGGATATTTAGTCGCAAGTTACGAAGACAAGAATACAAATAGACAATTTACATCTGATTTGGATTATACGGGTATTGCCGATGGACAAGTTGGTCATGGAAATGGGGATGGATATCTTACTGGAAATTATGAGGATAAACACACAAATCGTCAATTTACGAGTGACTATGAATATGTTGGTGTAGCTGAAAGTTATTTAGATAAACCATCGAATATTAAAATGTATGATGAAGCAAGATTAAATGAAATCAAAGAAGGTGTAAGTGAAGGCAGATATCCAACATTAAGTAATGTTAAATTGGCAAACGGCGCTGATACTGTTAATATTGAAATTAAAAAACTAGAAGAAGACCGTGAAAACCAATATGCACCTATTTCTGATAAATTATATACACAGATACCTACATTAACCAAGTGCACTGTAACAACTGATAAAAATATATTAAATGATAAGAGTATCAGTCAAAGAATTAATCCAGAAATATTAGATGCATTTAAATCAAATCCATATACACAACCTTTAAATAGTTATATATAATTTTGAATAAAATACAAATAGAATACAAATAGAATACTAATATACAAATAGAATATTAGTATACTATATAAATAAAATGTGTAAATATATTTGTGAAAAATGCACTAAATCGTTTTATGATAAATCGGAATATGATAAACATCTTATTTGTAAAAATGATTGCAATACAGAATCAGAAAAAATAACCATTTTAATACACAATACAGATGAAGACAATTTCATTGAATTAAACAAAAAATTGATTTTGAATAATATTGAAAGTAGTATTACCATTAATATTACCGAAGACATGGACACTTCACATATGAGTAAATTAGAATTATTAGAGAAATGTAATGAACTTGGGATTACAAAATGTATATCTAAAAATAAATCACAATTAATAGAACTTATACATTCAAAACAAAAAGTGCCAGAATGTGATTTTAAAACACAACTTAAATTAAATAATATAGATGAATCACAAAATCTTTCAGCATATAGTTCACTTAGTACACCATCAAATACACACACCTTTATTGAAGTATGTGCTGGTGGAGGCGGTTTAAGTGCTGGATTAATTAAATCTGGATTTACGCCTCTTTTATTAAATGATAATAACAGTGATTGTTGTAAAACATTAAAACATAATCATCCAGATGCAAATGTTATATGTGCATCTATGGATAAAATCGATTATTCACAATATGTTAATAAATTGGATTTATTAACAGGTGGAGTGCCTTGCCAATCATTTTCACAGGCAGGTTTGCGGAAAGGTCTTGATGACCCAAGAGGGGATTTAATGATGAAATTTATTGTAATTTTAAACTTGATAAAACCGAAAATATTTATGATAGAAAACGTTAAAGGGTTATTAACACATGATGATGGCAAAACCATACAAAAAATAATAGAAGCACTAAATAAAACCAATATATATAACATTAGTTATAAATGTTTAGATGCATCTAAATATGATGTGCCCCAAAAAAGAGAAAGAGTATTTATCGTAGGTGTATTAAAAAGTATAACATCTACGTTTCAATTTCCCAATGAAAGTTCTACAAAAAAAGTATTAAAAGATGTTCTGCATAACGTCCCCTTTTCAAATGGAGCAAAATACAATGAAGATAAAATAAATTTATTTAAAATGATACCTCAAGGTGGTTGTTGGGTTAATTTACCCGATAATTTACAAAAAGAATATTTAGGTAATAGTTATAATTCTGGAGGAGGAAAACGAGGAATATTGTATCGTTTATCTATGGAAAAACCGTCATTAACCTTACTATGCACGCCATCTCAAAAACAAACGGAGAGATGTCATCCATTAGAAGAAAGACCCCTAACTATAAGAGAATATGCAAGAATACAAACATTTGATGATGATTATGAATTCGTTGGAAGTGTGAACTCTCAATATAAACAAATAGGTAATGCTGTTCCCGTTGAATTGGCTAAACATATGGGTAAGTCATTATTGGAATTATTATAGTCATTATAGTGATTATAGTGATTATAGTCATTATAGTGTTGAATAGTCATTATAGTGTTGAATATTTGGCAATTGTGTTTTTGAGAAATTCAATTATTATATTGGTATCGCTTGCAAATATAAAGGTAAGGAATTCTAAGCCAACATATTGTTCTAATTCCACACCACCATGATAAAATTTTTTATTTTTTGTTTGAATTGTTTCTTCTTCTGTATCGCAATTAATCATCGCATAAATACAAGTATATTCTGGATGCTCCGTTTTAAATTTCGCTAGTTTATCATTGTTTGTTTTTCTAGATGATGCATTGTCAGTGTTAGTTCGGTTTTTCAGCTCTACTGCAAATTTGCGAGTGTGGGATAAAATATCCAACCCAGTTTCGTGACCTACTTTAAGATTAATACAACCGGCGTAACTTCCTATGGTTTCTTGCCAAATTTCACCAATTTTCATTTGATACTGTTTTAATTTTAACGCCTCTCTTTTTGTTGATTTCGACTTTTCTGTGTCTAAAATATCGTATGTTGGCACATTTTTTACAGGTCTTTTAAAAGTTTCTTTGATGTATGCATCTAACTTTTCAAAATATTTTGCTCTATTAAAATCGCTCATTTTCTAATAATACACTATTTATCTATATGTATTTCATTTTACATTATATATATCAAATTTTTAGTAATATGCATACAAACCGATTGTGCTTTACCATTTTACCATTTTACTTTGTTTGAAACTGAATCAAAACCAATTGCACATCCAAATTATCCAACACAGCCCAGTTATCATAATCCATGCCAAATGTAACCAAAATCCAATCCTTAAATTCCTCCATTTTCTTGCCCAATTCTTTCCCAACAATATCAGCCTTCTTAAACTCACGCATCAACTGGTCTTTTGTCTTTGAGCGTAGCGTTTTTTTACGTAGCTCTTCTTGTTGCTTTAATCCCAATGCAGTGTATTCATCGGTCTTTCCAAAATGTGCAAGCACTTCTTCTAATGTTTTTGGTTGAATTGTGGAAATTCGTGGGTGTGTTTTACAAAAATGCATAAAATCTACAAAAATTGGTCGATCAATGTCTTTTGTTTTAGTTCCTTGCAATTGAAGTATAGCTGCAGGGTCATACAACCAAGATTGTTCTATCATATTGAATAGGTCTTGCCTTGTATGTGTTTGTAAAAGTTTGTCCAGTTCTAATCCCAAAAATTCATACACTTTTTCAGCATCTGTGCTTATTATAAATTCTTCGCTATTTAGAGAGCAACACAAATCAGTGGCTCTTAATTTAAATAGACTATTTTTAAGTAGAAAGCATAGTATTAATCCACATGATGCAGAATAAAACGATGCACCCATTTGTGGATGTAGTAAATCAATAAAATCAGTATGATAATTACCTATTTGTATGGAATAGCATGTTCCATTTTTATTTGTATTTACAGAAGACCCGAATATCCTATCGACAATGGAAACTTTGTCTGGATTATATTCAACATACACATCGTAATCGTTGTCCCATTCTTTATCCATTAACTTGGCTACATGAACGCGCCTCAAACTTCCATCTGCATCAATACGTGAATTGATATCATCACTATATTCTTTGAAATCTCCAGCTAAAATTTTAGGGCATCCTAGAACTCCACCGTTAGGTTTATATGTTGCGCTCATCTAAATTCGTTGGTTTATTTTATGTTAGTAATATAAAATAAACCAAAATCAAATTTTTGTTATGCTATAATCAATCAATTAGAATTCTGGTGTAAACCGCGATAACTATAATAAAACTATTTTTTTGTATAATGTTGTAAAATGGAGCGATTCCCAAATTTTGGAAGTAATATACTATTATCACCATCACATAAATAATTGCTAACATTCACATTTATACGGTTTAAAATCGTTTTTTTACATATACCTATTTTTTTTTTACCGTATTTACTTTTAGATGCAATACATTTACAAAATAAATTACTTAATATTTCTATTAAAATAACTACTTTCAAATCAAACTCATCGGCAGATGTATAAATCTGTCTAATTTTTTGTAAGTCAGCATTTACATCTATTTCATCTATTTCATTTTGCACGGTTTGCCATAGAAAATCAATATCATCATGACTAAGTGTATGTAATTCTTTTAAATCATCCACTTTTAGAACACGAATTAAGTCGTATATATTATGTATCATCAATATATTCTTTTTATCCAAGTTCTGTGATGTAGCTGTCTTAATTGCTTTTAGATATGATTGTATATTTTTGCACAATGTTATTTTTGTGCCATGTTGATCTAACCCATACTCTTGACTTATATGTTTTAAATCGTCCAATTTTACAGGGTCTAATTGTTCTTCTTGTAAACAATCAATATCGTATAAATTAGTGATATCCATATATGTCTTATATTTGATTTAAATTATGATTTAAAAAATTAATTTAATATAATTAAATATAATAATTTATATTAAATATAATAGATGTCATCAAAATTACCTATTACATTGTTAAGTCTTCAACAGTTAGTTGAATCAGAAACGCGATTAATTGTTGTTGATTGCTATGCAGATTGGTGTGGACCATGTAAGAGAATTGCCCCCGCAATATCTGGTTTAGAGGATAAATATAAGACTAATAATGGAATATTAGTATTAAAAGTAGATATAGATGAGTGCGATGATATTGCTGGTAAATATGAAATAAAGAGTTTACCTACTATACTATATTTTAAACATGGGCAACTTATTGATAGATTTATTGGTGCAAATATGGAAGAAATAGAAAAAAAAATTGTAACATATTGGCAATAGAATAATACATTAGAATAATACATTAGAATAATACATTAGAATAATACATTATCGTGATTTATTATAATGTAATATTCTATAAATTTATAATTTTTCATCTAATTCATCATCATCATCCTCGATAAGATTTGTTACATTAGTATTTGTCTTATGAACTGGATTTGTATAATAATCATTTAGTTTATACCCTAGCCAACACGTTCCTCTTAATTTATCATTGGCTACTTTATGAATGGATTGCGCGGTATCGTATTCTTTACCAAGATTTTTAACAAGATATGACCGCAAATCTTCTTTTCTTTTAGGCTTTAGACCAGTTCCTTGTTGATTTTCTTTAAACCAAGCCTTATATTCCCTAAACACATCACTTAATGTTAAAAACCCATTTGTTTCTTGAGTAACACACTCATTAAAGAATTCGAGAAACATATCATTGGCACGTCTGTATATGTTTGTATACTCTAACACTTCATTTGGCTCTTTAATACCACCTTCTTCACGATATTTCTTATAGTATTCAATCAGTATCCACAAAAATGCCTCTGGCCAATTTTTGATTTTTTCACTTAATTCGAAATCAATAGGGAATTCGTGCTTTCTTATATCTGGGTTGGCTTTATCAACAAACCGCGATATAAATTCAATTCGTCTTACACGTCGCCAAGTTCCTTCATCATTAGGAGGGAGTTCGGGGTCATCATTGCAAATGAATATAGGTTTAAATTGAGGTTTAAACTCAATAGGGTCTTGAAAAAGACCACGAGCAGTAATCTTATCACCACCACTAAGTTCTTTCATCAATCCAACATTTATTTTTGAATTCTCTTCTGCCTCTTGAAATTTAACAAGTCGTCGTCCCTTAGTAACAAACAATTCAGGGTTTGCCGCATTACTGTCGGCACGTTTCTTTGTTAGAAGTGCTACGGATACACCCTTGCTATAATCACCTAAAGTGAGATCCAATAGTTCAATCAATTTAGATTTACCATTACCACCACATCCAGAGAATATATAGAACTTCTCTTGCTTCGTTGACCCATCGAGTGTTGTAGCAAGAACTTTCAATATATATTCACGAACAGCGACTATTGGTAAAACTTGGCTTATAAACAACATAATCTCTTTCACTTTAGTATCGTCCCAACTAAAATTCTGGTCATAATCAATCTTGGTTGATAGCGTAATATAGTCATCAGGGCGACCATCGCGAAATTCAAGACGACGAAGGTCATACACACCATTATTACAACCGATAAGATTAGGGTTTTCATCCATCTTTTCAATAAAATCTTTTGCTTCATTAATAAACTCATCCTGACATTCGGTAATCACACTGTTCTTAAATCCTGTTTGTCTAAGTTTCTTACTGATATTAACCGCTCTAGTAGAGAAATCTTGCAATTGACTTGAGTTATCGGCACCACTTCCCAACTTGTTATATTCCGACAGATACATCTCACCAAGAACTGAAAATTTAGTGGCCAATACATCACTAAGCTTCAAGCGCATTTCAGAATGACTACCCAATTCGCTCCAACGATGCTTCTCGAATTTATACCAGACATACTTACTCTTATTTTTACACACACACACATAATCATGTTTGAAAAGAGAATGCATCAGCTTTGCGATATCATTTTGTTCTAACTTATTTCGTTGCACATACGAACGCAGTTTAGTTCCAAAGTCATTTTCAACTAACTTATTATATTCTTCACTATTATCTATACGAGCCCACATAATAAGAGTGCCCATCCCCAAATTATCTTCACGTGAAGATGACCAAACATCACGGCATGACTCTTCCGCCGTATCTGTATATTTTGGGTCTTTTTTTGAAAATTCTATCCATTTTTTTAGAAGTGTATCATCCGCATTATGTATATTAAATAGACACCAACCTAATTCAATCCAAGGTTTGCGCTCTTCTGCTCTGAATATTGAAAGTATGTCAACTATCTTGGATACCATGTCAAGTTCCTCTTTTGATTTTTGAATCATTTTTTTCTTTCGTTTTAATGATTCTTGTTTATGCTTTAGATAATCGCTTTTAATAATAAGACTTTCAGGGTCTAACAACGATTTATATGCATCCCTGATAGCCATACGCCAAGCTTCTGTTTTATCTTTATTTAGAATAGAGAACATTCGGATATAATCCATATTAGTATAGTTTGTGATAGGCACGTATTGAATCTGCAAATCATTATTAAATTTCACAATTTTAGATACAAGGTATGGTGGAGAACCCGCTTTCTTGCAACCATAAAGAAACCAATTATTTTTATGCACAACCGAACTATCTAAAATATCATTTAGATTATTATAGAAATCATACGTTTGAAATACATCTTGTAACTCGGCTAATACTTCTTCTCGGATTTTGTGTGCAATTTTGTAGTATGTTGTTATAAACGGGAACATTATATGAATTCCATCCTTGATAATCAATTTATTTGTTTTGGGATCCCTTTTATTATCCCAAACACCTGCATGGCTTTTTTCCATAATAAACGCAATTCTACTATCTTTCGGAGCTATCAGATATTTATCAATATATTTCATATAGATAGAGGCTACCTTTTCAATATCATCAAAATTATATATTCGTCTAATTGCATCATCATCGGTTACATACTTAAAATCTAAATCAATTTTGATTTGCGTAATAAGACTATTTGCTTCGGTTAAAGTGTCATTAAACTCATTTTTGTTTACAAAAATATCTTCGTGTAACAGATGAGAAAGTTCATCCAATTGTTCATCTGGAACTTTATATTTTCCACCTTTGATCTTTGTATGCGTATAAATTTCATGACTATCTTTTGGAAGCTTATATTGATTCAATAATGAGTAAAGATCTTTACTTTTATTTGGGGCTGCCATTCTAAATATACAAGAATACACAGATTTTTTTGATGATTTATTTATTGAATTATTATTATAATTTAAATGAAAATCAATTTTTTTACATATAATTATATATAATATATATATATTATGGTCGTAAAAAATCAAAAAAATTTAATACATGATGTGGTAATGAATTATATACCTAAAAAAAAGACCGACCCTCCTAAAATATCGATAGAACAAATGGTGAAAGATCACACTAAATTATTAGCTGAAACTGGAGGTGCACCTTCAAAAGTTATAACGAATATAGCACAACCTACACAAAACGTATTTAATGAAATTGAAAAAAAAGTAATAGACAAACCTATCAAAATTTCAAAAGTAGAACCAGTAACTATTTCGGATATAGTTATGTCATTAGGTGGTGAAATTCAAAAAAAACCAAATAGTCGTAGACGTTCTCGTAATAATGTAAAATCAAC
>Ga0209617_10000903_pt1 | contig 13526 bp, 16 predicted proteins | sample LakEriepJuly2011_2_FD_187459 | JGI IMG/M metagenome (GOLD analysis project Ga0209617, IMG submission 187459) | Freshwater microbial communities from dead zone in Lake Erie, Canada - CCB epilimnion July 2011 (SPAdes) (version 2) | ecosystem: Environmental > Aquatic > Freshwater > Lentic >... | reverse complement strand
CGATGTGAATAGATACGTCGCACCGTAGAATAACTTTAGAATTATTTAATGATTTGAGGTGCGAAATCACTTGGTCCCTCGGGGCCAGAGTAGAATCCCCTCAAGCCGCCCCACCCTCTCTTATAGTATCCGAACTATTATTTTCACTTTTTCCTTAATATCATTCCACCGCGACCGTAACGCCCTAGGCGGGGGCCTGAGTTCAAGCCGGGCAGAAATCGACGGGAAATGATGTGTTCTCAGGGGTGGATAAACTTGAGAGCGCTCCCCCCGGCATGGTTAACCGCTAATTTTCGCTAATCCTCGCCAATTTATGAGGGAGAACTATCCCGGAAGTGTATTTTTATTAAACGATTAGCTGACTCACCGGTCGAGCTGGATTCTATCCAAACCAGTTTATTCGCGTCTATTGGCGTCCATTCGCGGTTTACCCGAAGTTCGGCCGGGGGTTGCCCGCTAATCTTCGCTAATTCCCGCTAATTTAGGCTCAGACCCGAATGGACCCAAACAGAGCTGAGCAGCGAACGATTCATTGTCGGGCCTCACCTTGCGTGAGGCCGTTCCCCATCCTGATCCGTTTTAATTCGCGTCCATTCGCGTCCATTGGCGGTTAAAAAACTTGGAGGGTCGGTCTGCGGCGTTCACCACACCCCAGTCATATCGCCTGCAAGCGGGCTCCTACCCCGGAGGCTGTGCCGTCTTCTTTAACCGTTTTAATTCGTGTCCATTCGTGTCCATTCGCGGTTAAAAATTTTTGCGCGTGGGGCTGCGGCGTCCACCACACACCACCATATCGCCCGCAAGCGGGCTCCTACCCCGCAGACGTGTTCACGAACGATGGGGCGGAGGACGCGTTTCTAAAGTGCCTGGGCGAGGTGTGCGAGAAAACGGGATGGAAGGTACACGGCTACGTGGACATGCGGAACGATTACCACGTGGCTTGACCAGCTGCCTTAATGCGATCGTATTAAGGCCATGTCGACTATGACCATGCGGGTTGACCGCCGGAAAGTGAACGACGCCAAGACTATTCTTGCAGGAATGGGGCTGACCCCACGGGCGGCGATCGACGTATTTCTTGCGAAGGTAATCAGCCAAAAAGCCATCCCGTTTCCGCTGGCGATGGCAGATTCGGAATACGCCCTTATTGAGTACGGCGCGACCGCGGGGGATCTTGCCGGATTTGACCGTCGCCTGAACCGAGTGGTCGCGGCGGAAAAAAAACGCGCAACGATAAGGAGCGTGAGCGGTATCGCCTCGCTCCGCGAATGAAGCTGGCGTCGCTATCATCCTTCCGACGCTGCGTGAAGGGATTGACCGACGAGCGGATGGCGGAAGTGCTGGAGGCAATGAAGCGGGCTAGCCATGCCTATGGTCAGCCCCACCTCCACGCGGGAATTGGCCTGCGGCGTCTTGGGAAACACATGGAATGTAGGGACGCTCTCGACTATCGGCTGATTTTTGCCAGAGACGGGGACACCCTTGTCTTTGTTTTTTACGGCACGCACAAGGCGGTTCAGGCGTTCGTGAAGAACCGAAAGTAGTTAGGTTCACCCGGCCGGTTCCAGCGTTTGAGAGACGGTAAGCATCGCCGCTCAAGTTGAAGCTCCCTGGTTGGAGGCAACGATTCGGTTGGCCGAAAGAAACGTAGCCAAACGGCTGCCTGAGGAGCTCACGGGAAATCGACCGAAGGGCCACCGAAAAACGCCAATCGAAAATAAAATAGGGCTGTGAGCTCAACTTCAAAACCCCGGAGGCCGTTCCCCATCCTGATCAGTTTTAATTCGCGTCCATTCGTGTCCAGTCGCGGTTCAACTGCCCTTGGTCCCCGCCAGCTCAGGCCGTAGTCAGCCCGCGCGTGACCGCCATCGCCCGAGCGGGGAAAGCGCAGCGTAGGGCACACCCTCGCAGCGTTTCTCCCAAAAAGAGATTGCGCGCGCTCGGGTGAGAACGAATTCTCACCCGATAAACGTATGGCACGGGTGTTGTTGATTTCCGCTTGAGTACCCCACCCCCAATTTTGGCGGGTGCGGCCAAACCCGTGCTGAGCGAAATCGAGCTGCGACAACGCATCGAAGCCTGCCCCAAGCTGGCGTCGTTGCGCAGCATCCAAGGCGCCCTCGCCGACCTCCTCCGCAACCACCACTCGCAAGCCGGCCAATTCGCGGAGATCATCGCGCGCGATCCTTCCCTCACCGCCCGGCTGCTGCGCATGGTCAACAGCGTGTACTTCGGCCTCGGCACCCAAGTCGGCACCATCGAAGACGCCGTCCTCTACCTCGGCCTCCGCCAAATCCGCTCGCTCGCCCTGGCCACGCCGGTCCTCGAGGACATGAGCGCCATGGGCGCAAGCGGCCCCAAAATATCCTGGCGTGATTTCTGGTTGCACACGCTCGCCTGCGCCTTCGCCACCCGCGACCTCCTCAACCAGTCCGAGGTCGCCGTCGACGACGATACCGACTACATCACCGGCCTGCTCCAAAACGTGGGTAAGGTCGTCGTGGCCAAAGTGCTTCCCGCCGAATTCGCCCAACTCACCCAGAAGTCTTACCAAAACGAGGCCGAAGTCCTCGCCGCCGAGCGCGCCCTGCTCGGCTGGGACCACGCGGCGATCGGCGCGTACTATCTCGAAAACCATAAAATCTCGGCGGAAATCGTCGAAGCCGTCCGCTTCCATCACGATCCGCTCCACGCCCCCGCGCGCAAACACCTCGCCGCCGCCACCCATCTCGCCGACGGCTACGCGCGCCTCGCCGGCCTCACGGGCGGCGTCGAGTCACGCCCCGCCCCTACGGAAGACGAGCTGATCGCTGACCCCTGCGCCGCCCTGATCTGGGGTGACGAGCCAGCCGCCCGTGCCGCGCAGATGCGCCCGCTCACCGATAGCATGCGTCGCCTCCCTGAGTTGGTTAACGCCCTGCTCTGATCCACCCCGCACCGCTGATGAAGCCGATCCACGCCGCCCTCTCCTCGCCCGATATCGCGCCTTGGCACGGGAGCAACGAACTCGCGCTCATCGTCAGCGACGCCGGCGCAGTCCTCGCGGCCAACCTCGCCTTCGCCCGCAAAGTAGGGCTCAGCCCGGAGGCGTGCCTCGGCCGCGCCGCCGCCAGTTGGTGCCCGCCGGAAGAACAGGCCGCCTTCACCGCCCGCCTCACCGCACTCACCGCCAAGCCCAAAGCGAGCGCCTTCGACCAACGCTGGCAATCGGTCCAAGGCTGGCGCTGGATCGATTGGGAAACCACCCGCGTGACCGGCGGCCTCCGCCTCATCGGCCGCGATGTTTCCCGCCACCGGCTCACCGAGGGCCACCTCGCCAAGCTTTCCCAAGCCGTCGAGCAAGCTCCCGTCGGCATCTTACTCACCTCGCCCACCGGCCACGTGCAGTACATGAACGCGGCCTACAGCGACTACTCCGGCTTCACCCTCGAGGACGCCCTCGAAGCCGACCTACCCATTTTGAGCGAAGGTCACCCGAGCGACGCCTCGTACCGCCAATTTTGCGCGACCGTCGCCGCCGGCTCCGTGTGGCAAGGCACGCTCCACTGCCCGACCAAGGACGGTCGCCTGATCTGGGAACGCGTGATGGTCTCGCCGGCTATGGACGCCCAAGGCGGCGTGAGCCACCTGCTCTGCATCCGGGAAAATCTCACCGCGCAACGCGAGCTCGAGGAAAAACTCGCGCGCGCCGAGCGCCGCCTCGATGACGAGCTCACGAACGCGCCCGGCGACAGCCTCGGCGAGGAAGCGTTGCTCACGTTGCAGGGCGCCGCCGCTTGGTCGAGCGAAGCCGCCAGCCTCAAAAAAGGCGCCAAAGCTACGCTCGCCCGAATCGCGCGCGTCACCGGCGACATCGCCCAGCGCCTGCAAGCCCGCGAACCGCGCGACGCCAGTGACGGTGCGGCCGTGTCACTCACAAGTTTGGTGGAAGCTTGCGCCCGCTCGCTGCGCCCCGCCCTACCCGCCGGCCGGAGCATCGCGGTAAAAAACATTGGTTTGGTGCCCCGCGTGGCCGGTGAAACCTGGCCGTGGATCCACGCGTTGAGCCTGGCCACCAAACATTTTTTCTCCGGCGCGGAACCGACCGTCGCGGTCACGCTGACGACGCGTCACGTCAAAGGCCGCAAAACGAGCGCCGCGCGCGCCGGCGTGGTCCAATTGGAAATCAAACGACGCGCGGGCCGTGGCCGCCGCGTGCTGGCTGGGCCGGATGAATCGCTGTTTCGCGATTCCGATCTGGCCTTCATCGCCGGCGTCGTGACGCAGGCCGGTGGTCGGGTCGTCTCCGGGTTTCAAAACCCTTGGATCGACGTTTTGCGAATCGAATTGCCCGCCGTGGCCGAGTGAGCGCGGATAATCCATAAAACGGCAGTTAAACCGCGAATAGACACGAATGGACGCGAATCCCAAACCGATGAGAGCAGCGATTGATTCAGTGTAGGGCCTCACCTTGCGTGAGGCCGTCCCCTATCCTGATCCGTTTTAATTAGTGTCCATTCGTGTCCATTCGCGGTTAAAAAACCACGAGGGTTGGCCTGCTGCGGGCTCCTACGCACGGGAACCGCAGTGAAGCTACTGGTATTAATTGCTGCCGGGGACCGACGAAGGGGCCGCTGATTTGGGCGCCAACATCGGCATCGCCAATTTGGGCAGCGTGAATTTCGGAGCGACGGCCATACCGGCGCCACGATTGCTACGGGCGAGATCGGTTAAGACCTCTTTACGCACGATCGAAATTTCGCGCGGTGCGGCGATCCCGAGCTTCACCAGATCGCCTTCGATCCGAGAGATGAAGACCTCGATGTTACCACCGATCACGACGCATTCGTTAACCTTACGAGATAGAACCAACATGGTATTAAGCCTCCCCTAAGATGTATGGGGTGCGATAGCCCATGTAGTTGGAAATCACGACCTGCTTCGCTTGCAGGGTGCGGCGGTTGACCACGATCGGGCCGGTGAGGTTCACGCTCGCGCTGGCCGGAACGGTGTCGCGCAAGGTGACGATGTTGAGCACGAAAGCATCGCCAGAGGCGGTGATTTCGAGTTCGTCGGCGTCTTGGTCAAACAGCTCGGGGCTGTAGTTTTTAACAAAGCCGTTGGGCTCGATCACCAGGAAGTTAATCGGTTCGGCGAGGCCCTCGAAGCTGAGCCACATGAAGGGCTCTTGGTCGGGCAATTTTTGCAAGGTAGCAACCTTCGCGTCCGGCAAACCCACGAGCCCCTGAGGGAACTCGAGTTTTAGCGGCAGCTCCAGTTGACCGGTGTCCACCGTGTAACTCACGGCGCCATACGTCTGTTCGGTTTGCATTAACATAAAATTAAAAAGTCAGATTTGGAAGGGAGGTTTATTTGAGATAATCGAGGAGCGAGAGCTTGAAGAGATTGGCCGTGGAGCTGAGCGCGGCTTGGTAAGAGGTCTGGGTCTCGGTGAGGCGAATCATCGAGGTGGCCATATCGGCATCCGTATCGCCGGAGATGAGGCGCTGCAGATCGCTGGCGCGGCTGGTGAGTTGAGCTTGGTTAGACTCGATGCGCGTCTGGACCGCGGCGACGGTACCGATGGCGTTGATGAAGGTGTCTTCGTTGTCGGCCATCGTGGCATTCATGGCCACGACCGTGGTGTTATCACCGGTCGCCAAGGCGTCGCGCAGGGTGACCACGTTGTTCAGAAAAGCGGCGATCTCCGGGTTGGTCGTCGCGGCTCCCGGCGAGGGTGAGACGGCGCGGCCATCGCCCATCGGGACGGTGGCATCTTGGTCGTTGCCCACGTAGGCGACCGTGGTGATCGCGCCGGCGGCGTCACGCGTAGCCGTGTACGGCTGCGTATCAACGGCGGTCCCGGCAAAAATGTAATCGGCGCCAAAGCGCGAGTTGGCGACGTTGGTGGCCTGCTCGAGCAGTTGCGAAACCTCCGCCCCGTAAGCGGCCATGCTTTGCGGACCGGCGCCGGCGGAGAGCGAGGTCAACTCGCTGATGCGGCTCGCGATCTTCTGCAGCTGCGTGAGCGCGGTGAGCGAGGACTCGGAACGCGATTTGGCCATCGACGCGGCGGACTGATAATTGCCCACGCGCTCCGCTTCCATCTGGCGGTTGAGCACGCGACTGGTCGCGGCGGGGTCATCGCTGGGCTTGAGCAAGCGGCGACCGGTGGCGATGGTTTGATGCAGACGCGCCTGCTCTTCACTGAGCCGGCGGAGATCGTTAATCGCCGTGGTGGTAACAAAATTAGTGGAAACGCGGAGCATGGTGAAAGGTTAGATCAGTTTCGACCCATGCTGTTCACGACGAGGTCGAGCATTTCATCGATGACGGAGATCACGCGGGCCGAGGCTTGGTACGCGCGTTGAAATTTCATTAGCTCGGCCGCTTCTTCATCGAGCGAGACCCCGCTCATGCTCTCGCGCTGGCCGCGAACGGCGCTGAGCACGCCGGTCTGGTTTTCATGCTTCATCCGCGACTGCGACAGGCTGTAGCTAAAAAGCGAAATCGCGGCGGAGTAGCTCTCGCCCATGGTGCCGTCGATGGCATCACCGGCGGTTGACGAGAACGATTGAACATCGAGTTCTGAAATCAGTTGAGCGACGGACCCATCGCCGGCCGCGCCGCCGGCGACGGTGGCCCGAACATTAACGCCGGACAAACCACCGGCGAGTTGAATAGAGCCGGCGGTGGTGCCCGCAGGATCGAAAAAGTTCTGCCCAGTGCCGCCGGGATTATAGACCGCGTTAACGGAGGTGACCATCTGGCGGGCCAAAAGATCAAGGCTATCCCGCAACGTCTGCAGAGCGCCATCGCGCGCGGTGAGGTGGCCCTTGATCGAACCACCGGTGAGCGCCAGCGCGGTAGCGCTCGAGGCCACCCGGACGGCATCGCCATCGAAGGTGAGCGTCTCAAGCGTGGTGCCAGCGGAGAGAATGACCGTATCTACGCCAGTAGCCGACGTGGCCGTGATCTGAATCTGGTTGGGCTCATCAGGCAACGTGGTGCTCTTGAAATTCATCACCTGCGCCAAATCTTCCAAGCGGGCCTGACGCTGGTCGCGCAGCGTGAGCGCCTTGGTGCCCGTGTCGCTTTCTTGCGAGGCGATCATCAAGTTCAAGTCGCTGATCGTCGAGAGCAACAAGTTGGCCTTGTCCATATCGTTGCTCACTTGATCCGAAAGATCGGACTGCACTTCCGCGAGACGATCATTGGAAAACTGAAAACGCTCCGTCATCGTCTTAGCGGTCTGGACAAACATCTGCTTCTGCGTGGAGTTAGTCGGATCGGCGGAGAGTTGCCGCGCCGCGCCGAAAAACCCGGCCATCGCGTTGGTCAAACTGTTGCCGCCCGTCGTCGCCGCGAGGCTGGGATCGCTGACGTTGGAGATCGTCTCGCCCATGGCCGCCTCACCGCGTTCGTAGGCGGCGCTCTCGGCTTCTAAGGCGGCGGCGTTGGACTTCTCGCGCGCGACCTGGCGGTCCAAAAGAGCGTCGCGCACCTGCTGGACCTCGAGGACATCGACGCCCGTGGAGGCGCCGCCCGTGGGGGAAAGGTCCCCGAAAATCACGCGCTGACGGGCGTACGTGGGATTGTTCACGTTGGCCATATTACGGCCCACCGTTTCAATCGCGCGCGACTGCGATCGCAGGGAGGAAAGCCCCATGCGCAGTACATCGTAGAGTCCGGTTTCAGCCATGATCGTGAAGGTTTAACCGACCTGCTGCAGCGAAGGCGCCAAGACGGCCTCGTCGGCCACGCGGCCAGACGGAGCGTACGTCGCGCCCGCGGAGCCGGGCATGGTGCCACCGACGAGTTCGCGGTGGAGCTCTAACATTTTTTCCATGAAGGCATGATTCTGACGCGCGCGACGGCGCACGCGGTGGATGAGGTGGTTGATCTCATCAATAAACGCTTCGAGCATCGGACGCTCATCAGCCGGGAAAAAAGGCAGGAGCTGGCGCAGCGTGCTACCACCGGGCTGCGCGTGCGAACGGGCGAAGGCAACCAACCACGTCTCGCGGGCTTCGCGGTACTGGCCGGCTTCGATGACTTGTTGGTCGATGATGGCTGCGGTGTGTAACACGTGGTCCACATCGCGCCGCCAGAGGTGGCCTTGCTGCTCGTCGAAAAGCGCGAGCAAGCTGCCGTAGCCAGCCATTTCCTGGCGGAGTAAGCTTACAATTTCGGATGATTCCATGATCATGATTTTAAGGGCACGGGCTTGGGCGCCGCGCTGGTCGGAGGAGAAAAGTGATGCTCGAAGCCGGCGGAGAGGCCGCCCGCACCGTTTTGACTGAGAGAAGAAACTAAAGCGTCCTTGATGAGGTGGGAGTACATGCCACCGCCGCCGCCGGAGGAGCCTTGAAGCCCCTTGAGCATCGGCTCGATGACCGGATCCATCATCTCGCGCATGAGCAAAGACCCAAATTTCGAAGCGACCTTCGCGCGGTCGGCGACGGAAAGCGGCTCATGACCTTGGCCGACCGCCCGACCGTTCTGAGCGATGAGGGCGCTGAGGTTGGCGTCTGAGGTGTTGATCGAAGCGACGTTCATGGTTAGTTAATGACGAGCTCGGCTTGCAACGCGCCCGCAGATTTGAGCGCTTGCAGAATCGCCATCATCTCGCGGGTGGTGACGCCGAGAGCGTTTAAAGCGCCGGCGAGTCGGTCGATGGTGGGAACGTCCTCGACCACCGAAAATTTACCTTTGGCTTCCGTGACCTTGGTCTGCGTCGTGGGCGTGACGGCCGTCTGGCCGCCGGCGAGCGCGTTGGGCTGGGAAACGTTTAAGGTGGAAGCGATGGAAACGGTGAGAGCGCCGTGACTGATGGCGACCTGAGAAACGCGCACGCTCGAGGTGGCGACGATGGTGCCGGTGCGCTCGTTGATCACGACACGGGCGATGGAATCAGGCCGCACTTCAATGGTGCCGACGTCGGCCAGAAAAGTGACTTCGCGCCCGAGGTAAGCCGGGGGCACGATCACCGAAATCGAGGCCGCATCAAGGGCCGTAGCTGCATCGGGGAAAGCGGCGTTGACGGCATCAGCCAAACGGCTCGCGGAGGTAAAATCAGGGTTGAATAGTTCGAACGAAATGGCGCCATCGCGCACCGTCTCGGAGGGGATCTCGCGCTCGACGATCGCGCCGCTGCTGATGACGCCGACCGTGGGGTGATTTTTCTGCACCGTAGCACCACCGGCGCCACCCCCGCCGCCGATGAACCCACCGACGGCGAGGCCGCCCTGGGCGACCGCGTAGACGCGGCCATCGGCGCCCAGCAAAGGGGCTTGGAGCAGCACGCCGCCTTGGAGGCTTTTCGCGTCACCCATGGATGACACGGTCACATCGATGCGCGCGCCGGGTTTGAGAAACGGCGGGATATCGGCGGTGATCATGACCGCGGCGGAATTTTTGGCTTTGATCTGCGTCGGGTCGACGGTGAGACCGTTGCGTTGCAGAATATTGGCGACCGAGCGCAGCGTCGTGACGGCGTTGGAATCGCCGTCGCCGGCCAGGCCGACCACGATGCCGTAACCGATCAATTGATTGGAACGGCCGCCACTGACAAACGACATGTCCTTAACCCGCGACGCCCGTAGCGCCGGAGCCAGAACCATCAAAGCGATAAAAAATCGGAGAAACATGGGACGTTTTTAGAAGGGACGAAGCGCTTGGTAGAGTTTGCTCAACCAGCCGCGTTTCTGCGCGCTGCTGAGTTCGCCTTCGCTCAAGAATTCAAGCCGGGCCTCGGCGATGTTGGTCGAGAGGACCGTGTTGGCCGGAGAAATATCAGCGGGGCGAACGATGCCGCGGAGCACAACGTGCTGGGTCTCGCCCGAGAAACTCACCCGGCGAGCTCCCTCTAGGACGAGGTTGCCGTTCGGCAGTACGTCGGCAATCAGCATGGCGGCGCGGCCTGTGACGACTTGGGAATTATTGACCTTGCCGCCGCCGCTGTAGTCGGACTTGCCGCCCCAGCCGAAGCCGGGCAGCTGACCGCCGTGCGTGCCGAGGCCGCTGACGGAGGGAGGAAAAAGAAATTGCGTCACCGCACCTTGGGCGGCGTCGGAAGTGTTGGTCGTCTTGTTGGAAGACGAGGACAACGAGGTGGATTCCGCGATGATGATGGTGATGATATCACCGACCCGGCAGGCTTTGGGATCGGACGTCAGGGAGAGCTCACGCGAACCGGCGGCGAGCCAAAGCGACTGCGCCGCAAGTGGGCCGGCCGAGGCGAAAAACAAGCAGATGAGACAAAGTTTCATGATGAGTTAGAGACGGATAACCGCGCGGCTCTCACCGGTAACTTGGGCGGTGAATTCACGGTTCGATTGCAGATTGCGGATGCGGATCGTCTCGTTGCGGGCGCCGTCTTGCATGGCCATACCCTTGAGCGACACGGAAACCGGACCGCTTTGAGCGAGAACCTCGACCACCTGGCCACGACGCACCACCGGACGGGCAGCCAAATCACGCCACGTGAGCAAACGATCCGGCGGCACAGCGCGGGTAAAAATATAATCCCCTTGGGGCATGGAGGACAACGCGTCGCGATCGCGCAGCACATCGATGCGGACGGGTTCGAGCGCTGACGAATCGAGCACGTCGCCGCGCTGGCTAGGTTGGCGGAGTTTCCAGCCGGAGCGCCAAAGATTCGCGCGCACGACGACCGTCTGTTCCTGGCTCGCTTCGCCCGGCACTTCCGTGCGTACGCGCAGCAAGAATTGCGCAGAAATACCTGAGGGAAATTCAACGACCGAAACCGTGGCACCGGCCTTAGGCGCGAAATTGCCGCCGTTTACCGGCACGAGATGCAGGTCACCTTCGAGCCCGAAGTGCGCGTGGATCCGCTCGGTGATCTCGGCGACCCAAACGGGGGCTTCGTTTTGAGCGCGTAAAGCCAGCGGCGCTACGAGCAGGCTGAGGATCAGGATAAAACGGGTGGTCATAATCAGCGTTTCAGCTCGTTGACTTTCTGGAGCATTTCATCGGAGGACTGGATGGCCTTGCTGTTTAATTCGTAGGCGCGCTGGGCGAGGATCATGTTCACCATTTCCTCGACGATGTTGACGTTGGAGGTCTCGACGTAGCCCTGCTGAATCGAGCCGAAGCCCTGTTCGTTGGGCGCACCGGCCTCGGGCGTGCCGCTGGCGGTAGTCTCGCGGAAGAGATTGGAGCCGAGGCTATCCAGACCGGCGGGATTGGCGAAGCGCGTGAGGGTGAGACGGAAGGTCTGCGAACCGGCGGCGCTGCCCAAGGTGACTTCACCGTTTTCGGCTACGGTCACGGAGGTGGTGCCGGGAGGAACCGTTTGAAAGCCGCTGAGCACCGGCAGACCATCACTGGTGACAACTTGGCCGGTGGCGTTGATCTTGAAGGAAGCGTCGCGGGTGTAAGCGAGGGTACCGTCGGGGCGTTGGACTTCGAAAAAGCCGTCACCCTGAATCGCAAGGTCGAACTTTTCGCCGGTGGCGGTGAGCTGACCCTGGGAGAAAACTTTGGAAGTGGCAACGACGCGGGTACCGTTACCGACCTCGATGCCAGTGGGCAGTTGGTTACCGCCGCCGTTTTGAGCACCCGCTGCCCGGGGCTTCTGGTAAAGCATATCCTGAAATTCGATCTTGCTACGTTTGAAGCCACGAGAGTTCACGTTCGCTAGATTATTGGCGATCGTGTTGAGGTTGAGCTGTTGGGCCTCCATGCCCGTGGCGGCTGAGTAAAGGGAGAGATTCATGGTGCAGGTTTACTTGGGGTGGAGGGTCGCAAGGGATTAGCCGAGGGTGTCCAGCGTGCGTTGGAGCAACTGGTCGCGGGTGGAGATGATTTTCTGGTTAGCTTCGTAGGCGCGGGCAATCGACACTAGGTCGATCATCTCGCGCATCGGGGATATGTTACTGCCCTCGATGTAGCCCTGCATTACGGTGCCGCCGGCTACGGCAATCGGGGCTTCGTCGGCGGTCGGCAGAAAGACGCCACCGCTCAGCGGCTCCAATTTCTGCGTGTCGGCAAAACGACTGACCGCGAGGGTGTCGACGACTTGGCCGGCTTGACTGATTTCGCCATCGGCATCGATGGAGATCGCGCCGCCCGCCTGCAGAATGATGGGCGCGCGACCGGCCCCGAGCACGGGTAAGTTATCCGACGTCACCAAGGTGCGGTCGGCGCGCACGGACAATTGGCCGGCGCGGGTAAAGCCTTCGCGTCCGTCCGGGAGGCGCACGCTGAGAAAACCATCACCCGAGATCGCGACATCGAGATCGCGGCGAGTCTGGACCATTTCGCCCGGGGCGAAATCGAAACGGACGCGGGCCGAAGGGAATGAACCACTCAAACTTTCATCGGATTTAAACTGGCCCGTGCGCAGTTCGCCGGAGGGCTGAGCAGAGAACTGGACCAACTGGCGCTTGAACCCAGGCACTTGGCTGGCGGAAATATTATGCGAAGAGGCCTGCTGCCAGCGCTCAAGGGCGGCGAGAGCTGCGGTATTTTGATAAAGGCCTACGGTCATGACCTCGATTAAGCATGGACAATGCCATGTTTTTATTCAATTGATGACCAGGTTTATACATTTCTAAAAAGAGCACAGGCAAGTTTTGCCTTTACCCTGCTCGCAATTGTTTAGTTTGCCTTTTGTGACCGGTGGAATTACTACACCGTTCCTTAGACGTCCCAGCCGTCTAAAACCTACTAAGGCCTCCATGAGTAACTCAAATACGGTACCCGTCTACGCTGCTACCGGTCGCGCAACCGATAGCGAGGAAGTTGAATTTTCCGCCGAGCAAGTCGGCTTCGGGGTCTGCCTGATCGTCCACGACGCCCAAGTCCATGCGAGCGGGATTGCCCACGTGCTGATGCCCGACTCCAGCAATAACCCCACCTTCGCCCGGAAAGCCCCCTTCGGCTTCAGCAACACCGCGTTCCCCGCCCTGATGGAATCACTCCGCGGCGCCTCCCGCAATTACGCCGGCGACGAGGCTTGGGCCGAAGCCAAGAAACGCCTCAAAGTCTACTTGATCGGCGCGAGCGAAATCACCTCTGCCCAAGCCAGCGCCACCGATCCGAGTATCGACCTTAATATTGGAAAATTAGTCGCAAACCGACTGCGTGATTTGATCAAGACCGAGGGACTAGAGCCCCCGATTGAGGCCCTCGGTGGCGCCAGCATCCGCGACGTCTCGATTCGCAACGGTACCGGTAAAATTCTCATCGAAGCACCTGGCCAACCGGAGAAAACATTATGAGCACTGCGCATAACGAAGAGCTCGTCGAGCGCATCACGCGCCAGATGGGCGAACTCCCCACCTCGCTTGAGGTCGTGTGCCGCCTGATGTTGATGTTACGCAATCCCACCCAGGAGAACGAACACGTCGTCACCGCGCTTTATTCTGACCGCCAGCTCTCCGGGCAATTGGTGCGGAAGCTCGATTCCAATGAGGAGGCCCAAGTGGACGAAAAGGGCAATATCATCGAACGCAAACGCAACGAAGCCGAGGTTCTCCAAGTCCTCGACAGCGCGGTGCTACAGATGGGTTACGCTGCGA
>Ga0209617_10000902_pt1 | contig 13537 bp, 18 predicted proteins | sample LakEriepJuly2011_2_FD_187459 | JGI IMG/M metagenome (GOLD analysis project Ga0209617, IMG submission 187459) | Freshwater microbial communities from dead zone in Lake Erie, Canada - CCB epilimnion July 2011 (SPAdes) (version 2) | ecosystem: Environmental > Aquatic > Freshwater > Lentic >... | reverse complement strand
GTCGGTTGGAGAACAGATTATACCTGGAGCTAGTGCTGTTGCTGGCACAATCCTTGGCGGTGTTGCTGGCGCGCCTGCTGGGCCAGTTGGGATACTTGCTGGAGGATTGGCTGGAGGTGCTGCTGGATATGAGGCTGGAAGAATGGGGCAAGCTGGACTTGCAAGAATCTTGGCTGGCGAACAAGGTTACGCTGACTACCAAAGAATGCGGGAGGCCGATATTGCGATGTTCCCAATTACAACAAAGTCTCTTGAGATTGCAACGCCTATGGCTGTTGGTGCTGGACTTGCTGGTCCTACAAAGGGTATTGACAAGCTTCAGCAATTGTTGCAGCCAAAGGCTACTCCGTCCTTGCAGGTAAAGGCGCAGCCGTCAGAAGCTGTTGTTCCGAAATCTGCTGTTGCGGCAACTGAAAATGTACCAACAAAAACATTTTATCATGGATCTCCAGCGACATCTATTGAGAACATAAAAAGCGATGCAAGAGGACTTGTTTTTGTATCTGAATCAAAAGATGTTTCATCTTCATATAGGTTATCAAGGACAAAGGATATTGATTTGAATAAAGTTGGATTAACGAATGAAGAGAGAGTGTCTTATGATATTACAAGAAAAGTTCTTCGTGAAGATCCAACAGCAAATCCAGATCAATTCTTGTCATCAAAACAATTTGATGAAGCAAGTTCTGCACTTGAAAAAATTGAAACCTACAAAAAAAAGCTTGCTGAACAAGGAAAAATTTACGAAATAAACATACCGACAGACAAGATTATTGACTGGAGAAATCCAGATAATTTCTATAAAACTTTGTCTGCTGTTGAGGCAGACTTGAGGGCATCTGGAGAGGTTAGGCTTGCCAATATATTGAGAAATTCAATCTCAAACAAAATTCCTCCCCAATCTGGCTTGCTCGATAAACCAGTATTTGATTCTCTCAAAAAGCAAGGCATTGAAGGAATAACATTGCCTCACTCAAAAGAGGGTTCTGAAACATTGTTAATTAGGAGCGCACTACAAGTTGCGCCAGAAGGTCAGCAACCAATCCGTCCAGGCGTTATTGGCGAGGCTGGTTTCGAGTCTGGAACAGTACGTCCAGAGTTTAAAATGCCAGAAGTTCCAGAAGGATCTAAAATTGCAAAAACTGCTGAACGAGTGTTGAAGTCTGAAAAAGCACCAGAACCATTCAAGGCAGAGGTTGCGCTTCAGCCAGGGACAGTAAGGCAGAATGTTCCACTTGGAGCTATTAAGGGAAACCTTGAAGACCTTACAGATGATGAGTTGAATGTCATTGCAAGAAGGAGCATTACTTCGTCAGCGTATGATGATGCCGAAAGAGCAGGGGCAAATGCAATACTAGCAGCAAGGCAGATTGATGCAGACCCAGCATCTGCCGCAATCAATTGGGATGAATTTACAAAGGCCGCATCGCTGGCTGGTGTTTCTTTGAGGAATGTACGCGAGTACCTAAACACGCCTGCTGGGTATTTGGCGACCATATCAAAGGCAGCGGAGGCGGCGAAGAGAAATATACCCAAAAGCGTGCAAGACACTGTTCTTCGATTGTTTAATGCAAGCAAGCAGGCAAAAACTAACTTAGTTGAAGCAGAGAAATTTTACAGATCAAATCCAACAGATGAGGCCGCTGTTGCCGCTGAAAATGCAAGGAATGTAGCCGCAAAAGCCGCAACTAAATTGCAAAGATACTCGGACAGTATTCTGCCTAAAAAAATTCTTGGAGAAATACTCCCACAGGCAATACAGCTTACGCTTTTAAGTCCATTATCTCTTGTTAAAAATCCAGTATTCAACGTAGCCAGAGCAGTTGGACAGCTTGGCGTGAGATCACTAGCGAACGCTGGCGATGCTGTGTTGAGTTTTATTGCAAAACAGAGGGCTGTCTTGGGTGGAAAAACACAAGAAGAAATAGCAAGGGCTGGTCAGAGGACGATGGCGCAATCTTCGCTGACAACAAGGGGCGCAATGATTCGTGGAGCTGAAAAAACCAAGGAAGCAATTAGAGCATTCTTGGGTGAGGGCATTCCAGCGTCATCTGCTTTGGCTGGAGAAGGAGTTAAGGGATTTACCGTATTCAAATCTCTTGCTCAAGCATTCACGGGCAAGGATATGGTTACAAATGCAAAAGGTAATATTGCTCTTATTGATCGAGTGCGGAAGCTTGCCGAGGGAATAATTGGTTCATATACAGAACCAGTAGGAAGGGTATTGACACTTGGTGACGTTCCAGCAAGAGGGTTTGCGGAAGGCAGACTTCTTGCAGAGCAAGCTATTTTAGCTGGCAAATCACCAAAGCAAGTTTTAGCAAGCGTGAGATTTCCAACGAAGACAGAGTTAAGCGGAATATCAAACAAGGCAGCAGAGGCAACATTTCAGCAGGACACAAAGCTTACGGCAGTAGTTGGCGTTGTTGCAAATGCAGTAAAAAGCATTCCAATTGTTGGGCCGCTAACTAAAGCAGTTATTGCTCCATATACAAAGACACCAGTTAATGTTGTTACTGACGTTGTTGATGTTGCAGTACCAGGATTGGCTTTTTCTAAAAGCGCGTATTACGCAGTTAAGGGAGACAGAAAAAAATCACTTGAAGCTGCGGCAAAAGGAATAGTTGGAACAGTAATTGGAGGTACAGCTTCTGCCTTGTATCGCGCTGGGGTTATTACTGGATCTGCCCCAAAGTCTGCAAAAGAGCGTGGAATCCAATACGAAACACAGCCTCCTAATACTATCAATATGTCTGGATTAAATAGACTATTGAATGGAGAAGATACCGCAATCCAGGCTGGAGATGAGATAAAGAGCTACGAGAATTTTGGTTATCTTGGAACAATCTTTAACGTCTATTCAAATGTATTAAGCAAGAATGAAGGCTCTGGATTGCTGGAGGATGTTCTTGATGTAACCCTCAAGGGCTTGCCATCAGTTGCAAGCTATACGCTCAATCAAACATTCTTGAAGAGTACAAACACTCTTCTTAATGCAATCTCAAAAGAAGATTATGACAGCTACCTAGAATCTCTATATGGTACAATCTCATCAATCCCATTCCCGAATACATTGCAGGCCTTCAATAAGGCAAGCCGTGAAAATATGGTTGACCCAAAAACTGATGACAGCTTGCAACTATTCGCCAATGTTCTTAAATCGAAGATGCCAGAGTTTGCGCGAGAGGCCATTGGTGCGGAAGAATTGCCACTCAAAAGAGATATGTGGGGGAATCCAGTTAAGCAGACTCCAGAAGGAGCAAATCCATTTCTATACAATTTCCTTGATTTCACAAGGTCAAGAGTAGTCCCAAGTGATGAGTCAAATCTCGCCCTATATAGGCTATGGAAGGAAACTGGAAATGCTGATGCGTTGCCATCCGTTCCGTCAAGGAATGTTATGGACAAGAAAATTACCTACCAGCTTGATGAGAGCCAGTACGCAATCTACCAAGAGTATGTCGGCCAAAGAAGAAAGGCTCTCGTGGACAATCTATTCCAAAGTGCAACATTTGATGGAATGGATGCAGATTTCAAAATTAAGGCCTTAGAAAAAGCGTATGAGCGTGGTGCTGAAGATGGAAAAAGGCAGTTCCTAAAATACAATAGGGATTACTTGACACCAAAGGAGAAATAAAATGGAACGCTACGAAAAAATGATGCAAGCAAACATTCCTAAACCTAGTGTTGCCCAAGTTCAACAGCCAATTGCGCGGCAAGCACAACCAATCAATAATCAAATTGAGAGCAACACGCCAGAACAAATCAAAAATGATCTTGGTTATGATGTTATTGAGCCAGAAACTAGGGAGTCTGGCCTTGATTTAATAAATGCAGCTAAAACAACGGTGAATTGGGAAGGCAGAAGGGACAAGAAAGGCAATCTTTCGGTATATGCCTTGCCTGCTGGTGATATGGGTGGAGATTATGAGGTAGCTGGAATCAATGACAGATACCATCCAGAAGCATTCAGAAAAATTGCGGGATTGCCAGCCCAGCAGAGGGAAGAAGCAGCCGCAAAATACATCAGCGAATACACAGCACCTCTCGTATCGAAGCTTCCACAAGCAATCCAGCCATTCGCCCAGGATATGGCGTTTAATAGAGGTATGGGCGGGGCAACAAAGTATCTCCAAGAGGGACTAAACTCGCTGGGAGTAAAGGTTGCAGTTGACGGAGCTATTGGGCCAAAGACGCTTGCTGCTATTGGAGGAGTAAATCCAAAGCAACTTATGATTGCAGCAAGCCAAGCGCAATTAAATGATGAAAGAGCTAGGGCTGGTGCTGACCCAAGAAGGAAGAAGTTTATTGTTGGTCTTGAGAACAGAATCAATAATAGGCTTAACGCATTTGGGAGTGGTTAGTTATTCTGAATCGTCCTCAAACACATAGGTTGATCCAGCCGTTCCAGAATAATATTGACCAATCTGCACCTTTGTCCCATTTGACCCATAATAAAGGTATCCTGTTTTTGTTACAATTTCGTTTCCGCCATAATAAACATCACCACACGATGAATAACATCCATTAGGGGTTTGCTTGAGTATGCCATTATCCACTATCAATCCATTGGATGTTATAGCCAATCCTTTGCCACCGCTAAATACGGCAGTTCCAGAGTCATATACTCCGCCAGCAAAGTCATCCGCCATCACCGATGCCATCAGCATCGCCGTCAGTGTCATAGTTATTATTGCTTTCATTGGGAAAAGTCTCTAGCACAAACCGAAAGCCGTCAAGGATGAAATTAACATCACGCCAAGTTGGTGCGGTAGGAGTAGCTCGCGTTACTGGCGCGTTGCTGCGCTGCGGGTACAACGTGCTTACGCCTTACGAGGATTTTGCTGGGTACGATGTGGTCGCGGAGAAGAATAACAAGTTCTTCCGCATCCAAGTTAAGACCGCGCAAGCCATAGAACAAGGGCGCACCAAGTACCGCTTCACTACCAGCAGTGGCAATGGTTTCAATATCCCCAAGCGCGCCATCAGTGGCGTGGATTATGTGGCCTGCTGGGGCATGAACGATGATCTGTTCTGGCTGTTACCCATCGCCAAGTGCAAAAGTATAACAACTAAACTTTGCCCATCGACAGGCCAGAACTGGCGTGTATTCCAAAGTTTGTGAACGAGAAAGAGGCTTGGGCTAAGTTTGAGGAAGGGCTAAAGGATGCAGAATCCTTTGATGAGGCCGTGGCTTGGGTCAAGAAGAATAAGAAAATTGTCGAGAAGCTAACTATGATGGCAATGATTAGACGATTTAATGAGGATATTAGTAAAGCTAATAAGACTTGGCGCAACTGAAATAGATTAAAATATATATCGACACCATCGTGGGTTGACAGCTAAACCCAACCAATGGGCAAAATCAATAGTCGGGCTAAAGGCGCAGCGGGTGAGAGAGAGTTAGCAAACTACTTACGGGAGCAGGGCTGGCAGAAGGCTCGCCGTAGCCAACAATTTGCAGGCAATCCAGAGGGCGGTAGCGGGGATGTGGTTTGCGAGAACTTTCCTTTTCATATCGAAGGCAAGCGTTGCCAAGCACTCAAACCCGAAGAGTGGATGGAGCAATCCAAGCGTGACTGTCCGAAGGGCAAGATCCCATCTGTATTCTTCCGCCGTAATGGTCGGAAGGAATGGCTTGTTATTTTAACCGCCGACAGCGTGTGCGAATTAGCTAGACAGATTGCGCCTTCCAATGTGAAGATCGAATATGTACCCAGCAATCCTATGTCAACCACAGTTGGTGCTGGATTTTGGGTACACAATCAAGACGAACTTACCCCATACATACAACCAAAACTAAACCCAAATAAATAAAGGAGAAATAACATGGCACTAACCATAAGTGAATCGCAGAAGATGGAACGCAAGTTGCCCGAAGCTGGCGCGACTGTTGGCGTTCTTTACAGCCTAGTCGATCTAGGCCATCAGAAAACCAATTGGGACAACCAAGAGAAGTGGACACCAAAAGTCCGCCTGACCTTTGAGTTGCCCGATCAAACCGATGAGTTTGAGGTCGAGGAGAATGGCAAACGCACCACAGTCCAAAAGCCTATGGTCGTTAGCATCGAACAGACCCGTAGCCTTGGCGAGAAAGCAAGCCTTCGCAAGCTTCTCGAACAATGGCGCGGTCAGACCTTTACCTCCAAGGAACTCCAAGCGTTCAGCTTGAAGAACCTTCTTGGCAAGCCAGCCATGCTGACACTCATCCACAAGACCAGCCAGCAGGGTCGGCAGTATTGTGCCATCGCAGGTGCATCCAAACTCCCCAAGGGAATGAAAGCCCCAGCTACTACCACCAACGATCAGTTGTATTACGAGATCGAGCAGGGTGAGGCTGGGCAGTTCAATGATATGCCCGATTGGTTGCAGGAGAAGATCCGCGCTTCCAAGGAGTTTGCTACCGCTGCTGGCAAGTCCACGGCCACTAAGGTCGAGGTGGACGCAGACGGCAACCAAGTGCCATTCTAAATTGTATGGCTCTTACAATCACAGCTAAAGAGCCTACCAATTCCCGTCTGGTCGCTACTGACCAGGCGGGACATTGGTACACAGCCGAGGGTGAATCCGCCCACGTTGTGATTGGCAAGAACGGAAAAGAAAGAAACACAACCGTAGCCGATGCGCGCCAGATGGGATTGTACCCATCCGTAACCAGCGTGCTTGGCATTATGGATAAGCCGCAATTGACGGCGTGGAAGATTGAGCAGGCCATTATGTCCTCGCTCACGCTTCCGAAGGAGGCAGATGAAACGCTCGAAACCTACGCTCGAAGAGTGGTTAAGGACTCTAAAGAGTCAGCAACGAAGGCAGCTGAACATGGCACGAAAATGCACACGGAAATGGAAAACATCCTCCTTGGAAGAGCCGTATCCAGAGATGAAACACTTGCTCCATACATCAAAACATTCAGCGAGTGGGCAGAAAAGAATATCGAGAAAACCTACTGGTGCGAAAAGGGTCTTGTCGGCGCAGGCTATGCGGGAAGGTGTGATGCCTACGTCAAGCTACGCGGTATTGGTGACGCTATCATCGACTTAAAGAATCGCAAGGTCAACCCCAAGTACGATCCGTTCTACGATACAGATTGCGCACAGCTTTGGGCATACCGAGCCGCAAGCGAGAATCCCAAGTGTGCCTGCGTGTCGGTAGTCCTAGCATCCAACGATGCTACCAAGCTGACAACGAAGGTGTGGGATGAAGACGAACTATACCAAGCTGGTATTGCCTTCTGCGCAATGCAGAAAGTCTGGGCTTGGGTCAAGGGCTACACACCTCCTGGGATGAAATTATGATCGACCCAGCAGATGTCTTATGGCTAGAGGGATTACTGGACCAATTCTATAGGAGTTTAGCAAAATGACTGCACCAACAATTCAAGAGATGGGTAACGCCGCGCAGGAGATAGTCTGGCGCGTGATGGGTAAAGGATCGGATAAGTCTGGTTACGGCGATTGGCTGGAGAAAGATCGGCCAACTCACGATTACCATATTGCGCGTGCTGTTCGTCACCTAGCCACAGCGCAGATGCAACTGCACAAGTCATCGCCTTGTCCAGATAATAACGGCGAAACAAGTGTTGACCACTTAGAGCGCGCACTGGTACGATGCCTGTTCACGTTAGCACAAATAAAGAAAGAGGTAACAAGACTATGATTATGGAAGATGTAAGTGTTGATTTTGAGTTTAATGGAGAAAAGTACACTGCGTATGGCAACGCAGAGATTGATACGATTACCGAGGATATTGGTCCAGTTGGCTATAGGGAACATTACTTTGCCGAGGTGGTCAACAATGTGGTTATGTCAAAGATTGAAATCTCAACCGCTACCGAGGACATAAAGAATCCAAGTAAGGAATTGCTGGAAAAGGCTGATGATCTCTTGTCCATTCAAGCAACAGAAGATTTTGACGCTGGCAAATGAAACAAGCATTAGTGACGCAATCGTTTGGTGAGGATTGGAAGAAGATTATTGATCTGACTAGGCCGAGGATGGAGGCGTATTGCAACCGCCACAGCACTGACTTCATTCTGATTGACAAGCCACTCACGCATCCAGCCCAATACTCCAAGTCAGCGATTGGAAACATTATGGCAACCAAGGGCTACGACCAGGTCACATTTGTTGACGCTGATGTTCTGATTGCAAACGATTGCCCCAAGCTTTCCGATGACGCTGGCGTGTTCTGTGCCTTTGACGAAGGTGCTTATCTGGACCGCAAGCCAGATATGGTCAAGCTGGCTGGGGCTTTCGGCGGAGTGATTGAGCCTAAGTTCTATGTCAACACTGGCGTGTTCGTAGTTCATACCAAGGCCGTTGGTATCTTATCAATGCCGCCCATTGGCCTGCACCCAAACCACTTTGCCGAGCAGACCTGGCTCAACGTGATGGCACACCTGTGGAACATTCCGTTAACCGAGCTTGACCCATCCTTCAACTGCATGACCAGCGTGGAGTCGCATTTTGGCTTGGACCGTTACAAGGACGCAATGATTATTCATTACGCTGGGCAATCGAACGATCTAGTTAAGTTAGCTAACCAGATTAAAGAAGACGAAGCGAAGCTGGTGGAGCTAGGCCGTTGAGATCGACCCAGCTATGTCGCGGTGATTACGATGACAGGGTGCAGCAGTTGGCTGGGGAGGTTGCACTCCAAGCTATCCGCGACCTGCGGATGCTACGCAAGCGAGGGATGGTTAAGGGTATGAAGATCATTAAGGATCACCAAGGCGTGCCACTCAACGATGCTCTGGAGTATAAGAACTCGCACGAGGTACAGAAGCTACTGCGTGACTTTAAGACGGGCGTTGTCTCCTGGTGGTGCAGAGCCAGCGGGGTACAGATCGACAACCGCACGTTGCTACGGAAACTAAAGGAAAACGACTATGTTCTGCCTACTTGATGTGGCTGGAGTTGTTTGGGTAATCGGTTGGTTTGTGCTTTACAGTTGGATCACTTTGTCGGCAATCTTTTGTGCGTTGTACATCATCTTCAAGCTGATTGACTACATAAGAAAGGAATTGGACCTATGAAAAAGAAAGACAGAAAGATAACTCTGGTAAAAACATTGGAACAAAAAGCCGTAAGGGTGATGCTTGATGTTGACGATGATCTTTACGAGGCGTTGGCAAGGGCTGGCCGTCAGCACTTGGCTAAAGATAAGATGGCTTGTTTTGAATACGCTCTGAACAAGGCGTTGCTTGAACTATGCGAGGAACTCAAATGAACGAGTTTAAGCAGAAGGTTTTAACCGCAGCAGTAGACCGCTATGTGTTGACACCAACGCAGTGCGAGATGCTGCGCCAGGATGCAGAAGTGATCGGGATGAAGCGTGCAACTGTGATGAAGAAGGATGGCACTACGCGCAGATCGTTTGCTAGGAGTTGCTCGTCCTGCTGGATTCCTTACGGCCAGCATAATAATTGGATCTATAATATTATGCGGGAGATTACAGATGCAATAAACCAAGAGCATTGGCGTATTGACATTACTGGCGTGCAGCAGTTGCAGATCCTCAAGTATAATCCACTCCAACAGTTTTGGTGGCACTTCGATACGTTCACATCGGAAGCACCAGTGCGCAAACTTACAGCCGTGGTTAATCTGTCAGAGCCATCCGAGTATCTAGGCGGTGGCTTGCAAGTAAAGGCCGACATTGAGAACGCCAAGTTCATCCGCGAGCAAGGAGCAGGCTGCTGGTTTCCATCCTACATCGAGCATCGGGCGCGCGCGCCTATATGGGGAACGCGCTGGGTGTTGGTGGCTTGGTTTACTGGACCTGCGTGGCTATGACCCACGCTGGAAATCTACCCCGACACCATTATGTGTCGGTTGACAAGTCCGTGATGAGCCAAGGCCAAGTGCGGGGCTGGGAGGAGGCTGTTTGGTTTGGTCTTAACAGCGTACCGCACCGAGCCTGGGGATGCACAGTTATGCTCAAGTGTGGCGCGCTGTACCGAGGCTTACCGCTGTCAGCTATCTGCCACGATCAAGTGGGAAATTCCCACAAGTGGGAGTTGCGGGATGCACAACGCTGGGATTGCTTTGGCTACAACTTCTCTACCATCGAATACGATTACTTACGGGAGTTAGACTGTAACGTATGGATCGCAAGCAGGCAGGAGTGGTTGGGTGGAAGCTATATGTTTACCGCCGAGCCTTACGGAGATGGCTACAGCCTAGAGCCTAGCCAAACTAAGTCGCACCACTTTATTGCCCTACACAATGGACGCATCACCTGCGTACCTGGCAATAACATCCTATGGCGGGAAGCATCCTTTACCAAGGGCGAGTTAGATAAACCGAGTTGGCTGCGGGTGCAGACTCAAACTCATCACGCCGAGGAACAGCCCTTTGACCACATCGTTACGGAGGAGTCAGCATGAATGTAGAGGCCAAGAACAGATTGAAGTGGGCGCGGGATATGCTTGCAATCGCCAGAGAGAAGCTTGTCCTGGAGCGTAACCGCGCAACTCACGGACGCTCGGTGGATATGATCCAGATCATAACGATGGTGGATGCAGCGAGCCTGGTGTGCAAGGAAGTGGTGGGTGAAGAATGAGCATACGAGAAGACATCCTTGACCAGTTCGGTGATGATGCCGAAACGATGCTGTTCGCTGATGGATTCGATGACGCGATTATTGGGGTTGGAAACAAGTTTGGTGATCAACTTTGCGCTATTTATGATGCCGACAAAGTGATTGACATACTTATGAAAGAAGGAATGGATTACGCAGAAGCTATGGAACACTTTGATTTTAATATTGCAGGAGCTTATGTAGGTGAGCAGACTCCGATCTTCATGCACAAAATAGAAAGGCAGGCCAAATGAAACTATGGACAAATAATACAAACGCAATTCACAAGGTCGATGACAATATGCTCTACCCGCGCACTACCTATGTGCTGCCAGATGAGCTAACTGGACCAACTTGGGACGATTCAATCCCTTGCCCACACAAGATTAAGCCGTATTGGCCTGGTCGCGCTGCTGGTGGTGCAACAGCCGTGTACCGCGCTGGTGCAATTGGTGACGCGATCATCGCTACTGCCTTCGTCAACTACTTGGTGCAAGAGTCGGGTGGGGTTGTGGAAGTTTACGCTCCTGCTCGCAACCTGCCTCTCTACGCTGGGCTGGGTGCAAAGCTGTGGCCGTTGCCATCCTCGCTGGAGGCGTGGGATTCATTTGATGCTCACTTGCCTACTGACGATTTGTTCAGCGGGCAGGTAGGCAACACGAAGCTAGGTACTGGAGGTGGCAACTGTTACCAGCGGATCTACGAGTGGATGGGCGTATGGGATGAGAAGACGATGGCTAAGTATTGTAAGCCAGTTCTGCATCTCATCGAGCCAGACCACGAAGAGCTAAAGGCGATGGGCAAGTGGCCGTTGCCTAGTCCGTTCTTTGCCTACCACGTTTCGTCCAGCGGTCCTACCCGCACCTACCCGCCAACGATGGGGCAGGAAGCAGTGCTGGCATTGCTTGAGGCTTACCCGAAACATCACGCCGTGATTATTGGGCTGGATAACTCAAACAACTTTAAGGTGGATCATCCGCGAGTGATTGACCTATTCAATTGTACCAAGGCTGTTCGCTCGCTGTTCCCAATTATAAGCGGGGCTGACTTCGTTGTCGCGCCAGATAGCAGTGTCAACCACATGGCTGCTGGGCTAGATACGCCGTGTGTGTCGCTGTGGGGCAGCTACGACCCAGCGGATCGCATGACCTATTACCCTAAGAATGTATCAGTCTTCAAACCCGATACCTGTCCACACGCACCTTGCCGTCCGCACGCTGGGTTGCCACAGGCGAAGTGTAAGGATGCAACAAACAAGACTCCCAAGACTCAGTACTGGTGCAATGCTCTACGCAATATCACTGCTGAAGATATTGTGCTTGCATCGAAGAAGGCGATTGAGTTAGAAAGCAAGTAAGAAAGGAATCTGACGAATGGTACGCAGGGAGAGCCTGCGGCTGGTGTCCTCATTGTGTCCACCACTTGAAACAAAGTCAGATTTATTTTTATGAGCGAAGAGATAAAGATGTTTAATTGTTTAGCTGAAGAGCCAGAACAATATTTGTTTGGGTTTGTTGCTGAAACCGAAACAGCAAGCACAACAGCATTAACAATTGATACAATGCACTATTCACACAAAGTAGGAGAAATAGGCGAGTTGCAGTTTGATATATGGGCAATCAGCAATGGGTTAAACGCGTGGAGGTCAATCAATCCGCACACAAAGATAGATCGGATAGTCGCAATGAATGATGGAACATTTAGAGGATTCCATATAAAGACCGCTACGTTTTCATCTAAACAAAACTCCTACGGATTCAAGGCAACATCCGATCCAGATACCTTTCCATCTGACTACTGGTTTCTTGTTGGACTTAATCAAGATTTGGGTGTTGCATTCAAATTGATTGTTCCGTTTGATAGGTTTGGAACTCAATCAAGGGTTTCAATAAGTAAGGCTTGCATTCACGATTATTCTGAATACACAAAGATTCCTGCTGAATTTTTATGACAACCGCACAACGGCAAGCTGAAGAGATCGTAGGCCAAGTGGATTGGCAGTCCGAGAACCACGGGCTGTGCAAGTGTCCTGGTGAAGCTGCACACACCAGCCACACTCGCATTCGCGATACAACTGTGTTCGTAGATGGCGCGCCGACCATCTTCTGCTGGCATACTTCCTGCACGCCGTATCGGGATGAGGCTAACCGCAAGTTGCGCCGAGCCATATCCAGCGATGTGCTTTACAAGCCAGTCAACATTATGTCGGGTGGCACAGCCGTACCGAAGTTGGTTATCAAGAAAGACCCGCACTCCGAGGTGTTGGATAGGATTAAGACGATTGCCGAGTCAAACAAGCAACGCTACCTCACGCACTACAATTGGGAGACGGCGGATATGTTTGAGGAAAGCCCGACCAAGCTTGACGATCCAGCGCAGGACTATCAGTTATTCCTATCGCTGTTCAACGCTGTCGATAACATCTGGATAGGCAACGTGACGGATAGCGGGAAGCATCCGCAGAACTTCCGCACAGCTTACGATTGGAAGAAGCTGGATGAACCGATTGGGCAGTACACAACTGGCGCGACCTACAAACAAGGCACAGTCAGTAGGTCCAACGATACGGTTGAGGATCGGATATTCTTGGTTGTCGAATCGGATGTACTCAGCAAGCCACAGATGGGCGCGGTGTTTCAATTGATGCGTGACTTGTTCAGCATGAAACTACACGCCGTTGTTAATACTGGCGGAAAGAGCTTGCATGGTTGGTTTGAGATGCCACCAAAGAACGAATGGGTGGAACAGTTAAAAGCTTTTCTTATTCCGTTAGGATGCGATCCTGCAACATTCAAACCCAGTCAACCCGTTAGGATTCCTGGGGCAAAGAGAGAAGACAAAATGCAAAGCCTATTATGGTTTTGCAAAGGAGGAAAATGATAGAGCCAGCAGTAGCACTTGGTATCAAACCGAAGACGGACGAGTGGCCGCCGATCAAATCTTATGCACAACTTGT
>Ga0209617_10000901_pt1 | contig 13549 bp, 3 predicted proteins | sample LakEriepJuly2011_2_FD_187459 | JGI IMG/M metagenome (GOLD analysis project Ga0209617, IMG submission 187459) | Freshwater microbial communities from dead zone in Lake Erie, Canada - CCB epilimnion July 2011 (SPAdes) (version 2) | ecosystem: Environmental > Aquatic > Freshwater > Lentic >... | reverse complement strand
AACGATGTCAACACGCCAAGCGGCAAGTAAGGCGAAGCTGTGCTTGTCGTGTAAATCGCGGGCGCTACAGAAACTACAGTTGGATCAACACAGCTTACCACCTGTGTAAACTCGTAGCTGTAGCTTGTTGCACCACAAATACGTGGTTCGCCAAGAATAGGATTACCAATCAACCAGTTCGAACGAAGCAAAGATGCATTGCAGCGTTGCGATGAACGCACCTCAACATTCGGTTGATTGCGAATAGTCAAGTTTCCACAACCACCTATTGCACCGCCCACAACATCGATTGGCTCCGGAGTTCCGGCACCATTCAGAAGGTTGTAACGAACATCTACGGTTGACGTGTATGATCCACCATAGCGCAAAGCAGCCGTCGTATTCGAAAGCGCCAACAAACCATTGGTGCCGGAAACTAACGTGGAAGATCCGGGTGTTGGACCGTTAGGGACAAAATTGAACGTATAACTAACGCCCTGTGATGCCGCTCCGCGATAAACTGAACGCACAACATCACATAAATTCAAGCCTGAACCCGGCACAACCGTAGAACAATAGCTTGGCATCAAATGCTGCAGACACAGCTGGAATGCACCACCTGTAGCATCCAATGATCCAACAGAAACATAGTACGTCTGACCAACGGTCAAACCGCTTAAGTTTAAGCGTTCCAAATCCGCAATACCCGTGGCTGCATTTTCAGAACCACCGGGAATTAACGTAAAGGTGTTTCCTGATTTCTGATACACTGAAATGACATCGTCTTGTGAAGCACTGTTCATCGTAATCGACGCAGCGGTGCTTTGAGCAACAAATCGGTACCAAACATCCTTGCCTGTATACTCGGACGATTGCGGTGAGTCGTCTGCTGCTGACGTATTGCCGGCAAGTGGGTAACAATTCGGATAATTCATGTTTGTGCTGTACTGCATAGCAACGGCGCTGTAGGGCGAATCATTTCCAACGCCAAACAAACATGCTCCACACCCACCAAAACAAACGGGAGCACTTCCAACCATACCATCGTAACCCGTCACGGTAAAGGTGCGATTGCTGAATGTTTCACAGCCTACCGGCACGCTCTCTGCACCCGGCCAATCATTACCATTGATAAACTTGTATTCGAAGCTCTGACCTGCCGGCAAAGTCAATGTAACGGTGTAAACACCATTGCCATCCCCATCAGTCATCGCAATCCCTGAAGGACTCCAATTCGCATAACCGTAAGCACCGAAACCACCCGCAAGGTGAACACCATTGGCGGATAAATTCACGTTCGACATGTTCACGGCAAACGTCATGTCATAAAATTGTGGACATGCGCCGCATGAATTGAAACAATTCACGGGAAGCACAGAACTGCTGGCGCCCGAGACATTCAACACGCGGTTGGAACCATCGCCGCAAGGCGCACCAATGTCACCTTCCCAACCATTCGTGCCGTTCTTATACTTATAATATACACTTGCTCCTTGCTGAAAATTCAAGCTGAAGGTATAGATACCATTTCCGGCGTCCGTCATCGCTGAATTCGAAAATCCGTTGAACGAACCTGCAATGAATACTCCCGATGGATCAACCGTCTGCTGACTCATATCCACACGGAAGGTCACGTTGTTGGTGGTACAGTTGCCACAGTAACCGAAGCATGCAATCGGCAACGTCGTAGTTGCAGAAGGAACCGTAATCGTGCGGTTGCTTCCATTACCACAAGGCGCTGATAAGTTACCCTCGTAATTACTTCCATTGATGTACTTGTACTCGTAGCTATTACCCGCGCCAAGTGTCGTTGTGTAAGTGTATATACCTCCACCCGCATTCGTCATCAATTGAGGAGTCGTCCAATTCGCTGGAGGGAAATTACCATTGATATAAACATCCCCACCTACCGTCTCAGCACTCATGTTCACACGGAAAGTAACATTGTAGGTAGCAGGGCATGCCGCACATAAGTTAAAGCAAACCAAATCCACAGTTGCATCTGCAGCACCCACCGAATAAGTTCGGTTGTTGCCGTCGCCGCAGGGTGCGCCAATACTGCCTTCGAATCCTCCCGTGCCGTTCTTAAACTTGTACTGAATCGAAGCAGCTTGTGCCAATGAAACCATGTACTCGTAAATGCCACCACCTACTGCAGTCATGGCTTGATTGCTAAAACCATTAAACGACCCTGCGATGAACACACCGGAAGGATCAATCGTTACCTGATTCATATCCACCTGAAACGTAATGTCCACAGGAGGTAACGAAGAGTTCACGGTGTAGTAAAAATTTGCTCCGCTATTCGTTAAGTTGCGAATAGTGACCTTGTCGATATCTGCAAGCGAAGGACTGTTCACCGTGGTAGAGAAAACATAGTACTGCACCGTTGTCGCCACAGCCTGCGGCGCAATCAAGGCCGTGCCTGATGTTCCGGAAAACGTCACAGGTGCAAGTGTCGATGTTGCAAATGCATCCGTTGAATAACGCACATAGACCAATTCCTCAGCACTCAGCGCCGCACTTGCGTTTACGGTTACAACAACTGCATCCGTATTCTCCACGTTGCCGTTGGCCGGCAACTGAGAAGCAGATGAGAATGTAACAGGCTCTGCAGAGGTTTCCATGAAAATAGCCTGTGTATCGGTATAACCGGCATCAATCCAGTTCATGGTGTACCACTTGTGATTGGAAATCGTAATGCTGTTGTTGGCCCCGGAATTAAATGCGACGTTCGTTAGCGCATTCATATTGAAAGACGCATTCTTCCAGGTATTATTCCATGGACTTCCGCTCGGACCCGATGAGAATACAAATTCATATGAACCAGCAGTGAGGTCACCTCCACTCGGAGCCACATGAAAGATGGTCTGCCACTTGGCTTGACCTTGTGTGATTTTGACCAAACGACCGCCGCTGACTTGATTGGGATTGGCCAACGCTAAATTGTTTGTGGGGAGATTGGTCCAGGCATTCCATGCACCCGGCATGTTCAAGCCCTCCGGCTCAAAAATCTGAGCCCAAACACTACCCACCACCAAGGTGAATAGGGCAAGGAGAATTTTCTTCATTGTTTTTTTGTTAAAAGGTTTAACTGAGGGTGCGCTCCGATGTCAACCATCTAAGCGTAAACGAATGAATCAAGAAAGTTTCAACCGGAAACTATCAAAGTGTACTTTCCATGCCAACTCACATCATTGATAATCATAATGGCTATCATAAAAAAAAAGAACCCCGGCCTTAGCCGGGGTTCTCCTTTCAACAAAAAACAGTGAAGATTATTAGTGTTGGATGACCAAACGTTGTGACTTCACACGATCATTATCCAAACATTCAATCATGTAGATACCATTTTGAAGTGGCTCAGCAAAATCGAAAGAAGTGTTCAATGAACCCTCTACCGAGAATTGCTTTTCCAACACCAAACGACCGGTAGCATCAATCAAACGGATGCTAACAGCACTCGATTGTAAATCGGTCAACTGTACCTGAATGGCGTTGCCTTCAGAAGGATTTGGATACACCATGAATCCGCTGTTGTCAACGATGATAGTACGCTCCTCACCTTCCAGTGCACCTTCAGGAAGCATCGCTCCGGCTGAAGTGTTTACAACCTGAATACGTTGAGCTGGACCATACTCACCTGAACCATAGCTGAAGTTAGGACGCATTTTCACGCTCCAAACACCCGTTGAAGGTAAATTCTGCAATACACCCAATCCGAGGTATGGAGACGCACTGGTTGTAGTGTATTCCGCAGGAAGAACTGATACAATAGTTGCATCACCACATCCTACGATTTGCGTGAATTCATAGGTGTAGCTAGTTGCTGCACAAAGACGGCTTGTACTTACAACAGGAGCTCCAATCAACCAGTTGCTGCGCAACAATGTCGCTGGACAACGCTGAGATGACTTCACCTCAACATTAGGCTGTGTGCGCATTGTCACTGAAGAGCAAAGACCTGATGAGGCACCTACTACTTCAATTGGCTCAGCAACACCATTGCTGTTTGACAGTGCGTAGTCAACATCAACAGACGCTGCATACACTCCGCCGTAACGCAAACCAAGGGCTGGATTAGAAAGAACAATCAAACCGTTTGTACCAGACAAGGTATTCAAGCCTGAAGCTCCACCACCTGTTCCGTCAAAATGGAATGTGTAAGTCACACCTTGTGATGGTGCACCGCGGTACTGTGCGCGGTATGCATCACATAGACCCAAACCACCGGCAGGAACTGCTGTTGCACATCCGCTCGGCATCAAATTCTGAATACACAAAGAGAATGGACCACCTGCACCGGCTGTTGGTGAACCAACAGAGATGTAGTATACCTGACCAACAGTCAAGCCTGAGTAATTCAAACGCTCAACGTCACCCGATCCTGATGAAGCATTCTCCAAACCTCCAGGCATAAGCTGGAAGCTATTACCTGATTTGCTGTAAAGGGCAATCGCATCATCCTGAGCTGAACTGCTCAACGAAATAGATACAGCAGTGCTCGGAGCCGTAAAGCGATACCAAGTATCATTACCTGTGAAGTCACCGGATTGTGGAGAGTCGCCAGCATTTACCGTGTTACCAGACAATGCAAAGCAGTTAGGGTAGTTAGCGTTGGTGTTATACTGGACATTTGTTGCACCGTATGGGCTATCGTTGGCTACTGCGTAAGAGCAAGATGAGCATTGACCGTAACATACGATAGGCAGTGTCATATCACTGGTAACGTTAATCGAGCGATTCGTAAAACCAAAGTTTGTAACTGTGCAAGGAGTACCTGAGGTCAAACTCTCCTGACCGCTCCATGCATCATAGGCATACTTAAATTCGTGAGGACCCGATTGAATAGTAGCGGTCCCTGTAAATACGCCATTGCCATCCGGATCTGTCAATTGGAAACATCCACCGCACCAAGCGTTGAAGTCACCGTTCACTTCAGGAACGTTGAATCCTGATACCCCTGACATATCCACACGGAAGGTTACATCGTAATATTCCACGCAAGCGCCACAAGCCGCCCAGCAATCAACCGGAAGAATAGTGTCACCGGTAATTACCAACTGACGATTCGTAAATCCGAAATTGGTTACTGTACAAGAAGTACCCGGAACAAGATTTTCCTGACCCGTCCAGCTGTCGTAAGCGAATTTGTATTCGTATGTTCCAGGTGTAATATAAGCAGTACCGATATAGATACCATCACCGTTACCATCGCTCAACTGGAAACAACCTCCGCACCATCCGTTGAAGCTACCATTTACCTCAGGAACACCAAAGCCGGAAACCTGATTCATGTTAACCTGGAAAGTAACCGCAACCTCGGTCACGCAATCACTGCAGCTAGCATAACATGCCACTGGCAATGTCGCGTTAGCCGTACCTACCGTGAGTGAACGGTTGGTGAAACCCCCGTTGGTTACGGTGCAAGATGATCCTGACGCGAGCTGCTCTGATGCTGCCCAGTCGTCAAGACTGATTTTATACTCATACACGCCGTTTTGCAAGGCAATCGTTGTTGTGTAAACACCGTCATTATCGGCATCAGTCATGGCATTGCAGTTTCCGCACCAGCCATTGAATGATCCGCTAACGTATGGAGTGCCAAAACCTGATTCATTCTCCATGTTGATTTGGAAAGTGATATCGTAAGTTGGAGCCGCACATGAATTACAGCTCGCCCAACAAACAGTAGGCAAGGTCAAGTTCGCACCATTCACCGTTAGCGCACGGTTAGTGAAACCACCACCGGTTACCGTACAAGAAGAACCTGCGGTAAGCTGCTCAGAGTTCGTCCAGTTATCATAGGCGAACTTGTATTCATAGGCACCGTCGGCCAATTGAATAGTTGTTTCCCAAACACCATCGCTGTTGGCATCGGTCAATGGGTTAGCATCGCCGCTCCAACCGTTGAAAGTACCGTTTACCGTTGGCTGCGTAAAGCCTGTAACTCCATTCAAATCAACGCTGAATGTTACGGCACGTGTTGGTGGAGCACAGTTGGTGCAAAGATCCCAACATACGATTGGCAATACCACGTCGGCATTTCCAACAATGATCGAACGGTTGGTGTAACCGCCAATGGTTGAAGTACAAGAAGAACCCGGAGTCAAGTTCTCTTGACCGGTCCATGCGTCATAAGAGAACTTATATTCGAATGTATCCTGGTTCAACTGAATAGTCGTTTCCCAGATACCATCGCTATTTGCATCGGTCAGTGGGTTACAGTTACCGCAGAATCCATTGAATGATCCATTCACTTCAGGTGTTGTAAAACCTGTTACGTTCTGCATGTCCACTCTGAACGTTACGTTCTTTGGCAACAATGCTGCTGCGCAATTGCTGCAGCTACCCCAGCACACAACCGGCAATGTTGCATCAGCCGAAACCGTCAATGAACGGTTAGTGAAACCAAAGTTGGTTACAGTGCACGGTGAACCTGCTATCAATGATTCCTGTCCAGTCCAATCATCATAAGCAAACTTGTATTCGTAGGTTCCATCAGGGATGTTGACGGTTGTTTCCCAAATACCATCCGCTTCAGGATCACTCAATGGGTTAGCTGTGCCACTCCATCCGTTGAAAGTTCCATTCACAGTTGGTGTGGTGAAGCCGTTGATGTTCGCCAAATCCACACGGAATGTAACCGCGCGAAGTGATGAAGCACCGCAAGCAGAGCAGCTTCCATAACATACAATCGGAAGTGTAATGTCTGTGGTTTCAACAGTCAACGTGCGGTTTGTAAAACCGCCCGTCGTAATCGTACATGGTGTGCCCGGTGACAATGTTTCAGAGCCGGCCCATGCGTCATAAGCAAACTTATACTCGTAAGTTCCTGCCGCAATCGAAGCAGTACCTTCCCAGATGCCGTCAGAATTGGCATCCGTTAATTGAAAACAACCACCGCACCATCCGTTGAAAGTGCCATTGACTTCAGGCGTTGTGAAGCCTGATACACCCGTCATGTCAACTCGAAATGTCACGTTCACCTGTGACCACATCAAGCCAACAATGAAGAGCATCGCTGTCGTGAATAAAATCTTTTTCATTGAATTGAAATTTGTTTTGGTTTGTTAAGGGAATTGACTTTTACGTTATGGTTAAGATTACGCTGTCAATCTGACGCCAATTTATACAAATTGTAGAATAAACAATATCTCTTATTGTATTTTTTACCTTAAGTGGGTGAGAAATAAAGTCAATTAGCTGTTTTTCAGCCCTAAACAAAAAAAGGGGCGCCACAGCGCCCCTTTCAAATTCCAAATTCACTTATTATTCTACTACAAAACGGTTGCGTTTGGCAACACCACCGTCAATAACTTCAATGAAATAAATTCCTGCACTTAGCTTATTGTCGAATGCCAGATTCATATTCAACATACCGTTAACCGCAACAGGCGCTGACTGAATCACACGACCCATTGCATCAAGCAAGCGCACATCTACCTGAGCTGCCGTAAGCGCTTCGAATCGAATATTCACAAACTCTCCGTTGGATGGGTTTGGATATACCGAACTTCCCGAATCATCTGTGAGAAGATTCTTCTCCTGATTCATGCCCTCGTCAGTTTGCTCAACACCGGCAGCCGTGCCGTTAACCTTCACTCGCTGAATATTACCAAATGTTCCTTCGCCATATGCAAAATTCGGACGTATACGAACATCCCAAGAACCAGGATTGGCAAGCGCAGATAACACACCCAGTGGCAGGTAAGGCGCTGCAGCTGTCGTCGTGTAAACCGTTGGGGTAATAGATACGACTGAACCGTTGTCACAAGCAACAACTTGCGTGAACTCATACGAATAGTTAATCGCACCACAAATTGGCGTTGTTACTCCGATACGGTCACCAATCAAATAATTGCTGCGCAGTAAAGACGCAGGACAACGTTGTGAAGATCGCACCTCCAACAATGGATGTGCCTTCATTGTCACTCCAATACAATTAGCGTTCGGATTTGTACCCTCTACAACAATTAGTTCAGGATCTCCGTTCGAGTTTGTCAAAGCATAACTTACGTCAACGCTCACATTATACTCTCCTCCCCAACGCAAAGCCAATGGCACGGAAGAAAGCGAAATAAGTCCGTTGGTTCCGCTGACCGAGGTAACAGCTGTAGCACCTCCGCCAACACCTGTGAACTCAAAGCCGTAAGCCACACCCTGTGAAGGCGCACCACGATAAATAGCACGGTAAGCATCACATAAGCTAAACCCACCTGCCGGCTCTGCGCTTGAACAACCGCTAGGCATCAAGTGCTGAACACACAACGTATAGGCTCCGCCCGCTGCCCCTGTGGCCTCACTAAATGAGACATAATAGATTTGACCCGGAGTCAGTCCTGTGTAATTCAAGCGCTCAAAATCAGTCAAGCCGCTCGCCACATTCTCTGATGCAAGCAGCGTATATACTAAACCACTGCGCGAATAAAGAGCGATGGCATCATCCATCGTCGTGCTATTCATTGTAATGCTCACTGAAGAAGACTGAGCAGTGAAACGATACCAAGAGTCAGGACCACTGAACGCTGCAGACTCTGCAGAGTTGTTTGCAATCGTATTGTTGCCGCTGAATGGATAACAATTCGGATAAGTCGAGTTAATGCTGAACTGCAAGTTGATTGCACCACCTGGAGTATCATTTGCAAAGTTTCCGGGACAAGCCTCATCGATAAGTCCATCACAATCATCATCAATGTAGTTGTTACATACCTCAGGAGATGGTGCCAGTGGTGCATCAGAAGTAGCAATGACAATCGGAGTAGCAATTCCACCATTTGGATTCACCGTGTTTGCGCCGCTTGGCCAAATTCCGTCAGCATCCGTAGACGCACAACCACCAAGCTCACCCGTAATCAAGTCACGTGTTTCGATGCGGCGAATTCCTGCAGCGAGGCCGTTTGGTATGATCATGCCATATGCACCATTTACACCTTCCACATTGTTCGCATAAAATGCTGCGTAATTCGCTGCTGCACTATTCACAAAGCCATCTGATTCAATGTAAGAACCGGAAATCGGACGTCCTGAACCCTCCGTGTTGTTGTAAACGAATACCAAGTTCTTCGGCGTACCATTCGATGCACTGTAAAGCGCAGTTCCTTGTGTAGACAAGCTGCTCAATGACAATACACGAACAGAGTTTTGTGTAGTTAATCTCACCATAGCAGCGCTGCCACCTGAACCATTGTTCAATGAGATACGCGGGAAAATATCAGTGCCCGGGTTGAAACGCGTGGCATTTCCCGTTGGCTCAGTTACAAACCAACCGGTGCACGAACCATTCACATCCGTGGTAAGCGTTCCATACTGACCGGCGTTCGATAAACTCACACCACTGCCACTTTGCGTGAATCCGGTAGGACTAACGTAAATAGCATTACCGGCTCCGAAGGAAGTCGCAGCATCTGTTGCCAAAACCATGGTATTGACAAAGCGGAACGTGCTGTTTGGCTTAAGTCCATTCAGTGTAACACGGTAAACAAATGGCAGACGATTGGAGTTGCTCGGCTGAGAACCCTCAATGTATTGTGGAAGGATGACCTCCGCCAAGGATGGTGTAGAAACCGTAACGTTACCTGAGTTGGCCGTTGTCAAGCCTGTTGCAGTTGCTTCAACCACTTTAACACCCTCGGTATCGTAAGTAATATCGCTGAAGAATGCAATACCCGCAACCGCAGTCTTGGTCAAGGTTCCGAGCAACGTGCCCGCACCGGTGGTCATAGCCAATGTGATATCTCCAGTGTAGTTTACATCTACATCACCATTGCTGCGACGCGCTTCTACGCTAAACGTAGGCAATTGGTTGTTGGTGTATGCAAAATTCTCCAGATTTGGGTAAGCCAATACAGATGCGGCCTCTTCTACTGTAAAGGTCCCTGTGTTACCGGCAGTCAGGGCTTGACCTGAAGTGCGTGAAACAGTAAGGACAACAGTGGTATCCGCCGTGCTGTAGATAACACCTGTAATATCCAGCGTTCCTGCGCCGGCAAGGATGGTTCCGGTTAATGTACCCGAAACAGAACCTGTACCGTTGGTCAAGGTGATTGCGAAATTCGTATTCACACCAACCGGAGCAGCTGCTCCATTTGCGTCGCGGGTTTCAATGCTCACTGTGAAAGGCGTGTTCGCACTTGGGTTAACACCGCCATTGATGCTCGTCACCGCTACTTGTGTAGCAACGTTAGGGTTGATGGTGAAACCGGTTGTGTTCAGCGTAATGGTTCCGGTTGTTGCCGTCGTCCAATTTGTAGGGTTATTCACCAAACTGCGGTAAGCAGTGATGCTTCCCAAAGCACTGCGTGTGCCCGTATACTGGCTGCCTGCTACCGAACCTGTAATAGCGTTGGTTCCGTCTGTAACGTTCAATTCCGTTGGAATGTAAGACGTCGATGAAGTCGCTGTTCCTGTAGTGACGAAGCCTGTTCCGCCGATATTCAATCCAAACAACATATCACCGGAGAATAAAGTTGGGTTCAAATTGCTGAACCAATCTGGATTGGCTCCCGTTGTAGCCGGACCCTGATAAGCAAAAATTTGATCTGTTGTGGTAATAGCCGTCAAACCACCGGAAACAACGTTACCAAGTGTTGTTGTCAGACCGTTGATTTTAATAACGGTACCCGGATCAATGTCTGCACCTGTATTGTTTTTCCAGATTACGAAATTCTCACCGCCGCGTCCATTGTCAGTAGCATTTTCAGATGTCGCGTTGTTGAATGCGTTATCCGTAAACTTGATAACCATGTTCGCCTTAATCGGCGCCCAGTTTACGAATACAAATTCGTCGGGGTTCGTGGTATTGAAGCCAAGAACACTCAAGTCACCAATTGCCAAATACTCCTGTAAAGTTGTGAAGGATTGCTGGGCAGTATAAGCTGTTCCTGTCGTATTCTCAGCAAAAGCCTTCCAGTAGATAGTCGAATTTGCAGGCAGCCCGGTAACGTTAATTGCGAAAGTACCTGTACCGTATGTCCCTGTTTCGCTCACTACAGTTCCTGTTCCGTTAACGAAGTTGTTGGTCGTGCTCCACTCAATGCCGCGGAAGGTTACATCCGAACAGTTGATCAATGATACAGTAGCGCTCAATTCCGCCGTTGTTGTAGTAATCAATGCCGATGCAGGGGTTCCAATCGAAGGAATGGCAGACGAAATGCCACTGCCCGAAACAGCTACGTTAACCGAAGTAGCTCCACCGCCGCCAACAGCGATATTGCCGTTGTTTGCACCTATGGCATTCGGTGTATACTGAACGAAGATGTCTTGAACAAATGTGCCTCCTGCCTGCGTGATAACGAGGGGATTTGAATACGTTCCTCCGGCAGTCGTTGCAAACTCATACTGGCTCAATCCTGAGCTTACTGTAACATTCGCTGTTGTCAGGTTAGCACCTGTGATGGTGAACGAATTCGGTCCGTAGGTCGCTCCGGTACATTGGGCACCGAAAGCAGTCAGCAAATTAGCCGTGATTCCAGCACCGGCCGCAGTTGACTGGCTATTCGGGTTACCGGTTTCCGTGGTCGTATTGTAACCATAAGCTCCGCAATATTCATAAACACGGAAGTAATAAGTAGTGCTTTGAGCAAGGCCTGTCACGGTTATTGGACCTGAGCCTGTTCCATTGTAGATCACCTGCTCGCCTGCACCCGCCCAGGCCAAACTTGCGGTTGGATTGGAGCCATTGGTTGGAGCAGTGAACGAATTGGAAGAGTTCATTTTTACAACACGACCTGTTCCGTCACCGGAGGTCCAGCTCAAATCCAACGAAGAGGTTGTAACATCAGGAAAGGTAATCGCCGATGCCTGTGTGGTAGGCGAGGTACATTGCGGCAATGCGTTTGAATATTCGATATCATCCAAGTACATGGTACCCGGGGCTGCGGCGCTAACCTGGTGGTTAAATGCGAAGGAGTCCATATTGGCTCCGGCGGTCAAACCTGCTTTCGGCAAGTCATTGCCTACCAACACCCCATCTACCCACAAATCCCACGTGCCGGCGGCAAGTGTCTGTGCAGCAGAGCTGCGCAAATAGTTCGCTGAAGCAGTGGCATTATTCGCGTAAATCTCCACTGAGTAAACCGTGCTCGTGCTTTGCGCAAACAAGGTTGTTGAACTCGTTAACCCTGTAGCCGTAAATGTTCCGGTAGATCCGGAGGCGGTATATGTAATTGTGTTCGTTGCACCCAGTGACCACCGCAAACCGGCGAAAATCTGGGCATTAGCCATTGCTGTATTATCAGCAAACGTCACGCCGTCGCCAATCCAGCAATTGTACACCCCGTTCGTTCCACCGTTAAAAGCCACTTTGAACTTCAACACGGCTGCATTCGCCGCCGTGTAGTCGTAAACGGAGAACTTCGTGGTTGAACTACTACCTGTGTTGGAGGTAATTGCCAACTCGGTATCGGTTCCAAGGGCTGCAAGACCCGGATTGACCAAGGCAATAGAACCCGGATTCGTTCCTACGCGAACACGTGCTGTTCCCGAACTTGGTGTAGGCAAAAACACCGTAGAGGCCGTTGCCGAGGCGAACGAACCTGTGCCCGTACCGAAGTTGTAAGTCCAAGGCTGTGCATTAGACACCAACGCGAGCATGATAAACGCCCACGTCAAAAGAGATTTGAAAAGTTTCATTGGATTGTGTTTGGTCATTAAGGAGGCGCAAAGTTGGAAAGAAGAAGGCTGCTCATTGTTAGGTAAATGTTTCCATTCCTTGAATTCTTATGAACATTGAATTCACTAAGTGATTAACAATGAAGGATTATAGGGGTGAGGATTGTAGGATAATAGGGAAATAGCGGCGGCTATTATGTTGTAACCCTACCGTTTGGTCATTCCGGTCGGCGTATGATAAGAAAGGATTGTAGGGGTTAGGATTGTAGGATTATAGGAGAAGGGCATTCCTGAGCCCTCATGATTTTGGTTGACAGGTTACCCCCCTAAACCCCAAAGTCTCGGCGTTCGATGCCATCGTAGTGAGGTATGGCATTGAAAAAATCAAGACCATTGGCGATGCTTACATGGCGGCAGGTGGATTACCTGAAATGAACGAAACACATGCGCGAGATGTGATTATGGCCGCTATGGAGATTAACGCCTATATGATAGAGCAACGCCAAAAACGCCAAGCAAAGGGAGAACCCTTTTTCGAAATTCGCATTGGCGTTCATACCGGTCCGGTAGTGGCGGGTATCGTGGGCGTAAAAAAATTCCAGTATGACATCTGGGGTGATACAGTGAACACAGCGAGTCGCATGGAGTCGTCCGGTGAACCGGGCAAGATTAACATCAGTGAAAGCACCTTCGAGCTCATCAAGGACCGCTATACTTGCGAATATCGCGGCGAGATTGACGCTAAAGGCAAGGGGAAGATGAAGATGTATTTCGTGGTCGACAAGAAGTGAGATAGGATAGTAGGATTACAGGGATTGCCTCACTACAATCCTATATGTTCTCTCACCCCTTCACCCCTTCACCATTTCACCATTTCACCATTTCACTAACCCCCAAGCTATCTTCGCCCCTCAATTTCTCCCTTCATGGACTACAACTTCTCGGACATAGAGCGCAA